>ERZ791840.45-NODE-45-length-99923-cov-7.382685_pt1 | contig 99923 bp, 86 predicted proteins | sample MGYA00510291_ERZ791840 | MGnify/ENA primary metagenome ERZ791840 (study PRJEB30046, sample SAMN00715256) | human gut metagenome | study: EMG produced TPA metagenomics assembly of the A metagenome-wide association study of gut microbiota in type 2... | reverse complement strand
GGTGCGGTTGCGGTCGTAGAAGTCGAAGCCCAGCTCCTGAATGTGGCGGTACAGATCGCGGCGGATATCCGCCTCCACGCGGATGCCGAAGGTGTGGCCCCAGTAGGCCACCACGAAGTACAGCGCCGAGCGCAGCACATAGGCGGCCACCACCACCGCCATGACGATGAAGAATACCCGGAACTGCCGCTGGGGCAGCCAGGTATACATGGCGGCGCGGGACACCAGCGGGAACGCCAGGTCGATGCAGGCGATGAGGAACGCGCAGGACAGGTCCAGGGCGAAGAGCCGCCGGTGGGGTTTGAAGTAGGAGAGGAATATCCGCAGGGGGCTGCGGGTCTGATAATCTTTCGTGGTCATGCTATGCCTCGCTTGGTGTTTTTTTGAATATATAGTATAGCACATCGGCACGGCGTTCGCAATAGCACGCAGCGCCCCGGCTTGCGTGTCGGGGCGCTGCGTGTTATAATTGGGCCATGACCTGGCCGATAGGGCCGTCGATGGTGACGGCGGCGCCAAGACCGCTGCCGGCCCCGCCCTTGTTGATGACCGCCAGCTTATGGCCGCGGTAGTACTGTATCAGCCCGGCGGCGGGATAGACCACCAGCGACGTGCCGCCGATGATGAGCACGTCTGCCTGCCGGATATAGTGGATGGCGCGGGCCATCACGTCCTCATCCAGGGACTCCTCATACAGCACCACGTCCGGCTTAATGATGCCGCCGCAGGTGCAGCGGGGAATGCCGCGGCTCTCCGCGATGCGCTCCACACCGTAGAATTTCCCGCAGCGGGTACAGTGGTTCCGCAGCACGCTGCCGTGGAGCTCAAGGACCTCCTGACTGCCGGCCTTCTGGTGCAGGCCGTCGATGTTCTGGGTGATGACGGCCTTCAGCTTCCCCTGCCGCTCCCATTCCGCCAGCTTGCGGTGGGCGGCGTTGGGCTGGGCGTCCAGGGCCAGCATTTTGGCCCGGTAGAAGTCGTAGAATTCCTCGGTGTGCGTCTCGTAAAATGTGTGGCTGAGCATGGTCTCCGGCGGGTATTTGAACTTCTGGCGGTACAGGCCGTCCACACTGCGGAAGTCCGGGATACCGGACTCGGTGGATACGCCGGCGCCGCCGAAAAACACGATGTTGTCACTGGCGTCTGTCAGTTCTTTCAGTCTGCGGATGGTGTCGTCCATACTGTCCCTCCATTTCTTTTGTAAGGAGCATACGCTATGAATATTCAGATCTTCGGAAAAAGCAAGTCCTTCGATACGAAAAAGGCGGAGCGCTGGTTCAAGGAGCGCCGCATCAAGTACCAGTACATCGACCTTGTGAGCAAGGGCGTATCGCCGGGGGAGTACCGTTCCATCCGGGCGGCCGTGGGCAGCTTCGACGCGCTGGTGGATAAGGACTGCCGGGCGTATGAGGCGCTGTACATGGCCTATATCACGCCTCAGGCGGCGGAGGAAAAGCTGCTGGAATACCCGGAGCTGTTCGCCGCGCCCATTGTCCGCAACGGGAAGCAGGCCACCGTGGGCTATTGCCCGGAGATATGGCAGACGTGGGAATAGGAATAAGGACTCTCATCCGTGCGCCGCAGGCGCACGGTTTTTTTCGGGCAGCACCGCGGCTTTCACTGTGCGGTGTTGCTCTTAGTCCGTGTAGCTGTGCTCCACCGTGACCACGGCGTAGTAATTGCCGTCCATGGTGCGGACCAGAGCGCGTATCTCCTGCGCTGCCTGGGCCGGGGTCTTGCTGCTGGAGAAGGGCAGCACCGCGTCGAAGATCAGGTTATCGTGTGTGGTGCCCCGGACCACGCGGAAGTCGTGGATGGTCAGACCGGGATCCACCTGCTTCACCAGCGCGGCCACTTGTTCCTTCAGTGCGGTGACGGAGCCGTCGGTGACGATGGGGTCCATGTGGATGACGGCGTGGCAGTGGAGCTTCTCCATCAGTTCCTTTTCAATATTGTCGATCACATCGTGCATGGCCATGATGTCCCCGTGGGCGGGGACCTCCGCGTGGAGGGTGATCATCAGACGGCCGGGGCCGTAGTCGTGGACCACCAGATCGTGTACGCCCAGCACTGTGTCGTTGGAGAGGACGATATCCCGTATCTGCTGCACCAGCGCCGGGTCGGGCGCCTGCCCCAGCAGGGGGGACAGGGTCTCTTTTGCGGCCTTGTAGGCGGAGAACAGGATGAACAGCGCCACCACCAGGCCCACATAGCCGTCCACCGCCAGACCGGTCCATTTGCCGATGAGCATGGCAAGGAGCACCGCCAGGGTGGAGACGGTGTCGGAAAGGCTGTCCGTGGCGGTGGCCTCCATGGCGGCGGACTTGATCTTCCGGCCGACGGCCCGGTTGTACAGCCACATATAGACCTTCACGCACACGGAGGCGGCCATGATGGCGATAGCCATCAGGGAAAAGGTGACGGCCTCCGGATGGAGGATCTTGTCAAAGGAGGACTTGGCCAGCTCCACGCCCATCAGCAGGATCAGGCCCGCTACGATCAGGCCGGATATGTACTCGATGCGGCCGTGGCCAAAGGGGTGGTCGGTGTCCGGCTTTTTGCCCGCCAGACGGAAGCCCAGCAGCGTCACCGCTGAGGAGCCGGCGTCGGACAGGTTGTTGAAGGCGTCCGCCGTGACGGCGATGGAACCGGACAGCTGTCCGGCGAAGAATTTGCCGATGAACAGCAGAATATTCAGTGCGATGCCCACAGCGCCGCACAGGGTGCCGTAGGCACGGCGGACGGCGGGGGAGGACACGTTGTCCCGGTCAGGAATGAGCCAGCGGCTCAGCAATCGTATCATGGCAGTCGTCTCCTTTCGGCGGATAGACCCGGCGCTTTGTCAGCCAATAGCACAGGGGGATGGCGTACAGCAGTATCTCGTAGGGGATGGCGGACATGTCCGCGCCCAGCATGGCCAGCGGGATGGACACGGAGATGTTCCAGGGGATCAGCGGCGAGAGGACGATGCCGGAGTTCTCGACGTCAAGGGCCATCTCGCCCCTGCCGTGGCCGCGCTTGGTGTAGTCGTCCTCCAGCAGCTGGTTGCACACCACCGCGCAGGTGGACTGGTTGCAGAACACCATGCCGCACACCGCGGAGATCGCCGCGCAGGCGGGGAACCGCCCGGCTCTCCGGGCCAGGCGCTGGGCCAGATGCGCCGCGCCGTTCAGCACGCCCATGCCGCCCAGCAGCCCGGCGTACAGCCCGGCGCTGACGGCCATGATGGTGGCCGAGACCATGGACATCATGCCGCCGCCGGAGAGCACGTCGTGCAGCGCGCCGGGGGCGGGGAGGTAGCCCAGCACCGCATCCCGCAGGGTGGGCAGCAGAGCGCGGCCCTGGGCGAACACCGTCACCAGCAGCGCCGTCAGCGCGCTGACGGCCATGGTGGGCCGGATGGGGACCTTGCACAGCGGCAGGATCAGGATCAGCAGCGCCGGGATGGCCGTCCACCAGCTGAGGCTGAAGGTGCCGGACAGCTGGTCCAGCACACCGCTGTCCACCATGGCCAGCGGGTGCGTTACGGACAGGGCGGCGTAGGCCGCAAGGCTGACCAGATAGGGCAGCCAGCCGGTGCGGTGCATCATGTGCAGGTTGTCATAGAGCTTGGTATCGGTGGCGGCGGCCACCAGCGTGGCGCTGGAGGAGGCCGGCGAGCAGCGGTCGCCGAAGTAGGCGCCGGCCACGATGGTCCCCGCCGTGATGGCCACGCTGACGCCGCCGGAGCGGGCCAGGGCCATCAGGATCACGCCCAGGGTGCCCACCACGCCGAAGGACGTGCCCAGGGCGTAGGAGATGAAGCTGGTCAGCAGGAACGTCACCAGCAGGAACAGCTGCGGCGTGATGATGCGCAGCCCGTGATAGATGAAGAAGGCGATGGTCCCGGCGCTGCGCCACAGGGCGGTGATGGCGCCGATGAGCATGTAGATCACGATCACGCAGCACATTTTGCGGCCCTGCGCCCAAGCGGCGTCCCACATGGCCCGCACGGTCATCCCGCGGCGCAGGCCCAGGGCGGCGAAGGCTGCTATGCCCACCCATATCGCAAGGATCAGGGACTGGCCCAAAAGGATGCAGAGGGCCACCGCGGCCAGAAACAGCAGAAAACAGAAGACAGCGCCCATGTTACCTCCCCGGGATGGTCAGCGTCATGCGGCAGCACAGATCATCCAGGTCGCTGTCGGTGGCGGCGGGAAGGCGCAGGCGTCCCCCGCATTTGGCACAGGTCAGGTCCACCGCGCCGCGGCGCACCTGCATGGTATATTCGTGGCTGCCGCAGGCGCAGGTGATGCCGCCCCGGGCGGCGATATCCTTCAGCTCGGACAGCACCTCGTACATGATGACGTTGTCGGTGAAGGCCTCATCGGGGGACGCTTTTTCCTTGGCCACGCGCAGGGCCAGACCCTCCATGGCCTTTCGCACCTGGGCCTCCTCGCCGATGTAGCAGCACAGCTCCTGTTTTACCGGGCAGGCCAGGCCGATGCCCCGGCCGTGCAGCAGCGCACCGGCGTCGCACTCCGCCTGGTGGTGCCCACCGCACACGCCGCAGGGCACGTTCAGCCGGAAGCGCAGGCCGTCCGTCTCAGCGGTCAGAGCTTCTTTGCCGCATTCGCATTCCATCCGCGCCGCGGCGGCGTTCAGGGCGAAAACGCTGCGGCTGTGCAGCACGGCCTTGCCGCAGGCCGGACAGATATATCCAAAGCTACGCATTTCTTCCATGACATACGCTCCTTTGTCAACCAAAAGTCACAACAAGTTCCTGTATTATATACCATTTATTCGCTGTTTTCCAGTATTGCGGGAAAAAGAGTTTTACATTATAATTGCGCCGTTATCCCACGCTTCAAAGGATGTGATACCGTGCAGAACAGGAGCTTTGCCGCGGCGGTGAAGGCGGCGTTTCCCCATACCATCCCCATTATGACCGGCTATCTGGCCGTAGGCATGGCCTACGGCGTGCTGATGGCCTCCAAGGGTTACGGCTTCCTGTGGGCCGGCTTTGTCAGTGCCTTTGCCTTCTGCGGCAGTATGCAGTATGTGGCGATCACGCTGCTGACCACGGCTTTTGATCCCCTGCAGGCCTTTGTGCTGAGCCTGATGGTCAACGCACGGCACCTGTTTTTCTCGCTGGCGCTGCTGCCCAAGTACCGGGGACTGGGCAGGCTGCGGTATTTTATGATCTATACCCTCAGTGACGAGAACTTTTCCCTCTCCTCCTCGGTGGAACCGCCGGAGGACACGGACCCCACGCTGTTCTACTTTGCCATGAACTTCCTGACCTGGCTGTACTGGGTGGCGTTCTCCATGCTGGGCGGCCTGCTGGGCGGGCTGATCACCTTTGACATCACCGGCATCGACTTTGCCCTGACGGCGCTGTTCGTGGTGCTGTTCATCGAGCAGGTCGTCAAGAAAGAGAACCGTGCCCCCGGCGCTGCCGGTCTGGTGTGCGCTGTGGCGGGTCTGGCCGTTTTCGGCGCGGACAACATGGTCATCCCGGCCATGGTGCTGACCCTGGCGGTCCTGCTGCTGGGAAGGAGGAAGCTATGCGCCTAGACACAATACATTCCCTGATCATCGTGGCGATGGTGGCGCTGGCCACCCAGATCACCCGATGGACGCCGTTTCTGCTGTTCTCCGGCGGCAAGAAGCTGCCGGAGGTAGTGGAGGACCTGGGCAGGCTGCTGCCGCCGGCCATGATGGGCCTGCTGGTGGTGTACAGCCTGCGGAGCATTGATCTGCTGGGCGGAAGTCACGGCATTCCGGAGGCCATCGCCGTGGCGGTGACAGCCGGGCTGCACCTGTGGCGGCGGAACACGCTGCTGTCCATTCTGGCGGGTACCGCCTGCTATATGCTGCTGGTACAGCTGGTGTTTTGAAGATTTGTGAAAGCGCCGTCCCTCGGGACGGCGCTTTCATATTTTCCCGTAAATGGTGCACACTACGGCCAATGCTATGTTTGCGAGGTGCGTATCATGGACGTAAAACGCTTGAGCCGGCAGACCTGCCGGTTTTTGCAGCCGCCGGGAGTGGTCAGCTTTGCGGCGGTGGCGGGAAAGCTGGAGGGCGAGGGGCCGCTGGGCGGCTGCTTCGACGCTGTGGGGACGGACGCCTTCTGTGGGAAAAAGACCTGGGAACAGGGCGAGGCACAGATGCAGGCGGATGCTCTGCGTCTGGCCCTGCAAAAGGGCGGGTTGGCGGCGGAGGACGTGGACTGCGCTTTCGCCGGGGATCTGCTGAACCAGAACATTGGGGCCACGTTTGCCCTGCGGGATTTCAATATTCCCTTCTACGGGGTATATGGGGCCTGCTCTACTATGGGGGAGACACTGTCGCTGGCCGCTATGGCCGTGGCCTCCGGCGCGGTCCGTATGGCGGCGGCGCAGACCTCCTCCCACTTCTGCACGGCGGAGAGGCAGTATCGGATGCCTCTGCCCTACGGCAGCCAGCGTTCTCCTACTGCCCAGTGGACGGCCACGGCGGCGGGGTGCTGCATTCTGGGGGCCCAGGCGGAGGGACCGTATATCACCCATGTGACCCGGGGACGCATCGTGGATCTGGGTGTGACGGACATGACCAACATGGGCGCGGCCATGGCACCGGCGGCCTTCGACACCCTGCAGGCGGTGTTCCGGGACACCGGCACCGTACCCGGGGACTATGACCTGATCCTCACCGGCGACCTGGGCGATGTGGGCAGCCGCATCGTGCTGGAGCTGTTCGCCCGGGAAGGCGTGGCGCTGGAGAATTACACCGACTGCGGACTGCTGCTCTATGACCGGAAGAGGCAGGATATGCACGCCGGCGGCAGCGGATGCGGCTGCTCTGCGGCGGTGCTCTGCGGTTATCTGCTGCCGGAGATGCGCCGGGGCCGGTGGCGGCGGGTGCTGTTCGCCCCCACCGGGGCGCTGCTGAGCCCCACCAGTTCATTTCAAGGGGAGAGCATACCGGGCATCTGCCACGCGGTGGTGCTGGACCGGACAAAGGAGGATGCGTGATGGAGTATCTCAATGCCTTTCTCTGCGGCGGGCTGCTGTGCGCCGTGGGCCAGATCATTCTGGACAAGACAAGCCTGACCCCGGCCCGTATTCTGACGGGCTATGTGGTGGCAGGTGTGCTGCTGCAGGCTGTGGGTGTGTATCAGTATATCGTGGACTGGGGCGGCGCCGGGGCCACCGTGCCGCTGACGGGCTTTGGCTACTCCCTGGCGAAGGGCGTGGCCAAAGCGGTGGCAGAGGACGGCTTGCTGGGTGTGCTCACCGGCGGACTGACCGCCACCTCCGGCGGTATCGCCGCGGCGGTGGTGTTTTCCCTGTTGGCGGCGCTGCTGGTGCGGCCCAAAGAAAAACGTTGACAAATACCCGGTGGGGGTATATAATGCGACCGTGATCAAAAATACCCCCAGGAGGTATACGACTGTGGAAAATACTTGTTGCTGCTGCCAGGGAAAGACCAAGCACCGCACGCCGGAGGAGCAGAAGAAGCTCCTGAACCGCCTGTGCCGCATTGAGGGGCAGGTGCGGGGCCTGCAGGAGATGCTGCAGAAGGACGCCTACTGTCCCGACATTCTGATACAGGTATCCGCCGTGGGCGCGGCACTGAACAGCTTTAGTAAAGAGCTGCTGGCTACCCACATCCGCACCTGCGTGGCGGACGGTATCCGACAGGGGGACGACGAGGTCATCGACGAGCTGGTGACCACGCTGCAAAAGCTGATGAAATAAGGAGATGACAGTATGACAGAGAAATTCGTCATCACCGGCATGACCTGCGCCGCCTGCGCCGCCCATGTGGAAAGGGCCGCGGCTTCGGTGCCCGGCGTACACAGCGCGTCGGTAAATCTGATGCTGGGCTCCCTGGTGTGCGACAGGGACGAGAATGTGGATCCCGCCGCCATTGTGGCCGCCGTGACGGCGGCGGGCTACGGCGCGGCGCCGGAGAGTGAGGCCCGGCGGGACCTGCACGCGGAGCAGGACGCGGCGGTAAAGGCCATGGGCCGCCGGCTGCTGTGGTCGGTGGTGTGTCTGGTGCCGCTGTTTTACCTGAGCATGGGGCACATGATGGGGCTGCCGGTGCCCATGTTCATGCACACACAGCCCTTGCTGTCGGCATTTGTGCTGCTGGCGCTGACGGTGCCCATACTGATTTTGAACCGCAGTTATTTCACCGTGGGCTTCTCCCGGCTGTTCAAGGGTGCGCCCAATATGGACTCGCTGGTGGCGCTGGGCGCGGCGGCGGGGCTGGTGTACAGCCTGATCGAGATGGGCCTGCTGGCGGCGGGAAAGGTCACGGGTATGCCGGACCTGTACTTCGAGTCGGCGGGCATGATATTGGCGCTGGTGACGGTAGGTAAGTACCTGGAGGAGCGCTCCAAGGGCAAGACGACCGGAGCCATCACCGCCCTGCTGGCGCTGGCGCCGGAGTCCGCCGTGGTGCGCCGGGACGGCAAGGAGGTCACCGTCCCCACCGAGGACATCAAGGCCGGCGAGACGGTCATCGTCCGGCAGGGGGGGCGTATCCCCGTGGACGGCACCGTGACGGCGGGCAGCGGCACCGTGGACGAGTCCGCCCTTACCGGCGAGAGTATGCCGGTGGAGAAGACTGTGGGCGGCAAGGCGGTGTCCGCCACCATCCTCACCGGCGGCTATCTGGAGCTGACGGCGGACCGGGTAGGTGCGGATACCACTCTGTCCCAGATCATTCAGCTGATGGAGCAGGCCGCCAGCGGCAAGGCACCTATCAGCCGTCTGGCGGATAAGATCAGTGCCGTGTTCGTGCCGGTGGTCATTTCCATCGCGCTGCTGGCGGCTATCCTGTGGGCTGCGGTGGGCGGCATGGGTGTGCGCTTCTGCCTGTCCATCGCCATCGCCGTGTTGGTGATCTCCTGCCCCTGCGCTCTGGGCCTGGCCACGCCGGTGGCCATCACTGTGGCTACGGGCAAGGCGGCGGAGCAGGGTATTCTGGTAAAGTCCGCCGCCAGCCTGGAACTGATGGGCCGGGTGGATACGGTGGTGCTGGACAAGACCGGTACCGTCACCGAGGGTAAGCCCCGGGTGACGGATCTGCTGTGCGCCGGCGGCATGACCGAGGATACGCTGCTGTCCGCCGCCGCGTCGCTGGAAAAGCCTTCCGAGCACCCGCTGGCCGGGGCCATTGTGGCCGAGGCGGAAAAGCGCGGTTTGGTCCTGCGGCCGGTGTCCGGGTTTGCCGCTGTGGCCGGCGGAGGCGTCACCGCCCGGGCGGAAGGTACATTACTGCTGGCGGGCAATGAGGTGTTTATGGAGACGTCCGGCGTGGCCGTCAGCGAGGAGATGAAGTCCGGCGCGGCCAGACTGGCGGAGGACGGTAAAACGCCGCTGTTTATCGCTGCGGGTACATCGCTGCTGGGGGTCATCGCTGTGGCGGACGTGGTCAAGGCGGACAGCGCCGCCGCCATTGCCGCCCTGCGGGAGATGGGCTGCGACGTGGTGCTGCTCACCGGCGACAACCAGCGTACGGCGGACGCCATCGCCCGGCAGGTGGGCGTCAGCCGGGTCATCGCTCAGGTGCTGCCACAGGATAAGGCCCGGGTGGTGCAGAAATTGCAGGCCGAGGGCAAGAAGGTAGCCATGGTGGGCGACGGCATCAACGATGCCCCTGCACTGGTGACGGCGGATGTGGGCCTGGCCATCGGCGCGGGCACAGATGTGGCCATCGAGTCGGCGGACATCGTGCTGATGAAGAGCAGCCTTATGGATATCGCCGACGCGGCGGCCCTGTCCCGGGCCACCCTGCGGAACATCCGTCAGAACCTGTTTTGGGCGTTCTTCTATAATTCTGTGGGCATCCCGGTGGCGGCGGGTGTGCTGTACCCGGCCTTTGGGATCACCCTGAACCCCATGATCGCCGCCGCGGCCATGAGCCTGAGCAGCGTGTGCGTGGTCAGCAACGCCCTGCGTCTGCGGGGCTGGAGGGGCCGCAGACGGGAGGAAACGCCGACTGCAAAAGAGCCACAGCCGGTGCAAAATATAAATAATAACGAAAGCAGTAAGGAGGATACCGCTATGAAAAAGACCATTACCATCAAGGGCATGATGTGTGCCCACTGCGTCTCCCACGTGGAGAAGGCGCTGACCGCCCTGGGCGTACAGGCGGACGTGGATCTGGCGTCCGGGACCGCCGTCGTCACCGGCAACGCCAGTGACGAGACGCTGAAGAAGGCTGTCACCGACGCCGGTTACGAGGTCGTGGAGATCAAGTGATGAAAAAAGAGCAAAAAAAGAAAGCCCATATGGGCTTTCTTTTTTTGTTTTGACGTTATGCGGCTGGTTCTCTTTCTGTATCTATACCGAGTGCGGGAGCGGTCTGCGCGGCGGTGCGGGTGACGCTGTCGGCGGTGAGGATGGTACCCTCGCCCTCAGCGTACCGAATGGCGACGCTGTCGCCTACATTGAAGATGACCGCCTCCGGCTGCTGCGCGGCGGAGATGACGTAGTAGTGCTCGTCACCGGTCAGGTGCAGGTAGTAGAGGGTATTGCCGTCCACCACGGCGGAGCGGATATCCTCCAGCACACCGATGACTTCGTTCTGGCCCGTCAGGGGCAGGTCGGCGTCATCGGCGGAGACCAGACCCTTCTCCGCCAGGATGCGGCGGTAGTTGGCCTCACACTGGGCCACCGTGTCGCCGGTGGCCACGATCTGGTACTGGCTGACGTTGACCATGGCGTACATCTTCACCAGCTCGGCGGCGTCCTTCAGCGCCATGAAATACGTGGGCTGGTCGGAGATATTCAGCAGCAGGGGGAAGGTGGCGGTGTATTTCATCTGCTGTACCTGACCCTGGGCGCTGTCCATGGCGGAGTACTCCTTGGCACCGGCCACCAGATAGAACCGCGTTTCCTTCGTGCGCTGGTTGGACAGGATAAAGCCAATGTTGGACTCGTCGGACACCACGGAGGTGACGCCGGTGTACATGTACACGTCGTCACCGATGGCGATGTAGTTGTAGCCCTCGGTGGTGACGGTCACGTCCCGCTGGCCGAACAGGGAATTGATGAAGCCGTTGACATACGCGCCGTGGTAATCATACTGCTGCATGATCAGTTCGGCGGTGTAGACGTGATCCACCCAGTTGGGCACGTCGCCGGTCTTGTAGTAGGCGCTCTCGCCGGTGACGGCGTTCACCAGCACGGCACCGATGATATCACGGCCGCCGAACAGACCGATGGTGTGGCTGACACGGGGGCAGACCCACCAGGGGTCGCCGTTCTCGTCGATCTCGAAGGCCGGCTCGTCGAACATATAGGTGGGGTAGTGGAAGCGCAGATGGCGGTACAGATTGCGGCTGAAATGCTCGGCGGTGGTGTAGTGGATGCCCTCGTCCAGACGGATGACCTCCACGTTCTGGGTCACCATGTCGATAAGCAGATAGGCGGGCAGGCCGTCGGCGCGGTTGTTCAGCCACTTGATGATATCGCCGTAGCGCAGGGGCGTGACGCGGACAGGGCGGCCCTGGTAGTTGATCTGGGTATAGTCGTCGGCCACCTCGAACTGGGAGACCATGTCCGCCAGCTCACCCAATTTGCGGTTGCCCAGCTTTGTGGCGGAGTTGGCATCCAGCATGGGGATCTGGTCATAGCTGATCTCCTCCACCTCCGCGGCAAAGTCGCCGTCGGTAACGGTCAGCAGGTCGCGGTAGTCCCCGGCGCGGAACAGCTGCCAGCCGATCACCGCGCCCACCAGTGCCGTGACGATCAGCGCGGCGGCCGCGATGAGTGGCACGGTGCACTGCTTTTTCAAAAAGGTGAAGTAGCCCTTGGCACCGGTGCCCTGAAAGCCGGAGGTCAGTATGGCGCAGCCGCCGTACACGGCGCACACCAGCAGTACAAAGACGTAGAAATCCTCGCTCTTGAGACTGATAGGCGGCAGAACGATATAGAAATACACCGCGGCGAACACCAGCGTAACGGCGATGTTCAGCAGCGTGCGGCCCAGGGGCGTGCCCACGGCTTTGCGTTCCTTTTTCGGGCGGGGCTGGCGGCCGAAGCCCTGAAAGTTGGGGTCGTTCCAATTTGTATTCTTCATAGACGGTTCCTTTCTCTGTTGATATGCCTGTTGGTGCTATTATAACCGATGTATCTTCGTTTGTATAGCAACTTCAGGTTGCAAACGGCAAAATTGCCGCCGAGAGATGCATTTGGCTGTTCACAAATTGTTTACAATAAAAGTCAAAGAAAGTCAAATTACCCTATTGACAAAGTAGGAAAGGCGGTGTAATATATGTTCAAGGTCAAAGAAAGGCAAAGTCAAATGAGCCGAGCTTGACCGAGAGATGCAAACGAAAGGCGGCGAGGATTTGGGTATTTCCGATATTATCGCTGGATTTATCCAGCAGGAGTTAGACCAGGCGGGCGGTGCGCTGGAGCTACAGCGAGCCGACCTGGCGCAGCGGTTCAACTGCGTGCCCAGCCAGATCAACTACGTGATGTCCACCCGGTTCTCGCCGGAGCATGGCTACATCGTGGAGTCCCGGCGGGGCGGCGGCGGCTACATCCGCATCACGCGGGTGCAGGTGGACCGCCAGACGCTGCTGATGCACGTTATCAACAGCATCGGCGACAGGCTGGACGCGGCAAGCGCACGGGCGATCGCCCAGAACCTGGTCCAGTCCGAGGCCATCAGCCGGGAGCTGGGACAGGCGTTGCTGTCCGCCACCGGCAGCCGGGCTCTGCAGAGTGCCTCTCCGGAGAGCCGGGATGCCCTGCGGGCTGACATATACAAGCAAGTTTTGATCCATTCCGTCTGACGACGGCGTAAGGAGGTTATGATTATGAAGTGTGATCGCTGTGGAAAGAACGAAGCGACGTTCCATTATAAGACCAATATCAACGGCAGAGTGACCGAGGCGCATCTCTGCTCCGACTGTGCCCGCGCCATGGGCTATGCCGGGCCCGTAGAGCGCCGCATGAGCAGCTGGTTCGACGACGATTGGTTCGACCGGCCCTTCCGTATGCTGGAGCCGTTTTTCGGCGGCTTCGGCAGCCGGATGCTGACGGAGTTCCCTCAGCCGGTGGACGTGCTGGAGCAGGCGCAGAGCGCCGGCCCGGAGAGCAGCGCCGCCGAGGAGCTGCTGCCGAAGGACGAGGCTATGTCTCTGGCGCTGGAGCGTAGGCGCAACGCGCTGGAGACGCAGCTGCACAACGCGGTGGCGGAGGAACGTTATGAGGACGCCGCCCGCCTGCGTGATGAGCTGAAGGCTCTGGGCGGCAAGGCGTCCTGACGCCGTTCCGCTATGTTAAAATAACAAATCGAAAGGAAGTGTTCCTTTATGTCTGAGAATAAATTTACCCCCCGTGCAGAGGAAGTTCTGCGTTTGAGCCAGGAGGCTGCCGAGGACCTGGGCCACGGCTATGTTGGCTCCGAGCATCTGCTGCTGGGCCTGATCCGTGAGGAGGAGGGCATCGCCCACCGCGTGCTCAGTGAGTTCGGCGTCACCGATGAAATGGTCTGCTCTGTGCTGCAGCGCAGCGTGGGCAAGGGCGTTTCCGGCGCCGCGCCCAGTCAGGGCCTGACGCCCCGCGCCAAGAGCGTGGTGGAGCTGGCTGTGTCCGAGGCGTCCCGCATGGGAAGCAGCACCATCGGCACCGCCCATCTGCTGATGGGCCTGCTCCGTGAGGGCGGCAACATGGGCCTGCGTATCCTGCGTACCGTGGGCGTGGACCCCAATAAGATGTACAGCGCTGTGCTGAAGAAGCTCAACGATATGCCCCGGGCTGCCGTCGGCGGCGCCTCCGCCCCTAACCGCGAGGCGGACAAGAAGAACAAGACGCTGGCCGAGTACACCCGCGATCTGACCGAGGCCGCCCGCAGCGGCAAGCTGGACCCCGTTATCGGCCGGGATACCGAGATACAGCGGGTCATCCAGATTTTGTCCCGCCGCAGTAAGAACAACCCTGTGCTCATCGGCGAGCCCGGCGTAGGCAAGACTGCCATCGCCGAGGGACTGGCCGAGCGCATTGCCGCCGGTGATGTGCCCGAGGAGCTGCTGGACAAGCGCATCCTGTCGCTGGACCTCAGCGGCATGGTGGCCGGAACCAAGTACCGCGGCGAGTTCGAGGAGCGCATCAAGAACACCCTGAATGAGGTGAAGAAAGACGGCAACGTCATCCTGTTCATCGACGAGCTGCACACCATCGTGGGCGCAGGCTCCGCCGAGGGCGCCGTGGACGCCGCCAACATCCTGAAGCCCGCCCTGAGCCGCGGCGAGATCCGCGTTATCGGCGCCACCACCCTGAACGAGTACCGCAAGTACATTGAGAAGGACGCGGCGCTGGAGCGCCGGTTCCAGCCCGTCACCGTGGGCGAGCCTACCCCCGAGGCCACGCTGGAGATCCTGAAGGGCCTGCGCGACCGCTATGAGGCGCACCACAAGCTGACCATCACCGATGAGGCGCTGGATGCCGCAGTGCAGCTGTCCAAGCGGTACATCGGCGATCGGTTCCTGCCGGATAAGGCCATCGACCTGATGGACGAGGCCGCTTCGCAGGTCCGCATGACTGCCGAGAGTTCCTCTCCGGACCTGAAGGCCCTGGAGGAGAAGATCACCGCCCTGCACCGGGAGAAGAACGATGCCATCGCCGCCCAGGACTTCGAGAAGGCCGCGCAGCTGCGCGATATTGAGAAGGACTACCAGGAGCAGGTGGACATCGAGCGCGACAAGTGGCGCAAGAGCCTGTCCCAGAACCGGGGCACCGTCACCGCGGACGACATCGCCAAGGTGGTGGCCGGCTGGACCGGTATTCCCGTCACCCGCCTGACCGAGGATGAGTCCATGCGCCTGCTGAAGCTGGAGGAGAAGCTCCACCAGCGTGTGGTGGGGCAGGACGATGCCGTGACCGCCGTGGCCAAGGCCATTCGCCGCAGCCGCGTGGGTCTGAAGGACCCCAAGCGGCCCATCGGCTCCTTCCTGTTCCTGGGCCCCACGGGCGTGGGCAAGACCGAGCTGTGCAAGACCCTGGCGGAGTCTATGTTCGGTGATGAGAACGCCATGGTGCGTATCGATATGTCCGAGTACATGGAGAAGCACACGGTGTCTCGCCTGATCGGCTCGCCTCCCGGCTATGTGGGCCACGAGGAGGGCGGCCAGCTCACCGAGAAGGTGCGCCGTAAGCCCTATTCCGTGGTGCTGTTCGACGAGATCGAGAAGGCCCATGAGGATGTGTGGAACATCCTGCTGCAGATCCTGGAGGACGGCGTCGTCACCGACTCCCAGGGCCGCCGGGTGGACTTCAAGAATACCGTCATCGTCATGACATCCAACGTGGGCGCCCGGAACATCACCGATGCCGCCGCCAAGCTGGGCTTTGACGGCGACGAAAAGGGCGGGAAGGAAACTGAGGAGGCGCGCTTCGCCCGTATCCGCGAGGCGGTCATGACCGACCTGAAGCACACCTTCCGCCCCGAGTTCCTGAACCGTATCGATGAGATCATCGTGTTCCGTCAGCTGACCCAGGAGAACATCGTGGAGATCGCCCGCCGTATGCTCACCGTTACCGGCAAGCGCATGGCGCAGCAGGGGATCACCCTGATCTCCGACGATGACGCCGTGGCCGAGCTGGCCCGTGACGGCTTTGATCCCCAGTACGGTGCCCGTCCTCTGCGCCGGGCCATCCAGAACCAGGTGGAGGATGCCGTAGCGGAGTTGATGCTGGAGGGTAAGCTGAAGTCCGGCGATACCGCCCATGTCCGTCTGCGGGATGGCAAGGTGGTCATCGACAGCGAGGCGGTTCCTGCTGAAGCTGCGCCTGCGGCGACAGCGCCCGCCGAGACGGCCGCTATCCCTGCGGAGAAATAAACAAAAAGGAACGCCCTTGGGCCATTGCCCAAGGGCGTTCCTTTTTTGTCCTATTGCTTCTTCGCGCGGAGAGAAGGCTTACAGGGTGTCAAGTGCCTGCTTCAGGTCGGCGATGAGGTCCTCGGCGTTTTCCAGACCCACGGATAGGCGAATCAGGCCGGCGGCGATGCCGGAGGCGGCCAGTTCCTCCTCGGTGTAGGTGGAGTGCGTCATGGAGGCGGGGTGCTCGATCAGCGTCTCGGCGTCGCCCAGAGACACAGCCACCGTCACCAGGTGCAGGGCGTTCACCAGCTTCACGCCGGCGGCACGGCCGCCCTTGACCTCGAAGGACAGCATACCGCCGAAGTCGCGCATCTGGCGGCGGGCGATGTCATGGCCGGGATGGTCGATCAGGCCGGGATAGTAGACCTTCTCCACGGCGGGGTGGTCATACAGGAACTCTGCAACGGCCTTGGCGTTGGCGCAGTGCTTCTGCATACGGATCTCCAGGGTCTTCAGGCCGCGGAGGATCAGGAAGGCGCAGAAGGGATCCATCACTGCGCCGGTCATATCCTTCAGGCCGAACATACGTACCTCATTGCAGAATTCGGCGGAGCCCACCACAAAGCCCGCGATCACGTCGCCGTGGCCGTTCAGGTACTTGGTGGCGGAGTGCACCACCACGTCTGCGCCCAGCTCCAGCGGCCGCTGGAGGTACGGGGAAGCGAAGGTGTTGTCGCAGATGACCTTGATGTCCTTGTTGTAGCCGTGGGCCAGTGCCGCCACGGCGGAGATGTCCGCGATCTTCAGGTTGGGGTTGGCGGGCGTCTCCAGATACACCGCGCAGGTGTTGGGCTTCAGCGCCTTGCGCACGGCATCCAGGTCGGAGGTGTCCACAAAGCTGACCTCCACGCCGTAGCGGGTCATGCCGTGATTCAGAAGGGCGAAGGTGCAGCCGTACAGGGTGCCGTCGGCCACGATATGCTTGCCGGCGCCGGCTACGGTCCACAGCGCGGAGGAGATGGCACCCATGCCGGAGGCGGCGGCCACGCAGGCCTCACCGCTTTCCAGGGCAGCGACCTTGGCCTCCAGCACCGAGGTGGTGGGGTTGGACAGGCGGGTGTAGATATAGCCCGCTTCTTCACCGGCGAAGCGGCGCCCGCCCTGCTCACAGCTGTCAAATACGAAGGTGGAGGTCTGGAAAATAGGGGTGGTCAGTGCGCCGTACTGGGTGTCCTTCACGTTTCCGGCGTGAATGGCTTTTGTACCGAAGCCGCAATCCTTGTTCAGCATGGGTCGTCCTCCTTGCACTATAATGTAACAATAAAGTGTACAGGACCATACGGCCCTTTGTCATAAGGGTAACATATCTGAACCCGACGGTGGTAGCGGCAAAATGCGCCAGCTCGCTATCAATTGGAATTGTAGCTAAAACAGATAATTTCGGAATATATTTTTGTGCAGAATGCTGTATTGCGTGGAAACCGCAAAAAATTTTAGCGGAAATTAGACATCGTGCCGAAAAATACGGCAAAATGGCGGCGGATTTTTGTCGGGGAACATGATAAATGAAACAGATAACGATGGGCGCGATTTGCGGGAAACGGTTGCCATTTCCTCCGGAATGTGGTATAAGAGAGACAGAGAGTGCGCCCGGTGTCCGCCGGGTACATGCAGCTTACAGGAGGTCATCACCATGAAGAAGATCATTGCCACCACCAATGCCCCCGCCGCCATCGGTCCCTATTCCCAGGCCATCGACTGCGGCAGCTTCCTGGTCACGTCCGGCCAGGTGCCCTTTGACCCGGCTACCGGCGAGTTCGTCCCCGGCGGCATTACCGAGCAGACCCGTCAGGTACTCACCAACATCAAGGCCATCCTTGAAGCCGCCGGTCTGACCATGGACAATGTGGTCAAGACCACCGTATTCCTGCAGAGCATGGGCGACTTCGCCGCCATGAACGCGGTCTACGCTGAGTTCTTCACTGAGGGGCAGTACCCTGCCCGCAGCGCCGTGGAGGTCGGTGCGCTGCCCCGGGGCGCGCTGGTGGAGATCGAAACCATCTGCGTGAAGTAAAGAATCCGGCAAATAAAGAGAGCCGCCCCTTAGGGGCGGCTCTCTTTATGCCTCCTGGTTCAATTCCGAGACGATATCCTTCAGAATGGCGATGAACTTCTCGCCGTAGTCCGTCAGCGGTACGTCCCGGGGCCGTATGACCCCAAGGCGCATATCCGGCACGTCGCCGATCAGCGGCAGCGTCATCAGCCGGTCGTCGCCGTAGCCGTCCGGCAGTACGCCGCTTCCGGTGGAAACGCAGTCCGTGTGGGCCATGACATTGTAGGCCGTGGCACGGTCGCTGACGGACACTACCCGGTCAAACTCCGCGCCGGTGCCTACCACCGCCTCCTCGGCGAAGTGGTAGTTACTGTCTGACTGGGTAAATACCGCGTAGGGGTAGGCATACAGCTGCTCCAGCCGCACGGCGCGTTCGCCGGACAGGGGGTGGCCCTTCCGCAGAAACACCCGGGGGCGGATGTCCACCAGAGGCTGGAACGTCAGGTTCTTCTCCCGCAGGATACGGCCGATGAAATGCTCTGTCATGTCCGACACGAAGATGATGCCGAAGGCGCTGCGCCGCGCCGTCACCTCGTCGATGACCGCCGCCATCTCCATCTCCTTGAAGCTCACCTGGATATGCGGCTCGTCCAGCAGGTGCAGGAACTCCACGAATGCCTTGGCGCAGAAGGGATAGCGCTGTGACGCCACCGACAGGGATACCCGGTCGGCAGCCCGGCGCTCGCTGTAATAGCGCTCCAGCTTCCGGCTGCGCTCCACCAGCGGCGCGATCTGCGCCGTCAGCTCCCGGCCCTCCTCCGTCAGCGTCACGCCCCGGTTGGTCCGCAGAAAGATGGTCACGCCCAGCTCCCGTTCCACCTCGGCGATGGCCGCCGACAGGGCCGACTGAGACAGAAACAGGTTCCGCGCCGCCCGGTTCATGGACCCGCAGCGGTCCACCTCCAATATATAGCTCATTTGCAGCAATGTCATCGTGCCGCGCCCCTTTCCCACTGTTTCTTGCCTTTACTATACCAAAAACCGCGTCCCCTGTAAATAGAATTGACAGATATACGGCCCATCGTGTATAATCGCCGGTGATATACCGTATATATTGCTCTATGTAGGAGGCGTGCTATGAAACGAGTTATTACCGCCCTGCTGGCGGCCCTGCTGGTCCTGTCACTGGCGGCCTGCGGCAGCGGGGTCGAGACAAAGAAGCTGGCGGGCACCTGGACGTGTACGGTCGATGTGACTGACCGCATGAACGCGGCGGCGGAGCAGGCGCTGGGCCTGTCCGCGGCGGACGGCGCGGCGCAGATGACGCTGCAGCTGGTCCTCACCGTGACCGAGGACGGCGCCTATACCCTCCGCTACGACAGCGACGCCGCCCGCACGGCGCTGGATGCCTATGCCGCGGCGCTGCACCCGGCGGCGGTGGAGAGCGTCTATGCCGCCGCGGAGGAGCAGGGCCTCTCCCGTGAGGAATACGACGCGGCCATGGAGAAGGCCGGCATCACCATGGACGATATGGTGGCGGCCATTTTCGCCGGGGTGGACGAGGAGGAGCTGCTCTCCCTGCTCACCGGCCGCAGCGCCGCGATCACCGGCTATTGCAGGGCGGAGAGCGGACAGCTGTACCTGGCGGATACCGCCGCCGAACTGGCCGAGACGGCGGACTGTCTGAGCTATACCCTCTCCGATGGGACCATGACCTGGACCGACGCGCAGGGTGAGCTCAGCAGCCAGCTGACGGAACAGGAGCAGGAGCTGCTCCGCATGCCCCTGACTTGGACAAAACAGGGGGAGAGTAAATAAAAAAGAGCGCCCGCAGGGCGCTCTTTTCCTTTGCCTCATGTCTCAAAAATCCAGCTCCGTGCGGGTGCAGATCTCCTTGATCTTAGCCTGCAGGCGTTTCAGATCCTCGAAGGTCTCCGGCTTTTTCCGGGGGTCCCGCAGCAGGGCGGCGGGGTGATACAGCGCCATCATCAGGCAGCCGTCCTTCTCGAAGAACTGACCGTGCTCCTGGCTGATCTTAAAGTCCGGGCGGATGATCTCCATGGCGCTGACGCGGCCCAGACACACGATGATCTTGGGCTGCATCAATGCCCGCTGCCGCTGGAGATAGCCCTTGCAGGCGTCCTTCTCCGTGTTCATGGGATCCCGGTTCTCCGGCGGGCGGCACTTAACGGAGTTGGTGATATACAGGCGGCTGCGGTCCAGCCCGATCATCTTCAGCATATCGTCCAGCAGCTTGCCGCCCCGGCCCACGAAGGGTTCGCCCTGCTTGTCCTCGTTAGCGCCGGGGGCTTCGCCGATGATCATGATCTCCGCATCCTCCCGGCCCACGCCGAAGACCACGTTGGTGCGCGTTTCCGCCAGTGTACAGGCGTGACAGTGCAGACATTCCTGCCGCAGGGCTTCCCACTCGGTCATAGTCGTTTCTCCTTTATCTCTCCGCGAACGGGCTTACTTTTCCAATCTGGACAGCAGCCACGCTTCAATGTTCTTCGTAATATCCGCAGTGTATGCCTTTTCGTTGAGTATCTCATGCCGCAGGCCCGGATACAGCTTCAGCGTGCAGTCCCGCATACCGGCAGCCCGGAAGGCGTCATAGGTCTGGCGCACGCCCTTGCCGCAACTGCCCACCGGGTCCTTGTCGCCAGCTACGAACAGCACCGGCATTTCCCTGTCCATCTGCCGCAGATGGCTCTGCCGCTGGTTGAAGCGTATGCCGTGCAGCATCTGGCGGAACAGGCCCACCGTGGCGTCCGCGCCGCAGAGGGGGTCGGCGATGTAGTCGTCCACGTTGCTCTCGTCGGCGGAGAGCCAGTCCACCTTCGTGCGGTTGGGGGCGAACAGCTTGTTGTAGCTGCCGAAGGCCAGCTCCGTCACCAGCTCGCTGGTGGCGTTCTCGCCGCTGACGGCGGCGATGGCATTGGCCAGCGCCAGCCCGCCGGTGATGGCTGCCCGGGGCTGCCAGCCGGTGCCCATGATGACCGCCGCCTTCACCGTGCCGGGATAGCGGATCAGGTACGTCCGGGTCAGGAAGGAGCCCATGCTGTGGCCCATGATGCACAGCGGTGCGTCCGGATAGCGCTGCTTCAGCCGCTGGTGCAGGATATAGATATCGTCCACCACCGTATTCCATGTGCTGCCCTGACCGAAATACACCGGCGTTCCGCCCTCCGGCAGCGACTTGCCGTGGCCTAAGTGGTCGTGTCCGGCCACAACGATGCCCTGCTCGTTCAGCGCCCGGGCAAAGCCGTCGTACCGGGCGATATGCTCGGCCACGCCGTGACAGATCTGTAGTACAGCGCGGACGGCCACGCCCTCCGGCTCCCACAGCATCCCGTGGAGCTGGGTCTTGCCGTCGCTGGACAGAAACGTGAATTCACTCAAATTTGTCATGGTGTATCCGCTCCTTTCATGGTATAATTCTTATCATCATACAGTGTACCACAAAAATCCGGAAATGAAAAGAGGGTTCGCCATGTCGCAGTACATATTGGCGCTGGATCAGGGCACCACCAGCTCCCGCGCCATCGCCTTTGACCGGTCGGGGAATATCGCCGCCCTAAGCCAGCAGTCCCTGCCCCAGCACTATCCCCAGGCGGGGTGGGTGGAGCACGACCCCCTGGAGATATGGGACACCCAGCGCCGCGCCGCGGCGGAGGTCATCGCCCGGCTGCCGGAGGGCAGCGTGGCAGGCATCGGCGTCACCAACCAACGGGAGACGACGATCCTCTGGGATAAGGCCACCGGTGAACCGGTGTACAACGCCATCGTCTGGCAGTGCCGCCGGACGGCGGAGCTGTGTGAGGAGCTGAAGCGCCGGGGGCTGGAGGAGCGCATCCGCTCGGCCACGGGGCTGCTGATCGACGCCTACTTCTCCGGCAGCAAGATCCGCTGGATACTGGACAATGTGCCCGGCGTCCGCCGCCGGGCCGAACGGGGCGAGGTGCTGTTCGGTACCGTGGAGAGCTGGTTGATCTGGAAGCTCACCGGCCGGCATGTCACCGACTACGCCAACGCCAGCCGCACCATGCTTTTTGATATCCACCGCCTGGCCTGGGATGAGGAGCTGTGCGGCATTCTGGGGGTCCCTACGGCCATGCTGCCGCAGCCCGTGCCCAACAGCGCCGTCTACGGCACGGTGCAGCCCAGTATCCCGGGGCTGGAGTCCCTGGCGGGCGTCCCGGTCTGCGGCGCGGCGGGCGATCAGCAGTCCGCCCTGTTCGGGCAGACCTGCTTCGCCCCCGGCGAAGCCAAGAACACCTACGGCACCGGCTGCTTCACCCTGATGAACGTGGGCGAAAAGCCTGTGCGCTCCCGCGCCGGATTGCTGACCTCCGTGGCCTGGCAGGTGGACGGAAAGACCACCTATGCCCTGGAGGGCAGTGTGTTCAACGCCGGCAGCACCATCCAGTGGCTGCGGGATGAGCTGGGTATCATTTCCTCGGCGCCGGAGATCGACGTGCTGGCCGCCACAGTGCCGGACAGCGGCGGCGTGGTGGTGGTACCGGCCTTCACGGGCCTGGGCGCGCCTTACTGGGATATGTACGCCCGGGGCGCTATTCTGGGCGTCACCCGGGGCACAGGACGGGCGCACATCGCCCGGGCGGTGCTCAGCTGTATCGCTGCCCAGGTCACAGACCTGATGCTGGCCATGCGCCAGGATGCCGGCTGCGATATTGCCCTTCTGCGGGCGGACGGCGGGGCCAGCGTTTCTGATGTGCTGCTGCAAATGCAGGCAGATCTGCTGCGTATCCCTGTGGATCGGCCGGAGATGGTGGAGACCACCGCCTTCGGCGCGGCGGCGCTGGCGGGGCTGAGCTGCGGCTTCTGGCGGGATATGGACGAGATCGCCGCCCTGCGCCGCAGCCAGAGGATGTTCCTGCCGGAGCGCCCGCAGGCGGACTGCGACGCCTATTACCGTCTGTGGAAACGGGCTGTTTCCCGGGCCGCTGACTGGATAGAGCATTAAGTAAACAGTGTGTAAATTTCGCCATATAGCGCTTGCAACCGCTGAAAAAACGCGCTATACTGGCGTCAACGGGAATACATGCCGTGCACTGTCCCGCGTGTGTACGCGGCGGCGGAGCCGGAAGATATGGAAAGGAGCAGTAACTATGGGTATTCTCAACGACATCAGCAAGAAGGCGCAGGAGTACGCCGGCATCGCCGTGGACAAGGCCAAGGACCTGGCTGAAGTGGCCGCGGACAAGGCCCAGACCCTCAGTGACACCGCCAAGACCAATATGGCTATTATGAACGAGCAGCGCGAGCTGGAGAAGAACTACCGCGCCATCGGCGAGTGGTTCGTGGCGGAGCACCAGAGCGACGTCCCCGACGCCGTCAAGGACGTGGTGGCTGCCGTCAACGCCAGCAAGGAGCGTATCGCCCAGCTGGAGGCCAGCAAGCCCCAGAAGGACGAGCCGGCGGTGGACGAGTCCGAGGTGACCTTCAAGGTCTGCCCCGTCTGCGGCGCCGCCAGCGACAGCAAGTTCTGCCCCCACTGCGGCGCGCCCATGGGCGAGTAAAATACAGAAAAAAGAGGACCGCCGGCGGCGGTCCTCTTTTGCAAGCGCTTCATAAAAAGGAAGGCCCGCGAGGGCCTTCCTTTTACTTTTCGTTGGGCATCTTCCAGCCGTTGTGGTCGGTGTGCAGCAGATGGTGGGATTTTTCGCCCAGCGGAGCTTTCAGGAATTCCCGGTACAGCGCCTGCACGTCCTTGTTCCGGTGGGAGAACCGCACCTTGGCACTCTTGTCGATGCTCCACAGGATATCGCCGCGATAGGCCGCCAGCTCCTGCCCGTCGTGTATGGGCTGCCCGCCGCCGCCGGCGCACCCGCCGGGACAGGCCATCACCTCAACGAAGTCGTAATCCACATTGCCCTCGTCGATGGCGTGCATCAGCTTACGAGTGTTGCCCAGTCCGCTGACCACTGCCACGCGGACGTTGCCCGCGCCGGGGATGGTGAATACGGCCTCCTTCCAGCTGTCCATACCGCGTACGGCGGAGAAGGCGTCCGGCTTCGGTTCCTTGCCGGTAATGAGATAGTACGCGCTCCGCAGAGCCGCATCCATCACGCCGCCGGTGGCGCCGAAGACCACCGCCGCGCCGGTGCCGGTGCCCAGCGGACTGTCAAAGGGTGTTTCCGGCAGCACCGCGGGATTGATCTGTTCGCCCCGCAGCATCCGCACGATCTCGCGGGTGGTCAGCACCACGTCCACGTCCGGGTCGCCCTGCTCGTCCTTCATGGTGGGCAGCGCACACTCCGCCTTCTTGGCGGTGCAGGGCATGATGGACACCACAAACAGCTTCTTGGGGTCCACGCCGATCTTCTGGGCAAAGTAGCTCTTGGCGACGGCACCGAACATCTGCTGGGGGCTCTTGGCGGTGGACAGGTTTTCCGTATACGACGGAAATTGTCCCTTCAGGAACCGCACCCAGCCGGGACAGCAGCTGGTGAACATGGGCCAGTGATATTTGTTCCGGTGGGTAAAGCGCTCGATGAACTCACTGCCTTCCTCCATGATGGTCAGGTCGGCGGCGAAGTCTGTGTCGAATACATAGTCGAAGCCCATGGTCTTCAGCGCCGTCACCATGCGCTCCGCTGTGGCAAACTTGGGGTCCAGATGATAAAACTCCGCCCAGGCCGCCCGCACCGCCGGTGCGACCTGCACCACGGTGATCCGGTCCTTATTCGCCAGCGCGTCGAACACCTTGCCGGTGTCGTCGTGCTCCTGCAGACCGCCCACGGGACAGTGGGTGATGCACTGGCCACAGAAGGTGCAGTCGCTCTCACCCAGGGTTCTGGTGTGGGCCACGCCCACGGTGGTGCGAGTACCGGTGCCCATCAGGTCCCAGATACCCATGCCCTGGATCTTTTCGCATACCTGAATGCACCGCATACACTTCACGCAGCGGTTTTCGATACGCACCACCGGATTGGAGTAGTCTGTGGGGATGTTCTTCAGGTCGTCGATATAGTGGTCGCCCAGCAGGTTATAGTCGTTGGTCAGTTGCTGGAGCTTGCAGTTGCCGCTGCGGGTGCACTTGGTGCACTTCGTCTCATGCTGGCTCAGTAGCAGCCGCAGATTGACTCGCCGGGCCTCGCGGACACGGGGCGAACTGGTGTACACCACCATGCCCTCGCTGACAGCGCTGTCGCAGGAGGGCACCAGCCGTGCATAGCCCTCCACCTCCACCATGCAGATGCGGCACGCGCCGATCTCGTTGATGTCTTTCAGATAGCACAGGGTGGGGATGCTGATCCGCAGGGTCTGGGCCGCCTCCAGAATGGTGGTGCCCTCCGGCACCGATACGGTCCGCCCATCGATGGTCAGTGTTACCATTTCTCATTCCTCCCTCCCCGGAAAATGCCATAGCCGTAGTGATCGCACCGCAGGCAGCGGGACGCCTCGGTCCGCGCGCCCTCCTCAGTGAGCCCGCACTCGATATCCTCAAAGTCGCACCGGCGCTCGCAGGCCTCGCGTTCCGTGGTGTTGATGCGTCCGTGGGGTGCGCGGTTGTTCAGCCGCGGTGCCGGGATGTCCAGCTCCACCTTGATCTCATGCTGGAAGCCCAGGTGCTCGTCGATGTTGGCCGCCGCCACCTTGCCGGCGGCAATGGCGCGGATGGCGCTGGCGGGCCCGGTGACGCAGTCGCCGCCGGCAAATACGTTATCCATGTCGCCCACTTGGCCAGACAGTCCCGCTACGAACGTGCCGCGCTTGATGGGTACGCCCGCCTGCTCGAAGCCCTGGATCTCGATGCCCTGGCCGATGGCCACCACGATGATATCCGCCGGGATGCGTACCTCCGGCAGGTCGGCCTTGTTGGGCCGGGGCCGCCCGGACTTGTCCGCCTCGCCGATGATCTGGGGCTGCACCCACAGCGCGGCGGCATTGCCGTCCTCATCGGCCTCAATGTGGGAGGGGGCCATCAGGGCGGCGATCTCCGCGCCCTCGGCCATGGCGCCCGTCACCTCGTCCGGCAGGGCGGTCATGTCCTCGATGCGGCGGCGGTACACGCACGTCACCTTTTCCGCCCCCAGGCGGATAGAACTGCGGGTCACGTCCATAGCCACGTTGCCGCCGCCGATGACCACCACCCGCTTGCCGGTGAAGTCCGGCATCACATCGTCGCCTATGGAGCGCAGCATCTCCACTGCGGACATCACGTTCTTGCTGTCCTCGCCGGAGATGCCCACTTTCTTGTCCTGATGGGCGCCGATGGCGATGTACAGGCAGTCGTACTCCCGCTGTAGTTCCTGCACACAGATGTCCGCACCCACGGTCACGCCGGTGTGTGCTTCGATGCCCAGAGAGAGGATAGAGGCGATCTCCGCGTCCAGCAGGTGCCGGGGAAATCGGTAGTTGGGGATGCCATAGCGCAGCATACCGCCCAGCTTCTCCCGTTCCTCGAATACCGTCACCTTGTGACCCATCAGGGCCAGGTAATAGGCGCAGCTCAGACCGCTGGGGCCGCCGCCCACGATGGCCACCTTTTTTCCGGTAGGGGGCGCGCAGGGGGGCTGGGGCACGTCTCCGGCAGTGTCCACGGCGTAGCGCTTCAGCCCGCGGATGTTGATGGCGTCGTCGATCATATTCCGGCGGCACCGCGCCTCGCAGGGGTGCTCGCAGATATAGGCGCAGGCCACAGGGAAGGGGTTGTCCTTGCGGATCAGCCGCACCGCATCGGCGCAGCGTCCCTCGCCTACCAGGGCCATATAGCCGGGTACGTCCACACCGGCGGGACACAGGGCCACGCAGGGCACCGGCAGCTGCAAGCCCGCCAGACAGCGGTGGTGCAGGATGTGTTCCTCGTAGTCATCCCGGAAGCCCTCCAGCCCGTCCAGCACCAGTCGGGCGGCGTCGCGCCCGATGGCGCAGTCGGCGGTGTTCACCACGGTCCGCGCCGTTTTCTCGATAATGGCCAGGGTGCCCATGTCGGCGGTGCCGTCCAGCACGGTGGCGATGAGCTTGCTCAGCTGCCCCAGACCGATACGGCAGGGCACGCACTTGCCGCAGGACTGGGCGTGGCACAGCTGCAAAAACGACAGGGACATATCCACCGGACAGAGGCCCGGAGGACTGGCGGCGATGCGGCGCTCCACGTCCCGGTAGAGATTATCCACCACCGTCTGGGCGCGGCTTGGGTTCTTGATGTCGAGTCTGCTCAAGGGGGTCACTCCTTCCGTCTGCACTGCGCGGAAGCGTGTCCGCGCGGCGCTTGGAAATTATAAGTTAAACAAAAGAATGACACAAAATCCACCAAAAGTCAACATAAGAAAAAAGATTGTTTTCATAAGAGGAAATTATCGTAAATTGCCTGGTTTTTAACGTTATTTACAGCACAAACCGATAGATTTAAAGCGTGAAAGTTTCTTCAAGGGAAACGTCCGAGGACTGCCTGCGCAGGGAACGGCGTCCCGCGGCGTCCCGATCCGCGGCCATCAAAAAAGGGAGCACCGCCGCAGCGGTGCTCCCTTTTAGGTTCTTATGCTCTTATGCGCGGCCGCTGCGCAGGTAGCCATAGTTCTTCTTGAGTATGTTGCGGAAGAAGGGCACGCACAGCACCGTATCCGCCGCGATCCACGCCATGGGGTCGGCGGCGCAGAGGGCGTAGAAGGCCATGGCCGGTGCATCGGCGCTGACGGCGCCGCCGGCAAACAGCCCCGGCAGCACCAGACACACGGTGATACGCGCCACCAGCTCTGCCGCGCCTGCGCCCAGCACGAAGCCGCTGCGCCCGATGCCCTGCACGCAGTTGCGCACCACAAAGACGAAGCCCAGAAACAGGTACATGGAGAAGTCCACATACAGCAGCGAGTTGCCGTAGCGCACCGCGTCCGGCGTCACCTTGTCGGCGCTGAGGAACACATGGTAGCAGAAGTCGCCCCTTGTCAGCAGCAGACCCGTGCCCGCCGCCAGAATCGCCAGAATGGACACCATGCCCAGCGCCTGCAGCGTGCCCCGGCGAATGCGGTCGTACTGACCTGCGCCCAGATTCTGCGCCGTGAAGCTGGTCATGGCGCCGCCCAGCGCGTTCATGGGCGTGGCCACCAGATTGAACAGCCGGTTGGCCGCGCCAAAGCCGTTCTGCGCCGCGTTGGACACCATCACGCCGTCCCGCATGTCGAATTGCACCACGCCGCCCTGCATGACGATGATGCCCACCGCCAGCACGGAGAACTGCAGGCCCAGGGGGATGCCGCGGACCAGGTGTCGCTTCACGTCCATGAGGGTGATGCGCCAGTCCTCCCGGTGCAGGCGCAGCACCGGATAGCGCACAAAGGCGTAGATAAAGCAGCCGATGGTGCTGACCAGCTGCGCCAGCACCGTGGCAAGGGCTGCGCCCGCCACGCCCCAGCGGAACACCAGAATGAACGCCAGATCCAGCCCCACGTTCAGCACCGTGGAGAACAGCAGGAACAGCAGCGGTGTCACGGAATCGCCCATGGCGCGCAGGAAGGAGCAGATAAAGTTATAGAACAGCTGCGCGCCGATGCCGGCGAAGATAATGGCGCAGTAGGTGTACGCCGCGGTGTATACCTCGTGGTTGTCCGGTGTCACGTTGATCCACGCCAGCATGGGATCCAGCAGCACCAGCGCCAGCGCCGTCAGCACCACCGTCAGCGCCGCCGACAGGAGGATCTGCGTGGCCAGCGAGCGGCGCACGCCCCGTTCGTCGTGCATGCCCACATAGTAGGACGTGATGACGCAGAAGCCCGCGCTGACGCCGAAGGCGAACTGCAAAAAGATGAACACCAGAGAATTGGTATCGTTGACACCGGCCACCTCGGCGGCGGTCAGCGTCTGACCAACGATGGCCGCGTCGCTGATGGAGTACACCTGCTGCAAAAGGTAGGACAGGATCACCGGCAGAGAAAACAGGAGGATCACCTTCCAGCACGGCCCCTGGGTCAGGTCGATGGGCTCCCTTCTTTTATGTGCTGTTTTCACAGAAATCGCTCCCTTCTTTTGTGTAGTATAGACAATTATCTCTCTCAGAGCGCCGATTATAATACCTTGCGACGCCATTGTCAAGAGCTCTTTTATAAAAAATCCGTCCACCGGTCATTCCCGGTACCGCGCCGCCGTTCTTCACGCATTTTGCGGCGCATTTCCGCTTTCCGCCAGTGGACACAGCCGGTATTTCGTTGCACTTTCTGTCACTTTGTGGTAAGATACCATTGACACAAATGAAACGGGGAGGTCACTTGATATGAGATCCGATGGCACAAAAAAGTCACCTGTGCGTATGCTTGTCTACCTGCTGCTTCTCGCGGCGGTGGTGGCCCTGGGCTATTTCACCGACATCGTTGACTTCACGGAGCTGAAGGCTGTTTTTTCTCTGAAGCTCACCGCACTGCTGAAGCTGGCTGTCATGGTCCTGCTGGTGCTGCTGGTGTCCAACCTGGTCATCTTCATTCTGCACGGTATCAAGCCCCGCACCCACCGCGGCGGGTCTGTGCTGTCGCTGCTGAGCAGCCTGGTCAAATATGTGGCCGGCATCATCATCGTCTGCCAGAGTCTGTCCCTGCTGGGCGTTAACGTGGGCACCATCATCGCCAGCGTCGGCGTGCTGGCCCTGGTGGTCGGCTTCAGCGCCGAGAGTCTCATCGCTGACGTGGTCATCGGCGCCTTCATGCTGCTGGAGAACCAGTACAACGTGGGCGACATCGTGGAGGTCAACGGTTTCCGGGGCGTGGTCACCAAGATCGGAATCCGCACCACCTCCATCACCGACGGCGGCGGCAATGTGAAGATCATCAACAACTCGGAGATGAAGAATATCCTCAACCGTTCCGATAACAACTCCTGGTCTGTCAGCGATATCTCCATCCCCTATGAGACAGACCTGGAGAAGCTGGAGGCGCAGCTGCCCGCCCTGCTGGAGGAGATTTTCCGCGCCCGGGGCGACGTGATGCTGGATACGCCCCAGTACCTGGGCGTCCAGACGCTGGACGCCTCCGGCATCGTCCTGCGCTTCTGGGTGAAGGTGGCGGAGAAGAACATCTACGCCGGCGCCCGCGCCCTGAACCGTGAGCTGCTGCTGGGCTTCCGCCGTCTGGGTGTGGAGTGCCCCTTCCCTCAGATGGACGTACACATGAAATAAGCCATGGAAGAGAAGAACAAGGAGTTCACCCTGGCGCAGGAGCACGCCGCCCCTCCACCGGAGTGCGCTGCCCTCCCGCCGGAGGTCCTGCCGCCGGACACCGTCCTTCCCGGCGAGGCCTCCGCCGCGGAAAGTGCCGCCGCGCTGAAAAAGAAGACCGCCAAGTGGAAAAAGATCGCCATTATGCTGGTGGGCCTGTCGGCCATGACGGCGGTGGCCGTCACCGGCGGCGGCACAGAGGAGGATCCCGTCCCCGCAACGCCGGACACCCCGCCGGTCCAGCAGGAGCCGTATGTTCCGCCGGAACCGGAGCCGGAGCCCCTTGCCGGTGTTCTGCACTATACCATATACAACGATACCTTCGACGACAGCGGCGTGCCCCTGATCCTGGCCGAGGGTACCGTGGACATGGCCGCGCTGTCCGATACGCCCCTGGCGCTGCCACAGCCGGAGACGCCGCCCAACGGCGGCTATGCGTTCCTGGGCTGGGCGGGCCGGTATGACACCGCCGGCGGAAAGGTCTGGACGACGGTGCCGGACCCCCTGACAGCGGACTTCGCGGCGTCCATCAGACCCGGAGATACAGGGGAGAGGTCGATCGTGCTCCGCGCCGCCTGGCGGCTGACGGAGCAGAGCCGCTACCCCTGGTCCCTGACGCTGGACGACGGCGTCACTGCCATCACCTATGAGGCGGCGGTGCCTATGGCCTCCGGCGGCAACGTGTACCTGTGCGCCTACCCGCAGCCCACCCGCGACGGCTATCGCTTCGCCGGTTGGCTGAACGCGGCAGGGGAGAGGGTGGAGCTTCTGCCCGCCTCCGCCTTCTTTGCCAAAACCGCCGACGGCGATACCGACTGGCGCACCACCGTCCCTGTCACCCTCACCGCGGAATGGGAGAAAGCATAGCAAAAAAAGAACAGTCCCTTTAGGCCGCCTGGCATAAGAAAACATACGCCGCAAAAGGCGCGTTTCGCGCAGCCCCATCGTTGCGCCGCCTTGACAGACATCCAGTATGCCTGCGGCGGCGCGCCTCGGTTCTGCACAAAACGCGCTCTTTTTCGGTGCGAGGCAGTTTTGCCAAAGTAAATTCGAGCTGAAATTGGCTGCAAAAACGCCCGCATGCTGACGCATGTGGGCGTTTTTGCGGTCGATTTCAGCCGGATAGACACAGGCAAAACCGTGTGTTTTCTTGTGTCAGGCGGCCTTTCGACTGTTCTTTTTTGATTCTTCTTAGTACGCCACGCCCCAGTAGATGTCGGTGGTGCACGCCTTGCCGCACACCACGCACTTGCCGGTGGTGCCGGACTGCTTCAGCGGCATGCAGCGGCTGGACACGCCGGCCTTCTCCTTCATGGCCAGTTCGCACTCCAGACTGCCGCACCACTTGGTGCGGGCGAAGCCGCCCTTACCCTGGGCCATCTCCTTGACCTCCTCCCAGGAGGTCATATCGAAGGTGTTGTCCTCCAGGTTCTTTTCCGCCATGGCGTACAGGTTGTCGTGGACGTCCTGCAGCAGCTGCTTCACGGCGCTCTCCAGCTCCGTCAGGGGCACGAAGGTCTTTTCGCCGGTGTCGCGGCGGGCGATGCAGCACTGGCCCTTCTCCATGTCCTTGGGGCCGATCTCCACACGCAGGGGCACGCCCTTCATCTCATACTGGGCGAACTTCCAGCCGGCGGACTGGTCGCTGTCGTCCATACTGACCCGGATGCCCGCGGCGGTCAGGCGGTCACGCAGACCGGCGGCGGCCTCCAGCACGCCCTCCTTGTGCTGGGCGATGGGGATCACCACCACCTGGGTGGGAGCGATCACCGGGGGCAGCACCAGACCGTGGTTGTCGCTGTGGGTCATAATGATGGCGCCGATCAGGCGGGTAGACGCGCCCCAGCTGGTCTGGAAGGGATATTGCAGGGTATTGTCCCGGCCGGTGAACGTCACGTCATAGGCGCGGGAGAATTTGTCGCCGAAGAAGTGGCTGGTGCCGGACTGCAGGGCCTTGTGGTCCTTCATCATGCACTCGATGGTATAGGTGGCCTCGGCACCGGCGAATTTCTCCTTGTCGGTCTTGCGGCCCTTCACCACGGGCATGGCCAGCGCGTTTTTGCACACGTCGGCGTAGCAATTCAGCTGCTGCTCCGTCTCGGCCTCGGCCTCGGCGGCCGTCTCGTGGATGGTGTGGCCCTCCTGCCACCAGAACTCGCGGCTCCGCAGGAACGGGCGGGTGGTCTTCTCCCAGCGGATGACGGAGCACCACTGGTTGTACAGCATGGGCAGCTCACGGTAGCTGTGCAGCACGTGGCTCCAGTGGTCGCAGAACATAGTCTCGGACGTGGGGCGGAAGGCCAGACGCTCCTCCAGCTGTTCGCTGCCGCCATGGGTGACCCAGGCCACCTCCGGCGCGAAGCCGGCCACCAGCTCGCCCTCCTTCTTCAGCAGGCTCTCGGGGATGAGTACCGGCATGGCCACGTTCACATGGCCGGTCTTCTTGAACTCCGCGTCCATGTACTTCTGGATATTCTCCCAAATGGCATAGCCGTAAGGTCGAAGGATCAGAAAGCCCTTGACGCTGGCGTAGTCTACCAGCTCCGCCTTCAGGCAGATATCCGTATACCACTTGGCGAAATCCTCCTCCATGGGGGTGATCGCCTCTACATTTCTCTGATCCTTAGCCATAGCTTTATACCATTCCTTTGTTAGTATATAGGGTGTGTGCCAACTTCACATTTTACCCGCCGCCATGTGACTTGTCAAGTTGCCGCCGCAAAAAGGCCGCAAAAAAGCGCCCCGCAGGGCGCTTTTTCAGCGATCCCGGCCCAGCCGCCTGTCGCGGCGCCGGCCAACGATGACATACACGAACACATAGGCGATGGCGCCGGTCAGCAGTCCGGCCAGCACATCGATGGCCGCGTGCTGCTTGACGAACACGGTGGAGACCATGATGAGTATGCCGTACAGCGTCGCGCCCCAGCGCCACGCCGGCTTCTTCAGCCCCGGCGTGTGCCACACACCGGCCACCAGCGCAATGCAGCCCAGCACGTGCATGCTGGGGAACACGTTGGTGTTGGTGTCGATGGAATAGGTGTACTCCACCAGCCAGGTGGCGGCATTGTGGTGCGCCATCATCGCCGGACGCAGATCCTGCCCGTTGGGCACCAGAATGCAGAACACCACCGCCGTTGTGAACGTCACCATGATGAACCACATATACCGGCGGAAGCCCTCGGCGTCCTTCAGGATCAGATAGATGCCCAGCACCACCAGCAGCGGGCTCCAGGACACATAGGGGAAGATGAACCACTCGCAGAAGGGGATATAGGTGTCCAGCACCGTCTGTGTGGCCCAGTAGTTATCGGTAATAAAGTGCTCGATGGTAAAAAACATCGCCAGATAGACCGGCAGATACGCGCCCCACCAGGCGTGGGGATGGGTCTTGAAGAATTGCTTGATCGCCTGCATACGATCCCTCCGACAGACTTGATGATTTCGTATCCCGTATTGTACCAGAACCGCCCCGGAAAAGGCAACCCCCGCCCCGCAAATATCACAGAATTTTTACAACTCAGGCAAATCACCGCAGGTGTTGAACGGACTGGACAAACCGGGGCGGCGTATAGTATACTGTCTCCAATACAGACACAGGAGGAACTGCCATGCAGATCATCAAGCGGGAGGAGCTTCCCGAACAGCGCCAGGTGCGCCTGACTATCGCCGTGGACAAGGACACCTGGCAGGCGTCCCTGGCCAAATGCTACCAGGGCGTCAAGTCCGTCTGCCCCGTGGCCGGCGAGCCTACCCGTGAAAACCTGGAACAGGCCTACGGCCCTGAGTTTTTGTACCAGGAGGCCGTCAACGACACCTATCCCCAGGCGCTGGTGGAGGCCATCAGCCAGAGCGATATCCAGATCGCCGGGACCCCCACCCTGTCGGTGGAGACCATCGGCCCCGACGGCTACACCTTCGCCGCCGTTATCGATCTGTACCCGGAGGTGGAGCTGGGCCAGTACAAGGGCCTGTCCGCCGTCTATCCCCAGGTGGAGCTGAGCAATGACGATACCGAGGCCGCCCTGGACGAGTACGCCCGGGCCAACCCCGATGTGCAGCATCCGGAAAGAGCCGCCATGGGCGACGAGGTGACGCTGGACTTCGAGGGCTTTGTGGACGGCGTGCCCTTTGAGGGCGGCAAGGGCGAGCAGTATCCCCTGCTGCTGGGCAGCGGCTACTTCATTCCCGGCTTTGAGGAGCAGGTGGCCGGCGCCGCCGTGGGCGAGGAGCGCGACGTAAAGGTCACCTTCCCCACGGAGTACGCCCCGGAGCTGGCCGGCAAGGACGCGGTGTTCCACATCAAGGTCCACCAGATCACCCGGCGGGCCATGCCGGAGTGGGACGATGATTTCGCCCGCCGGCAGGGCTTTGCCGATGTCTCTGCCCTGCGCCGGGCCGTCATGGAGACGGCGGTGCAGAAAAAGCAGGCCCAGGCCGCTGAGCAGTTCGCCAATGACCTGATCCGCCAGGTGACGGAGGCCATGACCGTTACCATCCCCGCCGCCATGGTGGAGAACCAGCTGGACGGGCTGATCAACGAGCTGCGCGGCCACCTGCAGGCCCAGGGCGTGTCCCTGGAGCAGTATCTGGAGATGGGGAACACCACGATGGAGCAGCTGCGTGACCACGCCCGCGAGCAGGCCGCCGCGGCGGCGCGCTATGAGCTGGCCATGACCGAGATCGCACGCCGGGAGGGCATCGACATCACCGAGGCAGACGTGGACGCCAAGTACGCCGAGCTGTCCAAGCAGTACGGTCTGTCCGTGGAGCTGCTGCGCCAGCAGCTGCCGCCCCTGCGCTTGCGCCACGACCTGAAGCTGGCCGCCGCCCAGGCGGTGGTGGTGGACTCCGCCAAACGCAAATGACCGTCCCGCGGGCAGCAGCCTGCCCGCGCACCGATCAATGAAAAGCAAGGGAAGGCCCGTACGGGCCTTCCCTTTTTGTATATCGAAAACCACTCGCCCAGTGAGTGGTTTTCAGGATACAAAGGGCGGCGGACAGTATCTGTCCGCCGCCAGATCGCTTTGTCGCTTATATGCCCTACCAGGGATAGAAGTAGATCACCGTGTCCGGCTCCATCTGAATGGGCAGATAAGCGGCTATGACACGCGCAGCGATAATGTTATATAATAATACTATAAGTCCAGCCCCAGTATACTGGGACTGGACAGCTACTTGCCCCTCATTTGGTATATTCTCAGAGTATCAGCCATTTGCTTATGTTGCACATGCGGTGGATTAACGGCCTTTATCAAGGCGTCCCATTGGTTTCCTACTAACACGAAACGGAACGGAGTATACAATGCGTTCTCGTTACAGTGGTGCATAATAGCAGTGCAATATTTTTTAATTGAGTGATTTGTCCGTAACCGTCAAAACAGAGGGCGGCTGGACAGACATGGGACAATCATGTTTCGCCAACAATGAAAGAATTTATAGCCGCACTGGAGGGGACAAACATTACAACAAAATTGGAGAATGGGAAAATTCATTTGCGGCGAGAAGTAAAAAGGCCGTGGCCATTTAAGCCCGAAACAATTAACTATTCAATAGGTTTTGCTGGCTGGAGTCGGAGTGTAGGCATGCTAAAACGGCGCGGGAAGTCCTTCAAAAGCTGAAGCTTTACGAAGAGTATCCAGACTATCAAGACTTCCTTGAGGGGAAAGAACCTATGTACCAAATGGTAGAACAGTTTGAGGTTCCACTTAGGCGATTAAAAGATGAATGAATACGCATATTGTGCATTAAAAGTAGCAAAAGCCATCTGATAGATTGCCGAACTTCCTTTCCGCTCCTTTTTCGCCCCTTCTGCGCATTTCCGCGTGTGGGTCACGGTGTGGGTCGAAACTGTCCCACACCGTGACCCACAGATTAAATTGGCCAAAAAGCAAAGAAAAAGTCCTGTTTTCTCTCGAAAACAGGACTTTTTTGGAGCTGCTGGGCGGATTCGAACCGCCGACCTCATCCTTACCAAGGATGCGCTCTACCTACTGAGCTACAGCAGCATATATGGCGACCAAGAAGGGGCTCGAACCCTCGACCTCCAGCGTGACAGGCTGGCGTTCTAACCAACTGAACTACTTGGCCATGTGCGCTTTCGTCTTGGAACTCAAGCTTGCTTATTATAGCAAGTACCGCGCAGAATGTCAACACCCATTTCCTGTTTTTCCTGCAATTTTTTCAGAGGGCGGCGGGTAATCGCCGCCCTCTGTTCTGTTTACAGCTCCCGGGCCTTGAACCACTTCACGGACAGCGCCCAGCTGCCGATAAACACAGCCAGCGAGATGGCCATAGTCGCCAGCGGAGACAGCGTGGCCGGCGCGCCGGACTCCTTGGATAGGTTTACCAGCAGCGCACAGACCCCCGCCACGACCATCAGCATGACGATATACACCACGCGCCCCTTGGTGGCGCCCAGCTTGTAGGTGGTTGGCAGCATGACCGAGGGGGCGATCAGTCCCACCGGAGCCATCATCGCCAGAAACGGCATGGCCGCCGCGGTATCGTGCCGCAGTAGCACCGCCGGCACCGCCAGCAGGCAGACTGCCGCCGCCGTGACAAGGCAGGTGATGTATTTGACCGTCACGATCTGCCGCCGGGTCACGGGCAGCGTATCGCAGCAGGACTGCCAGCCGCTCTTTTCATCGTCGCCGATCAGCGACGCCGGCAGCGTCCCGGCGAAGAATATGGGATACAGCATCCACACCGCGCCCCCGCTGCTGTCCGTGGACTGGTACAGGGCAAGCCCCAGAAAAATCACCAGCATCAGCAGATACGTCTTGCCGAAGTGCCACAGGCCCCGCGCTTCCTTATAAAACAGCCCCTTCATCTTACGCCTCCTTTGCCATGAACACGAACAGATCCTCAATATTCACCTGTCCCAGCGCCATGCCGGCAGGCACCGCATCACGCCGCACCAGATACTCCGTGCCGTAGGGCGTGGTGTGCCGCCCGCACACCGCCGCCGGGTCAATGTCCTCTGCACCGCCCCGCAGGATGCCGTATTCCTCCGTCAGCCGATCCTTTTCCTCGCACAGCAGCAGACGCCCCCTGTGCAAAAATGCGATGTAGTCGCATATCTTCTCCAGATCGCTGACGATGTGGCTGGATATCAGCACGGCATGCTCCTCATCCCGGGTAAAGTCCGAGAGAATGGTCAGGATATCGTCCCGCACCACCGGGTCAAGGCCGCTGGTGGCCTCGTCCAGCAACAGAAGCTTCGGTTGATGGCTCAGCGCCGCAGCCAGCCCCAGCCGCATCCTCATGCCTCGGGAGAAGTCCTTGAAGGGCTTATCCTCCGGCAGCGCCAGCCGCCGCAGATAGTCTCTGTACACCTCCGGCTGCCATCGGGTGAAAATGCCCGCCATCATGCAGCCGATCTGCGCGGCGGTCAGGTACTCCGGCAGTCCCACCTCGTCCAGCACCACGCCGATGTCCTCCCGCTCCAATGCAGTCAGCGCCCGGTTGTCCTTTCCGTAAACGGCGATGGTACCGCCATCCCGCCGCAGGCCGTTCAGTATCAACCGTATGGTGGTGGACTTTCCGGCGCCATTCTCACCGATCAGCCCCATGATGCAGCCGGCGGGCAGCGTCAGGTCAAGCCCCTGTAAGGCAAAATCACCCCGCCGCTTCGTCAGGCCGCGTATCTCCAATGCATTCATTCTGCTTCCTCCTTCTGCAAGCGCCACATGTCGTCCAGCTCCTGCTCCGTCAGGCGGCAGGCGCTGGCCAGCCGCCTGATCTCCTGCATGTGGCTCTCGATCTTTTTCAGATTTTCCTCCCGCAGCAGCTCCGTGCTGCGCTCTGCCACGAAGCAGCCCTTGCCGGGCAGGGTGTAGATGAATCCCTCGTTTTCCAGCTCGTCATAGGCGCGCTTGGTGGTGATGACGCTGATACGCAGATCCTTGGCCAGCGCCCGTATGCTGGGCAGCGCCTCGCCCTCGGCCACCTGTCCGGACAATATGGCGTCCTTGATCTGGCTGTATATCTGGTCATAGATGGGCGCGCCGCTGCGGTTGTCGATGTATAGCTGCATAAGAGGCCTCCTTGTGCAAACTGTATATGTACAGTATACACAGTTAATTCCGATTGTCAATAGCAAATTTCTGTGGTACAATATCCGGCAGAAACGCAGTACACACAAAGGAGCCCTTCATGTATATCGGAAACGTAGAAATACACTCCAAACTGTACCTGGCACCCATGGCCGGTGTTACGGATCTGGCCTTCCGCCAGATCTGCCGTGAGCTGGGCGCAGGCATGAGCTGCACAGAGCTGGTCAGTGCCAAGGCTCTGTGCTATCAGGACAAGAAAAGCCGGGGCCTTTTGAAGCTGGCCCCCAACGAAAAGCCCGCCGCTGCCCAGATCTTCGGCAGCGATATCCCCTGCATGGCTGAAGCCGCCGTCATCGCCGCCGAGATATCCGGCGCAGACATTATCGACATCAATATGGGCTGCCCGGTGGGCAAGGTAGTGGCCAACGGTGACGGCTCCGCCCTGATGAAGGACCCGGAGAAGGCTGCCCGACTGGCCGAGGCGGTGGTCAAGGCCAGCCCCGTACCCGTGACGGTGAAAATGCGCCGGGGCTGGGATAAAGGCAGTATCAACGCCGTTGAGTTGTCCAAAATGCTGGAGCAGGCAGGCGTCAGCGCCATTGCCGTCCACGGCCGCACCCGCACCCAAATGTACAGCGGTCAGGCTGACTGGACCACTATCCGCCAGGTGAAGGAAGCGGTATCCGTGCCGGTCATCGCCAACGGCGACATCTTTTCGGCAGAGGACGCCGTCCGCATTTTACAGTTCACCGGCGCGGACATGGCCATGATCGGCCGGGGCTGCTTCGGCAACCCGTGGCTGTTTCAACAGGCCCAGGCAGCGCTGGAGGGCCGTCCCATTCCTCCCCTGCCGCCGCTGGCGAAGCGCTGGGACACCGCTGTACGGCAGATCGAGCTGGCTGTGGAGGACAAGGGCGAGCACATCGCCCTGCTGGAGGCCCGCAAGCAGCTGTGCTGGTACCTTAAGGGTGTCAGCCACGCCAATTACTACAAAGAACAACTCGTCCGCCTGACCACACTGGAGGAACTGTACCGGGTGGCGGCGGGTGTCAGGAGGGATCTGCGATGAACAATGAACAGGACATCCTGCGCCGCGCCCAGCAGGGCGATAGCGAAGCTTTCCGCCTGCTGGTGGAAGCCTATCAGACACAGGTATACCGTCTGGCCCTGCGGATGTGCGGCGAAGCGGCGGCAGACGACGTGACCCAGGAGGCGTTTCTCGCCGCATGGCGGGCACTGCCGGAGTTCCGCGGTACCTGCCGCTTCTCCACATGGCTCTACCGCCTGACCACCAACGCCGCCATCGACTGGCTCCGCCGGGAGAAGCGCCATCGGGGCATGGATGATGTCACCGAGCTGGAGCTGCCGGATGACGGCCCCGGCCCGCAGGACCAGGCAGAACAGGCAGAAGCACAGCAGGCCGTCCGCCGTGCGCTGGGTCAGCTGTCAGAGGAGCACCGGCAGGTCCTGCTGCTGCGGTATATGCAGGAGCTGGACTATGCCGAGATCGCCGCGGCGCTGGAGATCAGTGAGGGCACCGTGAAGTCCCGCATCAGCCGGGCCAAGATGCGGCTGCGGGAATTGCTGGACGGCAGCGGGAACCTTTTTGACGGTGGGGCCGTCTTACAGACAGAGATCAGTGAAAGGAGGGAGCAGCCGTGACACAGCAGCCCTTTGACCCGATGGACAAATTGCTTCGCGAAGCGCTGGCGAGCGACGCCCTGCCGCCCTCCGACCTTACAGACCGCATCATGGCGCAGGTGGAGAGAACGCCTCAGGGCGGCAGCGCCGCCTCCAATCCCAAACGCAATTATAAGAAATGGTTGCTGACCGCCGCCGCATGTCTGGTCATCGTAGGCGCGGCGTTTCCCCTGGCGCTGCAAGGCCGCGCCGGCCGGACCGATCACGCTGCAGATGACGCCGCCACCGCCGATACGAATGCCGACAACGACATGGTCAGCAGCTACTACGGCGAAAACCGCAGCGATGTGCCAGATGACGCCGCGCCGTCTGACGGCACCGGCGGAGACACCGAGCAGGCACAAAAGAACAACTCCGCACACGACCAACCCTTTGACCCGATGGACAGCGCTCTGGACCATGCGGCCGCGCTGCTGGAGCAGCAGGGCTGTACGCTGGAGGTCCTGGCCCGTGCGGATGATGCGGTGCAGGTAGCCATTGCCGATGCGGACACCCATCCCTCCGGCAATACGGACCTGCTGAAAAATGCCATGGTGGCCTCCGGTTTCGCGCTGGAGGGCGACTGGTATGTGTTGGAACAGGAGGAAACGACCCCGTGAAGCTACACACCAAGCAACTGACCCTCGCGGCGCTGACCGCCGCCGCCTACGCCGTTCTCAGCTATTTCGGCTCTATCTTCGGCATCACCTACGGTCCTATCCAGTGCCGCTTTTCCGAGGCGCTGTGCGTCTTACCCTTTTTTCTGCCGGAAACGGCATGGGGTTTGGGCGTGGGCTGCCTGATCGCCAATCTGCTCAGTCCCTACGGCGTGCTGGACATCGTGGTCGGCTCCGCCGCCACCCTGCTGGCCGCCCTGCTGACCGCCCGGTGCCAAAAGAAGTGGCTGGCCCCTCTGCCGCCGGTGATCGCCAACACCGTGCTTATCGGCCTTGTCCTGGCCTATGAGCAGGCGGGTACCTCCGCCGCCTTCTGGCCCACCTACGCCTTCAATGCCCTGACCGTGGGCCTGGGCGAGGCCGTGGCCTGCTATGGCCTGGGCGGCCTGCTGCTGTGGCGGCTGGACAAGAGCAATGCCTTACAGCGCTATTTGCAGAACCGATGAATGAAAAAGCCCTCCGTGAGGAGGGCTTTTTGCCGCAAACGCTGCTCTGCGGACCTGAAATGCACTCCGGGCCGGTTGCAATCCACGGCGCGTTGTGTTACCATAACACTTACCACGGCGCCCCTCGGGCTCCATTAAAGGACGTATACGTTGTATGAACGAGAGAGATAGAAAAAAACATACCGCCACCTCCCGGCTGGATACCAGTTCTCTGCCTCGGGGCCCACTGAACTGGGTGTTCTTCCCGGCGGCGCTGCTGTACCACGAGCTGCTGCTGCGGGCCTTCGACAGGCAGAGCACCTTCTTTACCGGAACGCTTGTGCTGGTGGTGCTGTTTGCCCTAGGCGCAGGACTGTTCTGGAGTCTGCTCATCAATCTGTTCCGTCACCGCCAGGCGGCTACCATCGTCTCTATCGCCGCCACCGCCCTGTGGACGGTGCTGGTGTGCGTGGAGTACTGCTGCCGCAGTTACTTCAAGTCCTACTTCGCTCTGTCCTTCATCGGCAACATGGCCAGCGATGTAGTGGGCGGTTTCGGCGACACGGTCCTGCCGGATGTCGTGCTGCCCCGCCTGCCCTTTATCCTGCTGGCCTTTGTTCCGCTGGCACTGTGCATTCTGCTGCGCCGGCGCATCGTCACCGAGCAGCGCATGGGCCGCTGGTCCCTGCTGTTCCTGCTGGTCATGTGTTTGCTGTTCGGCGGTATCGGCAGCGGTCTGGCCCGCTGGGGCACCTATCACGATGCCTATACCTACAACTTCACCACCGACACCGGCGTGACCCACTTCGGGCTCAACGCCAGTGCCCGGCTGGAGATCACCTACGCCATTTTCGGGCACCCCAGTCCCCGGCTGCCGGACACTGGCACGAACACAGATGTACCGGATAACACCCCTGCTGTCACAACGCCGGTGGTCTACGGCGAAAATACCATGAACATCGATTTTGCCGCCCTGGCAGAGAACGCCTCCAGCAGCGCCGTGGCCCGTATGTCCGACTACTTCGGTTCGCTGACGCCCTCCAAGCAGAACGCGTACACCGGTATGTTCCAGGGCAAGAACCTCATTCTTTTCACCGCCGAGTCCTTTTCTCCCTGGTTCATCAGCGAGGAGCTGACGCCTACCCTCTACCGTCTGACCCATGAGAGCTTCGTATTCGACAATTTCTATCAGCCCGGTTGGGGCCAATCTACCACCGGCGGCGAGTACGCGGTGATGACCGGTCTGCTCCCCACGTGGGTCAATGGCAATGTCAGCTTCTACGCCACAGCCAACAACAGTATGCCCTTTGCCCTGGGCAATCAGTTCCGGGCTCTGGGCTACACCACCGCCGCCTACCACAACAATATCTACAACTACTACCGCCGGGACAAAACCCATCCCAACCTTGGTTACGACTATCAGGGTCAGGGCAACGGTCTGCAGCTGACCGAGGACGGCAGCTGGCCCTACTCCGATCTGGAGATGATCCAGAACACCATCACGCAGTATATTGACACCTATGTACAGAACGGCACACCCTTCCATACCTACTACATGACCGTCAGCGGCCACGGCGGCTACGGCTGGGGCCACGCCATGGCCGCCAAGAACCGCGCCAAGGCTCAGGCCGCCTATCCCAACGCCTCCCCCCAGGTCCAGGCCTATGTGGCCGCCAACCTGGAGCTGGAGAACGCACTGACCTACCTGGTAAACGCGCTGGAGCAGGCCGGTATTGCCGACGACACCGTCATCTGCCTGGCCGCCGACCACTACCCCTACCTGCTGTCAGAGACAGACACGGACTATTATAACGAGCTGCGGGGCTTTACAGACTCGGAGCGTGACACCTCCCGCTACCGCAATGCGCTGATCCTCTGGTGCGGCGGCATGGAGGAAGCTGTTACCGTATCTGAACCGTGCAGTGCCGTGGACATCGTGCCCACGCTGAGCAATCTGTTCGGACTGGAATATGACTCCCGTCTGCTGTCCGGCCGGGACGTGCTGGATCAGGACTACGACCCCGCCGATGCCTACGGCAGCATCCCGCTGGTGATCTTGCCCACTGCTGCCGGCAACAGCTGGGCCACCGCCGCCGGCGTGTACGAGTCCTCTACTCGCACCTTCACCGCCAACCCCGGCGTCACGGTGCCGGATGGCTATGTCAACGCCATCAACGACCGTGTATCCCTGCAATACTACTACGCGGAGCTGCTGGTGACCTATGACTATTACGCCATTGCCTTGGGGGACCGTGCCCCCAACGCGCCGCAGCTCCCCACCCCCACCCCGGCGGAGGATATGACGCCGGAGGAAACACTGGAGCAGTCGGACTACATAGAGCCGGAGACATAAGCGGCGAGCGCCGTCCTGTCGGACGGCGCTCGTTTTCCTATGTACTCAGCGGCTGCCCGCGCCGCCCGCCGTTGTCTCCGCGCCGGATCTCGCATCTCCCCCGGATACCGGCTTCGCCGCGGCCGCCGCAGATATGGGGCGCCCACCGTTCTCACCGCCAACGCCGAACAGCTCATACACCATGCGGCGCAGGATATAGCGCCTGTGTTCACGCTCATGCAGTCTCATTTCCGTTGTTATACCCCCATTCCTCCGCCGCCCGGCTGGCGGTGGGCACTCTGCTGTCTGCCATTATAACACCGCATACGGTCGAAGCGCGGCGGAACACGTCTGCTGCCGCTATCTCCGCCACAACAGGCGAAAGCGCCCCATCTGGAGCGCTTTCGTTCTTTCTGTACGGCAAATCCGTCAATGCCGACCCACGCGATCCCAGTCCGCCTCGTTTTCGTACAGAAGGCGGGTCCCCTCCAGATACTGGGAGTCCATCGGGTTACTGATAGATACCGCCGCCTTATACTTCTCCAGTGCACGGCGGGACTTTTCCGGCGGCTGCACGGTACCGGCGCCGGCAATACACCCGCCGGGGCAAGCCATGCCTTCCAGCAGATAGCCGTCATACTTACCCGTCCGGGCGATACGCAGCATCTTCCGGCACTCGTTCAGCCCCTCCGCGGCGGCGGTCTTGACCGCCACCTCCGGGTGCAGGCGGTGGATCACCTCCTCCACCGCCTTGGCCACGCCGCCGCCGGCGGCAAAGCCTACGCCGGGGGCACTGGCCTCGTAGTGGGAGGGTAGATCGGGGATCTGGCTGAAGTCGATTCCCTTGGCCTCGAACATTCCCCTCAGCTCCTCGAAGGTGATGACAAAATCCACATCACTGCGGACACTGCGGCGGCTGGCCTCCAGCTTTTTGGCGGCGCAGGGACCGATAAAGACAATACGGCACCCGGGACGCCGGCGCTTCTGCAGCCGCGCCGTCAGCACCATAGGCGTCATGGTCATAGAGATATATGGCGCAAAGCCGGGAAACTCCTTTTTGGCCATCACAGACCATGCCGGGCAGCAGGAGGTCGCCATAAACGGCTGCTTCTCCGGCACCATACGCAAAAACTCCTCGGCCTCCTCCACCGCGCACAGATCGGCGCCCACGGCCACCTCCTCCAGCGCGGCGAACCCCAACTGCTGCATGGCGGCCTTGATCTGCCCCGGCGTTACATTGTCTCCGAACTGGCCCCAGAAGGCCGGTGCGATCACCGCCACCACCTCGTCGCCCCGACGGATGGCGTGGATCAGCTGGAACAGCTGGCCCTTATCCACGATCGCGCCGAAGGGGCAATTCACCAGGCACATACCGCAGTTGACGCACTTGTCATAGTCGATCTTGGCGTGGCCGTACTCATCCTGACCAATGGCATTCATGCCGCAGGCCTCCTGGCAGGGCCGGGTAAACTTGATGATGGCGTGGTAGGAACAGGCATCCCGGCATTTGCCACACTTGATGCACTTATCCTGGTCGATATGCGCCTGTCCGCGTTCGATAGCAATGGCCCCTTTATGGCAGGCATTCTGGCAATGGCGGGCCAGACAGCCCTGGCAGGCATTCGTGACCTCATAGTGAGTAGGCGTGCAGCCGTTACAGGCGTATTTTATGATGTTCACCAGTGGAGGATCGTAGTACTTCTCCGCGATGGCACTCTCCTCCACCCCGTCGCTGAGCAGGCTGTGCTCCGCCACCGGCCGCAGGGGCAGGCCCATAGCCAGCCGTATGCGCTCGCCTACGATAGCCCGTTCCAAAAAGATGGACTCCCGTTGGTTGCCCACCTCACCGGGAACAATCTTGTAGGGCAGCTTTTCCATGCGGCGGTAGTCTCCGCCCTCATAGGCCAGCCGCGCCACCTCGGCAAACACTTGCTTACGCATATCCGCGATGGAGCATTTAAAGTTTCTCATAGGTACACTTTTCCTCCGAAACGCCCAGTCTTTTGTTACCATTATAACAAATTCATTATGGAAAACAATGTGCAGTTGCGAGAATTTCTATCGCCGCGCGAATGTTTCCTCATGCAACCTGCACAGCCTACCGCCACAGCCGTTAAGGCGTTGTTAAGATGCCTTTTATCTCCGGTCCCGCAGGGCCTCCTCCAGCTTGTGCAGCGCCTTTTTTTCAATGCGGGACACATAGCTGCGGCTGATACCGTAATGGGCCGCCACCTGCCGCTGTGTCTGGGGCAAATGGCCGTCCAGGCCGTAGCGCCGCCGCAGAACATCCGCCTCCCGAGGGGTCAGCTCCCGGGCCAGCAGCTGATGCAGCAGACGGCGGTCCTCCTTGCTTTGCAGTTCCTCCAGCATGGTGTCCTCTTCTCCCACCACATCGCCCAAATACAATGCGTCACCCTCCGGCCCCGTGTCCAGCGCCTCATTCAGCGACACTTCGCCCTGCAATTTTTTCTGTCCCCGGAAGTACATTAGTATCTCATTTTCTATACAACGAGCGGCGTAGGTGGCCAGCTTGATTCCCTTGTCAGGGCGGAAGGTATTGACCGCCTTGATAAGCCCGATCGTTCCGATGGAGATCAGGTCCTCTTGGTCAGTGGACTGCGTGTAATACTTCTTGATGATGTGGGCCACCAGGCGCAAATTGTGCTCCACCAGTATATTCCGAGCCTCCAAATCTCCGGCGGCACAGCGCTCCAGGCACTCCCTCTCCCGGGCAGCAGACAGGGGCTTGGGGAATGACCCGGCGCTACCGGTCAGGTGCAGGGACAAAAACAGGCTGTTGCACAGCAGCAACAGTGCAGCAGACAGCATACGCATCGCTCCTTTCACAACACCCTATGCCCTATGGGAATGTCCCTATACAAAAAGAACACGGACGGCAGCGTCGTCCGTGTTACAGTTCCTCCTCCGGAAGGACCTCACCCTCCTCGCCATTGCCGAAGGCAATGGCCGTCCTGCCGTATTTTTGGCGGATAGCGTCCACGGCCTCCTCCAGCTGCTCCTGCCGCTGACCGCAGGCCTGAGCGGTACTGTCCAGCAGATCCAACTGTTGGAAAGTGCTGCACGTCTCGGTGACGTACAGCGCCGTTACGGTCATGGAGCGAAGGCGGGCAGGCGGCTTCCACAGTTGCCGGGCCAGATCCGCAGCCGCACGGTAAATATCCCGGACCAGATGGGTAGGCGCGTCCAAGCGGGTCTGGCGGCTGAATGTTTTGAACGATACGTCTTTCAGCGTCACGCTGACGCCGCTGGCATACAGGCCGTGGCGGCGCAGGCGGGCGGCCACACTGTCGCACAGAGGCATCAAGCCGGCGCAGATCTGTTCCCAGCGCACCAGGTCATCGGGGAAGGTAGTGCCGTTGCCCACGGACTTGACCGGATCGGCGGCGTGGCGGGGTTTGACGGGACTTTTGTCAAGACCGTTGGCGTATTCCCACAGCTGGCGGCCCATCTTTCCCAGCAGCTGCTCGGGCATGGCGGGATCGCAGGCGGCCAACTGGCCGATGGTCTCTACGCCGTATTTTTTCAGGGTCTGGGTGGCGGCCCGGCCGGCATACAGCAGGTTGCCCAGCGGCTGCGGCCAAACGATATTCTGCCACCCATCAGCAGGAATAACCGTTGTGGCGTCCGGTTTTTTCATATCGCTGCCCAGCTTGGCAAACACTTTATTGAACGAAACTCCCACAGAAATCGTTAATCCGGTCTCATTTTTTACTGTTTTTCGAATTTTATTGGCCAGTTTTTCCGCGTCGCCGCCGAAGAGGTGGAGGCTGCCGGTGACATCCAGCCAGCTCTCGTCGATCCCAAAGGGCTCGATGAGGTCGGTGAAGCGCTCGTAGATGTCATTGACGCGGACGGACCACATTTTATACAGGTCGTGATGGGGCGGCAGAAGCACGAGGCCGGGGCACTTCTTTTTGGCCTGCCAGACCGTCTCAGCCGTTTGTATTCCGTACTTTTTGGCGGGCTCATTCTTGGCCAGAATGATGCCGTGGCGGGTCCTTGGGTCGCCGCAGACGGCCACCGGGACCTCCCACAAAGCGGGCTTGTCCAGCAGCTCCACAGAGGCGTAAAAGCTGTTCAGATCACAGTGCAGTATGATGCGCTCTCCCATGCTTTTCACCTCCCGGCACAGCAAATTTCTTTGGCAGTATATGATACAATGTCTGTACCTTTTCTATACTTTCTTCATACTTTTTATGTACTCCTCACGGGCTTTTCATGCACCTTTTATGCGCTGTTGGGTCAGGTTCTCTTTCCCTTCCTTCCAGCCCCCCTTTTCGGGGCCAAAAACGAAGGATCGGACGGTCGTCTTCATGTGCGCCCCCTGCACAGGGGGCGCACACGGGTGGCTGTTCAATAGCCGATCCGACGGTCCACCAGACGCAGGGGCTTCTCACCCCGACCGTAGCGCTCCAGGTCCTCACAGAAGAGCTGCACATTCCGGTCACGGGTGTAGCCCAGGCTCATCTGACCGGAGATGTGGGGGGTGATGAGCAGGTTCTTCGCCGTCCAGGCCGGGTCGCCGGCGGGGATGGGCTCCTGCTCAAACACATCCAGAGCCGCGCCGGCAAGACGGTCGTGGTTCAGGGCGTCCAGAAGGGCGGCCTGATCGATGGCGCTGCCGCGGCCCACGTTGACCACATAGGCGGTCTTCGGCAGCAGGGCGAGGCGCGCCGCGGAGAGAAACCCCTTCGTCTCACCGGTGGCGGGCAGGGCCAGGGCCAGAATATCCGTATCCGGCAGGAGGGCGTCCAGCTCGTCGTTGGTATGGATCTCGTCAAAGGCGGGGTCGGCGGCCTTTTTGGTGCGGCGGACACCGCGGACGGCGGCAGCACCCATGGCCTTGGCGCGGCGGGCGAACTCAGTGCCGATATCGCCGGTGCCCACGACGGTGATGGTGCTGCCCATAATGGAGCGCATGGGGAGCACCTGGCCCCAGCGGCCGGCGGCCTGGTCGGCGCAGTAGGCCGGGGCGTGGCGCAGGAGCATCAGCGTGACCATGACCATGTGCTCGGCGATGGTGACACCGTAGGCGCCGGAGGAGTTGGACAGCATGACCTCGGGAGAGGGATACAGGCTGTCGTCCAGATAAGCGTCCACGCCGGCAAAGCTGCCGCAGAACCACTTGAGGTTCACAAAGTCCTTTAATTCACCGGGCTTGGGCATACCGTAGATGACCTCATAGTCACCCCGCTTGTCTGCGGGGACGGCGGCGGGGGCCGCGTAGTAGTCCACGGTGAAGCCGGCGCGGGCCGCTGTCTCGTCGATGAGCCGGCGGTGCTTGGGCTCGGTGAAGCTGTCGTAGATGGCGATCTTTCTCATGTTGTATATACCTCCAGGAGTTTTTCCGCGCAGCGCATTCCGTCGGCGGCGGCGGAGAGGATGCCGCCGGCATAGCCGGCCCCCTCGCCGCAGGGGAATATGCCGCGTATATTGGCTTCATAGTGCGCGTCACGCACCAGGCGCACCGGGGAGGACGAGCGCGTCTCCACGCCGGTGAGCAGGGCGTCCGGGTCATCGTAGCCCCGGAGCTGACGGCCCAGGACCGGCAGGGCCAGGGCCAGCGTCTCGCTGATAAAATCCGGCAGGCAGCGGCGCAGGTCGGTATAGACCACGCCGGGGCGATAGCTGGGGTGCACGGCCCCCGGTCCGGCGGAGGGACGGCCTGTCAGAAAGTCCGCCACCCGCTGGCAGGGGGCGGCAAAGCCGCCGGTGAGGGCGTAGGCCGCCGTCTCCAGCTGCCGCTGGAGGGCGATGCCCGCCAGGGGATGGTCCGAGGGGAAATCTGCCGGCGTGACATTCACCAGCAGCGCGCCGTTGATGTTCTCCCCATCACGGGCATAGACGCTCATGCCGTTGGTTACGGTGCGCCCCGGCTCGGAGGCGGCGGCCACCACCTGACCGCCGGGGCAGACGCAGAAGCTGAAGGCGCTGCGGCCGTTGGGCAGGTGGCAGGACAGCTTGTAGGTGCTGGGGGGCAGAGCCGGGTGGCCCGCCAGAGAACGGTACTGGGCGGCATCGATGGCCGACTGGCGGTGCTCGATGCGGACACCCATGGCGAAGGGCTTGGGCTCCATATACAGTCCGACGCGATGCAACATTTCAAAGGTATCCCGGGCGCTGTGACCCAGAGCCAGGACCACATGGCGGGCGGGCAGGTCATAGGTCTGCCCGTTCTGGCAGACGGTGACGGCGCTGACCGCGCCGTCCTGTATCCGTATATGCTCCAGTCGGGCGTTGAAGCGTATGTCCGCCCCGGCCGCCTCCAGCTCCTGCCGCAGGGCCTGCAGGGCGATGTGGAGCTTGTCGGTGCCCACGTGGGGCTTGGCATCGGTCAAAATGGTATCCGGTGCGCCGCAGCGGACCAGCGTCTCCAGAATGAAGCGGTGGCGCAGGTCCTTCGTGCCGGTGTTCAGCTTGCCGTCGGAAAAGGCGCCGGCGCCGCCCTCGCCAAACTGGACGTTGCTGTCCGGGTCCAGCGGGCCGCCGGACCAGAAGCGCTCAACGTCCGCCTGACGGTGTTCTACCGGCCGGCCGCGCTCCAATAGAATAGGGCGTGCGCCGCAGCGGGCCAGCACCAGGGCAGCGAACAGGCCCGCCGGTCCCGCGCCCACCACGATGGGCCGGACCGCCGGGGCCGTCACCGGCGGCGGCAGGAAGTACACTTCCTGTTTGTAGACGGATACGCGCTTATCGCGGCAGCGGCGCAGGACCTGGGCCTCGTTTTTTACAGAGACGGACACCGTGTAGACAAGGGTCAGGTCCTCGCGGGCGTCGATGGCCTTTCGCAGAACGGTGCAGGCGGTGATGTCCGCCGGAGCCACGCGGAGCAGCTTGGCGCACCGGGCGCGCAGGAGCGTCTCCTGCTGGCCGGGGTGCAGGCGTAGTTGGTCGATACGGAGCATGGGTGCGTCTCCTTTTTATAGGATCTGGTGGGGGTTCGCCGCCGCGGCGGCGAGTTGGCTTTCCCCTAGCGGGGAGGCGGCCTCCGGCGGCCACATTTCTTTCTGCGAAGAAAGAAATGTGGAAAAGAAAGGCGCTTAGACCTACGGTCTAAGGATCCCTTGGCGCGGGGCGGGCAAGTGCAAATTTGGCGGCGCTGGCTTCGCGGAATTGGTGCGGCGAGGGACATTGTTGTCGGTTCGGGGGGATCGCTTGTACCTCTTGCGCCGCTGCCGCTGACAACAGCGAGGGTAGGGGTTGGTGCGCTGATCGAATGGCGATTATCAAATCGCGCCTTTGCCGCCGCAAGGCGGCAAAGGTAGGTGTGCCCGTTGGGCACGGATATAATTATTTCTTAGCCTGCGACACGGCAGAACGAATAATTTTTGCCGTAGTAGCAGGCAGCGGCAGCGGAAAGCTGTGCTGGCACAGTCGGGGGAACGACAACGATCAGGAAAACGCCGGTTGCGTGAGGGAAAGCGCGGGTGGCAGCGAACAGGTGTTGCGCCTGCGGGCGCGGGATGGGGCGTTTCGTGCCCCGGCACGAGTAACTTTCTTTTTTTGTAAAAAGAAAGTTACCAAAGAAAACCACTTAGACCTACGGTCTAAGGACCCCTTGGCGCGCTATGGATCATGCAAAATTGGCGGTGCTGGCTTCGCGGAATTGGCTCGGCGGGTATCGTTGTCGGTTCGGGGGACTGCTTGTCCCTCCTGCGCCGCTGCCGCTGACAACAGCGAGGGTAGGGGCTGGTACGCTGGTCGTTTTTGGCGATTATCAAATCGCGCCCATTGCGGCGCGGAGCACCGCAATGGGTAGGTGGCGGCTGACGCCGCCGTGGTATTGGGGGGACACTGCCTGCGGGCGGGACAGGAGACGAAAGGCCCCTCATCCGTCAGCTTCGCTGACACCTGTCTCCCTGCGGGTCGGTCGGTCCGCGGATCTGACACGCCACCGGCGTGTCATTCAACACAGCGACCCCTCAAGGGGAAGGCTTGGTGCCTGCGGGCGGGTGTTCAAAGAAAGTTCACGGTTTTCCTGCAAAACTTAAAGGTAGAATTAAGGAAAGCGAGTATGCTATAAAACAGAAAGAGCAATGAGCCCCTTCGAAGCAGGCACCCTTCTTCATGTCTGCTTCCTCCATCATACCACGCTTTCCCCCCGGCGGCAAGATGGGAGAGTGCTCCTTATACGAAACTGCGACACAGGAGGTCATTACGATGTATAACGACGAATTCAACAACAACGATATGTACCGCTTCACCAACCGGGAGGTGCCCCGCGACGACTACGCGCCCGCACCCCGGCAGGAGAACACGTATACCGCGCCGGTGAGGAAGCAGGGCTTCTTCCACAGGACGTGGGTGAAGGTCACGGCGCTGGTGCTGGCCTGCGTCGTGGCAGGCGGCGCGGCGGGCTACGGCGGCGCGGCGCTGGCAAAGAGCGGCTCCGGCAGCGGCACCGCCATCAGCGAGAGCGACCGCACCGTCACCGCCGTGAAGGTCAAGAAGGTGGACGGCAAGACCAAGATGCAGCCCGCCGAGGTCTACGCCTCCACGGTGAACTCCACCGTGTCCATCAACTGCTCCTCCCAGAGCACCAACATCTTCGGCCAGACCACCCAGTCCGCCTCCAGCGGCAGCGGCTTTATCATCAGCGAGGACGGCTATATCGTCACCAACTACCATGTGATCAACGGCGCTTCCTCCGTGAAGGTGACGCTGTATAACGGCAACACCTATGACGCCACCGTCATCGGCGGCGACAGCGACTACGACGTGGCGGTGCTGAAGATCAACGCCGCCGGGCTGACCCCCGTGACATTGGGCAACAGCGCCGATGTGAACGTGGGTGACTCCGTGCTGGCCATCGGCAATCCCCTGGGCGAGCTGACGTTCTCCATGAGCGGCGGCTATGTGTCCAGCTGCAACCGCGCCATCAACGTGGACGGCACCCCCTTCAACATGATCCAGGTGGACTGCTCCATCAACCCCGGCAACTCCGGCGGCCCCCTGATGAACCTGTACGGCGAGGTGGTGGGCATCGTGTCCGCCAAGTACTCCACCTACTCCTCCACCACGGTGGAGGGTCTGGGCTTCGCCATTCCCATTGACGATGTGAAGTCCATCATCACCGACATCATGGAGAACGGCGCCGTCACCGGCAAGGCATACATGGCCGTGACCGTGGGCACCATGAACTCCCAGATGGCCGCTCAGTACAGCATCGACATCGATCAGGGCGTGTTCGTCTACTCCGTTGTCAAGGGCGGCGCCGGCGACAAGGCCGGCCTGCGCCTGGGCGACGTGATCACCAAGATGGGCGACACCACGCTGACCAGCCGTCAGGATCTGTCCGCGGCGCTGAAGAGCTACCGCTCCGGCGACACCGCCACCCTGACCGTGTTCCGCGACGGCAGCTACATCACCACCGACATCACCTTCGACCAACAGCCCCAGATCACCGGCACCGACACGGAGGAGGACACCTCCTCTCAGGGCGGTAATAACGGCGGTTACAGCGGCCAGATCCCCGAGAACTGGCAGGAGTTTTATAACTACTTCTTCGGCAACCGGGGCTGATATCGGCCCGGGCACAGCGGCATAACTGACCACTATGCCGCCAGGATACCACGATCTTCTTCACATTCTCCATGTTTCCCAGCACACATTCGCTTCCCCCGCACCGTCCCCGCCGGAGTTACCCCGCCGGCGGGGACGGTTTTTTGCGCGGTTGCAAGGCGTTGACAGATATGGTATAATTCCTTATTGGTATACTATGTGGAAAAATGAGGAAACGACTATGGAAGTAACACAGGGCGCACCGTTTGAGAGCTTTGGCCTGTCAGAGGCCACCATGCGCGCCATACGAAATAAGCACTACACCGTCAGCACCCCCGTGCAGGCCGGGTGCATCCCCCCCATGCTGGCGGGGAAGGACGTGATCGCCAAGGCTCCCACCGGCACGGGCAAGACCATGGCCTTCGGCATCCCCATCATCGAGCGCATCGACCGGGAGAGCGAGGAGGTGCAGGCGGTCATTCTGGCCCCCACGCGGGAGCTGGCCATGCAGATCACCGACGAGATGCGGGACATCGCCGTGTGCCACGAGGGCGTTCGGCTGGTATGTCTGTACGGCGGACAGCCCATTGGCAAGCAGATCGACGCGCTGAAGCGGCGGCCCCAGATCGTGGTGGCCACGCCGGGGCGGCTGAGCGACCACATGAAGCGGCGGACCGTGAATTTGAAGAGCGTGCAGACGGTGGTGCTGGACGAGGCGGACCGGATGCTGGACATGGGCTTTATCCACGACGTGACGCGTATTCTGGACAAGATCCCCAGCCGGAAAAACCTGGGGATGTTCTCCGCCACCATCTCGCGGGAGGTGATGGACATCTCGTGGGTATACCAGCGGGACCCGGAAGAGATCACGGTGCAGGCCACCAAGGAAAACAAGCCGGACATTTTGCAGTACCGGCTGGAGGTTCCCTCCGACGGGAAGGTGGACGCCATTGCGAAGATACTGGCGCATGAGAACTATGACCGGGTGATCTGCTTCTGCAACACCAAGGGCAGCACGGAGCGGCTGACAAAATTTTTGCAGATGCGGGGCGTGGACGCCCAGTGCATCCACGGGGACATCCCCCAGCGGAAGCGGGAGGAGGTCATGCAGCGGTTCCGGGACGGAAAGCTGCGGGTGTTCGTGGCTACGGACGTGGCCAGCCGGGGCATCGACGTGGACGATGTGGACGCGGTGTTCAACTATGAGGTGCCGGAGGAGAACGAGTATTACATCCACCGCATCGGCCGGACGGGACGGGCCAAGAAGCACGGCGTGGCGTACACGCTGCTCAGCGACTTCCCCAGCCGGCTGCGGCTGGACAACATCGCGCGGAACACGCGGAGCACCATCGTGCCCGCCGTGCTGGGCGAGGACGGCAGCGTGACTGTCGGCGAGAAATGAGAAAAGAGCGCACTTCAGCAGGCGGGTCCTTTTTTACGGAACGGCAGCAGGTGGGCGCCGTTGGGCCGCGCGGGTTGCTATTTCGCGCGGTGTGTGGTACAATATACATATATAACCGCAAAATCCCGAAAAGGAGCGAAGATAATGAACGAAGAGTTGAAGAATATCCTCTCCCGCGTGGACCACACGCTGCTGGCACAAGGTGCCACCTGGAATGAGATCAAGGCCATCTGCGACGACGGCATCAAGTACGGCTGCGCCAGCGTGTGCATTCCCGCCAGCTATGTGAAGCAGGCGGCGGAATATGTGGACGGCAAGATCGCCGTCTGCACCGTTATCGGCTTCCCCAACGGCTACGACACCACCGCCGCCAAGTGCTTCGAGGCTGCCGACGCTGTGAAAAACGGTGCGTCCGAGGTGGACATGGTCATCAACATCGGTTGGGTGAAGGATGGCCTGTATGACAAGGTGCTGGAGGAGATCAAGGCCATCAAGGGTCACTGTGACGGCAGACTGCTGAAGGTCATCATCGAGACTTGCCTGCTGACCGAGGCGGAGAAGATCGAGCTGTGCCGCGTGGTGTCCGAGTCCGGCGCGGACTACATCAAGACATCCACCGGCTTTGGCGGAGGCGGCGCTACCCGGGAGGATGTGGCGCTGTTCAAGGCCCATGTGGCGCCCCATGTGAAGATCAAGGCCGCCGGCGGCATCGCAGATCTGGATGACGCCAGAGATTTCGTCGCCCTGGGCGCCGACCGTCTGGGCACCAGCCGCATCGTCAAGGCCGTGAAGGCCATGGAACAGTAAATATAAGGAGGAACCACTATGCCGACTCCCCACAATAACGCCAACAAGGGCGATTTCGCCAAGACCGTTCTCATGCCCGGCGATCCGCTGCGGGCCAAGTTCATTGCCGAGACATTTCTCACCGAGCCGAAGCTGGTGAACAACGTCCGCGGTGTGCAGGGCTATACCGGCACCTACAAGGGCGTGCCGGTGTCCGTGATGGCCAGCGGCATGGGTATCCCGTCCATCGGCATCTATTCCTATGAGCTGTACACCCAGTATGATGTGGAGAACATTATCCGCGTGGGCAGCGCCGGCGCCATGCGTGCCGACCTGGAGCTGGGCAGCGTGGTGGCCGGTCAGGGCGCCTGCACCAATTCCGACTTTGCCAGCCAGTATGAGCTGGGCGGCTCCTTCGCCCCTATCTGCGATTTCGACCTGCTGATGGCCGCCGTAGAGAGCGCCAGGGAGCTGGGTGTCAAGATGCCCGTGGGCAATCTGTATTCCTCCGACACGTTCTATGACGCCGCCGGGCGCAACATGCGCTTCGCCAAGATGGGCGTTATGGCCGTGGAGATGGAGGCCGCCGGTCTGTACTGCACCGCCGCCTATACCGGTAAGCGGGCGCTGGCCATCTGCTCCATCTCCGACAACCTGGTCAACGGCACCGAGCTGTCCGCCGATGAGCGCCAGACCACCTTCACCAATATGATGAAGATCGCGCTGGAGGTGGCTGTGAAGATGGCCGCAAGGGAATAAGCGTTTGTGTGACAGCACAGGGTGTAACGCTCTGTGCTGTCGTTATCAACAGCACATTTGTGCGTTTTGTAGAAACAAAGTGTAAATTTTTGATTACATTTGTTTACAATTCGCCCGCAAAATGCGTTTTTCCCTTGCCAAAGGCGAAAAAGTCTGCTATAATGCGCAAGGCACAGGGGGAGGAAGACCCCGTGCCGAAATGATGGTTTTCCCGCCGCAAGGCGCGAAAATAAAAAAATTGAGGAAGGTAGAATAACCATGAAGAAGTTTCTTGCTATGATCCTGGCTCTGGTTATGGCGCTGTCCCTGGTCGCTTGCGGCGACAAGAAGGACGACCCCAAGACCGACGACAACCAGGGCAACAACCCCGAAGTCACCGAGATCACCAACGCCGACGAGATCGCCGATGAGATGACCTCCGAGGATGGCAAGTACGAGATCGCTTTCGTCACCGACGTGGGCCAGCTGAAGGATAAGTCCTTCAACCAGGGCACCTTCGACGGCGTGAAGCTGTACGCTGCCAACAACGGCCTGAGCTATAAGTACTATCAGCCCGCCAACGGCGACCAGGCTACCGATGACGACCGTTACGATGCCATGAAGGCTGCTGCCGAGGGCGGCGCCAAGGTCATCGTGGCTGCCGGCTTTATGCAGGCCACTGCCCTGACCAAGGCCGCTGCTGAGTTCACCGATGTCAAGTTCGTGTTCGTGGACCGCGACAGCGCTGTGACCACCGAGGACGGCACCGCCCTGAAGAACGTTCTGGGCATCTGCTTCCAGGAAGAGCAGTGCGGCTATCTGGCCGGTTACGCTGTTGTTAAGGAAGGCTACACCAAGCTGGGCTTCACCGGTGGCGGCGGCGGCGACAACCCCGCTTGCTGCCGTTACGGCTACGGCTTCGTGCAGGGCGCTTCCGCTGCTGCTGCCGAGATGGGCGTGAAGGTCGAGATGAACTACTCCTGGCTGTATGGCGCTTCCTTCTCCGCTTCCACCGAGCTGCAGACCATGGCTTCCGGCTGGTATGAGAACGGCACCGAGGTCATCTTCGCCTGCGGCGGTAATATGTTCCAGTCTGTCGCCGCTGCCGCTGCCGCTAACGACGGCGCCGTGGTGGGCGTGGACGTTGACCAGTCCAGCCAGTCCGATACCGTTATCACCTCCGCTATGAAGGGCCTGTCCGCCTCCGTGCAGTGGGCTTGCGGCAAGGTCTATGACGGTTCCTTCGACGAGATCGGCGGCACCTTCGTGACCCTGGGCGCCAAGGACAACGCTGTGGGCCTGCCCACCGCTACCTGGTCCCTGACCAAGTGGACTGTGGACGACTACAACGCCATGCTGGCCAAGATGGCCGATGGTTCTCTGGTCGTCGACAACGACTACTCCAAGCTGGACAGCACCGACAGCCTGACCCTGAACCTGGTCAAGTAATCGGAACGTACTTAACAAAAAAAGAGACGCCTGCGGGCGTCTCTTTTTTTGCGTCAAGCGCGTGATGCGAGGCGTAAAACGCCGCTGTTTTTCTTGCAATCTGTGCATATATGCTATATAATAAATTTATGCCTTTATCGCCATTAGGCAAAATAATAGAGGAAAGTAGGTGGCGGCATGGATAAGACTCCCTCGTATGTGATCGAGATGCTTCACATTACCAAGGAGTTCCCCGGCATCAAGGCCAACGACGATATCACCCTCCAACTGAAAAAGGGAGAGATCCACGCGCTGCTGGGCGAAAACGGCGCCGGCAAATCCACGCTGATGAGCGTGCTGTTCGGCCTGTACCAGCCCGAGGCGGGCGAGATACGCAAGAACGGCCAGACGGTGAAGATCAACGATCCCAACGATGCCACGGCACTGGGTATCGGCATGGTCCACCAGCACTTCAAGCTGGTGGAGGTATTCTCCGTGCTGGACAACATCATTCTGGGCGCCGAAACGACGAAGTGCGGCTTCCTGCAGAAAAAGGAAGCGCGGAGGAAGGTCGAGGAGCTCTCCAAGCGGTACGGCCTGCACGTGGACTTGGACGCCAAGGTGGAGGATATCACCGTGGGTATGCAGCAGCGTACCGAGATCCTGAAGATGCTCTACCGCGACAACGAGATCCTCATCTTCGACGAGCCCACCGCCGTGCTGACGCCCCAGGAGATCGACGAGCTGATGGCCATTATGAAGAACCTGACGGCGGAGGGGAAATCCATCCTCTTCATCTCCCACAAGCTCAACGAGATCATGGCGGTGGCGGACCGGGTGACGGTTCTGCGTAAGGGCCGCTATGTGGGTACCGTGAACACCTGCGACACCAACAAGCAGGAGCTGTCCAACATGATGGTGGGCCGCCCGGTGCAGCTGGAGGTCGTAAAGGAGCCGGCCAAGCCCACGGATGTGGTGCTGAAGGTCCGAGATCTGTGTGTGCCCTCTCATACCCACAAGCGCAACGCCGTGGACCATGTCAGCTTTGATGCACGCGCCGGCGAGATACTCTGTATCGCCGGTATCGACGGCAATGGACAGACGGAGTTCATTCATGCGCTCACCGGCCTGGATAAGAGCAATGGCGGCACGGTGACGCTGTGCGGCAAGGATATCTCCCACGCCAGCATCCGTCGCCGCGGAGAGTGTATGAGCCACATCCCCGAGGATCGGCACAAGCACGGCCTGGTGCTGGATTTTACGCTGGAGCAGAACCTGGTGCTGCAGCGGTATAAGGAGCCGGAATTCGAAAAGGGCGGCTTTATCAAAAAGGACGCGGTGCGTGCCTACGCCGAGAGGCTGATCGAGGAATACGATATCCGCAGCGGACAGGGCCCCGTGACCACCGCCCGCAGTATGTCCGGCGGCAACCAGCAGAAGGCGATCATCGCCCGCGAGGTGGACCGCAACAAGCCGCTGATCGTGGCGGTCCAGCCTACCCGCGGCCTGGACGTGGGCGCGATCGAAAACGTACACAAGGAACTGGTGAAGCAGCGTGATGCCGGCAAGGCAGTGCTGCTGGTATCCCTGGAGCTGGACGAGGTCATGAGCCTTTCCGACCGCATCCTGGTCATGTACGAGGGTGAGATCGTGGGTGAGTTCGACCCGAAGCAGATCACCGTGCAGGAGTTGGGCCTCTATATGGCCGGCGCCAAGCGAGCGGACAAGAAAGAGGGTGAGACGGCGTGAAACAAAAACTGACAGATCTGTATGCCAAGAATGGCACCAAGAAAGTCCTGGCCTCTCTGCTGTCCATCCTGGCCGGCCTGCTGCTGGGCAGCATCGTGGTCATTATTGTGGGTCTGGCGGAGCAGAAGATCACCACCGCCGGTATGTGGGAGGGCGTCCGGCTGATCTTTGCCGGCATCCTCAGCACAGGCCGCGACGCTGCGGGCGCACTGACCTGGGGCTTTAACGCCCAGAATGTGGGCAATATGCTCTTCCGCGCCATGCCGCTGATCATGACCGGCCTTTCCGTGGCGGTGGCCTTCAAGACGGGGCTGTTCAATATCGGCGCGCCCGGCCAGTATCTGATGGGTACGCTTGTCTCGCTGTCCGTCGCGCTGGGCATCCCCTCCGAGTCCGTGCCCGTGGGCATCATCTGGCTGCTGGCCTTTCTGGGCGGTATGCTGGCTGGCGCCCTGTGGGGCGCGATCCCCGGATTGCTGAAGGCGCTGCTGAATATCAACGAGGTGCTGGCCTGCATCATGACCAACTGGATCGCAGCCAATCTTGTCACCTGGATGTTTGATATCAGCAGCTTCAAGAACGTAACAGAAGGCACGAAGTCCGGTTACATCTACAAGACCACCTTCAACGGTGTGGCCACACCCAAGATGGGGCTGGATCAGCTGTTTCCCGGCTCCCAGGTCAATGCCGGTATTCTGGTGGCCATCATTCTGGCCATCGTGGTGTACATTATCATGGAGAAGACGGTGTTCGGCTATGAGCTGAAGGCCTGCGGCGCCAACCGCCATGCGGCCCGCTACGCCGGTATCCCCGACAAGCGCAATATCGTGCTGTCCATGGCCATTGCCGGCGCGCTGGCCGGCGCCGGCGCCGCGCTGTACTGGCTCAGCGGCAACACCGAGTTCTACTGGAACACCTATCAGGCCCTGCCCGGCGTGGGCTTTAACGGAATCCCCGTGGCCCTGCTGGCGGTGAACAACCCCATCGCGGTCATTTTCACCGGCATCTTCATGGCCATGCTGGATATCGTCGGTCTGCAGCTGACCAACCTGACCGCCTACAACGAGTACATCACCGACGTGATCATCTCCGTCATCGTGTATCTGTCCGCCTTCTCTCTGCTCATCCAGATGATGCTGACCGGACGGAAAAAGAAGCTCGTCGTGGAGGCCAACAAGACCACCACGGCGGATATACCGGCAGAGGCGGAGACACAGCCACTGGATGTGCCGCCGGAGGACATACCGGACATACCGACGGAGGAAGCACCGCAGGTACCTGAGCAGCCGGAGGAAGGAGGGGAGCAGGCATGACATTTCTGATCCAACAGACCATGATCTACGCCGTTCCCCTGATGATCGTGGCGCTGGCCGGCGTGTTCGCTGAGCGCAGCGGTATCATCAACCTGGCGTTGGAAGGTATTATGATCCTGGGTGCGTTTATCGGCGTGCTGTTCGTGAACATCATGCAGACCAACCACGTCTACGACGCGGCCAAGGCTGCCGGCGACTGGGTGGCTTTGCAGGGCTTTGAGCTGCTGGCTATGCTGGTGGCGGCCATATTCGGCGCCATTTTCTCCCTGCTGCTGAGCTTTGCCTCCGTAAATCTGCGGGCGGACCAGACCATCGGCGGTACGGCGCTGAACCTGATGGCTCCGGCCCTGGTGCTGTTCCTCATCCGTATCATCGCCAACCAGAACACCCTGCAAATGGCCACCGGCGATGCGGCCAGCTGGTTCATGATCAAGAAGACCACTCTGGGCTACGCAAAAACGGACGACCTGGGCTTCCTGGGCAATACCTTCCTGCACAAGGTGTATCTGGCGACCTATATCTGCATCATCATTTTCGTGGTGCTGTCGATCCTGCTGTACAAGACCCGGTTTGGCCTGCGGCTGCGCTCCTGCGGTGAAAATCCCCAGGCGGCGGACTCCGTGGGTATCAACGTGTACAAGATGCGCTATGCCGGTACGACCATCTCCGGTGCGCTGGCCGGCATGGGCGGCTTTGTCTACGCCCTGACCACGGCCAACTGCACGGCCAACGGCGATGTGGCGGGCTTCGGCTTCCTGGCGCTGGCCGTTATGATCTTCGGTAACTGGAAGCCGCTGAACATCGCCGGGGCGTCGCTGCTGTTCGGCCTGTTCAAGTGTATCGCCGCGGCGTACTCCAGCCTGGACATCAACGGCGACGGCGTGTATTGGCTGGCGGAGATCGGCATCAGCTCCCACGTGTACCGTATGCTGCCGTATCTGATCACGCTGGTGGTGCTGGCCTTCACATCCAAGAAATCCCGCGCACCCAAGGCGGAGGGTATCCCCTACGACAAGGGCCAGCGGTAAGAAAAGCATAAAAAAAGAAGCACCCGCGCGGGTGCTTCTTTTTTTGCGCTGTTTTACATGGATTTTACAAAAGATGGCCTGCGAACTTGACATTTATACCGTACAATGTAAATGGACAATAAGGTGACATCTGAGAAAATGTAAAGTCGAGGGAAAGAAAATGGATATTTTTCATGCGCTGACCATGCTGGGCGGGCTGTGCCTGTTTCTGTTCGGCATGAATTTCATGGGCCAGGCGCTGGAGCGCCGGGCCGGCGGCAAGCTGCGGACGCTGCTGGATAAAATGACCGGCAGCGTGGGTGCCGGTTTCCTGACCGGACTGGGCATCACCGCCATCATTCAGAGCTCATCGGCCACCACCGTCATGGTGGTGGGCTTCGTGAACTCCGGGCTGATGACCCTGCGGCAGGCTATCAATGTTATCATGGGCGCCAACGTGGGCACCACGGTGACGGCCTGGCTGCTGAGCCTGGCGGGGATCGACGGCGGCAGCGTGTGGCTGCAGCTGCTGAAGCCCACCGCCTTTACGCCGGTGCTGGCGCTGATCGGCATCATTTTCTATATGTTCTGCAAGGACAGCCGGAAAAAGGAGACTGGCTCCATTCTGCTTGGCTTTGCCACGCTGATGTTCGGCATGGACACCATGAGCGCCGCGGTGGCGGGGCTGAAGGACGTGCCGGGGTTTGCAGAGCTGTTTTTGGCCTTTACAAACCCGCTGCTGGGCGTGCTGGTGGGCGCGGTGCTGACGGCGATCATCCAGTCGTCCTCCGCCTCGGTGGGTATTTTGCAGGCGCTGGCCTCTACCGGCCAGGTCAGCTACGCCGCCGCGGTGCCCATTATCATGGGCCAGAACATCGGTACCTGCGTCACGGCGCTGATCTCCTGCGTCGGCACCAACAAAAACGCCAAGCGGGCGGCCGTGGTGCATCTGATGTTCAATGTGATCGGCGTGGCGGTGCTGCTGACGGTGTTCTGCATCGTCAAGGCCATCTTTGCCCCGGTACTGCTGAACAAGGCGGCGTCTATGGCGGGTATCGCTGTGGCCCACTCGGTGTTCAATATCCTGTGTACGGCCATACTGCTGCCCTGCGGCGACCTGCTGGAGAAGTTGGCTATCCGCCTGGTGCCGGATAAGGCCCACGCGGCCGATAAAACGGTGGAGCTGGACCAGCGCCTGCTGACCACACCGGCCGTGGCGCTGGAGCGCTGCCGGGTCGTCACCTGCGAGATGGCGGAGGCTGCCGTGCGGGCGCTGCAAAACGCCCTGCGGAGCTTTGACCACTACACCGAAGCGCTGGCCTCCGCCATCCGGGAGGATGAGAGCCGCTGCGACCACTACGAGGACGTGCTGGGCACCTATCTGGTAAAGCTCAGCGCCCAGAAGCTGGGCGAGCAGGAGAGCGAGGAGTCCGCGGAGTTGCTGAAGGCCATCGGCGATTTTGAGCGTATCTCCGACCATGCGGTGAACGTGCTGGAGTCGGCGGAGGAGCTGCGGGAGAAGGGGCTGGCCTTCAGCGACGAGGCGAAGCGGGAGCTGAGCGTGCTGTCCGCCGCGGTCAACGATATCCTCATACGGGCGCTGGACGCCTTCCGGGAGCAGGATATGACCGCCGCCCGGCAGGTGGAGCCGCTGGAGCAGGTCATCGACGATCTGAAGGAGCAGCTGCGTACCCGGCATATCCTGCGGATGCAGCAAGGCCAGTGCAGCATCGAGGCAGGCTTTGTCTGGTCCGACCTGCTGACGGATCTGGAGCGTACCTCGGACCACTGCTCCAATATCGCCGGGTGCGTGATCGACGCAGCCCACCACGACCTGAATATGCACGCCACACTGGATGCGGCACGGCATCAGGACCCGGACTTCCGGGAGCAATACCGGCGCTGCGCGGCGAAATATCAGGTGTAAACAAAAGAAGTCCCTCCCGCCGGGAGGGACTTCTTCTTGTGCGCTTACAGCCCGCGGGAGGCGCGCTCCCGCGCCTCGGCCTCCGCCCGCTGGCGGCATACCTCCACCCACGCGGGCAGCTTGTCCAGCTCGGCAGCAAAGGCTGCCAGTTCGTCGGGAATGACGATCTTCTGGGGACAGACAGCGGCGCAGGCGCCGCAGCCCAGGCAGGCGTGAGGCCACTTGTTCGCGGGCACCGCGTCCAGCTGCATTTTGATGGTGCCGCCGCTGCCGGTGCGGAGTTGGTTGTACTTGTGCAGCAGATCCGGGATATCCAGCTGCTGGGGACAGCCGTCACAGCAGTAGCGGCAGGCAGTGCAGGGGATGGAATTCTTCATCTTATCCGCCGCAGCAAAGAGGATCGCCTCCTCAGCGGGAGAGAGGGGGTCAAGGTGCTCAAAGGTGGCCACGTTATCCGCCATCTGCGCCATGTCGGACATACCGGAGAGGACCATGTGGACGTTATCCAGTCCCTGGAGCCAGCGGAAGCCGAAGGAGGCGATGCTGGCGTTGGGGCGGAGGGCGTGGAGCTGCTGTTCACTGTCGGCATCCAGGGCGGCCAGCTTGCCGCCGCGGACCGGCTCCATGACCCAGACGGGGATATGGTGCTTTTCCAGCAGCTCGTATTTCTCCCTGGCCCGCTGGATGGTCCAGTCCAGATAGTTCAGCTGGATCTGACAGAACTCCATCTCCTTGCCATAGCGCTCCAGAAAAGCGGTGAGGCAGGGAAGGTCCGCATGGGTGGAAAAGCCCAGGTGCTTGATGCGGCCCAGGCGCTTCTGCTCCACAAAGTAGTCGATGATGCCCCACTGGGGGTCGGTGTAGATATCCACGTCGTTTTCATAGACATTGTGCAGCAGGTAGAAATCGAAGTAGTCCACCTGACATTTCTCCAGCTGCTGGGCAAAAGTGTCCGCCGGGTCCGGGTCGCAGGTGAGCATATGGCCGGGGTATTTGGTGGCCAGGTAGAAGCTGTCGCGGGGATGCTTTTTCAGGCAGCGGCCCACCACCGTCTCGGACAGATTTTGCATATAGGGCCAGGCGGTGTCGAAATAATTGACGCCGTGGGCCAGCGCATAGTCCACCATCGCCTGGGTGGTGTCCTCGTCGATGGCGCCGTCCGCCGTGGTGGGAAGGCGCATGGTGCCGAAGCCCAGCAGTGACAGGTGCAGGTCCTGAAAATCACGATAGATCATGGCATTGCCCTCCTTTTTGTGGTGCTATTGTACCGCGAAAAATGGCGGAGCGCAAGAGTGGAATTGGCCGTGCAGTACGCCTGCGCCGCCGCTGCACCCGGGAGAGGGCCTACGGCGTGATGGAGACGGTTCTGGGCGACAGGCTGCACCAGCTGAAATGCGGGCTGGAGATGACCTTCTGAAAAACAGACCACCCCCGGCTCCTCGCCGGGGGTGGTTTTGCTTGCTCAGGGCAGCAGTGTTTTCTCCAGGAAGTCGTAAACGGCCTCGGCGGTCTGGTGGACGGAGTCCAGCAGGACGTATTCGTCGCTGCTGTGATAGTTCTCGCCGTCGGCGCCGAAGATGATGGCCGGCGCGCCCAGCCGTGTGCCCAGGTAGTTGAAGTCGCCGATGCTGGCGAAGTAGGAGATGGTGGGTTCCTTGCCGGTGACCTTGCGGATGGACTCCAGCAGGGAGACGGTCATGGGTTCGTCCTGGGGGACGGTGTAGGGCATGAAGCCCCGGGAGCCCTCGGACGGTGCTTCGCGGAAGCAGATCTCGTACCGCCCGGTGATACCGGCGCGCTGCACGGCCTTTTCGATCTCGCGGACGATGGTGTCCGGGCTCTCGCCCACCACGATGTGCCAGAACAGGCGGAGCACGGCGAAGTCCGGCACGCTGCACGCGCCGCCGTCGGCGCTGATGCCCACCACGCAGCAGGTGCCCTTGCCCAGGTGCGGGTCCTCAACATAGTCCACCTGCTCCAGAGCCTGCGCCACCTTGGCGGCGTCCAGCAGAGCGCTGTGGCCCTTTCCCGGGTTGGCTGCGTGGGCGGACTTTCCGTAGAAGCGAATCTCCAGACCGTAGCCGCCCCGGGCGCCCAGGCAGACATCGGGGAAGGGCTTGCCGTCAAAGCCGGCACTTGGCTCGGTGATGATGGAGAAGTCCACGTCAGAAAGATAGCCGTCCTCGATGAGGGCATTGGTGCCCAGGCCGTAGGGGCCCTCCTCGTCAGAGACCAGCGCCAGCTTGATCTTCCCGGCGAAGGTCTTATGGGCGGCGGCGAAGCGGGCAGCCGTGACCATCAGCGCGGCGCAGCCGGATTTCATGTCCAGCGCGCCCACACCATAGAGCCTGTCGCCGTCCAGCTCGCCGTAGGGATCGCGGGTCCAACCGCCGCACAGCTGCACGGTGTCCAGATGGCCGTTCAGGCAGATGACCGGGCCGGGCTTGCCGCCGTCGATAACGGCGATGACATTTTTTCCATGGAAATCTGTGACCTTGGCATCGTGGTATTCGTGCAGCTGTGCGGGCAGTCCCTGCCGGCACAGCCAGTCTCTGGCAAAGGCCATGATCTCGTCCTCATGGAAATACGCACTCTTAATGGCGGTGAGCTGCTGCAAAAGTGCTGTGACCTCAGCTTTTTCTATCATCAGTATGATCGCTCCTCTCTGCTGTGGGGCCGGAAATATGCGCTTTCTCTGTACAGTATAGCGGGCAGGCGTTTAACGCCTGTTGGTCCGGGCGTTTTTCACTTATTGCTCCACGCGCCACAGTGCGCCGAAGTACCACGCACCCATGCCGTCGGACACCACGCCGGTCACGTCGCCGCGCAGGGCGTAGGCCTGCTCCTTCTCATACAGCGGTATCACGTTGGCCGTGTCCAGCAGCAGCCACTCCGCATCCTTCAAATAGGCGTCCCGCGCCTCGGCGGAGGTGCTGGCCGCCGCCACCCGCATCAGAATGTTATAGGCGTTCATGTAGATCAGCGCGTAGTTCCGCGTGTCGCCGCTGCGCCACAGGTCCAGATAGGCTGATGCATCGTTGTACAGCGCGTCCAGCTCCGTCAGGGCCAGGGTGAACGCGCCGCTGCTGAGCAGCTGCTGATACGTCTCCGCATCCTCACCCTGCAGGGTCACGCTCAGTCCCAGTTTTTCCTGCCACACCTTCTGCAGCCGCTGGGCCAGTGCCGTCTGCGCCGGCGTATTCCGGTACAGCAGCGTCACCGTCCCCAGGCTTATCAGCGCCTCCGGCCGCCGCAGGCCCGCCTGCGTCATCAGCTCCAGCGCCTGACTGCACCGGTCCGTGTAGGTATCCGCCTCGCAGTCGATCACCGCGCCGTTGACCGCCCGGAACTCCTCGCCCCCGGCGGTGCGTATGCCGTGGGGCACCAGCCCCTCCGCGGCGGCATAGTCCGCGCCCAGAGCGCCGGCCGCCGCATCCCGGTCGATGACCAGACTCATGGCCTGCCGCAGCTCCGTCCGGTCCATGTTGGTGGCCATCTGGTTGATGAGCAGCACGCCCACGGTGCTGCTGCCGCCGTAGGTGCCGTCCTCTCCTGCCGCGCCGATGACCGCGTCCGCGGTGCCCGCGTCCTTGGCGGCCTCCGCCGCGCTCTTGAACCGGATCTCGATCCGGTCCGCGCGCACCTGCCGCGCGTTATAGTGGTCCTCCTGCTTCACCAGCGTGGCGAAGAGACTGTCGCTCCAATCGCCGGTGCGGCGGTACGGCCCGTTGCCCACGAACCACGTCCGGCTGGCGCTCCAGCCCTCGCCGCCTTCCACAGCCTTCTGCTGCACCGGCATGGTGGCCGCCGCTGTGCACACCGCGTCCACAAAGTACGGGCACATCGTGCTCAGCGTCACCACGAAGGTGTGCTCGTCCTCGGCGTATACGCCCAGCGCCTCCGGGTCGCCCGCGTGGGCGTCCTCATAGCCCGCCACCATGGACAGGATCTCCGCTTCCTGGCTGTCCGTCTCCGGTGCTGCCAGCCGCCGCCAGGCGTACACGAAATCCTCTGCCGTCACGTCGCTGCCGTCGGACCACTTGCCGTCGCGCCGCAGGTGGAACGTGTACGTCTGCGTGCCGTCCTCGTTGTCCGTGCAGTCGTAGGCGTGGGCCGCTGCGGGCACCGCGCCCTCCGCCGTCCAGCGGTACAGGTTGTCGAACAGGTGCAGCACCAGGGTGCGCTCCGCCGGTGTGGCGGCATAGGCCGGGTCCACCGTGGACACGCTGCCGGTCATCACCACCGACGCGGTGTTCTCGCCGCTGCGGCCGCGGCCGCAGCCGGCCAGCAGCGCCGTCATCATACACAGGCACAGCAGCATGGCCGCGCCCCGCTTCCATCGTTTCATAGGACTTCCTCCGGGAATAGACTTTTCCCCATTATATATGCTTTTGCGCCAAAAGTAAAGCCGCCCTCCGGGCGGCCTCACTTTGTTTACAATTACTCCGCGATCAGCAGCTGGGCGATCTGCACGGCGTTGGTGGCCGCGCCTTTGCGTACCTGGTCGCCGCAGCACCAGATGTTCAGCCCGTTGTCGCTGGTCAGGTCGTCCCGGATACGGCCCACGAACACCAGGTCCTGGTCGCTGGTCTCCAGCGGCATAGGATAGCGCTTGTTGGCCAGGTCGTCCACCAGCCGGCAGCCGGGGGCGGCGGCGATCAGCTCCCGGGCGCGCTCCACACTGATCTTCTCCTTGGTCCGCACCACGATGGACACGCTGTGGCTCCGCACCACGGGAACGCGGACGCAGGTGCAGCTGACCTTCAGCTCCGGCAGGTGCATGATCTTCCGGCCCTCGTTCTGCATCTTCATCTCCTCGGAGGTATAGCCCTCAAAGGCCTCGCCGCCGATCTGGGGGATGACGTTATAGGCGATCTGGTACTGGAACACCTTGGGCTCCACCGGCTTGCCCTCCCGCAGCAGCTCCACCTCGTCCATCAGCTCGATGGGGCCGCCGGCGCCGGCGCCGGACACCGCCTGGTAGCTGCTGGCCACGATGCTCTCGATGGGGCTGTCGTGGTTCAGGGCGTTGATGGCCACCAGCGAGACGATGGTGGTGCAGTTGGGGTTGGAGATGATGCCTTTGTGCTTCTTCACGTCCTCCGGATTGATCTCCGGCACGATCAGGGGCACATCCGGGTCCATGCGGAAGGCGCTGGAGTTATCCACGAACACCGCGCCCGCCTTGACGATGGCCGGGGCGAACTGCTTGGCGATATCGTTCTCCGCCGCGCCCAGCACGATGTCCATGCCCTTGAAGGCCTCGTCGCAGGCCAGCTCCACGGGGATGTCGTGGCCCTTCCAGTGGATGGCCTGTCCCACAGACCGGGCTGACGCCAGCGGGTGCAGCTCCTCGATGGGGAAATCGCGCTCGGCCAGTACCTTCATCATCTCGCGGCCCACCGCGCCGGTGGCGCCCAGAATAGCAACTTTATACTTTTTCATATGATGTACTCCTTTTCTCGATATCGAATAAGTGACGTATCCTGCGTTCAGATGCGGCGCATCGGCGCAGGCGCACCTTGTGTACGGCAAGCCGCTGCGGCGAAGTATGGGCGCAGGAGACGCACTTTATTTTACAAAACTGTTGTACAGCACCCGGATAGCCTTCTCAAAGTCGGCGCTGTCCACGCCCACGATGATGTTCAGCTCTTCGGGCCCCTGGGTGATCATGCGGATATTGATGCCGTTTTCGCCCAGCTTGGCGAAGATCTTGCCGGAGGAACCGGGCTGGAAGGCCATCTTCCGGCCCACGGCCGCCACCACAGCCATACCGTCGGTAACGTGCAGGCTGTCGGGCTTGATCTCCTTCTCCATGTCGCCCAGTGCCTGATACAGATACGGCGCGGCCTTGCCTGTCTCCACCACCAGCGATACCGAGTCGATACCGGAGGGGATGTACTCCACGTTGATGTGATAGCGCTCCAATATCTCCAGCACCCGGCGGATAACGCCCAGCTCCGAGGACATTCCGTTCTTGGTCATGGTGATGACGGAAAAGCCCTTCTTTCCGGCGATGCCGGTGATCATGCTGCTCTCCTGCAGCTCCGCCGCCGTGTCGTCGAAGGCCTCCCGTATCATGGTGCCCGGGTGCTCCGGCTGGTTGGTGTTGCGGATGTTCAGGGGGATGTTCTTCTCCCGCACCGGGGAGACGGTGCCTTCATGCAGCACCTGCGCGCCGATGTAGCTCAGCTCACGCAGCTCGGCGTAGGTAATGCGCTCGATGGGCCGCGGGTCGGTTACGATCTTGGGGTCGGCCATCAGGAAGCCGGACACGTCCGTCCAGTTCTCATACACGTCGGCGTCCAGCGCCGCCGCCGCCAGCGCACCGGTGATGTCGCTGCCGCCCCGGCTGAAGGTGTGGATGCTGCCGTCCGGCAGCACGCCGTAGAAGCCGGGAATGACTACCTTCCGCCCGCTGGCCGCATGGATCAGAGCCTGATAGCTGGCCTCCTGGTCCACCGTGCCGTCCATGCGGAAGTGCAGCCACAGGCTGCTGTCCAGAAAGTCAAAGCCCAGGCAGTCGGCCATGATCCGGGCGGCGAAATACTCGCCCCGGCTCACCAGCTCATCGGCGGAGATACCCTTGTCCATCTTGGCGCGCAGGGCGTCGAATTCCGCCTCCAGCGGCGTGGACAGACCCAGCTCGTCCCGAATCTCCAGATACCGGCTGCGTACCATATCGAATATACCGTCGCAGCTGACGCCGTACTGCAGGTGGGCGTGGCACAGATACAGCAGGTCCGTGATCTTGTGATCGTCCTTGAACCGTTTTCCGGCGGCGCTGACCACCACCACCCGGCGAGCGGGGTCTGCCTCCACGATGGAGCGTACTTTTTTCAGCTGGTGGGCGTCCGCCATGGACGACCCGCCAAATTTCAACACTTTCAACATAGTCCTTGCCTCTTTCGCTCTGGTTATTGTGTGCAGGGTTTTTCATGCGCGACAAAAAAATATTTTATGTCCATGAGAGAAAAACACTTGCTTTTTTGATGGGGACAGTGTATCATAGCCATATCAGAAATGCAAGACCCAATTTCAAAAGTTTTTTCGGAGGCTTTTTTACCATGATCTACCACAGCACAAGAAACGAGCAGCTCACCGCTTCCTCCACCCACGCGGTGCTCCAGGGCATCGCCCCGGACGGCGGCCTGTACATCTGCGACCCGGCGGCCCTGCGCTTCGACTGGCGCGCCGCCCTGGAAAAGGACACCCTCTCCATGGCGGCGGATATCCTCCACGCCCTGCTGCCGGACTTTCAGGACATGGACCGGCTGGTCCGCGACAGCTACGCCGGCAAGTTCCCCACGTCCGACCTGACGCCCCTGACCCCCGTGGCGGATAAATACGTGCTGGAGCTGTACCACGGCCCCACCTCCGCTTTCAAGGATGTGGCCCTCAGCGTCCTGCCCCGCCTCATCGTAGCGGCGGCCAAGGCCGAGGGCATGAAGGGCGACGTGGTCATCCTGACGGCCACCTCCGGCGACACCGGCAAGGCGGCCATGGAGGGCTTTCACGACGTGCCCGGCACCCGCATCACCGTGTTCTACCCCTACGGCGGCGTCTCCGCCGTTCAGCAGGCCCAGATGGCCACCCAGGAGGGCGCCAACGTCCGCGTCTGCGCCGTCCGCGGCAACTTCGACGATGCCCAGACCGGCGTGAAGGAGATCTTCGCCGCCTGCAAGGACAAGGACCTCCACGGCGCCATGCTCTCCTCCGCCAACTCCATCAATATCGGCCGTCTGGCCCCCCAGGTGGTCTATTACTTCCGCGCCTACGGCGACCTGGTGAAGTCCGGCCGCATCCGTCTGGGTGACGTGGTGGACTACACCGTCCCCACCGGCAACTTCGGCGACATTCTGGCCGGCTACTTTGCCAGGCAGATGGGCCTGCCTGTGGGCCGCCTGATCTGCGCCAGCAACGCCAACGACGTACTCACCGAGTTCCTGACCACCGGCCGCTACGACAAGCGCCGCCCCTTCTACAAGACCACCTCCCCCTCCATGGATATTCTGGTGTCCAGCAATCTCGAGCGCCTGCTCTATCTGGTCAGCCAGGATGCCAGCTGCGTGGAGCGCCTGATGCGGGAGCTGAACACCCAGGGCTGGTATCAGGTCAGCGGCTGGATGCTGGAGCGGCTCCGTGCCGTCTTCGGCTGCGGCTGCTGCGACGATGCCGGCGCGGCGGAGGTCATCGGCCGGGTGTGGCGCGAGCACAAATACCTCTGCGACCCCCACACCGCCGTGGCCTGGGCCGTGGCGGAGAAGCACACCCGCGAGGGCGTTCCCATGGTGGTCCTGTCCACCGCCTCGCCCTACAAGTTCCCCGCCGCCGTGCTGCACGCCCTGGGCGAGGCATCCGGTGACGATGAGTTCGCCATGATGGAGCAGCTCCACGCCCTCACCGGCATGGACATCCCCAAAAATCTCCGCGGCCTGGAGGGCCGCCCCGTCCTCCATACCGACGTCATCGACAAGGACGCCATGCTGGACTATGTACTGTCCGATGTGCTGAAATAAAAGAAAGGAACCGTTCCCTATGAATATCGTCTGTTTGGACATGGAGGGCGTCCTCGTCCCCGAGATCTGGATCGCCTTTGCCGAGGAAAGCGGCATTCCCGAGCTGCGCCGCACCACTCGCGATGAGCCGGATTATGACAAACTCATGCGCTGGCGCATCGATCTGCTGCGGCAGCGCGGCCTGAAGCTCAGCGCCATTCAGGAGACCATCTCCCGCATCGACCCCCTGCCCGGCGCCAAGGACTTCCTGGACGCGCTGCGTAAGGATACCCAGGTGGTCATCCTCAGCGACACCTTCGACCAGTTCGCTATGCCCCTCATGGCCAAGCTGGGCTATCCCACCCTGCTGTGCAACACCCTGGAGGTGGACGGCGAGGGCTACATCACCCGCCATCTCATGCGCTGTGAACACTCCAAGCTCACCACCGTCAAGGCCCTCCAGTCCATCGGCTACGACACCATCGCCAGCGGCGACAGCTATAACGACCTGGAGATGATCCTCCACAGCAAGGCCGGTTTCCTCTTCCGGGGTCCCGACAAGATCAAGCAGGACTACCCCGACCTGCCCGCCTTCGAGGATTACGGCGACCTGCTGGCCGCCATCCGCGCCGCCCTGTAACAGTGGTGCTGCGGTGAAAGACAAAGCAAAAACCGGCGCCCCCCGGCGCCGGTTTTTGCTTTGTGAAAGGAGGGGGTAAGATCACATCTGGACGCGGTTCTCGCGGGTCCAGCTGGTGATGTCCAGGTTGGGATAGCGGCGGCGCAGCTCGTCCAGCTTGCCTTCGGTGTCGCCCAGTGCGGCGATGCTGTTGATGGCCGCCACATCGGCGGCGTTCATGGCGTGGGCCTCATCGGCGCCGCAGGACGCGCAGTGATAGCGCTTGGTCGTCTCAGAAAACGTAACATCGGTGCTGCCGCAAACGGCGCAGCGGGTGGTCTTGGATACGATAGCCATAATGTATTACCTCCATATTCTTGTTTTGTTTCGTTGTCCTTATACTACCACAAAATGTTTCAGTTGTAAAACGCATAATTGTATTTGCAAGTATGAGAAAAAGTATGATATAATAGCGACAGCGACTGTACAGGAGGTCCCGCCATGAGTGTATCCAAATACCAGATGTTCCTCAAGACCGTAGAGTGCGGCAGCTTCTCCCGGGCGGCGGAGGAGCTGAACTTCACCCAGTCCGGCGTCAGCCACGCCGTCCAGGCGCTGGAGGACGAGCTGGGCATCACACTGCTCAGCCGCAACCGCGGCGGCGTCGTGCTGACGGCCGACGGCCGCGCGCTGCTGCCCCGGGTCGAGGCCCTCTGTGCCGCCCACCACGCCCTCATGCAGTCCGCGGCGGATCTGAAGGGGCTGGACGCCGGTCTGGTCAAGGTGGCCACCTTCTCCAGTGTCTCCGCCCAGTGGCTCCCCTCCATCCTCAAAAGCTTCGGCGACGTCTACCCCAACATCGAGTTCGAGGTGGTGGATGCCGATTTCTACGGCCAGACCGAGGAGTGGATCCTCCAGGGCAAGGTAGACTGCGGCTTTCTGCGCCTGCCCTCAGCCAAATCCCTCTGCGCCCACCCCCTGTACCGGGATGAGCTGCTGGTGGTCGTCCCCTGCGGCCACCCGCTGGCGGACGCGGCGGCCTTCCCCCTGTCGGCCCTGTCTGCCGAGCCCTTCATCCGTCTGGAGGAGGGCCGCGACTACGAGCTTACCGCCGCTCTGGACGCCATGGGCGTCCACCCCAACGTGAAATATACCGCCCGCGAGGACCGCACCATCCTGGCCATGGTGTCCAAGGGCCTGGGCATCAGCCTCCTGCCGGAGCTGATGGTCCGCCGCAGCCCCTATCCCGTGGCCGCCTGCCACGCCCCCGAGCGCTTCTACCGCAATATCGGCATCGCCGTCAAGGATGAAAAGGCCCAGTCCGCCTCCACCCGCCGCTTCGTGGACTACGTCCGCCGCTGGGTGGCCGAAAACGGCGAGGACTGACCTCCCACGCCTTCCACCTGGGAGCGGATGAGGTGTCGCCGCGCAGCGGCGTAAAACTCCCCCGTCCCCGCCGCAGCAGAGGGCGTTCTGAAATTCGAGATCATGGCCGGCTGACACGAGGCCGGAGCAGCAAAAGCAGGGAGCGAAACGCTCCCTGCTTTTCTATCTTATCACACTTGCTTACTTGCCGAAGTAGCGGTTCAGCAGACCCTCAAAGGCCTTGCCGTGGCGGGCTTCGTCGCGGGCCATCTCGTGGACGGTGTCGTGGATGGCGTCCAGATTGTACTTCTTCGCCAGCTTCGCCAGCTCAAACTTGCCGGCGGTCGCGCCGTTCTCGGCGTCCACGCGCATCTCCAGGTTCTTCTTGGTGCTGTCAGTGATGACCTCGCCAAGCAGCTCGGCGAACTTGGCGGCGTGCTCGGCCTCCTCCAGGCCGGCCTTCTCCCAGTACAGGCCGATCTCGGGATAGCCCTCGCGGTGCGCCACGCGCGCCATGGCCAGATACATACCCACCTCGGAGCACTCACCCTCGAAGTTGGCGCGCAGACCGTCGATGATCTCCTTGCGGACATCCTCGGGGACATCGTCGCCAAAGACCTTGCCTACGCCCACGACGTGCTCGGCGGCCCAGGACTTCTCTGCAGACTGCAGCAGGAACTTGTCGCCGCTGACGTGGCAGACCGGGCACTCGGCGGGGGGAACATCACCCTCGTGAACATAACCGCAAACAGGACAGACCCACTTCTTCATAATCGTTACCTCCATAAATGTATTCATGTCGTTGTGTTTGTTATTTTGACGCCGCCGCAGCGGCATTTGTCAACTGGTTTTCTTCTCGGCCAGGCAGCCGTTGCAGCGGCCGTAGAACACGACGCCGCAGCTGTCCGCCTCGCCCACCGCTGTCATATCCGGCAGCTCCACCGGGATGGGCGGCAGGTCAATGACCGCGCCGCAGGTGCGGCAGACGAAGTGCCCGTGGGGGGCGGTGTTGCCGTCGTAGCGATCCTCGCCGTCCACACAGCCGATGACCTGCACCGCGCCCTCCGCCCGGAACCGTGCCAGATTGCGGTAGACGGTGGCCAGAGAGAGGTCGGGTATGCGGGGCTTCAGCTGGCTGTACACCCACTCCGCCGAGGGGTGGCAGGTGGTGGAGCGCAGGCATTGCAGTATGGCGTCCCGCTTGGGGCTGTACCGTGTGTTATGCATCTGCGGCGCTCCTCTCTTATTGCTAACAATTATCGTTTGCATTAGTATAATACCACATTGATTTTGCTTTGTAAAGAGGGTTTTTAAAATTTTTCAAAAAATTTTTCCAGTGCCTGTTAGCCTCCCCTATCGGTGCGGAAAATATGCAAAGGAGCCCAGTACGCACAGTGTACCGGGCTCCTCATTTCAATTTACTCGGCCTCGGCCAGCGCCTTAGCCTCGGCAATAGCCTTCTCCTGCGCCGCGGCGGGGCAATCCTCGTAGCGGACGAAGTTGAAGGTGAACGTACCACGGGACTGGGTCATGGATCGCAGATCGATGGCGTAGCTCATCATCTCGGCCATGGGGACCTCAGCCTCCAGTACCTGCTCGCCGTCACCGGTGGGGTTCATACCCATCACACGGCCGCGGCGCTTATTCAGATCGCCCATCACATCGCCCAGATAGCTGTCGGGGATGGTGACCTTCAGCTCGCCAATGGGCTCCATCAGCACGGGCTTGGCCTCGGGCAGCGCGGCCTTGAAGGCCAGGTTGGCAGCCAGCTTGAACGCGATTTCGGAGGAGTCAACGGGGTGGTAGGAACCATCCACCAGGGTGGCCTTCAGGAACACCACGGGATAGCCGGCCAGCACGCCGTGCAGGCAGCTCTCGCGCAGGCCCTTTTCCACGGCGGGGAAGTAGTTCTTGGGCACGGAGCCGCCAAACACGTTCTCCTCGAAGATCATATCCTCCTGCTCAGTCTGGGGCTCGAAAATGATATGGACATCGCCGAACTGACCGCTGCCGCCGGTCTGCTTCTTATAGCGGCCCTGCTTGCGGACGGTGCTGCGGATCTTCTCACGATAGGCAACGCGGGGAGTATCCAGCTCCGCGTCCACGCCGAAGCGGCTCTTCAGCTTGCTGCACAGCACGTCGATCTGAATGTCGCCGGCGCCGGAGATCACGGTCTGGTGGGTCTCGGCGTTGTTGGTGACGGAGAAGGTGGGATCCTCCTCGTTCAGCTTGTTCAGACCGGTGCCCAGCTTCTCGATCTCCTGCTTGGTCTTGGGGGAGATGGCGCGCTCGTAGCAGGCGGGGGCAAAGGCCAGCGGCGCGAACTTCACATAGGTCTTGGGCTCGCACAGGGTGTCGCCGGTCTTGACCTTGTCCATCTTGCCGATGGCGCCGATGTCGCCGCAGCAGATCTCCTTGGTCTCCTCGGCCTTCTTGCCCTTCATGGTGTACAGGCGGCCCAGCTTCTCGGTGTTGCCGGTGGTCATGTTATACAGGGACATATCGCCGGTGACCTTGCCGCGGATGACCTTGATCATGGAGAACTTGCCGTACTGGTCGGAGATGGTCTTGAACACGAAGGCAGCGGTGGGGCCGTTGGGGTCATAGGCGACCTCGATGGCGTTGCCGTCATCGTCCTCGGCGGCCTCGGCGGGCATATCGGTGGCCACGGGCACCAGGTCCACGATGGTCTGCATCAGCATATCCACGCCCATGCCGGTGACGGCGGAGCCGCACAGCACGGGGCACACGCTGCCGTCGCGCACACCGATCTTCAGGCCCTTGGCCATATCCTCGGCGGACAGCTCCATGGTCTCAAAGAACTTCTCCATCAACTCCTCGTCGGCGCCGGCGGCGGCCTCCATCAGTTCAGCGCGCAGGGCCTCCACCTCGTCGGCCATGTCGCCGGGGATGGCGCACTCACCCTTGGCGTCGTAAGCCTTGTTGTGCAGCAGGTCCACGATGACGGTGACAGCCTTGTTGGCGTCGGCCTTGGTGGCCACGATGGGGGCGATGGCGGTGCCGTACTTGGCCTTGATAGCCTCAATGCAGGATGCGTAGTCGGAGTTGGCCTCCTCCACGCGGTTGATGAACATCATCCGGGGCTTCTTGCCCAGCATCTTCCAGGTACGCTCCATACCCACGGACAGGCCGTCCTTGGCGTTGCCCACGATAACGGCGCACTCGGCGGCGCGGATAGCGCACACGGCCTCGCCGGAGAAATCGAAGTTGCCGGGGGCGTCCATGACGTTGATCTTCTTGCCCTTATACTGCACGGGGGCAAAGGCCAGGGAGATGGATATCTGGCGCTTGATCTCCTCGGCATCATAGTCGCAGGTGGTGTTGCCGTCGGCGGTCTTGCCCAGGCGATCGGTACCCTTGGTCATAAACAGCATCTGCTCAGCCAGAGAGGTCTTGCCGGAGCCTCCGTGACCCAGCAGGGCGATATTGCGAATGTCGTTAGCAGTCATAGTGATGATGTTCTCCCTTCATTTTCTTGAAGTCCGCCGCCCACAGCCGCGGACAGTAGCTCAACGTACCGATTATATAGTATTTCTTCAAGCCTGACAACCTCTAATTTAGATATTTGTGGGAAAAGTGCGGGAGTATCCCGCACTTTTCGTCACTTTGTACAACCAGCAGTGTCATTCTCTGTTCATCTCGCCGATGTCCTGCGGCGCATATACCGTTATGACCGTCCCGCCGTCCTGTATCCATATATCCTCCGGCAGGCGGCGCAGCCTTCGGTGCATATACAGGGTCATTCCCATCAGGCTTATATTGTCCATCTGCCAGAACCACACCACCCAGAACCAGCTTCGCGGCAGCACCAGCGCCGCCAGCAGGATCACCGCAAAAAGTATCGCCGGCGCGGTCAGGGTGTACCGCATATACGCCCCACGGCTGAAGTATCCGTCACAGCCAACCGTACAGACCAACCCTTTGGTAATGCCGAAATTCGTCTTTTCCGCCCCGCACCAACGCATGGCGGCCGCGGCCAGCAGACAGGCCAGCACGACCACCGCTGTCCCGCCCAGACCCGCGGCGAGCAGCCGCAGGAGCACAGACAGCAGTGCTGCCAAATCCGTATGATCAAAGCGTATCAGTTCCGACAACGGCACGACAAGACAGCCGACCCCTGCCGTGGCCGCCATCAGCAGTACGGAGAGGACATCTCCCCACACCCTCACTCTTTTATCGTTCTTTATATCGATGACATCGACTTCCCGATATCCCGCCGGCGGCGTTGCTCTGTACTTTTCCATATGTGCGCTTCCCTTTCTGCCATTAGCGAACTATCTCCCCACATCGGAGAGATCTTCCGTCCTGCCGATGGCAGACCGGCGACGGCGTATCGGGTATACGTCGAGAAGGGCTGGCGCAGGCAGGGCGCAAAATTCTCCCGGGATCAATAGTGCTTCACCAGCCCCGCCAGCAATAGCGTCGGCAGCAGCCACAGCACCTGATACAGCACCATGGCAATGGGCGTCAGCAGGGCAAAATTGCCCACAGAGGTGAGATAGTAGGCCAGCGCCACGCCTGCCGCCGCACCGATGTAGCTAAGGATGGTGGCGGTCCGTACAGCCTTCACCGCCCGGCGGCTCCCGGCCACAGACTCCACCAGCGGCATGAGTCCCTCCCGGCAGATGGCCACGCAGGGCTGCTCGCCCTGCTGCTCCGCCAGCTGGGCCAGCGCCAGCCGCGTGGACACGTCCGGATACACCGGCTTGGCATCCACGCCGAATTTCCGCTTGATCAGCCCCGGTGTCACGTTGCCGCTTCGCACGGCCAGCACCGGCACGATGTGAAACCGCTTCAGCGTCCGCAGGGCCCATTCCGCGTTGCGGGAGGGCTGATATTTCACGGCAAACACCGCTGTCAGCGCCCCGTCTACCGCCAGAAACACGCCGGTAGACAGCTTCATATCCCGGGGCAGGGCCACCTTGCGCTTTTTCATAAAGTACGCACTGCCCATGAGCACCGTTTCGCCCCGGATATTGGCCTCCACGCCGCCCTCCTCGCAGTAGTTCACCCACTCCACCGGCAGGTGAAAACCTCCCTCGGCGGTGAGCTGGCGCTCCAGCAGCGGCGTCAGGCTGCTGTCCGCCGCCCTGGCTACCGACGCGGCGTAGGACACCGCGCGGCTGCGCTCCTCGCCGAAGACCTTATAGCCGTTCAGTGTCACCGTTCCCGCCGGGAACAGATCGTCGTCCGTCAGCACCAGCCGCCGCGGCCGGCTGACCGCCTTCGCCCCGGCATAGCCTGCGGCGGCGCAACCGCTGCGGCTCAGCCGCCGGGACAGATAGTACATGGGCAAGGCCCCGCTGAGGGGAATCCCCAGCCCCGCGCCGGCGGTGGTCAGCGCCGTCAGCACCCAGGGGAAATCGCTCATATTCCCGCCGGAAAAGCACACCACGCCGGACAGCACCGCCGCCGTAGCCAGCACCAGCGGCAGGGCGTAATTCTGCCATCTCCGCGCCGGATCCGGCTTGCTGCACAGGCGGCAAAAGCCCTCTGCCGTCCCCTGCTGCCTGCATACGCCCGCCGCCGTCACCGACGCCACATAGGGCACGGTGCCGTTGAGCACCAGCAGATGGTAGGCGTTCCGCAGCGCCGATGCCTCCAGGTACAGCCCCCACTGGCAGGCCAGGATCAGCAGCGCGCCGGCGGCGGCATAGGGTGTGGCCCGGGTACTGCCCGTGACCATGCCGCACACACAGCAGATCAGCTGCGTCAGCACGGCGACAGCGGCGCACAGCTCGCAGCCCGCCTTTCCCTCACGCAGCAGCGACGCAGCCTGCTTCCACACCGGCATACAGGCCAGCGCCGTCAGCAGCAGCCCCGCTCCCAGGGCGGCGCACCGCAGCAGCGACGCATCCAGCCACGCCGACGGCAGCTTTTCCAACTCCTGCAGCACCGCCGCGGCCACCAGTGCCAGCGCCGGGAGCATCCCCCATATCAGTCCGCCGCGCAGCCGGCTGCACCGGCGCTTGGCATCCCGCAGCACATCCTCCGGCAGGGGCTCCGGCTCCGGTGGTTCCTCCGGCTCCGGTTCCTCCTCCGGCTCGTCGAACAGCCGCTCGGTGTCCTGAAAAGCCGGACGGCGCCTCTGCTCCGCCGCCGGACGGCGAAGCCTCTCCAGCAGTGCCGCAAAGCGCTCCCGCGGGGGCACCGGCTGGGCGATGACGCCATCGTCCTCGTCCTCCAGTACCGCGTCCACCGTCTGGGACATGATATCCTTCAATGCCACCCGATCCGGCGCGGGGGACTCGTATTCCGGTCCCGGGACCCGCTCCTCTTTCTGGACCGGTTCCGGCTCCGGAATAGGCTCCGGTTCAGGAACGGGCTCCGGCTGGGACGGAGGCCCCTCCGACGGCTCCTCCAGGACAGGCTGACGCCCACCCTTGCCGTACTCGGCAAGGATGGCCTCCAGTGAAAGCTCGTCCTCCTGCTCGTCGAACGCGCCGTATAGTTCCTCGTCCCGTCGCCTTCTCATGCTGTTCTTTCCTGTTTTCGTCCTGTTCCGCGTCGCTTTCCGTTATCCGCGCTGCCGCACAGCCTCGTACAGCAGTATGGCCGCCGCCGCGCTGGCGTTCAGCGAGGATATCTTTCCTTTCATGGGGATGCTCACCAGAAAATCGCAATTCTCCGCCGCCAGGCGGGTCATACCCGCCCCCTCGGAGCCGATGACAATGGCCGCCGGCCCCTTCAGATCGGCATTGTACAGCGTGGTATTCCCGTCCGCCGCCGTACCGAACACCCACACGCCCTGCTTTTTCAGGTCCTTCAGCAGCGCCGGAATGTTGGGCACCCGCGCCACCGGGATATAGCTCACCGCGCCGGCGGAGGTCTTGGCCACGATGGCCGTCAGCCCGGCGCTGCGCCGCTTGGGGATGATGACCCCGTGGGCGCCGGCGCACTCGGCGGTACGCAGGATCGCGCCCAGGTTGTGGGGATCGGATATCTCGTCGCACACCACCAGCAGCGGCGCCTCGCCCCTGTCGGCGGCGGACTGCAGGATCTGCTCCACCGTGGCGTATTCCCGCACGGCCGCCAGAGCGATGACCCCCTGGTGGGCATGGGTGCGGCTCATGGCGTCCAGCTTCCGCCGGTCGGCATCCACCACCACGATGCCCGCGGCGCGGGCCTTGGAGGCGATGTGCCCCAGCGTCTTATCCGTCTCGCCCTTGGCGATATAGATCTTGTCGATGGCCGTCTCCGTCCGCAGGGCCTCGATGACCGCGTTGCGGCCCTCGATGATGCCGTCCGCCTCGGCGTCGGGCAGCGGCCGTCTGTTCTCGGTGTCCTTTATCTCTCTCATGGGGCATACCTCGCGATCCATATAATTGTTACCAGTATACCACATCCTTTCGTCAATATAAAGGCACATTCATAGAAATTTTACAGGAAAACCCTCTGCCTTTGCCTTGAGACTTTCGGGCAGGTGTGGTATACTGATTAGAAATTATATTCCCCTCACAAGTCAAACGGAGGATAAATATATGTCCAATAACAACAGCAGCAACAATAGCAACCGCGGCGGCAAGAACGGCAAAAACGGCGGTTTCCGCGGCGTTCTCACGCTGATCGCGTGGGCACTGGTGCTGACGGTGGCGTTCCAGTATTTCAACGCCTACAACAACAACGCCGCCAATAAGAGTACCAGCCACGAGATCAAATACAGCGACATGATCTCCATGATCGAAAAGGATCAGGTGAAGGAGGTCCTGTTCAAGGACAGCACCATCTACGTCACCCCCGTGGACGGCTACGTCTTCACCGAGGAGGTCACCTCCGGCAGCAAGACGGAGACAAAAACCTACACCCAGTCCAAGGACTCCGGCCTGACGCTGTACACCGTGTACCTCTCCAACGCTGACCTGCTCCCCCTGCTGGAGGAGCACAATGTGGCCTATACCGGCTTCTATGAGGCCGAGATGAGCCCCTTCCTGATGATCATGATCCAGTATATCCTGCCCACCATCTTCATCGTGGGCGCGTTCATGCTGGTCATGCGTCTGATGAGCAAATCCGGAGGCGGCGGCTTCGGCGGCATCGGCAGTGTGGGCAAGGCCAACGCCAAGGTCTACATGGAGAAGTCCACCGGCATCACCTTCAAGGATGTGGCCGGTCAGGACGAGGCCAAGGAGTCGCTGGAGGAGATCATCGACTTCCTGCACAATCCCGGCAAATACACCGCCATCGGCGCCAAGCTGCCTAAGGGCGCGCTGCTGGTGGGTTCCCCCGGCACCGGCAAGACCCTGCTGGCCAAGGCTGTGGCCGGCGAGGCCGGCGTCCCCTTCTTCTCCATCTCCGGTTCCGACTTTGTGGAGATGTTCGTGGGCGTGGGCGCCAGCCGCGTCCGCGACCTGTTCAAGGAGGCCGCCAAGGTCGCTCCCTGCATTATCTTCATCGATGAGATCGACACCATCGGCAAATCCCGCGACGGCAGCCGCTTTGGCGGCAACGATGAGCGCGAGCAGACGCTGAACCAGCTGCTGGCCGAGCTGGACGGCTTTGACCCCAGCAAGGGCGTCATCGTGCTGGGCGCCACCAACCGCCCCGAGGTGCTGGACAAGGCGCTGCTGCGCCCCGGCCGCTTCGACCGGCGCATCACCGTGGACCGGCCCAACCTGGCCGGCCGTCTGGCCACCTTGCAGGTCCACACCCGCAATATCCGCCTGGCCGAGGACGTGAACCTGGAAAAGATCGCCCAGGCCACCGCCGGCTGCGTGGGCGCCGACCTGGCCAACCTGGTAAACGAGGCCGCCCTGCGCGCCGTGCGCAAGGGCCGCCGGGCCGTAAATCAGGACGATCTGCTGGTGTCCTTTGAGCTGGTCATCGCCGGCAGCGAGAAGAAGGGCACCGTCATCACCGAGGCGGAAAAGCGCATCATCGCTTACCACGAGGTGGGCCACGCGCTGGTGGCGGCCAAGCAGAAGAATGCCCAGCCCGTCAGCAAGATCACCATCGTACCCCATACCCAGGGTGCGCTGGGCTACACCCTGCACCTGCCGGAGGAGGAAAAGTTCCTCATGTCCCGCGAGGACATTCTGACCGAGATCCGTACCCTGCTGGCCGGACGCTCCAGCGAGGAGGTGGTGTGCAACACCATGACCTCCGGCGCCGCCAACGACATCGAGCGCGCCACGGAGATGGCCCGGAACCTGGTGGCCCGCTTCGGCATGTGTGATGAGTTCGACATGATGGCCCTGGGCAGCGTCCAGAGCCAGTATCTGGACGGCGGCTACTCCATGACCTGCGCCCAGGAGACCTACGCCGCAGCCGACCGCGAGACCATCAAGATCCTGCGCCAGTGCCACGAGGAGGCCAAGCAGATCCTGCGGGAGAACCGGGAACTGCTGGACAAGATCGCCGCGTACCTGCTGAAGAAGGAGACGATCACCGGCCAGGAGATGATGGCCATCATCGAGGGCCGTGACCCGGAGACCGTGGACAACTACGGCGCCAGCAAGAGCAGCCAGCCCGCCTTCCGGCCCAGCGTGCCGGAGACCATCGAGGCCCCCGCCAGGCACATCAACATCGTGTCCGAGCCCATCCCCATGCCGGACTACGATGAGAAGCCGGAGGATAAGGACCCGGAAGGCACCCCCGCCGAAGACAAACCGACGGAGCACGCGGACGGCGACCCCGAATAAATGCACAGCAGCCCTGCGGCAGCGCCGCAGGGCTGTTTTCTTTTTCAGTTTTCCGGCAGCTCCCGCACCCGTTCGCACAGCAGCGGCAGCGCCTTTTCAAACTCCACGCCGTACCACCCGGCCTGCGGGTCCCGTGCCGTGGCGTCGATACAGGCAAGTACAAATTCCACCGCCAGCGAAGCCGCCTGCTCCAGCGTCATGCCCCGCATGAGCCCGCCGGTGACAACGGCGGCGAAAATATCCCCCGTGCCGTGGAAGGAGGCCGGGTTCCGCGGGCCAAGACAGGTGAAATACGTCCCCGCGCCGCTGTCATAGCCCATAGCGCCCAGCTTATCCGGCGCAAAGGACACCCCGGTGAGGATCACCTTCTTCGCCCCCAGCGCGGCCACCCCCCGCAGCAGCTCACAGGCAAAGCCCTCGTCCACCTCCTCCCGGTACGGCGTACCGGTCAGCAGGCAGGCCTCCGTGATATTGGGCAGCGCCACGTCCGCCCGAGCCGTCAGGCGGGCCATCGCCGCCGGGAAAGCGCCGTCAAACCCGCTGTACAGCTTCCCGTGGTCCGCCATGGCCGGGTCCACGATCAGCAGCGTATCCGGGCTCTTCACCGCGTCGAAAAAGTCCATCACCTGCTGCACCTGGGGCGCGGAGGCGATGTAACCGGTATAGAGCGCGTCAAAATGCACCTGCTGGGACCGCCAGTGATCGGCGATAGCCGGCAGCTGGTCGCTGAGATCCCGGCTGACAAAGCCCGGAAACGCCGTGTGCGCACTGAGCACCGCCGTGGGCACGATGGCGCACTCCACCCCCATGGCGGAGATCACCGGCAGCGCCACCGTCAGCGAGCACCGCCCCAGACAGGAAATGTCCTGTATGGACGCTATTCGTTTCATAGAGCCGCCTCCTGTTCATCATACCAAAAAGGGAGAGGCACATGAATATGTGTCTTTCCCTTTTTGGTGCGGGCGGCGGGACTCGAACCCGCACGCCTGTTGGCAATGGAACCTAAATCCATCGAGTCTACCAATTCCACCACGCCCGCATATCCACGCCGTATTGTAGCACACTTCACGTCGGCGTGCAAGGAATGTTTTGCCTTTCCCCTCCACCCCATGTTATACTGTCATCAACAGTACACGAAAGGATGGTGCCCCATGAGCGAAAATGCCCTCGCCTTGGCGCGTCAGCACGCGCCCTGCTACATTTACTCCCGCGAGATCCTTACCGCACAGGCAGAGACTCTCCACAGGACCTTCCCCGGCTTTGATATTCTGTTCTCCGTGAAGGCCAACCCCTTCCCACCGATAATACGGCACCTTGCGGCGCTTGGCATCGGCGCGGATGCGGCCAGTGCGGGTGAGGTCTGCCTGGCCGCGGAATGCGGGATCGCGCAGGAGGATATCTACTTCTCCGCAGCCGGCAAAAGCGATTGTGCACTGGCCGCCGCGTGGGATAACTGCCATCTGATCGCCGATTCTATCGGCGAGGTGCGGCGAATCGCCGCTATGGCCGCTGCCCGCGGCGAGACAAAGGCCATCGGCCTGCGCGTGAACCCCGCCTTCAGCATGGACGGCGGTGCGGGCGGAACGTCCAAGTTCGGCATCGACGAGTCCGATCTTCCGGCACTGAAAATCCTGCTGCAAACGCTGCCGGCAGCCGTCTGCGGCCTCCATATTCACCTGCGCTCCCAGAACCTCTCCGCGGACACTCTCGCCCGCTACTACAAAAACTGCTTCGCGCTGGCCCTCCGCGTCCGCGATATTCTGGACTGTGCCATCGAGTATATCAACTTCGGCGGCGGAGTAGGTATCGTTTACGACCCGGCGTGCCAACCGCCGCTGAACATGAGCACCTTGAAGCAATGTACGCAGGCCGTGGCAGAGGAAAACGCCCGTACCCTCCGCGCACGGCTGCTGGTGGAGTCCGGGCGGTTTCTGACAGCACAGGCGGGAACGTACTATCTGCCTGTAGTAGACAAAAAGACATCCCACGGCACCACCTATGTCATCGTAGAAAACTGTCTCAACGGCTTCCAGAAGCCCTCTCTTGCCGCCATGCTGCGTAACGCCGCCGGAGAAGGCCCCCTTGCGCCTCAGGAACCTCTGTTTACCGGCGAGACCGCCTTCCCCATCACCGCCCTGCCTGCGGAGGATACCGGCATCACCGAGACCGTAGACATCGCAGGAAACCTCTGCTGCGCCGCGGACGTGCTGGCTAAGAACTTCACCGGTCCGGCGCTGGCGGCGGGAGATCTTGTGGCCGTGGGGAACACCGGGGCCTACGCCAGAACGCTGTCGCCGCTGCTGTTTTCCTCCCACGATGTCCCTGCGGAATTCTTGATCTGAAAAACAGGGCAGCCCAACGGGCTGCCCTGTTTTCTTATTTCTCCCGTCTGATGGGCCGGATATACTTGAAGTACTGCCCCGGCACAAAATAGAAATACGTCTTGACGCCCTGTTCACTTTTGACCATACCGATCTCTCCCAATCCAAAGATATAGCGATCGAAGGGATGGATGCGGGTGCGGAGCACTACGGGGCGGGGCCGGCGGCGGTAAACACCGGGGGTAACGCCGTAGAGCGCCTTGAAGGCGCGGGTAAAGGCCTCCTGCCCGGAAAAGCCGTAGTCCAGCGCGATGTCCAACAAAGGCCGGTCGGTATCGCGCACCTCCTTCAGGGCAAAGGCCAGGCGCCGCTGGTGCAGGTAGGTACGCAGGGACATACCCGCGATCTCGCGGAATTTATGGGTGGCGTGGTACTCAGAATAGTGCAGACGTGCCGCCAGCGCCCGCAGTGTCAACGCCTGATCGTCCCGGCGCATAATGGCGTCGTCCATCTCATTGACGACGGTCTGGATCAGCTGCTGCCATTCGTACATAGGCTTGCTCCCTTCTCTCGCTGTGAACAGAATACACCCTTTCCGCCCCAAATGTTTGATACGAGTTGCTGTTAAAACAGGGACGGCTCCCGCCGTCCCTGTTCGCTTATTCCACTTCAGCAGCCTCCGCCGGCTCCTCCTGCCCCTGTCTGGGCAGCTGCTCGGGCCACTTGGCCCAGGTCTGGCGGATATAGGGGATCATCTGATCCCGGGGCATATCCAGTGCCGCGGCCAGCTCGCCGTAGAGCTGGTCCTCAGCCCGCTTGAGATAGCGCTCATCCATCTGGCTGACCTTCTTACCATGGCGCAGGGCCCACGCCCGCTTGCGGCAGATACCGTGGATCATGGCGGCCAGCTCGGCGCAGTCACAGCGGAGCACCAGCTGGTGGTAGAAATCCTTGGCAGCACGCATACCGCGCTCGGCGGGCTTCTGCTCCGGCAGGGCCGGCAGCGCGGCGATCAGCTCCAGCGCATGGGCGCGGCTGATGATGGGGCGCATGAGGACAGTGGTGTCCACCGGTGTCATGACCGTGCCGCCGCGGTACAGGGGAGAGAGATGATAGTAGACCTTGTCGCCGTCGTCATAGGCCAGACCGGATGGCCCTATGGACTCCACCCGGCAGACGCCCTCGCCGCCGTATACCACCAGATCACCCGCTGCAAACATCACACACGCTCCTTATCCGCAACATACATACACATATATACACAAAAAGGCACATGGCACACGACCATGCGTTCCCCTTTTGCTCACCATTACCTAACATCAGTATAACATATTCTGGCGAAAAATGTAAGCACAAATTTTACCGTGACTGTCGATTTTCCCGGAAAGTTGTGATACAATGCAGGAAAACTTTTGCGAGGTGCAGCCATGAAAAAACCTGTCATCCATCCCTCCGCCTTTGTGGCGGACAACGCCACCGTCCGGGGCAGCGTGACCCTGGGCGCTAACAGCAGCGTGTTCTTCGGCGCGGTGCTGCGGGGCGACCGGGCGCCGATCACCATCGGTGCGGGCACGAATATCCAGGACAACTGTGTGGTGCACGTGGACTACGACCATCCGGTGACGGTGGGCGAAAACGTAACGGTGGGCCACGGGGCCATCCTCCATGGGTGCACCGTGGGTGACAACACCCTCATCGGCATGGGCGCCATCGTGCTGAACGGCGCGAAGGTCGGCAGCAACTGCCTGATCGGCGCGGGGTCGCTGGTACCGCAGAACGTGGAGATCCCGGACGGGTCTTTGGCCTTCGGCTCCCCCGCCAAGATCAAAGGCCAGCTGGACGAGGCCGCCATTGCCGAACTGCGGCAGGCGGCGCTGGACTACCAGAAGGAGGCCATTGCATACAAGGCCGAGCAGGAACAATAAAAATATGCGCTCCGACCAAGAGCCGGTGCGCATGGCTGAAAAGCGGCCCCCGGCTGTGCCGGGGGCCGCTGACCGTTTAGACAACGGCAAAGAACTTGATGATAAACAGCAGGGAAATAATGTAGGTCAGGACAGACACATCCTTGGCACGGCCGGAGAACACCTTGATCACGGTGTAGGAGATCATGGCAATACCGATTCCGTGGCCGATGGAGCCGGAGATGGGCATGGCCAGCAGCATCAGGAACACGGGGACCACCTGGTCCAGATCGTCGAAATCCACGTTCTTCAGGCCCTGGAGCATCAGGATGCCCACGTAGATCAGGGCGGAGGAGGTAGCGGCAGCGGGAATGACGGCCGCCACGGGCGCGATGAACATACAGGCCAGGAACATGAGCGCGGCGGTCAGGCTGGTCAGGCCGGTGCGGCCGCCGGCCTCCACGCCGGAGGCGGACTCCACGAAGGTGGTAACGGTGGAGGTGCCGCAGCAGGCGCCGGCCACGGTGCCCACGGCATCGGACAGCAGGGCCTCCTTCATGTTGGGCATATTGCCGTCCTTGTCGGTCATGCCGGCGCGGGAGGCCGTTCCCACCAGGGTGCCGATGGTGTCGAACATATCGATCATGCAGAAGGTGATGATCAGGCTGATCGCCGTGAACCAGCCGATATTAAAGAAGTCGGTGAAGTCAAACTTGAACAGCGTGGTCTCCACCATGTCGTGGAAAGGCGGCAGGAAGGACGCACCCTCCAGAGAGGCAAAGGGATTGGTACCCAGGAAGATGAAGCAGCCGGCCCAGTAGATCACGGAAGCTACCAGCATACCCACCAGCACGGCGGCCTTGACGCCCTTCTTGGCCAGCAGGATGATGACAAACAGACCGATGAACATGGTGACGACCGTCAGCACCATCTGGCTGTACTCGGCACCCATGTGGTCCTTGATCACGCTGGGGGTCATGGCGCCGAAGAAGTCACGCATGACATAGAAGGGGGAGGTATAGCCATTGCCCTCGGCATAGATGCCCACGTTGGAGCCCAGGCCGATGTTCATCAACATAAGGCCGATGGCGGGACCGATACCCAGACGGACACCCAGAGGGATAGCGGTGACGATCTTATCACGAATGTTAAAAATGCTCAGCAGAAGGAAAACGATGCCCTCCACCAGAATGATGCACAGCACCGCCTGGAAGGCGCTGGTGTAGTCGGTGTTCAGCATGGCGGCCACATTGCCGGCGATGACGGCAAAGAAGCTGTTGAGCCCCATACCGGGCGCCATGACAAAGGGCTTGTTGGCGAGGAAGGCCATGACCACGGTGCCGATGGCACTGGCGATGCAGGTGGCCAGAAAGACACCGTTCCACAGCGGAGTGCCCACGGCAAAGTTGGTCAGCAGGTTGGGGTTCAGGGCGATGATGTAGGCCATCGTCATGAATGTGGTGAGACCGGCCAGGATCTCCGTTTTGACGGAGGTGCCGTTCTCTTTCAGATGAAAGATACGCTCCATGTGATTTTCTCCTTTGTAAAATGCTGTACGCCCTCCGGCGCAAGCATCATCTTAACGCTTTTTAACGGGAAAAACAAGACTTTTTGTCAGGTCTTCTGAAATTTTTTCAGATGCCAGTCAAAAAAGCGCCCCCGGCGTGGCCGGGGGCAAGGAGGCGCCCGCCTCCTTCTGTTCTCAGGGGACCGTGTCAGCCGGGGTATAACTGACATGATTCTGATGGGATAGCCGCATGGGGTACCGACCGGGGCAGGTCAGCTTTCCGTCCGCATCCGGGGGCGCATGACAGGGGCGCTTTTTTCAGAGAAGCTTATTGGGCCGCGCGATCGGCCTGAATGAGCCGCTTCAGGGCCTCCACGCCCACCTGAACGGCGGAGGTGGTGTCCTCGCTCATATCCTGGTCCAGACCTGCCTTTTCACGCTCCTGGTTCCAGACCACATGGAAGCAGCTGCCGCAGCGGCAGTTCAGGGCATCGGCCACCACAAAGAGGGCGGCGGACTCCATTTCACTGGCCTTGACGTGCAGGCGCTTCCAGGCCTCCCATTTGTTGAGCAGCTCATAGGATACAGGCATACGCTCGGGGCTGTGCTGGCCGTAGAACGCATCCTTGCACTGGACGACGCCCACCTGTGTACGCTTGCCCAGCGCCTTGGCCGCCTGGACCAGTGCGGTAGTGACCTCGAAGTTCGCCACCGCGGGGTACTCGATGGGGGCATATTCCCGGCTGGTATGCTCAAAGCGGATCGCGCCGGTGGCGACCACCACGTCGCCGCTGCGGACATCCAGCTCGATTCCGCCGCAGGTCCCTACGCGGATAAACGTGTCAGCGCCGATGTTGTGCAGCTCCTCCATGGCGATGGAGGCGGAGGGCCCGCCGATACCGGTGGAGCAGACAGAGACCTTCTCCCCCAGCAGCGTACCGGTATAGATGGTGTACTCGCGGTTCTGAGAAACAAAATGCGCATCGTCGAACAGCTCGGCGATCTTTTCACAGCGGCCGGGGTCGCCGGGAAGAATAACATAGCGGCCCACGTCGCCTTCGGCGCAGTGGATATGATACTGCTTTTCCAGCTTCTGCATGATATATCGTCCTCCATGTATGTTCAAGTCGTTATGTCCTAAGCAAATAACACGGTTCGTAATCAAACATTTACCCATCGCTGAGGTAGAAAAAATCATATCATGGTTTTTCAGAAAATGCAATACTTCCACCACAAAAGATGCGGCTTCTCCTGTGCAAATGATGCAAAAGGCAAAAAGTGTCGGGGCTATAAAACCGCCCGCGGCAAAACCTACGTTTGGCGGCGGCTGTTCTCCGCGCATGTGCGCGTGTTTTTGCGCGGATCGGCCGACGCATATGGGAAAAGGAGGAAAAAGATATGACAGATCGACTCGCTGCACTGGCGGCGGCAGTGATGCTGGCGGTGACGCTGGCGGCCTGCGGCGCGGCAGACGACAAGACAAACGGCAACGCGCCGGACACCACACCCAACGGCAGCATCACCACACAGCCGGACACCAACGGCACGGACACCGGCAGCGCCAAAGATGACCTGAACGGCGGCCGCACCGAAAGTGGCCGGGCGGATGAGGACGGACAGATGGACGGTACCGTGGAAACGCGGCGGTACGACCGGGCGCTGGCCGCATCGCTGAGCCAGCTGATCCTAAACCGGATCGGCGAATGACAAAAGCGCGGCGGGCATCGTGTGCCCGCCGCGCGGTTTTTAACGGCAGGACTTGCATTTTTCAAAAAATGGGATATTATATAGGTGAAAAACGTCCCCGTCCCCTTTTTTCGTCCTCTGAACGGCGAACGCGGGGCACGGAACAAAATTTACGCCGCAGTGGGCGGCAGAGAAAAGAAGGTTTTTTCTATGACAAAGATCGACATCGTTTCCGGATTCTTGGGCGCAGGTAAGACGACTCTTATCAAGAAACTGCTGGCTGAGGCCTTCCCCGGCGAGAAGCTGGTACTGATCGAAAACGAGTTCGGCGAGATCAGCATTGACGGTGGGTTCCTGAAGGACTCCGGCGTGCAGATCAGTGAAATGTCCTCCGGGTGCATCTGCTGCTCTCTGGTGGGCGACTTCAACAAGGCGCTGAAGGACGTACATGAGCAGTTCCACCCTGACCGCATCCTCATCGAGCCCAGCGGCGTGGGCAAGCTCAGCGACGTGATCGTGGCGGTGGAGAACACCGTGAAGGACGTACCGGACATGAAGCTGAACAGCTTTGTGACCGTAGCGGACGCCACAAAGGTCAAGATATACATGAAGAACTTCGGCGAGTTCTACAACAACCAGATCGAATCCGCCGGTACCATCATCCTCTCCCGCACCCAGCGGCTGAGCCAGGAGAAGCTGGAGGCCGCCGTGGCGCTGCTGCGGGAGAAGAACCCCAATGCCGCCATTCTCACCACACCCTGGGACCAGCTGGACGGCATGACCATCCTCAGCGCCATCGAGAAGGTCTCTCTGGCGGACGAGCTGCTGGCGCATATGCGCGCTGAGCACGAGGCGGATGAGGCGGAGCACGAGCATGAGCACCACCATCACCACCATGACGAGAATGAGCACGATCATGACCATTGCTGCCATCACCATGACCATGATGATGACGATGACGACGACCACGACCATGAGCACTGCTGCCATCATCACCACGATGAGGACGAGCATGACCACGATCATCACCACCATCACCACGACGGCGAGGAATGCGATGATCCCCACTGCGGGTGCCACCATCACCATCATCACGCCGACGAGGTGTTCACCAGCTGGGGCGTGGAGACGGTGAAGGCCTATTCCGAGGCGGAGCTGGAGCACATCCTGACGGCGCTGGACAGCGGCGAATACGGCGCGATCCTGCGGGCCAAGGGTATCGTGGCTGCCGCCGACGGCGGCCAGTGGCTGCACTATGACTTTGTGCCCGAGGAGCACCAGGTGCGGCGCGGTCCGGCGGACTACACCGGCCGTATCTGTGTGATCGGCTCCCAGCTGAAAGAGGATAAGCTCTCTCAGCTGTTCGGACTGTAAGGAGTGGCTGACATGGATATTCCTGTTTACCTCATCGCCGGATTTCTGGACGCCGGCAAGACCGAATTCATCAACGGCATCCTGCGGGACGGCTTCGCCGCCGAGGACCGGACGCTGCTGCTGTGCTGCGAGGAGGGCGAAAACGGCTATGATCCCAAGGTACTGGGCAACGTATTCACCTATACCGTGGAGGACGAGGACCAACTGACGCCCGATTTTCTGAAAAAGCTGGAAAAACAGTACCGGCCCAAGCAGGTCATCGTGGAGTACAACGGCATGTGGAGCATGGAGAAGCTGTACCGCGAGGGGCTGCCCGCCAACTGGATCCTGTACCAGATCATGTGCCTGGTGGACGCCACCACCTTTGAGATGTATTTGAAGAACATGGGCCAGTTGATGATGGAGAAGATCACCAACTGCGATATGCTGATCTTCAACCGCTGCAATGAGCAGCTGCGCGCCCAGCTTCGCAGCCGCAACCTGCGGATGGCCAACCGCCGGGCGGATATCTACCTGGAAAACGAGGACGGCACCAGCGAGGAGTACGTCACGCCGGAGATGTCTCCCTTCGACCTGACCGGCGGCAAGCTGGAGGTGCCGGACGAGGACTACGGCATCTGGTATGTGGACATGATGGACAACCCGGGACGCTATGAGGGCGTGGAGGTGTCCTTCAAGGCGCTGATGTGCCACTCCAAAAAGTTCAAGGGCGTGCACTGCCCGGGGCGCTTCGCCATGGTGTGCTGCGACAAGGATATGCAGTTCCTGGCCCTGGTGTGCCGCGGCGAAGGGCTGGAGCAGTATAAGGACAAGCAGTGGGTGAAGATACACGCCACAGTGAAGAAGGAGGCCTGTGACGCCTATCAGGGCGAAGGCCCCGTGCTGTACGTCACCTCCATCGCCGCCACCACCAAGCCGGACCCGGAGATGGTGTCCTTCTGATCGCGATCTGTATATTTTCACCGCACAATTGCAGCGTGTATAGAAAAAGACCCGCCGATGGCGGGTCTTTTCAACTTGTTTCGGCCTCAGCGGACCAGCTGGATGGCGGCGGGGAGGTTTTCGATCTCCACGCGGGGCGCACTGGGGCAGTATTCACCGTCCAGGGACCAGGGGAGGTTCTCCTCCGTGGTCAGGGTGACGCGCCGGACATGGCGCAGTATCACGCCGGGATAGTCGTACTGCATACGGGTCATGGCGGTAATGAGGTTCTGCAGATCCAGTGCCGTCTTTGGCATACGGAGCAGCAGCAGTTCGAATTTTCCGTCGTCCATCCGTACACGGGAGGGATCCAGCTTCACTAGGCCGCCCAAGGAGGTGGAATTGCACACAGCGCCGAAAATGAACTCCCCCTCAAAGCGCTCACCATCGGCTTCCACCGCGCAGCGGTAGGGCCGCAGGGAGTCAAGGTCACCCAACCCCTCCAAAATGTAGGCAAAATGACCCAGGGCGTTCTTGGCCGCCTGGGTGGCGGAGTAGGAGGACCGGGTAAAGGCCCCAAAGGAGGCCACATAGGCGAAATAGCGGTCGTTATGCCGCCCCACGTCCAGGGGGCAGGGCGTGCCGGTGGCGGCCGCCTCTGCCGCGGCGGGCAGCATGGTGTGAAGATGCAGGCTCATGGCAAAGTCGTTGGTGCTGCCGCAGGGCAGATAGCCCAGCAGGGGCCGCTGCTCCAGCTGCATAAGCCCGGAGAGCGTCTCGTTCAGCGTGCCGTCGCCTCCGGCACAGACCACCATGTCGTACTGCCCGCCCCACCGGGCGGTGATATCGCGGGCCTGGCCGCCCGCCTCGGTGATATAGACCCGTACCAGATAGCCGGCACGGGAGAACTGCGCCACGGCATCGAACAGCGGGGCGCGGGATTTTGTCTTTCCCGCACGGGGATTGACGATAAACAAGAGCTTTTTCATAGGAACACCCTTCCATACCATCGTAATTCTCGCATTTTGCGCGGGGTTGTCCGAGTATGATACCACAGTTGCGGCGGGATTGCAATACACATTCCGCCGCGGTTGTTTGTGTTCGAAAATTGTTGCAAAACGCCGCGCATACGGGTATGATAGAAAAAACAGCAGTGGGAGGTCCTGCCATGAAGCGAACGCAGTATTTCAAATGGGGGCTGACGGCCTTTTTGACCGTATGTGCCGTGCTGGTGTTCTACGACACCTTCTATCAGGCGGGAACGCTGCAGCAGTTCGTGTCCAAGCTGGCATCCATCCTGGCGCCGGTGCTGTACGGCTTCGCCATCGCCTATCTGCTGACGCCCATCATGTCCTGTCTGGAACGGGCCATCGCGGCGCTGTGGAAAAAGCTCTTCAAAAAAGAGCTGAAGCAGCCGTCGGGCGCGCTGCGGCTGGTGAGCATCCTGCTGACCGAGGCCGTGGTCATCTTCCTGCTGTATCTGCTGATGAGCGTGCTGGTGCCCCAGGTGCTGGACAGCGTGACCACCCTCATCAACAACGCCGAGTCCTACTACCGCAAGGTCTATCGCTGGGCCAACGACCTGCTGGAGAGCGACAGTGGGATCGGTGTCTGGCTGGCAGGGCTTATCACCGAGCGCTATACCGACGGCATGGCCTTTTTGACCGACAAGGTGCTGCCCTGGGCCCAGAAGGCCATTGTGCCGCTGACCAACGGTATCTGGAGCGGCATCCGCGGCGCGGTGGGCTTTGCCTTTGACCTGATCGTGGGCATCATCGTGTCCATCTATCTGATGGGCATGAAGGAAAAGAGCCTGGCCCGCTGCTGCAAGGCGGTCTACGCCGCGCTGCCGGAGGAAAATGCCGACGCGGTCATGCGCGGCACGCGGCGGGTGAACGCCATCTTCTCCGGCTTTGTCCGCGGCAAGCTGCTGGACTCCCTCATCATCGGCATCCTGTGCTTTATCTGCTGCTCCATCCTGAAAATGCCCTACACCCCGCTGGTCAGCGTGGTGGTGGGCGTGACCAACGTGATCCCCTTCTTCGGGCCCTTCCTGGGTGCGGTGCCGTCGGCATTCCTGATCCTGCTGGTCAGCCCTAAGCAATGTCTGGTGTTCGTGATCTTCATCGTGATCCTCCAGCAATTCGACGGCAACATCCTGGGGCCCAAAATTCTGGGCGACGCCACGGGCATCTCCAGCTTCTGGGTCATCGTGGCCATCCTGGTGGGCGGCGGCTTCGCCGGCGTGCTGGGTATGTTCATCGGCGTGCCGGTGTTCGCCTGCATACAGGAACTGCTGAAATTCCTGATGGACCGCCGGCTGCGGAAGCGGAATATGCCCACCGAGGCCTACGCCTATGTGGGTCGGGCCAAGGATTCCCCGCCGGACGATACGCCCGCGCCCGAACCCGAAGACCCCGCGTGATATAGCAGGCAGGCGGGCACGCAGCCCGCCTGCCTTTTCTTTGAAAGGAGCACCCCCCCATGACAAAAGACCTCTACGATAAACTAATGGTCTTCGGCAACGACCGGGAGCCGTTTCTCGCCCACAACTTTATGCGGACCACCGACCTGGACGACGGTACCGCCACCGTGACGCTGCCCATGCACACCGAAAGTCTGAACCGCTGGGGCGGCGCCCACGGCGGCATCCTGTTCTCGCTGTGCGATGTGGCCATGGGCATGGCCATTATGACGCTGCGGCAGGAGATGGTAGTCACCGTGAACGCCACCATCGATTATCTGTCCGCCGCTGCCGCCGGCAGCACCCTGACCGCCGTGGGCAAGGTGGACCGCCTGGGCGGCAAGCTGGCCTTCTGTTCCGCCGAGATGACCGACGAGACCGGCAAGGTCATCGTCCGCGCCCACTGCGTCATGTGCTTCACCGGCAGGGCCCTGCCCCTATGAGCCGCCGCGCCCTGTGCCGCTGGTGTATTGTGCTGGCGGTGTTCTTTGCCGCGTATTTCGCCCTGCGCACCAGCCGCGCCGCCATGAACTGGCTGTGGTACGGCGCCGTGCTGCCGGCGGAGCAGTGGCTGGGGCGGCTGTGTGGGAGGTTGACGCTCTCCGTAGGTGAGGTCCTGATCTTGACGGCGGTGTTCTGCGCCATACTGTGGCTGGCCAACGTACCCCGGCGCATCATCGCCGCGCGGGGCCGCCGTTGGGGCATGGCCCTGCGCCTGACGCTCACCGCCCTCTGCGCCGTGCTGACGGTGTACGCCGGCTTTTGCCTCACCTGGGGCATCGGGTACAACACCGACAGCTTCCAGGAGAAAAGCGGCATCCATGCCCGGCCTTCCACCGCGGAGACGCTGGCGGAGGTAACGGCCTATTTTGCCGGCAATCTGGCCGCCTGCGCCGATGACGTCCCCAGAGATGAAAGCGGTGTCTGCACGCTGGACCGGCAGGCGGTGCTGAACCGGAGCGCCTCCGTGCTGGATGTGCTCTGCGGCGAGTTCCCGTTCCTGCGGGCGGAAACGGGCGGTGCCAAGGGCTTCGGCTGCTCCCGGGCGCTGAGTGCCCTGCGCTTCACCGGGTTCTACTTCCCCTTCACCGGCGAGCCGAACGTCAACATGGACAGTCCGGCGGCCTTTCTGCCGGCCACTGTATGCCATGAGCTGGCCCACCAGCGGGGCATCACGGCGGAGGAGGAGTGCAATTTCATCGGCATACTGGCCGCTGTCCGGTCAGAGGACGCAGGGTACCGCTACTCCGGCTGGCTGACGGGGTTCGGGTATCTGTTCAACGCTCTGTACAGCGCCGACCGGGAGGCGTGGCAGACCATACGGGACGCACTGCCGGACACGGTGGTGGCCGACCTGCGGGCGGACAACGCCTACTGGGCGCAGTTCCGGGGCGTTGTCTCAAAGGTCTCGGGCACCGTGTATGACAGCTTTCTCAAGAGCAACGGCGACACGGACGGCAGCAAGAGCTACGGCGTGGTCACGGATCTGCTGGTGGCCTATTTCGGATAAAAAATATTCCCTTAGGCCAGTTGGCCTAAGGGAATATTTTTTATTGGCCCGTTTGGTCCGGCGAAGCCTCCGAGCAGTCTATTGGGATCATCCTAGTGCTCATACGCTCCAGCACGATAATATGATACAGCTCTTCCGCATTGGACGCATCGGCAGATTGCCCCCAGTGCGTTTGCAGCCCTATCCGAAGCGTCTCCCCGTCCGGCGTATGCCAGAGCAGCGCCGATGCGTAGACATTGCCGTTTTCATCGGATCGCATTTCGACCTCTACATCCGTTCCCGGCTGCGCCCTCCCGTTGACAACGGGAAATGTCGTCTCATAGCGCCCGTCGCCGGTGCGGAGGGTGACCTTGCCGTTTTCCAGACATACGCTCCCATATATCATGCCGTCCCGGTAGTCATCGACGACATACACAGCGTTTCCCTCACTGATCCATACGCTTTTGCAGACGCCCTGCGTATAGGCCGCCCGATACTGTCTGACACCATGGATATCCGTGGGCCATTTTACTCCGTCCTCATATGTCCAGTTCCATGTGTATGTAGAGAATTCCAGATTGTTAAGGCCCTCCGCCCTGCTGTCACAGTCAAGCCAATGGTAAGTAAATTCGTCACCGTGCCTTTGAGTATACCGCCATGTCGTATCATCCCAATCAACAGAGGGATCTCCACTCTCATACTTGCTGTACCAGATATGCAGGTTTCTCCCCAGCTTAAAGATATCCACCGCATCATTAATGGCACCCAGCGTTTTCCCGTCATAATCGATGTCCTGGTAGTAGGTATAAAGCTCGTCCTCGCGCACCATATCGCTGTAGGAAGCGTCGTAGGGCAGCAGCACGTCGTAGTAATACGGTTCTATGACCTCCTCGCAGAGCTGCCGCATCATGGGATCCAGCGCCAACGCCTCCAGACCGGGGATGTCCTCCTCCAGCAGCGCCTCGCTGACCGCGTCCAGATAGGCGCACTGCTCCGCCGTCAGCGCGGCGCGGGGCGTGTTGTCCGTCACGGCGGCGCCCCAGCACGACAGGCCGATGGCCACCGCCGCGGCCCCGGCCACCAGCATGGCCGGAAGACTGCGGCGCTTCTTCTGCGGCGGCGCGGTGTCGTCGCGGGATATCTCGTTCCCCGGCGCGGCCCACTCCCGCGGCGGCGCGGAGAACTCCGGCCTCGGCGGAGAAAATTCCGCGGGTGCCGGTGAAAATTCCTTGTCGTTCATGGCTTACTCCCGATCCAGCTCCACCCTGTGGACGGGGCAGGAGAGCCCCTCCTCCTCAAAGGCCATGAACAGCGTGCGGTTCAGCAAACGCTGCGCCTTGTAAATGTTCTCCTCGTGCGTCTCACCCGCCACGCGGATCACAACGGCGCGATTTTCATAGTCCAGCGTCTGCACACCCAGATAGGCCGGGGCCTTGCTGAACAGGTCTGGGTGCTCCCGATGCAGCTTCGGCAGTACCTCGCCCAGCACCTTCTCCGCCCGCGCCAGACTCTCCTTGTCATAGGGGACCGCCATGTCGCACACGGCGAAGGACAGGTCGTTGGATCGGTTGATCAGACTGCGGATATCGGAGTTGTTGATGATCTTCACGTTTCCGCCGGAGTCCATGATCTGCGTGGTACGGATGCCGATTTGTGTGACCGTGCCGCGGAAGTCGCCCACCACGATGATGTCACCCACCTCGTACTGGTGCTCAAACAGCATGAATGTACCGGTGATCACGTCGGCGATCAAGCTCTCCGCACCGAAGCCGATGATCAGCGCCAGCACGCCGGCGCCGGCCAGCAGCGCTCGCACATCCACGCCCACGATAGACAGCGCCCACAGCAGCCCCACGATGATCAGCAGATATCGGATAGCGCTGTCCGCCAGCGTGAACACGGTCTTGCCGTGGTTGCTGCTGGGCGACACTCTCTGAAATACGGCTCTGGCCGCCGCCGAAAACAGCACCAACCCGGAAAACAGTATGATCAGCTGTGTGCCGATGTTCCAGATCTGCGTAAACAGGCCCGCGGGCACGGGCACCGCCGCCCGCGCTGCCAAGGCCGCCACCAGCAGCACAGCGGCCAACCACGGCAGCACCTTTCCCGGTTTCTTTTTCATCTCGTTTTTTTCGTTTTCCATGATGTATTTCTCCCGTTTTTTATCCATATGATAAGCAGAAATTTAGCAAAATTTCTACATACACAGAATACACCGCCTTGTCGAATGTGTCAATATATCGCGTGAAATATCCGAATATTTTGTCCTTTTTGTGCGAAAAGCACCCGCCCTGTGTTATGCAGGGCGGGCGCTTTTCTATCACGATTTACAGGCCCAGGCCGGGAATGTTCAGCCCGCCGGTGAGCGAGCTCATGGAGCTGTTCATGGCATCATCTGCCTGCCGAAGTGCCTCATTTACCGCAGAAATGACCAGATCCTGCAACATTTCGGCGTCCTCCGGGTCGATGACGTCGGGCTTGATGGTCAGCTTGGTCAGCTCCTTTTTGCCGGTGACCACTGCCGTTACCGCGCCGCCGCCCACAGAGGCGGTGAACTCCGTTTTTTCAACTTCTTCCTGCGCTTTTGCCATATCCTGCTGCATTTTCAGCAGTTTTTGCTGCATCTGCGCCTGCTGCTGCATCATCCCGGCGCCGCCGGTAAAGCCCCTGCGGGCGCTGTATCCCTTTGCCATATTCGTTTCTCCTTTATATCGATCTGTTCATTTTGCCAGTGTAAACTATCGGACATCTTATGTGCAGCATCGGTTTACCCATGTGTAATACCGATGCGCTCTTTGTGTAACATTGGTGTGCTCCATGTGAGACACCGGTGCGCTCAGCATGAACTGTCGGCTTATTTGATGCGAAAATTGTCCAGCTGTTTGGCGTTTTCCACCAACTCGTCCAGCTTGTCCCTGTGGGGAGCCGGCACCTCCCAGGGCGGCAGGTCCGGCGGGGCGGGCGGCGCCTCCTCCGGCAGGGGCGGGCGCTCATAGTCGTCCGCCGACGGGGCGGGCGTGGGCCGGGGCGCGGGGCGGAC
>ERZ791840.43-NODE-43-length-102835-cov-23.005137_pt1 | contig 102835 bp, 110 predicted proteins | sample MGYA00510291_ERZ791840 | MGnify/ENA primary metagenome ERZ791840 (study PRJEB30046, sample SAMN00715256) | human gut metagenome | study: EMG produced TPA metagenomics assembly of the A metagenome-wide association study of gut microbiota in type 2... | reverse complement strand
TCATTGCAGATATGGAGTCCTTTGCAGAGATTGCACAGAACACCATGGAGAAAGCAAACTCCCAGGCAGAGTCCTTGGAACAGATCGGTCAGGGAATTGAACAGCTGTCCGGTGTGGTACAGGGCAATGCAGCATCCTCAGAAGAGAATACTGCGATTAGTATTAATCTGGCAGAGGGAGCAGCCAAGATGCAGGACCGCGTGAATATCTTTAAGTTATTCTAGAAAATGACAGGAATAGAGTGAAGTAGTCATAAGGAAGGTTATTGTTGTGATTAATGATATATTTAAATTATTTGGAGAGCAGACAGCTGATATTTTATTTGAGATCATTACAGAATGTATGGACGATTATCTGTATATATTTGATCTGCAGAATAATACCTTTGAGATTTCACAGTCAGCTGTGGAACGATTTAATATACCGAGTAATATCCTGACAGATATGTCAAATGAAGTTATGAAGGTAGTATATGAAGAAGACCGTGAGATGCTTGCAAAGCATCTTGCGGATATATGTGAAGGAAGAGAAAAGGTACATAATCTTCATTATAGATGGCTTGATAAAGAAGGTATGCCGGTCTGGATCAACAGCCGTGGTATCGTTATCAATGATCAGCAGGGAAATGCGGAATATCTGGTTGGGTGTCTGAATGAGACCGGCAACAAGAGAAGGGCTGATAATGTCACCGGACTGCTTGGTGGTCCAGAATTCCTTACTTACCTGCGTGCACAAAAAGAACCCATTACCAAGGGATTTTTTATGCATATAGGAATTGATGATTTTGGAGCAATCAATAGCTCCAGGGGAGCGGATTATGGTAATTATATTCTGAAAAGCGTAGCCGGCTGCATGAAGGAATGCCTTTCAGACAAGCAGAGAATTTACCATCTGGTAGCGGATCAGTATGTGATCGTGGATCTGGAAGCTTCCTCCGCAGAAGAAGCTGTGGCACTGAAAGAAAAGATTACAGATAAACTTCATAATTTCATAGTAGACGAAAAATATGAAGCTATATTTTCTATTTCTATTGGTGTTATTGATGCAGCAACATTTTGTGAGGGAACCGAAGAATGCCGCAAAAAGTTTGAATTTGCCTTGAAACAGGCAAAAAGCATGGGTAAAAATGGATTTTATATTTTTGACCAGGATGACTATGAGGTCTTTTTACATAAAGGAAGAATCATAGCAACACTTCGTAATGCTATTGTGAACCATTATGATGGCTTTGAAGTATACTACCAGCCGATCGTGGACTGTCAGTCCGAACAGATCATTGGAGCAGAGGCACTGATGCGTTTTTCCATGATAACGGAAGAAGGGCGGGAGTTTGTTTCACCGATGGAGTTTATCCCATTATTGGAAGAGACCGGATTAATCATTCCCGCTGGAAGATATATTTTGAACGAAGCTGCAGCAATGTGCTGTGAAATGCAGAAATATATTCCTGACTTCCGGATGAATGTAAATGTATCCTATGTTCAGATCCTGCAAGGCAATGTGGAGCGGGATATTCTGGATGCAATTCAAAAATATTCATTACAGCCGGAATGCTTATGTGTTGAAATGACAGAAAGCGGATTTATGGATATGACACCTTCGTTCTGTAAATTCCGTAAAACTCTGGACAAGAACGGGATTCCCTTTGTGATCGATGATTTTGGAACAGGATATTCGAATCTTCATTGTATCCGTGATATGAATCCAAGTTACGTGAAAATGGATAGGGATTTTACTGCCAAGGCGATGAACAGTGACAGGGATTATGAATTATATAAAAATATCATCCCCATGGTACATAGTATTAACGTCAGGATATGCGCAGAAGGCATCGAGGAAAAAGAATGGCTTCTGAAAATGAAAGAAATGAAGGTTGATTATCTGCAGGGATATTATTTGGGAAGACCATGTGGGAAGAAACAGTTTCTGCAGCAATATGCCAGTGGCATCAACATTAAATAAAGAAAGTAAGGCAGACTCAGCTATGTGAGGCTGCCTTATTTTATGTGCGAAGTTTGAGTTATAAAGAAAAAGGTATTAAATATTAGAATTAAGTGCTACATAATCTTCATTCATATCAATAACGATATCCTTGCCGCTGTTAATCATGAACAGCTTAACATAGTTGGCAACAAATGCATATCCAACGGAAGAGATGAAACTATAGTCATTATCAAAGCCCTGCTCGTTAGCAGCATACTGTTTGTGGTTAGTTATGAGATAATCTAACATTCTGTCAGCAGACACACCACGTCCATTATTAGATATCAGAGGTTTGTTAATATCGTTCTTGTTTTCTCTTATATAATTCATGAACTTAATTTCATATAACACATGCTCAGACATCGGTTCTGGATACCATGAGTTATGTGGAAATGTAAAGTAATCTTCTATGTAATGTAAGGCATAGCCTAAAGACAAAAAAGAAAAACAGTTCATTCTGCCATGTCTTTCAAGACGCTGCAGCCTTCTTGAGACTTTATTGTAGGAAGAATCCCATGTATGTCCCTTAATATATGTATGCAGAAGAATATCCGGCATAATACTTCCAAGTCTTAAAGCAAGATCATGTCTTTTCTTAAGCTTTGGAGTAAGTCTTTTGGTTACGGTTACATGTCCGTACTTGTTCATTAATTTTCCTTTCATAAATGCTTTATATTCATAACAATAATGTGAATATAAAATAGTCCTTTAGTCCTATAAGAAAGTAACACCTTTTAATACATTTGTCCAGCACATTATTGAAAAGAATACATGAAATTTATGTGAATTTATTTTGAAGTACTTGTCTGCTTCTTGCCATTCTTGTAGGAATGTTCCAGGGAGGAATACAGGCGTTATCAAGGTCATACTTTACTAAGATTATAAAGAAAATGTTAAGAGCGAAAGTCTGGCAGGCGTGGAAATAACGGCAGTCTGAGAAAAATTAATAATATAAGTATATAGACACCTGGAAACACATTCAAGTTTCTGGGTGTCTTTTTTAGTAGCCTCAAATGTAAAAAATGCACAAAAAATATCTGAGAAAATAATCATATATGTACATTGTGCAATATAAAATCCGGTGATATACTATAGGAAACCGGAATCAACAAAATGGTTTCCAAGAGGACGGATAATAAGGACAGAATGAATATTGCTTTGATAAGGAGGGGAGATATTGGAATTAAAAGACAGGATAATTATGGCTGCTATAGATGCATTTAACGAAAAAGGACTGAAGTTTACGATGAGTGATATTGCATCAAGGCTGTCAATCAGCAAGAAAACAATATATACAGTCTTTGAGACAAAGGACGGGATGCTTCTTGAGATGGTTGATTACCTGTTTGATGGAATTAAGGAAAGTGAAAGGGCAATTATAGAGGATGACAGTCTTACACTATCAGAAAAGATAAGCAGAATCCTTTCAGTTTTACCTGAAAGCTACCAGAGCATAGATTTACGACAGTTATATCAGTTGAAGGATAAGTATCCAGATATATATGCGAAGGTTGAGGGAAGACTGGAAAACGGCTGGGAGACAACGCTTGAGCTTATGAATGAAGGAATCAGGCAGGGGGTTATAAGACCGGTTAATCTTTCTATATTTAAAATGATGATGGAAGCGTCACTTGAGCAGTTTTTCCAGAGAGACATACTTGTAAGGTGCAATATGACATACACACAGGGGCTTAACGAAGTAGTATCAATATTACTAAAAGGAATAGAGGAGGCATGACGATGGAGGATAAGTCAAAATGTATATATGGCAATGCCATAGACAGAAAGGCATACAGAAAAGCCATTAATTCAAAGAAAAGATTTGCAAGAAAATTCGGGGATGACAGCAGACATGAATATAAAACTTCTATAGAGAAGAATAAATATCTTGGTGATGATCTCGGAATATATAACATCAGAGTAGGCAATAAACAAAAGAAATCTTTGTATGATTTTGATACGGAAAAAGGAATAATCGTAGGTAATATAAGAATGGGCTTCGGACATTACAGAATATCTATGGCAATAGCATCAGCTGCAAATGCTTTGGGATATACACCGTACTGGATGGATCTTAATTCATATCCGGATACAACATGCACCAAAGTAATCAGTGCGCAGAATGACCTGTATTCACTGGGCTCAAGACTTTCACAGAAAAGCAGGCTTTTTAATAAGCTGGTGTGGGAGCCGGTGAATTACGAAGGCTTTAGAAAGTTAAGCTATAATGCTTCTGACCAGAAAAATGCAGAGCTTATGGCACCTGTTTTTAAGAAAATTCCTAAGAATATTCCGATTGTAGCAACACATGTATGGCCGGCACAGGCAGCAGTCCATGCAGGAATGAAATATGTTGTCAATGCAATTCCAGATAACTGGCCGATGGCATTACATTTGTCAGAAGGAAGCACACACACTGTCCAGACACATTTTGCATATCAGGGCTACAGAATATTAAATGGCATGAATAAGGATAAGGTGCTTAATCCTATGCCAGGAGATTCGCTTGTGTACACAGGACATTATATTGATCATGAGCTGGTATCTAATATAGAAAAGGACTGTGAGGCAAGAAAGGCAAGAAAAGATGCAGGCGCACCGATGAGATTTCTTCTTACAATAGGAGGGGCAGGAGCCCAGCGTGAAATCTTTGTACAGATTATTAAGTTCCTCTTGCCGTATGTCAGAAAAGGAAAGGCAGCAATATATGTTAATGTCGGGGATTACAGAAATGTATGGGATGAGATTGTAAATGAAATTCCTAAGTTAAAGAATATCGCAAAAGAACATTTTAATGAATGGGAAAAGACCAAAGCATTTGCAATGGATGCACTGGCTGGAGAGGTAAAGGGAGTACATGCTTTTTACCATGAGAATATATTTGAAGCGGTGTACTGCACTAATCTTTTAATGAGAAGTGCAGATGTATTAATGACAAAGCCTAGTGAGCTGGCTTTCTATCCTGTTCCGAAGCTTTTTATTAAAAGAGTCGGCGGTCATGAAAGATGGGGCGCAATCCATTCAGCACACATTGGAGATGGAACACTTGAATGTCGTGATATCGGTCACACATTACAGATGGTAAAAATGTTTATGGAGGACGAAACATTTTTAAAGGATATGTGCGACAACATTGTAGCCAATAAGAAAGCTGGTGTGTACGATGGCGCTTATAAAGCGGTAAAACTGGCATTTGCAAAGAGAGAGGCAGAATAATAAATGTATTGAAGGAGACATGTTTATGGGGTTATCAAAAAAGAAAACGATTTCATATGGTATAGGTGCAGTAGGAAAGGACATGGTATACATGTTCTCTGCAAGCTATATTCTTTATTATTATCAGGATATTCTTGGTGTGAGTGCTATTGCTATGGGAATTATTCTTCTTGCAGCGAGAGTATTTGATGCATTTAATGATCCGATTATGGGTGTAATAGTTGCAAAGACAAGAACCCGCTGGGGAAAGTTCCGCCCATGGCTTTTTATTGGAACTTTACTTAATGCGATTGTGCTGTTTCTTATGTTTTCAGCACCACCTGCATTAGATGGCGGCGGACTTGTTGCATATGCTGCAATTACCTATATTTTATGGGGTGTTACATATACAATGATGGATATTCCATACTGGTCAATGATACCGGCATTTACCAAAGCCGGCAAAGAGAGAGAGAATCTTTCAACTCTTGCAAGATCATGTGCCGGAGCCGGTTCAGCAATAATAACAATTATTACAATGAAATGTGTTGTTGCACTTGGCGGAGGTAATGAGCAGACAGGATTTAAGTATTTTGCACTTATAATTGCAGTAATGTTCTTTGTATTTACATTACTTATGAGTATCAATATTAAGGAAAAATCTACAGTGGATGTTGAAGCACCATCTGTAGGCCAGATGTTCAAGGCACTTGTACAAAATGATCAGGCAGTTGCAGTTGTTGTGACTATTGTTCTCATTAATACAGCAGTCTATATAACATCTAATCTTGTAATATACTTCTTCAAATATGATTTCGGAGGAGCAGACTGGTACAACGGATATACACTGTTTAATACATTTGGCGGAGCAGTACAGATATTGTCAATGATGATTCTGTTTCCACTGTTAAGAAAATTTATGAGTGCAATCCGCATATTTTATGTAAGCTTTGCAATGGCATTTACAGGATATCTTGTGCTGCTTGCACTGTTATTTACATCAATGTCAAATGTATTTATTCTCTTTATTCCTGCATTTTTCATATTTGCAGCGAATGGCATGCTTCTTGTTCTGACAACTATATTTCTTGCAAATACTGTTGACTATGGAGAAAAGAAGAATAACCGAAGGGATGAGAGCGTGATATTCTCAATGCAGACATTTGTAGTTAAGCTTGCATCAGGAATTGCTGCACTTGTAGTATCAATCTGTCTTGCCATGTCACATCTTAGTCAGGATACAACCGGTGAGGCTGTTGCGGTAGCAGGCGGTTCGGTGATTATATTGAGACTTACAATGACAGTGCTTCCGATAGCAGGACTGCTGGCGGCTGTGCTGTTCTTCCACAAAAAATATAAGCTTGGATAGTCAGGAGCAGGGCGTATGATAAAACAGAATGGTAATGTTTATGAGCTTCATACAGATAATACATCATATATATTCATGGTTACGGAAAGCGGGCATCTGGAACACATATATTACGGAGCCAGAGTACATGCGGATGTAGATGCAATCCGTGAGAAACATACATTTATACCGGGCAATACCAATGTATACTCAGCAGAATATAGTTCTGTGGCATTGGAGGATACTGCACTTGAAATGTCATCATATGGAAAAGGTGATATAAGAGAGCCATTCATTGTCGTAAAACATGAAGACGGAAGCACGACATCAGACTTTATATTTAAGGATGCTATCATTCATAACGGAAAAACACCGATGGATACACTGCCTTCATCATATGATGATGCACAGGCGGACGAATTGGTTATTAGATTAAAGGACAGGTCATATGGTGAGAAACTTGAACTGTATTATTATGTCTTTGAAAAATGTGATGTTATAGCAAGAAGGGCGGTTCTGTACAATGAAGGAACAGACTATCTGTGTGTTAAAAGGCTTATGAGCATGCAGCTTGACATGGATAATGATGATTATATTATGTCAACATTTAATGGTACATGGATTAACGAAATGAACAGACATGACTGTAAAGTAACAGGTGGAAAGCATGTTAATTCTTCATATGCAGGAACATCATCAAGCAGAGCCAATCCATTTATCATGCTAGGAAAAGAACATACAACACAGGACACAGGGGAGTGCTTGGGCTTTAATCTTATATACAGCGGCAATCATTACGAGGCAGCTTGTGCGGATGAATATGGGAGATTACGCGTAGTAACCGGAATTAATCCTGAAAATTTTGAATATACACTGGAAGCCGGAGAAAAGCTTGAAGTTCCGGAAGCTGTGTTTACATATTCGATTAATGGATATAATGGCATGAGCCAGAATATGCATGCATTTGTGAGAAATCATATTGTGCGTGGCTCGTGGAAAGACAGGGAGCGCCCCGTGTTACTTAATAGCTGGGAAACAGCATATTTTAACATTAATCAGGCAAAGCTTTTAAGACTTGCGAAGGAAGCAGCAAAGGCAGGTATTGAGCTTTTTGTTGTTGACGACGGCTGGTTTAAGGGACGGAAGAATGATGCCTGCGGTTTAGGTGACTGGACAGCAGATACAAAGAAATTTCCTGATGGAATATCAGGTATGGCAGATAAAATCATACAGCTTGGAATGAAATTCGGCATATGGGTTGAACCGGAGATGGAAAATACAGACAGTGACCTTTACAGGGCGCATCCTGACTGGGCTGTTGGTATTCCAGACAGACCACATTCAGAAGGGCGTAACCAGAGAATATTAGATTTGAGTAATCCAGAAGTAACTGACTATATTATTGAATCCATGACAAATGTGTTCTCATCAGCAGATATTTCTTATGTCAAGTGGGACATGAACAGGATATTCAGTGATTATTATTCGGGATATCTGGATGCGGACAGGCAGGGAGAACTTGCACACAGATATGTGTGTGGTCTGTACAGATGTATGGATGAACTTACAAAGCGTTTTCCAGACATTTTGTTTGAGGGATGCAGTGCCGGTGGTAACAGATTTGATTTAGGAATATTGTGTTATTTTCCACAGATATGGGGAAGTGATAATACAGATGCTTCAGTACGGGCACGGATACAGAACAATTATAGTTATGCATATCCAATGGAGACTGTATCTGCACATATTTCGGACTGCCCAAATCATCAGACATTAAGGAGCGTATCACTAGATACACGATATGCTGTTGCTGCATTTGGCTCATTAGGCTATGAATGTAATCTGTGTGATATGAACCGCGGTGATTATGAGGCGGTTGCCAGACAGATAGAACTGTATAAAGCATGGCGTAGTGTGTTCCAGAAAGGTACATTTTACAGATGCATGGATGGTAATGTAGTTTCGTGGTGTGTCGTATCAGAAGATAAGACGCGTGCGGTTGGCTTATGTTATCAGAATATGAATATGCCAGACTCAAGAAGAATGAAGTTCATTGCTAAAGGTCTTGAACCGGATAAAAAATATCATTTCTACAATATTAGTGGAACAGTTAATATTAAAGACTTCGGAGGACTGATTAACACAATGTCACCTGTGCATATAAAGCCTGAATCAGCAGTTATGAATATTGCTTCCAGAGTTATAACAAAACATGAAGAAACAGAGGATTATGTTGTGTATGGTGACACTCTTATGAATTGTGGTGTCAGACTTCATGAAGGATATGCTGCTACAGGATACAGTGAAGATATAAGGGTTATGAAGGATTTTTCATCAAGACTTTATTATATGGAAATGCTTTCAGACGATAAGGAGTGATTGGCTTGCAGACAGTAGATTTAAAAGAATTATATGGTGAAAATGCTGATACAGAGAAGAAAAGATATGAAAGAATCAGTGAAGCCATGATTGAAAAATTCGGACATTCATCACATGGATTTTATTCGTGTCCGGGAAGAAGTGAGATTATTGGAAATCATACCGATCACAATGGTGGAAAGGTTATAGCAGCAAGCATTAACATGGATACTATAGCGGCTGCTGCTAAGAATGACCAGTCTTATATAAGGATAATAAGTGAGGGGCATAAAGGCACAATATGTATTGATACACAAAGAGTGCTTAATACACAGGACAGCTTTGATGACCGCTCTAATACAGAAAGACTGGTTGCGGGAGTATGCAGGGCTGTTATTAATATGGGGTACAATATTGGCGGATTTGATGCGTATGTCACATCGGAGGTTGTGCCATCAGCGGGCGTGAGTTCGTCGGCTTCATTTGAAATGCTGATAGGTGGAATTATTAATGACCTTTTCAATAACGGCTCCATGACCATCAAGGAATGTGCCAGAGCAGGCCAGTATGCAGAAAATGTATTCTGGAATAAAAGCTCAGGACTTATGGATCAGATTGCATGTGCCGTTGGTGGTGCAGTATACATGGATTTTAAAACAGATGGTGATGTTACATTTGAAAGTTTTGATTTACCTTTCAGAAGCAACGGTTATACAATGATTCTTATCAATACGGGTAAAGGCCATGCAGATCTGAGTGCAGAATATTCGGCTATTCCATTGGAAATGTATTCTGTAGCACAGTCACTTGGCTGCAGACGCCTATGTGATACCACTAAACAGGAATTTCTTAATAATATTACAGAGATTAAAGGTAATGACAGAGCGCTGCTCCGGACATTACATTTTTACAATGAGAATGAAAGAGTTGAGTGCGTAAGAAAGAGTAATGATATCGGACAGATTTTATCCATGATTGAAAAATCCGGACATTCTTCGTGGGAGCTTCTGCAGAACTGCTGGTGTGAAGGTGCTTATAAAGAACAGAGAATAACGGTGGCACTGGCATTGTCAAATGAATTTATCGGACATGACGGCGGTGTGTGCAGGGTTCATGGAGGTGGATTCGCAGGGGTTATTCTGGCGGTGATTAAGGATTCTTTAGTGTCCTCTTATGTGGATAAAATGAGTGCTGTATTTGACAGGAGTAATGTAAGAAGAATAGATATAAGACCATACGGACTGGTAAAAGTAAAAGATATGTGACTTTATCAGTGAAGTGTGCTACAATATGCAGGCAAATATAAGTGAACGGGGAGATTTACATGTCGCAGTTGACAAGAAAAGCAATAATGAAGTGTACACTTGAGCTTGCTGAAAAAAAATCACTGAAGAAAATCACAGTTAAAGATATAGCTGATGAATGTGGTATTACCAGAAGCACATTTTACTATCATTTTTCAGATATATATGATGTACTAGACGGCGTTGTCCAGACAAAGATTGATGAATTCAATGAAGAGTGCAATGGGGAAATGGATAAGGTTCTTATGAGATTTATAGAATATAGTATAATCCATAGGAAAGTATGGGCTAATCTTTATGATGCAAGAGGAAGAGATTGGCTGGAGAAATATGTTAAGACACGAATTCATTATCTGGCACTTTTGCAGATTAGAAAAATGTCGGAAGGATACATACTTTCTATTAAGGATGTCGATATTATATGCAGCTTCTATGAAGAAGCGATATTTGGATTGCTTATAAGATGGATTATTAAAGAAGAAAAGACCAAGACTGTTGATGAAATCAAGGATACCATTGAAAGAATCGAGAAGTTATTTGAGGGACAGCTTGATCTTATTATATCTAATATGAAGAATTAATTGCCGGGAGTACATCAATGGGGAATATTTTAACAAAACAGTTTTATAGGCAGAGAAAAGATTTTGAAGATTCCTGTGCAGGAAGAGATGCAGGATTAACATTTCCAGAAGGCGTAATATGCAGTACTGATATTGCATATGCTGATGATGGAATTAAAGCACATATGCTTGACATATACAGACCGGAAGATTCACAGGAAAAGATTCTCCCTGTAATTATTAATGTTCATGGTGGAGGGCTTATAATTGGAAATAAGGAGTTCAACAGATACTTCTGTGCTCTGCTTTGCAAGAAGGGATTTCTTGTATACAGCATAGAGTACAGGCTGATTCCAGACTGCCTTATATATGACCAGATTGCCGATGTCTTCATGGCAATGGATTATATAAAGGAGAGGCTGGCAGCAGATGGCGGCGATTCGTCACATGTATATATGGCAGGTGACAGCGGTGGCGCATGCCTTATTACATATGCCAATGCTATCCAGAACAGCACTAATATAGCGAGGGCAGCTAATGTCACACCATCAGGACTTCGCATTAATGCGCTTGGGCTTATAAGTGGAATGTTCTATACATCAAGATTTGATAAGATTGGACTTTTTCTTCCAAAGTATTTGTATGGCAGGGATTACAAGAAAACTTCATTTGCAAAGTATGTTAATCCTGAAAACAGGGAGCTGCTGAATTCACTTGCACCAGTCTGGCTCGTGACAAGCCATAATGATTTCTTGCGAAGATATACAACAGATTTTGAGAAGGCACTGACAAGAGCAGAAAGAGAGCATGAACTTGTAGCTTTTCCTAAGAATAAAAAGCTGACACATGCATTCAGTGTGTTTGAGCCGTTTCTGCCAGAGAGCAGCGAGGTTATTGATATGATGGTGGAGTATTTTAGAAAGTTCTGATAATATTCGGACACTTTGATGAAAATGTCCGAAATTAGTACAATTATAGAACCCGTGTAGTGTTTTCGAACACTACACGGGTTTTGTTATGCCAAATTTTTACAAAAAAATATATAATGTGTAGGTGCTTTTTTTAGTGGACGCACAATATGATTAAAGAAAAAGGATGGAATATTATAATGAGCACTAACGAAATTATGCCAAAGTTAAAAGACTTTTTATGTGAGAATTTAGGAATTGACGCAGATGTTTTAGAATTTGATACACAGCTTTTCGGAGATGGAGAAATCGGACTTGATTCAATTGATTCACTTGAAATTATTGCTTATGTTGATGATGAATTCGGTGTTCAGATGACAGGTGTTGGTAAGGAACACTTCTACAGCATTGAGACAATCGCTAAGTATATCGAAGAAAATGCATAATATATTCTGATTTCACAGTATATAACTTGGAGCCATTTATGACTTATAATCGCAGGATTCCTGCACCTAGTGGAAGTAAATGCCACCATATACAAAGTTTATTACGGTGTGGGAAATCAAACGCGCTACGCTTGAACGAGATTTCCCACACCGCACTTTAGTATATGGTGGCATTAACATCCACACGGTTCGGAATAATTTGATTATAATTCATAAATGACTCCAGGTTATTAACAAACAAAATAGAATAATAATAGTAATAAGGAGCAATTATGACAGAGAATAATAACCGCGCAGTCATTACAGGTCTTGGAATGATATGTGCTATCGGTAATTCAGTAGATGAAGCATGGAATAATGCCATTAATTCGGTTTCAGGAATACATAAAACAACAACACTTGATACAACAGACTGTTACGCAGACCTTGCAGCAGAAGTTAAGTGCGACACACTTGGAGATTTTGAGGGAAGCGAAGATGCTGACCGTTCAGCACAGCTTTGTATCAAGGCAGCAGGCGAGGCAATGAAGGACGCAGGACTTGATGATTTTGCAGGAGACCCTAAGGCTTCGGTTATTATTGGAAGCTGTGTTGGTGGTGCAGTCAGCATTTCTGATTATTATGAGCATGGCAAGAAAGCAAGTGATGTAACTAAGATGCCAATCTCATCAATAGCACCTCAGGTTGCAGGTCAGTGCCATGCAGGCGGCGTTGTTACTAATATTGCAAATGCATGTGCGGCCGGAACAATCAGTATTGCATACGCATGCGAGCTTATCAGAGCAGGTAAGGCAGATGTAGTACTTGCAGGTGGTTCAGACACATTTGCAGCAGTACCATATGCCGGATTCTTATCACTTCATGCACTTGACGCAGATGGCTGCTCACCATTCAACAGATGTACAGGAATTACACTTGGTGAAGGTTCAGGTGTCGTAGTAGTAGAAAGCTACGAGCATGCTAAGGCAAGAAATGCCAAAATATATTGTGAAGTATTAGGTGCTGGTGTCAGCAGTGACGCACATCATATCACAGCTCCAAGACCGGATGGAGAAGGTCAGATGGAAGCTATCAACAGAGCAATTAAGAATTCAGGATTGAAGAAATCGGACATCGGATATGTTAATGCACATGGAACAGGAACAGCTAAGAACGATGATGCAGAATTCTTATCATTACATACAATATTTGACGGCGAGAACGATAACCTTTCAGTAAGCTCAACAAAGGCTATGACAGGACACTGTCTCGGTGCAGCAGGAGCAATTGAAGCAGTATTTTCAATCAAGGCACTTACAACTAATACAGTAGTTCCAACACTCGGATTTAAGGACGAGGATATGGATAAGCTTGCCGAAAAGGCCGGAAAGATAGATTTCTGCCCTAATAAGGCACATGAAAAAGAGCTTACAAGCGTAATGAACAACTCATTTGCATTCGGTGGTAATAACGCAAGTATTATCTTTAGCAAAGAGGCTGGCAATGTGACAGTTAAGGAAGAGAAGAAGCCACTTGTTATCACAGGTATTGGTGTGGTTACACCAAGCGGTAACGGTGCAGATGCATATGTTGCAAATGCAGTAAAAAACGAAGCTCCTACAGAAGCTAATTTAAGAAGTTCAGTCGGCAAGGAAGATTATGATGCACTTGGACTTAAGATGTCATTTTACAGGAAGCTTGATAATTTCAGCCAGCTTCAGGCAGTATCAGGCATGGAAGCACTTAAGGATGCTGATTATGCAGTAACAGACGATAATGCAACAGATATCGGAATAATTGTGGGTACATCAGAGGGCGCACTTGGAACATGCTGTGATTTCCAGAGCATGATTACAGAGAAGGGCAATGCTTCAGGAAGCGCATTCAAATTCCCTAACACTGTATACAATGCAGCAGGCGGATATCTTTCAATCTGCTCAGGAATCAAGGGCTACAATGTAACAGTTACTAACGGTGCACAGTCTGGTCTTGCAAGCATGGCATATGCAATGAGCGTACTCCGTTCAGGTCAGGAAAATGCTATGTTAGCCACAGGTTCTGATGAGAACAGCGACATAATGACAGAGCTTTTCGGTAAGTTAGGTGTTACATCTGAAAGTGTCGTTACCCCATTTGCAGGAAATGATGGATTCGTATTAAGCGATGGCAGTGCTTCAGTTCTTATTGAGGATGAGAAGGCAGCCAGGGAGCGTGGTGCAAGAATCTACTGCCATGCAGCAGGATACGGAATGGCTCATTCAAATGTTAAGTTCGGAACACTTACAGGTTCAGAGGCAGGTTTAACTAATGCAGTAAATAACGCATTAGCAGATGCCGGAATGACAATTGATGATATAGATGCAGTATTTGGTTTCGCAAACGGAATGAAGGCTGTCGATGATGTAGAAATCAAGGGATTGACAGCAGTATTTGGTGACAAACTGGCAGAAAAACCTGTTGTAGAATTAAAGGAAGTTCTTGGTGAGTCAAGAGCAGCAGCAGCAACAACAGCAGCAGCACACGCAGCACTTATGTTTGCAGGAAAGATACCTTCACAGGAAGCATACAGCATTGCAGCAGACGGAAGCGTTTCTAAGACTAATGTTGAAGCTTCTAAGTTAAACAATGTACTTGTAGTTGCATATGGTGCAGGCGGTTCATACACAGCAATCGTACTCAGCAAGTAATGAAGCAGGGGCAGATGCCCATGACAAAGAACTGACATTTTCTTAAAGAAAGGACACACAGATATGAAAGTAGCATTAGTTACAGGAGCTTCCCGTGGTATTGGAAAGGCTTGTGCTATACGTCTGGCAAAAGACGGATATGCCGTAGTCATCAATTACAGCCATTCAGAGGAACAGGCACAGAAGGTTCTCGATGAAATCATAGCAGCAGGTGGCACAGGCATAACATATAAAGCAGATGTTTCAGACCTTAATCAGGTTAAGCAGATGGTTAAAGATGTAAGCAAGGAACTTGGCGGAATAGATGTACTCGTAAACAACGCAGGAATTGTAAGAGATGAGTACCTTCTCATGCTCAACAAGGATACACTTGATACATGCATGGACTTGAATGTTAAAGGTTACTTCTACTGCGCACAGCAGGCAGTACTTAAAATGTTCAGAAAGAAGAGCGGTGTCATCATCAACATGTCATCAGTCAGCTCGAAATTTGCACTTCCGGGACAGTCTGTATACAGTGCAACAAAGGGTGCTGTTAATTCAATGACACAGACAATGGCTAAGGAGCTTGCGGGTTACGGAATCCGTGTAAATGCAGTAGCACCGGGATTTATAGAGACAGAGATGCTGGATGCAATTCCAGAAGAGAAGAAGAAAGAGTATTTAGACGCAATCCCAATGCATAAGTTAGGAAAGGCAGAAGATGTTGCAAATGTTGTATCATCACTTTGCTCAGACGCATTTTCATATGTAACAGGTCAGGTTATCGTGCTTGATGGAGGATTATCATTATGATGAACATATTTGAGATTAATAAAAGAATCGGACAGCGCCCACCTTTCCAGATGATTGAGAAGGTGTTAGAGCTTGAGCCTAATGTAAGTGCCAGAGGTATTAAAAATGTATCAATTAATGAACCATATTTTATGGGACATTTTCCTGACGCTCCTATAATGCCGGGCGTACTTATAATTGAAAGCTGCGCCCAGCTCTGTTCACTTGTAATCGATGACGGTGGAAAGAGCAGGGAAGAGGGCAAGTTATATGTGCTTCTTAAAGTAGACGGATTCAAGTTTGTAAAGCCTGTAATTCCAGGAGATACACTTGATATTACAGTTACAGCTACAAGAATCAACAAGGTTCTCGCATCATTTGACGCAGTAGTTAAGGTAGATGGCAATGTGTACGCAAAGGGAAGCATGACATTTACAACAGTAGACCGTAAGGATATATATGGAACGGAGGAATAAAGTAATGGGAAAAATAGCAGTATTATTTTCAGGTCAGGGTGCACAGTATGTAGGAATGGGCAAAGACCTATACGATTCAGATTCTGATGCAAAGAAATTATATGATTTGGGTGAGTCGCTCCGCCCGGGAACAGTTAAGGTGTGCTTTGAGGGCGAAGGTGAGGAACTCACTAAAACAGAGAATACACAGCCAGCACTTTTCCTTACAGACCTTGCATTTGCCAATGCACTTAAGAATGCTGAAATTAAGGCTGATGCGGTAGCTGGATTTTCGCTTGGAGAGATTCCGGCACTTGCTTATGCAGGAGTTTTATCGACAGAGGACGCATTTAAACTGGTGGTTATCAGAGGCACTAAGATGGGTGAGCTCGCTACAAAGTATGCAGGAGGAATGGCAGCAGCACTTAAGCTTGCTCCAGAAGTTGTTGAAGAGACTTGTAAGGAATTCAAGGAAATCTGGCCGGTTAATTACAATTGTCCGGGACAGATTTCATGTGCAGGAAGTGCTGACGAGATAGATGAATTCTGTGCTGCAATCAAAGAAAAAGGCGGCAGGGCAGTTAAGCTTGCAGTAAGCGGAGCGTTCCATACTCCTTATATGAAGGAAGCAAGCGAGGAACTTGAGAAGGCACTTAAGGTAATGACAATTAATGCTCCACAGACAGAGATATATGCCAACAGAACAGGAAAGCCTTATCCACAGGATATAGCACAGATTATAGAAACAATTGCTCTTCAGGCTTCTTCAAGCGTAAGGTTTGAGGACACATTAAAGAATATGTGGGCTGACGGAATAGACACATTTATTGAGGTAGGAGCAGGAAAGACGCTTACAGGATTTGTTAAGAAGACACTTCCGGAAGCAAAGATGTACACAGTTACAACGGTTGATGCGTTGAATGAAGCAATTGAGAACATCAAGGCAGGAGAATAATAATGACAGTCAAATGTAACAAATGTAAAGAGGAAATTAATAAAGAGGATTTGGAGAAGAATTACTACATATGTCCGTTATGCGGGAAGCTAAACCGCATGCCGGCAAAGAACAGACTTCAGATGCTTACAGAAAAGTTTGATGTAATGTTTAATGACCAGGAATTTACAGATCCTATTGATTTCCCTTCATACAAGGAAAAGTATGAGTCTGCCAGAGAAAAGAGCGGCGAGACAGAGGGCGTTGTATGTGGCAGAGGAACTATCGGCGGACAGGATACATGTATATTCATAATGGAGCCTAACTTCATGATGGGTTCTATGGGAACAGTTGTCGGAGACAGAATTACAGCACTTTTTGAATATGCTACAAAGAACAGACTTCCAATTATCGGATATACAGTTTCAGGTGGTGCAAGAATGCAGGAGGGCGCACTGTCACTTATGCAGATGGCCAAGGTTTCGGCAGCAGCCAGAAGACACAGTGACGCAGGACTCTTATATGTTGTATGTACAACAGACCCTACAATGGGCGGTGCTACAGCAAGCTTTGCAATGCTTGGAGATATAATCATATCTGAACCGGGTGCAATGATTGGATTTGCAGGAAAGCGAGTAGTAGAGCAGGTTACAGGTGAAGTGCTTCCGGATAATTTCCAGAGCGCAGAGTTCCAGTTAAAGAACGGATTCATAGATGATATCGTGCCAAGACAGGAACAGAAAGCATATCTTGCTAACATTCTTGCAATACATGCAGAAACAGTAAGTGCATAACAGTATTGTTTTGCAATATAAGGAGAAAAATTAATCATGGCAAACGAGAATTTAAGTGTTTATGACAGAATCTGCCGTACAAGAAAGAGCGGCAGAGCAACTGCATCAGATTATATAAATGCAACAATAACTGATTTTGTTGAACTTCACGGTGACAGATGCTTTGCAGACGACCATGCCATTGTTGGAGGTATCGGACGACTTAATGGAAAGCCTGTAACTGTAATTGGAATTGAAAAAGGAAGAGACTTAAACGAAAGACTTTTAAGGAATTTTGGCTGCGTTCTTCCAGAAGGATACAGAAAAGCATTAAGACTTATAAAGCAGGCTGAAAAGTTCCACAGACCTGTTATCTGCTTTGTTGATACACAGGGTGCTAACTGTGGTAAGGGTGCAGAAGAAAGAGGACAGGGACAGGCAATTGCCAACAACCTGTATGAGCTTACAGATGTTAAGACACCTATTATATCAGTAATGATTGGTGAAGGCGGAAGCGGCGGTGCACTTGCACTTGCTGTTGCCGATGAAGTATGGATGCTTGAAAATGCATATTATTCAGTAATCACACCTGAGTCATGTGCAAGTATTCTTTTCAAAGATCCTAAGAGAGCTCCAGAGGCAGCAGAACATCTTAAGCTTACAGCATCAGACCTTAATAAAATGGGTATCGTAGAAAAGGTTGTTGAAGAACCGGAAGATTTTTCAGAAGAGAAAGAAACATCACATTTTATGAAAAAGCTTGCTGACGACCTTTCAAAAGAAATAAAGCAGTTAGAGAAGAAGCCGGTTGATAAGCTTCTTGATGACAGATATGAGAAATACAGAAAAATAGGCCGTTACAGCGAATACAGTGAGGCAGTAGGAGAGGTTCCTGGAGCAGCACAGTTACTTGGTGTATCACAGGCTCCTGCAAGAAAGAGAAGAGGATTATTTGGACGTGGCTAAGATATTAGTTTTAAATGGAAGTCCACATAAGAGTGCCAGCACTACAATGGCGGTAACCAACGCATTTGTAAAGGGAATGTGCGAAGGTGGTGAATACGAGTCGGAGATAATTAATATCTCCGACTTAAATGTTACTCCATGCATGGGCTGTCTTTCATGCTGGGCAAGGACTGAGGGCGAGTGTGTTATCAAAAATGATGACATGCCGGCAGTTAAGAAAAGAATAGAAGAAGCAGACATTATAATTGAAAGTTATCCGTTGTATTTTTTTGGCATGCCGGGACAGATGAAGCTTTTTACAGACAGACTTTTAAGTATGATGTGTACTTACAGGGGACAGAAGCCACCTGAAAATGGCGAGTCATTTCACGGCATAAGAAATCCAAAGACGGGACAGAAATTGGTTCTTATATCGGGATGTGCTTATTCGGAGTCAGAGTCAGTCTATGATTCGCTTCTTAAGGAATATGAGTGCATATGTGGTAAAAATGGATTTACAGCAATTCTATGTCCACAGTTAAAGACATTAATTGAACTGGGTGCAAGTTCAAGACTTGACAGATATTTGTCAAAGTATGAGGCGGCTGGAAAAGAGTTTGCTGCTACAAAGCATTTGTCAGAGGAGACAAAGCAGAAGCTGTCAAAAGCTCCATTTTCAGAGGTAGTGTATAAGAATCTGCTTGATAATTTCTGGAGGGAGCAGAAGGAGGGCTAAATCCTCTCCTCGTCAATGGACTCGGATTTTACTTCGTAAAACAAGGAGGATGAGATTTGATAAAGATAGTTGTAGATTTGCTTGGCGCTGACAAGCCGCAGACAGAGCTTGTTTTAGGCGCAATCAGGGCAATCAGTGAGAATAAAGATTTGTATGTATATCTGATGGGAAGGAAGGCCGAGCTTGAGGAGTTCCTTGCCAATGTAAATTATGATGAATCGCAGCTTGAGATAGTGGACTGCACACAGGAGATAACTAATTATGATGACCCGGTTGATGCTTACCACGATAAGACGGATTCGTCCTTAATCAAGGGACTTAAAATGTGCCGCATGAATGAGGATATCGGTGGATTCGTGACATGTGGTGCAACAGGAGTTGTGCTTATAAGTTCTATCCTTATACTTGGCAAGTTAAATGCGACAAGACCGGCACTTTCAGTAGTTCTTAATGGCCGTAATGACAAGCCATTCTGTATAGTTGACTGCGGTGCCAATATTGACTGCAAGGCAGACCGTTTTGTCGATTTTGCAAGACTCGGTGTAGCTTACATGAAGACACTCGGAATTGAGAATCCGACAGTTGCAACACTTTCTAATGGCATTGAAGCTGGAAAGGGAAGTGATGTTATTAAGGAAGCTCATGAGCTTTTAGAAAAATGTGGTTTTAATTTCACAGGTAATATTGAGGGCAAAGAAGTGCTAGACGGTAATGCAGATGTTGTTGTATGTGATGGATTTGCAGGAAATGTGCTTCTTAAATCAATCGAGGGAACAGCAAAGGTTGTGTTTGACGACATAAGAAGGGCAGCAGCAGATGCATCTGATACCCAAAAGGCACAGCTTGAGGCACTTATTGGCAGACTTGAGCCAAAGTTTGATTACAACAATGAAGGTGGAGCAATTCTTCTTGGTGTTAAGAAACCGGTTGTCAAAGGACATGGAGCAGCAACGGACAAAACAGTGTATAATACAGTTAAGATTGCTTATGGACTTGCAAAGAATAATCTTGTGGAGAAGATAAGCGAGGAATTTGAGAAAAAGTAACATCCATTGAGGTGATTGTATAATGCAAAGAGAGAAAAACAACAATTGTATTCTTGATTTCACAGGTGTATATGATGATGAATTTGCTAAGGAAAAAACATCACTTACATGGATAGACTGCACTGATATTACAGGATGTGATATGTATGTATCAGACGAAGCTGAAAAACAGATAGGTGAAAGAGTTGATTCTGTTGGAATTCATGGAATACATTTTCTTGATTCGGGTAACTACCATTATGTTACTAAGATAATGACTGACAGAATTAAGGAACCGTTTTCTTTAGTTGTATTTGATCACCATACCGATATGCAAAAACCTATGATTGAAGGATTAACAAGCTGCGGAGACTGGGCAGGAAAGGTGATTAAAGACAATCCGTATATTTGCCAGCTTATTCTGGTGGGACCAGAGAAGAAAGATATTAATGCGATTGGGTTAAGAAGTAATAAACTTATAACATATTCAGCACAGGAGATAAGAGCCGAAGCAATGGAATCTAAAACAAACCAGATTGATTTATCAGTTCCTGTATACATATCTATTGATAAGGATATTCTTGATGAAAGCATAAGTGAAACCAATTGGAGTCAGGGACATATGAAGCTTGGTACATTAGAGCATATGCTTGGGATAATTATAAGAAACCAGAAGGTTTTAGGTATTGATATATGTGGAGAATGTGATACAGATATGCCGCTTCCTGAATATATGGAAGATGAGGAAAAGAACGGAGAACTTAATAAAGAATTATATAATTTTCTTTTAAAACGACTGAAAAAATATAGTTTATAAATATTTTATAATTCCGCAATCCCATGTAAATACTGGGGTTGCGGGATTTTTTAATTGGAAAATAAAAATAATTAGCACTCACCTCTTGACAGTGCTAATAAAAAGGTATATAACATAGCCAAGAACAAAGGAAGGGAACCAAAAGAGGTACGAAAGTAAAGGAAAGTACCTCTAGAGGTTACTGAAACATCCCGGTTCCAAAGAAACAAGGTAACAAGATAGTGATATATGTTAAAGGAGGAATGACTTATGTTGATGCCTAGTATTTTTGGAGAGAATTTATTTAATGATGATTGGATGGACTTCGGATTTCCTGAAGTTGACAAGGCTTTATATGGTAAGCATGCAAATAATGTAATGAAGACTGATGTTAAGGAAACTGATACAGGTTATGAAGTTGATATTGATCTTCCAGGATTTAAGAAGGATGAAATTAATGCACAGCTTGATAACGGTTACCTTACAATAAGTGCTGCTAAGGGACTTGATAAGGATGAAAAGGATAAGAAAGGTAAATACATCCGTAAGGAAAGATATGCTGGTGCTATGAGCCGTAGCTTCTATGTAGGTGAAGGTATCACACAGGAAGATATCAAGGCTAAGTATGAAGATGGTATCTTAAGACTTTCAGTTCCTAAGAAAGAAGCTAAAGCAGTTGAGAATAAGAAGTACATTGCTATTGAAGGCTAATGACTAATCATTTATTATTGAATTAGAAAGGGAGCGATTGTTATGGATAAGAATCCAAAGCATCCATTAAAGAAAAAGAAAGTACATCAGAAGATGAATGTTGCAGACCACAGTGTCGAGGAACAGGCAGCTTTTGGTAAGCATAAGAAACACACATATGAATAAATGATTTTAATCCCGTGACGGTTGTATGACTGTCGCGGGATTTTTATTTAATCAGCAATTGCTAAACAGATAATTTTAAGAATATATGCCATAGCAAGCCGCTTGTGTGGTATTATAGGAACTGTTTAAAATATGTGGAAAGAAGGCAGGATGAAAATGTTTAACAGAGAAGATAACACATATAATGAAATCAGGGAAAAGTCATTATTCCAGTGGCTTGATGAGATGGAAAAGCATGAAGACATAGCGGTTCGTGGCGGGGTTAAACTGACACGGGAATATATACAGCATTTAAAAGATGAAAATAAGAGGCTTGAAGAGCAGAATAAGCTGAAAAATGAATATCTTAAGAAGGTTGTGGGAAGATAGAGCATTTACAAGGTAGAATCATGAACATACAGGTAATAAAATCCAGAAGAAGAACAATAGGAATAGAGGTTCACGCGGATGGAAAAGTGATAGTAAGAACTCCATTGCGAATGTCTTCAACAGAGATTAACAGATTTATAGATGAACATGAGGACTGGATCAGGCAGAAACTGGATTTTGTCAGACAGAAATCAGATAACAGACACGGTACAGGTGCGCCGGGTATTGAATGTCTGTCGAAGCAGGAACTTGATAATATAAAGGATACATTTGAAAAGAGAGTACAGTTTTACTGTGATATAATGAATGTGAGCGTTGGAAGAATAACTATCCGTAACCAGAAAACAAGGTGGGGAAGCTGTAGTTCTAAAGGCAATGTGAATTTCAACTACCAGTTGTATTATATGCCGCAGGAGCTGATGGATTATGTAATCGTGCATGAGCTTTCGCACAGAAGGCATATGAATCATTCGGCAGAATTCTGGGCGGAGGTTGAAAAATACTGTCCGGAGTATAGAACATACAGAAAACAGTTAAAAGAATATGAACTTACTTAGAGGAGGCATTTTAAGGATTATTAGATATGGATATTAACAGATACATGGAGTTGCTTGACAGAGCGGAGAAACTTAAGAATAATACACGCCATTCATGGACATCTTCAGGCAGGCATGAAAGCGTTGCCGAGCATAGCTGGAGGCTGGCATTTATGGCGTATTTTATGAAAGATGAATTTCCTGATGTGGATATTAATAAAGTTATATTAATGTGTATTATGCATGATTTTGGGGAAGCATTTACAGGAGATATTCCAGCATTTGACAAGACTTCTGATGACGAGAATACAGAAGAAAATGTAATCAAAGATTGGATTGATTCTCTGCCAGAGCCATACAGGGCAGAGCTTGCAGAACTTTTTGCCGAGATGAAGGAGAGAAAGACAACAGAGGCAAAGTTATATAAGGCATTAGATAAGATGGAAGCTGTGATTCAGCATAACGAAGCAGATATAAGCACATGGCTTCCATTGGAATACGATCTGCAGCTTACATATGGTGAGAAGGAAACAGCATTTTCAGATGCGACAAGGAATCTTAAGAAGAGAGCTAATGAGGATAGTGTGGAGAAGATGAAAAAGAATAAATAGGTGAGATGAAGAAGTTCTTTGTAAAGAAAGAGTTCCGGTCACAGAAGATAGGACTTGCTTTATATAACATGCTCATAGAGTATGCAAAGGAAAAGTACATAGAGCATATCATTCTGGACACCCCGTCAGTTGCGGCAGCTTCGCACAGGTTTTATGAAAAGGCTGGTTTTAAACGAATTGAGTCGCAGGAATTACCTGTACCGTACGGTTTTCCAGACGGAGACAGTTTGTTATATATGCTTGATATATAGATTGAGCGGAAACATTTGTAACTATAATCATAGAAAAGAGGTATACATATGGAATTACAGGCAGTAATGGAGAAAAGAAGAAGCATAAGAAATTATAATCCAGAGGGAAAAGTTACTAAGGAGCAGCTTGAGGAACTTATTAAGGCAGCATCATATGCACCTTCATGGAAGAATCTGCAGACATCAAGATATTACTGTGTTTTATCTGAAAATGCGGTAAAAGAACTTAGAGAAAAATGCCTTCCTGAATTCAATCAGGCTAATTCAGACGGAGCAGGTGCATATATAGTCACAACATTTGTAAAGGGAATGGTTGGTTTCGATAAGAATACAGGCAGCCCGGTTAATGAGGCTGGTGACGGCTGGGGCTATTATGACCTTGGTCTGCAGAATGAGAATCTGCTTCTTAAAGCTGCTGAACTGGGGCTTGATACTCTGGTAATGGGCATTAGAGATGGTGAGGCGTTAAGAGAATTGCTTAATATTCCAGACAGTGAAAATGTTGTGTCTGTTATTGCTGTCGGCTACAGGGGACAGGAGCCACCTGAAAGACCTAAGAGAAAAGAGCTTGAGGTTGTTGCGAAGTTTATGTAATATAAAACCGAAATAAGATAGTTTATCAGAATTGACAAAAAGAAATATATAATGTGGATGACGCAGGAGGATGAACTGATTACCAGATGTCAGGATTAAAAGCTGACTTTTGGTGTGGTTCGGAATCCTGCGTTTTTTATTAGAAAATCTACATGTGTCTCATTATTGGCACATATATTACGATATTATGTGGTTACAAGATAGATATAAGATTAATAGCAAATAATTAATAAGGCACATTTAGAATGTGAGAAAGGTGGCAATATGGGTATATTTGGTGATAAGGATTCAATCGTTGGTGCAGCACTTGGTGTTGGAGGAGCATTTGATAAGAATAGAAAAACAGATTCTGCAACAGTATTTGGAGCTGCACTTGGAGCAAGTATAGGTTCAGGCAAGAAGTGGACAATGGAAGATTCAATTAAACTTGGAGCAGCAATTAATGCAAGTAATGCATGGAAGAAAAGATGAGAAGGATTAATAGGAGGATGTCTATATGAATAAGGATTTTAAAAATGGAATTATTGGATTGCTTATGTTTATGGGAATAATTTTATTATTAGGCTTCGTAGAAACAACAATTGAGGATGGTAAAAAGTCTTCATACAGCAGTAATAGGAGTAGTTATTCATATACGAAAAGTACAAGTAGTTATACATCAGGCAGTTCAGCAAGCAAGACTACATCTTCAAGCAGCAAGTCAGGAAGTAGTTCAAGTAAGACTGGCGGCTCAAGCAGTACATCAAAAGTAAGCAGCTCAGGCAGCACATCAACGACTGCAACGAAGTCTTCTGGAAGCAAATCTACCAGCACAAAAAGTACAAAGTCAGGCAGTACAAAGAGCAGTTCAAAAAAGAAGTATTATGATTCATATGATGATGGTTACGATGACATTTATATGGATGGTGATTATGATTACGACAGATATAATAAAGATCCAGACTATGCAGATGGTGTAGATGATGCAATGGATGAGTTTGACTGGTAAAGATAAGAAAGCTTTTTTATTTTGTGTTGGTGTATGTAGTAAAATAGTGTATAATTATTAACAGGATTTGAATGTGAAATGTAACGGTATTGGTTGAATTTGAGGGGGATTATAGTGGCAACAGAAACTAAGGAGAAGTTGATAAGGGTATTGCAGTTGATGCAGACAACGGATGAGAAAACTCCAATGAATGCGACTCAGATTGTAGAAAAACTGAGTACGGAATATGAACTTGAAGGAGTGAACAGAAAAAGCATATATAGAGATATTGCACTTCTTCAGGATTGTGGATATGACATTGTGCAGACTGAGGATAAACGAAGTGGCTGGTATATGAATACACATGCATTTGCAGATTGGCAGATTAAAATAATGATGGATGCAGTACAGCAGGCAAGATGTGTTTCAATCAATGAGGCTATGCAGATAAGGGAAAATCTTCTTAATCTGACAAGTAAGAGAGGCAGAAGCAGATTTTCACATATGATGATGCCAAATTCTGGAAATGTAAATGCAAAAGAAAATATTGGTGCATACGTAGAAACTATAGAAGATGATCCGATCCAGTTTTCTTATCCAATATATACAGAAGTAGTTGATAAATTGATTGACGCGATTTATGAGATCGAAAGTAAGTATCCAGAGTATGGATTAAGAAGATATGGAGAAATTTTGGAAGAACATGGCATCAAGTGGGGACAGAGAGAAATGGAATCTGTGGACGTGTCGGATATGGACTTACAAGGTGTACTGGCATTGTTAATGGGTATGGTTCGTGCAGAGAGATTCTGCGATGGCGCCATTATGGGAATGCTACGATCAGGTGCGGTCCTTAGATGGCTGCAGCGAATAGAAAAAATTGTGGGAATGGATGTGGAGTGATGAGTACATATGAGCAGGAAGAACTAAAGACAGTATATTTTGAATTGGAGATTGGAGGCTTTTTTGCTGGATATCCAAGAATAGAAGTCAGCAACGAAGATGGAAAATGTGCAGCTAAATACGTTGCATCCTACAATACAGGTGAAGATGACTTTGAAATCGGCATTACCGTTGAGGAATTCCAAAAGTACATTCATGATATTTTGGCTTCTGATATTTTGAAATGGAATGAAGAATATGTGGATCCGGATGTCCTTGATGGAACACAGTGGACAGTCACTATTAGATATTCTGACGGACAGCAAGTAAAACGTTATGGTAGTAATGCCTATCCTCCTCACTGGAAGAAATTTATGAAGGCAGTAAATAGTATTGATATGTTACCGGATTTAAGGTGATCTTTGGGTAAAGAATAAAAATCACTTATGAAAGAGGGCGCAAGATGAAAAAGTGTAAAGAATATTGGATATATGTTGTGTTGTGTGTAGCGTTTATCGCTATAAGAGTTATTCCGTTGTCAATTGGTGCGGAATATGATGAGGCAATTAATGATATTGCAATTGGTGGATTTGCGTCAGCTTTGGTTGCATTAATTATAAAAATCAGTGATGATCGTGCGAACAAAAAAAGAAAAAATGCCCTTGGATGCAGAGCATTATATGGCCTTTATAACTCAATTGCAGAATATATGGATACTTTTGTTAGATGCATATGCATACAAAGTCGTATTGTTTCTAAGGCAAAAAATAATACATTTGTGAAGTGGAACGAGGAATTATCTAGAGACCTGAAAGAAGTGGATGATACCACTTATGAAGTGCTCTGCAATTCTATGGATAATTTAGAACGCCATGCAAATAAAATTATATCTCAGCAAGATTGGTATGTTTCTGAAGGAATTTTGGATGTAAACATTATTGAATCAATTGAAATATTAGCAAATATTTTTCCGCTTAAAGAAAGTCTATTAAAAGGAACAGCAGGAATCAATAATTTGCAAATTATGAATAATGAATTGATTGACTGCCTTCAAAACAGTAACGAGCTATCATTGAGCGAATTTGTTACAACAGAGTATGGATTCTCAAATCATATGAGAGCACATATCAATTCAGACGTTTTAAAGGTAGAGGTATAGCATAGGTAGGTTTACATTTAGTTTTGTAAAAAAGTATCCTCCGGGGGGGATAGTGCTTTTTGAAGCACATATTCTCAAGGAAGAATTAAGCTAGGCCGGAGTACTCCTCAGATTGTAAATGCAGCGAAATCACTTATCTCTGCTAATCAGAACAGGCTTGAAAAGCAGATGATTTCTAACAGACCAGATGGCAATAAGCCGGTATTCAATGCGCTTGACACGGAGGAGAAAGAGTCTTTGTGGATAGCTGATACTATTCTTGAAAATGTCGCTAAGAATATGAAGTACAGCGACCATACTATATTGGTGCGGGCTGCTTCACAGACAAGGTCGTTAGAGGAAGCATTTATAAAAAGAAAAGTTCCTTACAAGATACTAAGCGGTGCGAAATTCTATGAAAGCGAAGAGATAAGAACGGTGCTTTCATACATGAGAATGGTGTACAGTCTTACGGACATGGATTTGATGTATACTATATCCAGACCGAGAAGGGGCTTTGGTAAGAAATCTGTTGAGAAGCTTAAAAATGCAGCGGCACAGAACAACTGCAGTCTTTTCAAGGCACTTGGAAAGCAGATTGAAAATGGCGATATAACACAGAAAAATGTTATAGAATATTACAATGCAATCAGTGAATTGCATGATACATATGTTGCTTATACCTGTACTGATATAGTAAACAAATGTCTTGATATGGGATATCGTCAGGCATTGGAGCAGGATATCGACCAGACCAGACTTGATAATGTGTCAGAGCTTATCAGGACTATTACGGCATTGGAGGAAGATAATCAGGAAAAGGTTGAGCTGGCTGATTTGTTAAGCCATTTTGCATTATTTTCAGCGCAAGATGAGGACGGAGAGTATAATGTTGTAAAAGTAATGACAATTCATACAGCAAAAGGACTTGAGTTTGATACAGTATTTGTTCCAGGACTCGTTGAAGGACAGTTTCCAAGCAGCAGGCTTCGTAATGAAGACGAATATGAAGAGGAAAGAAGATTGTTGTATGTTGCAATGACGAGGGCTAAGAATATGCTTTACCTCAGCACTTATAGAAAGAAAGATGGGCGTTTTGGCGCAAGACCATCAGCATTTTTAAGTGACATTGATACTAATCTTCTTGACTGTATCAACAACAGCAGAGTATTAATCAGAGGTGTGACTGAGCAGATGCTGCCAAAGGTTGTATTTGAGGTTGGAGATAAAGTCAGACATAAAGTATTTGGAATTGGCGAGATTGTTAAGGTTGATAAGGTTACGCAGACATATGAAATCCAGTTTGAGAATATCAGGGGAACGAGAAGACTGATGTTTCGGGCAGAGTTGGGGAGATGTTGAAAATTAGAGCAGGTTAGAGAATGGAAAAATAGGGGAATCCCCCTATTTTTTTATTCTTGACTGCAGAAAAGTAGGAATAAGAGTAGTTGTAAGTAAAATGCTTCCGATAGGCAGGAAAGCATATACGATACGGTCGGATAATTATCCAACAATTATAATTATTAATGGAAGATATGAGCATAAAAGCCAGCTGGTTTTGTGTGCACATGAATTAGGACATGCACTTCTTCATTCAGATGATATTAATAATTTCGCGGTAACAAGTAAAAATGCATTTAAAAATGTTGAATATGAGGCTAATCTTTTTGCTGTATCGCTGCTGTTTAATGAAAGTGATTTTAATATGAAAGTCTTAAATATGAGCAATTATCTGCTTAAGCAGGTACTTGATTATAATATTGCGGTTGAAAGGAAGGTTATTTATGGAATTTTCAGATGTAATTAAAAACAGATATTCATGTAAAAATTTAGCAGCGAACAAATAGGAAAAGATAAATTAGATGCTATCTTGGAAGCCGGAAGAGTAGCGCCTACAGCAAAGAATCTTCAGGAACAGCATATATATGTTGTACAATCTGAAAGTGGATTAGAGACTATTGATAAGTTAACGCCTTGCCGATATAACGCACCCACAGTCCTAATTGTTGCTTTTAATAAAAATAATGTGTTCACTTATCCGGGAGAAAAAAGAAACTCTGGAATAGAAGATGCAACTATCGTTGCAACTCATCTTATGTTAGCTGCATACAATGAAGGTGTTGACAGCTGCTGGATTAACTTCTTTAATCCTGATGAACTGGCAAAAGCTTTTAATTTACCAGAAGATGAGGAAATATTAATGCTTCTTAATCTTGGTGTTGCTGACAAAACAACTACTCCTCTCCCTAATCATAACAGCAGAAAAGCATTAACAGAGACAGTATCGTTTATTTAAAATTACATAATATATACATTTATGAATATAATAAGCCCTATTTCATGCTTTCTCCCCAAAATTTGAATTTGAAAACCACAATTTTATAAATGGTTATTAACCCCCACAGGGTTTTAATAAAATCCTCCAAAAGCCTTGAAAATAAAGGATTTATCGCAAAATGCTCACCTTAACTTATTATACGATTTCACACTGTTTTATTCTTCCTGTGGAAGCTAGTCATGCAGCAGAATTACACATAAAAGAAGGACAATTGGAGATTACAACAGACGATGGAGTTGCAGTTGTTCCAATAGAGGATTTGAATCAGATTATGGTACACGGTGCTAATATACGACTTTCTACAATGGATTTATCTATTTTAAGTCAAAATAAGGTGGCACTGATGACACTGGATGACAGATATTTGCCGACAGCCATTGTGCTGCCCTTTGAAGGTCATGCAAGGCAGTCTAAATTAATGCATACACAGGTAAATACTGCACATGAAAAATATATGGAGATATGGATTGATATTATTAAACAAAAGATAAGTAATCAATCCAGAGCGTTGTCTATTATGGGCTTGGATGGATCGGAAAAAATTGCAGCGTATGTGGCAACAGTGAATGAGGAAAATGTGGATTATTGTGAATCATTAGCTGCTAAAGAGTATTTTTCATATTATCACGAGGGATTTAACAGAAGAAGCGAGGATCCTATAAATAGCAGACTGAATTATGGCTATGCAGTTGTAAGAAGTGCAATTGCAAGAAAACTGGTGGCAACGGGTTTTCATCCAACTTTTGGAATACATCATGACAATCAATTGAATGCATTTAATCTGGCTGATGATTTGATAGAACCATATCGTGCAATAGTTGATTTAGTAGCACATAACAATATAGCGTCAAATATTCAGTTGACAAAATCAGAAAGAAGAGAATTGGCACATGCCTTACATAATGCTTGTATCGTTGATGGGGTTAAGGTAAATGTAATGTCAGCGATTGATATTATGGTGGAAAGTTTGAAGCGTATTATTTTAGATGCTTCAACAGAAAAATTGAAGTTGCCTATGATTCTGCCGGTTGAAAGTATGGAGGGGATTACGGAATGAGATTACTTGTTATTCTTAGTCCGACAGAGAAATGGGGAACCAAAACAGAATATACAAAGCTTAGAAAGTTTTTACATAAAGATGGCTATTTGCGAATTGCACCGGAAGTGTATATGCGGATAGTGCAAAACCGGAAAGCATCCGAAAAACATTTCAGACGAATAGAAGAATATGCACCTAAAACCGGAACGGTGAGACTTTTACGCTTAACAGAGAAGCAATATAATAATATATATTTGGTGACGGGTGAACCGGATTATCAGGAAGAAATAGTTGGAACAAACAGTCATATTATGCTATAATATGCTCTGTAACAGAGCACTTATCTATGTTTAGAAAATAAATAAAACATTGCACTAAATATAGTGGTTGAATGCCCCTCCAAAAATGGTGTATCGTTCAACATTCACCCACCAGGTGAAGAAAATATATGGTAAAATAGACGTAACAAAACCTATAGATTGGAGTCTTTTACCATGAATAACAACCACCGAATCACACTGAGCACCAATAAGAACATTATTGTTGAGTTTACAAATGATACAATAAATCGTTCTGAATAAAGTGTTTTTCAGGAAACATCCAATTTAGGAATTTTGATTAAGAGAGAGATAATAAAATGAAAATATGTTATATAGTTGTTTCAGCTTTTTTGATTATTTTCTATCCAAGACAATTAACACATCTTATGTGCTTTGGGAGACATCGTGATAAGAATATTGTCAAAAGCAAAGCTGCTTATTGGGGAATATATTTGTTTTGGACAATTATTTTTTTGATTGGTTGTCTGATGATGGGTTCAGCGATGAAAGTAAATTCTACAATGGATAAATTAGTGTATTATTTCATTTTAGGAAGTGATAATAGGGATTGTGTTGAATTGGGAAGTGAAGAGAATGATGAGGCATATATTTCTACATATTATACACGAAAGGAAATCAATGAGAGCTTTTTATTTGAGGTTGTCCAAAAACATGAATATGCATATGAGATGTGTCAATTACAGGAGTTGATAATTAAGAAACAGGATGAAAGATGGATACTTTATTTGAATGATGAGGTGATGGGATATGTAGAAGTAAAAAAAGGTTTTTTAATTAAGGAGTTTTGTTTTGTGTGGGATAGGCAAAAAATAGACCAAAGGAGGCAGTTATAGTTGAATGCCCCTCCAAAAATGGTGTATCGTTCAACTTTCTGCTTGTTTTCTTCAATAGTGGAACTATATTCAGACATAGAATCAGAATTTTTAGATACATTTTCTTCTGATTTTTCAATAGACTTGTTATATTTGTTGACTGCTGTTGTACCATCAGCCCAGTCCTGAACTGCATTTACAAGTTTATACGCACCATACATAGTTCCTAGTGCTGCTGTAATCGCTAATAAATACGGATGTGCTAATGCAAGATTTTTGAGTGATGCTCCCAATCCTTTAATAGCCGTACCAAATCCAACAGTGGCAGTAGTAGCAGTACCTTCGGCAACAGCTACGGCATTAGTAGCGGTTGCGTTGGCAAGTTCAGCCGTAGTGGTTTCAAGAATATTACCTGTAAGACCTTTTTGACTCAATATTGCCCTAATCTGCATTTCGTTAAGAGTTGACTCAGCAATTGATGCTTTGACAGCTTCAATAGAATAGCCTTTGAGGGATTCAGCTAATTTATTGGCAATTACCGCTTCATCACCAAATCCTTTACCTAATCCTGTATTTGATAAAGATTGTAATGTATTAATTATTATTTTTGTTGCATCTAAAGACTCTCCAACAGTTTTAAGTTGCTAATCAATAATAAATATAATACAATATTTATAATAAATTTAATAATCGGAGGATTAAAATATAACTTCTCAAGATTTAATGGATAAACTTTCAGATGACACAATCGCTAGAAATGAATTTTATAAAGAATTTAGTAAAGTTGGTGAAACAAAAAATAAGTTAAAATGTATCGAATTATTAATGAAACATTATAATTGTGGATTTGATGAGGCGAGAGAAGTAATGGATTTTATATTAGATGGCAAACCTCTTCCTAATCCCGACCTAACACCACAACAAATAGCCCAAGCTAACGCACAGGCACAGGAATTATTAAATAAACCGAAATGTCCAACATGCGGTAGTACAAACATTAAAAAGATGGGTGGAATAGAACGTGGAGCTTCAATAGCAGCATTTGGTATCTTTAGTAAGAAAATTAATAAGACATTCAAGTGTAGTAATTGCGGATATACATGGTAGAAGATAAAGACTAATAGGGTAGAAGAGTAATATATAAAAGAGCAGGAGATTAGTCCTGCTCTGTTGAATGCCCCTCCAAAAATGGTGTATCGTTCAACTTAGTGCCATTAAGTTTTGGGCATAAAAAAATAGGCACGCACAGCTTATTTGCCATGCGTGCTTATTAACAAATATTAAATTGTGTTGCACTGGTGCAACTTGGGTAAATTTTTTTTATTAAGTGTTGATATTTTCTTGATTTTGGATATAATATAAGTAAGATATCTTATATAAATCCATTTGTGGACCAGCTTTGGACCATGAATGGATTTATTTTTTTACTCTCAATATTTTTATTACTTTATCTTTATCCTTTATAATTACTTCCGTATTATTTAAACATCTATCGGAAGCTCTGTCTTCTATACATTTAATGCATTCCTCAAGTGGTATCTTCCTATCCGTTATATCCAAAACAACTCCGCATTTGTTGAATGCCCCTCCAAAAATGGTGTATCGTTCAACAGATTTGAATAATTTACGAGGTGTAGGTGCAACGTGGTTTCATGAACATGGACATTTGATAGATGATGCGTTAGGAAAGTATCAAATGATAAACAATTTAAGGCATTACTTAATGAAGATGCATACCAATATAGGATAAGATATGGAAAAGAGCATAATTTAAGAACATATGATAAAGTAGATAAAGCGATTAGTGGTGACTTGCAGGATATGCGTAAGCACTCTGCTGTATCAGATTTATTGGATGGATTAACAAGAGGGAATATTAGAGGTTGTGCTGGACATACATATGATTATTGGAATAATCCTAAAAATATTACATCAGAAGCATTTGCACATATGTTTGAAGCACAATTTGATAAAGTTCGATATGATGAAATGAAAAAATATTTTCCACAATCATTAGAATATTTTGAAAAGAAATTAAAGGAGGCAGCAAAATGATAAAGAAATTGAAAAAGGCACATTTACAATTTGTTATGCATTTTGATTATTGTCCTAACTTTCCGCCTAATCTGGATTTCAATCAGGAAGAATATGCTGACTTGTTGTTGAAATGTATTGAAGATGATTTTGATTATACAATTGAGAAATATGGAACAGTAGTGCCAAAGAAAATGCCAAGACCAGAAATAATATGGGATTAACAGCCACCAGTCGAGAGATTGGTGGTATTTTTATACCCAATTTTAAGAAAGAGAGGATTTAAAAATGAAAGATTATATTGGAGTAAAAGTGGTGGCAGCAGAGCCAATGAGCAGAGGCGAATACAATGCATACAGAGGATGGAAGATACAGAACCCAGCAGATGAAGGTTATCATAGTTGAATGCCCCTCCAAAAATGGTGCATCGTTCAACAAAATATAAGAAATTGCATGAACAGAATAATGAAGACAATAAATAAATCAAATTTAAGTGGAAAATATATAAGATAGTAAAATGTTACTCCCGTTTCTTTTGTTTTTCTCCCCAAATATATTATAATTGGGAGAAAGATGTAACGTTTGGGAGAAACACGCAACAAAAACTGGAAAGAAGACCAGTGCTTACGACATTGTAAAGTCATTCACAGAAAATACGCTTGTAAAGTTTTCAAAACAGGATGCCTTACTTTCATGTCCTAGCCTTAGCAGTTTCTCTGTTAAATCTGCACTAAAAAAACTTGTAGAAGAAGGAGCTATTATTAAAACCGGAGTCGGACGCAAAACTATGTATATGAGAAACATCAATTAATACATTTATTATGTATCATACTAAAATATCATTATATTCTTGCGTTTAGTTTATACCCATGATAACTTCATATTATATCAGTAATTCCTATTTATTCTCTTGTTGAGAATTTGTCATTTGTATGGACTTGTGACATACAAATCAGGAGCTATTATTCAGCATGTATTAGCACGGATTTTCCGTGCTTTTTATTGCTTAAATCCATTATATAGAAAAATATTAAGCCAAAGGCTAGAAAAAGAGGTTGTCTATGGACAAAACTATTCAGGGAAAATCCCAAAAGGATATATCTATCACATAATATGTGAGAAAGATTTTATTTAGGAATTTTTTGTATCCATCAATAGTAATATAAATTTTCAATTAATTGCATGGAATCAATAAACATACGGTGATATAGTTTTCATATATAAAATATGGAGGTGTTCCTATGTTATCAGTACAGGAATCAATAAGACCATCAGCCGATTTAAGAAATCATTACAATGAAATATCAAAACAATGTAAGGATAATAAGGAAGCAGTTATTATTACAGTTAATGGAAGAAAAGATACTGTTACTCTTTCATATGAAGAATACAAAAATTTGATGATTTACTGAACATGCTTCAAAGGTAAATATGATATATTTTTATTGCTTAGAATTGCTTTAAATTAACGTGTCATTAAATTATGTACTTTGCCCACTGGCACACTATGCTAAGATACATAGTATGCTGGTGGGCATTTTTCGCATTATAAAAAATTCTAATTAAATGTCATCTGTTTGATACTTATCTTTTAGGTGTCCTTACGAAGGATATTAAGATATTCAATATATGAATAAATCTTAGCCTTTCCCGATTTATCTGTTTGCTCCAATATTTCATCATCAATCAGGATAGAAACTACTTTTGCCACAGTATTATACGACATTTCAAGTGCAGTAGCAGTTTTCTGAATATCAATAATAGGATTAGATTCCAAATAGGCAAATACTTTAAGGGCGCTTGTACGCTGTCTCTTTGTTAAAGCATCAAATAACTTTAAGTTTTTATCATGTAATTCAGTAAGTCGGTCAATTGTATGGATTGCATCCTCCGCAGAATCTGCAAATGCCTGAAGGAAAAAAGAAATCCATTGCTCATAATCACCAGTACGTCGTACCTGAGTCATACGATCATAATATTCTATACGATTCATCTTTAGGTAATATGAAATATAAAGTGCCGGAGTTGACAAAATACCTTTTTCCATCAAGAAAAGTGTAATGAGTAGTCGTCCTACACGTCCATTGCCATCAAGAAATGGGTGTGTGGTTTCAAACTGGTAGTGAATTAAGGCTGCCTGAATCAATGGATCGAGGGTATCATCACTATTTATATACTTTTCAAGATCAGACATGGCAGTTAACATATCTTCCGGGTTTGGTGGAATATATCTGGCATTCTTAAGAGTACTTCCCTGTCCGCCAATCCAGTTTTGCGAATATCGGAATTCCCCAGGATTTTTTTCCTGTCCTCGCGCACTTTCCAAAAGAACTGCGTGAGTCTCTTTAATTAAACGGTTGCACAGAGGCAATGTTTTTAGTCGCTCAAGTGCAAATTCAGTTGCACGAATATAGTTGACAACATCAGAAACATCTCTATTAGTGTTATTTTCAATAAGAGGATTCAAGATATCCTCAAGAGTACACTGTGTGCCTTCAATCTGCGAAGAAAGAAGTGCCTCTTTTCTAACATACATGGAAACGAAAAGCCCCATGTTAGGTATACGAGATGATAATCCTTCAAGTGTTGCTATTTTCTTATTAGCATCAATAAGTTTCGTAAGAAGCTCTCCAGATACCTCAATAGGAGGATTGGGTGGAAGAGGAGCCGGGCGAAAAGATTCATAAGCCATTTCGCCTGATAGATTACTTACAAATGTTCCAGCTCTATTTGTCATGATTGTTTCCTTTCCTCCGAAAAACGGAAAATGAAATTTCTAATGTTATTTTAGCATAGAATTTTCATTTTTTCAAATTATAGTGAAATTGTATTTAAATAGAAATTTCATAAAACTGCATTTTTGTGAAATTTTATAGACAAAACTACACTGGAAATTTCAAGTTAATCACTTCTTTATTATTAAATCCTATCTGGATTTAACACATAAGTTCTTATCTATTAATTATAATCTACCATATTGCATTGAAAATACACCTTTTATATACTTAAATGATTACATTGCAAGTATTTCATTTGATACTGATGAAGTTCAATGTTTCTATCCTCCTGTAGGAAAAATTCCTAAAGAATGCATAGATTTTACAGTAATTGATGAGGTTCTTATTCCCAAGAGATCATTTGTATATTCAGAAAAAGATGGTGTCTTGTATCATTACCCATTAACTAATGTATATGAGAATGACCGAATTTGCTGGGGAAATTTAAAAATTCCTGCATGCATGTCTGTATCTGACATGAAAAGAGCAGTTGACTTTTTAATGCATTTGATTCAATTAATTCATATTAATAAAATTATGTAATTACATGTTACATTGTCATACCAGAGACAAATTAGATAACAAACTATTCATATACTATATAAGATTATTGATATCAATATTCATATAAATGTGGTAATATAATAGTGTAATTATATTAGTATTATCTAGTAATGATAATAACTCATATTAAGAAGACATATGTTATATTTATATGTCTGAAAGATGTCTTTGGTAAAAATCTTCCAATCTACACATTTAACAATATCTGTGAACAGGATAACTCCTTGACACTTGGTGATAACGCCAACTGTTTTATGGGAACATTTCACGGATATTGTAACATGTTTCTTAAAGAGGAGATTCACAGGCTGACATTTCCCAAGACATTCACGATTCTTGATAAGAAGGCAGAGCTGGGGAGATGTTGAGAATAAAGATGATAGAATACATTAAGCGGAACTAATTACAGGAGAACCTATATGGAAGATAAAAAATATTCACTGGGTGAGTTTACATTTGATACGCAGCAGGAATATGAGCGGGCAAAAGTTGAATTGCAGGTTATTCTTAAGATTAAACAAAAATATGATATTAATAATCCAGAGGATGTCAAAAATGTTTTGGATGCCGTGAATAAAAAAGGAGATGTGTTTAAGTCATCAGTTGGAAAAGCATTTATTAATAAGTTAAAAAGAGTGTCAAAGAATGAAAATGAAATACATGTACAAAAACCAGTACCAGAACAAAAAGTAAGATATAAGCAGGAAGAAAAAGGTCAGGATAGAGTAATTATCCCTATTATAGCAGAAGGAAAGAAAAAATCTGATATAAAATATCATATTATATTTTTTATGACTTTTTTATTTGCGGCAATCGGACCCTATATTCCAAATGGAGGAGAAGCTTTTGGTGCTGCTGTTGCATTTACTTTTTTGTTGGTAATTGGAATTGTAAGTATAAGAAAAATAAAGAAGAACAAGAAAAAAGCTGATGAGTATATATATAATCATTTAACGGCTGAAGAAAAAGAAAAATTTGAAAACAAGAAAATTAAGGATAAAGAGTTTGCTGATAATTCAAGATATATAATAAAAATTTTGATGTTTATTCTAATGATAGTGTGTCCGCCATTATTAGTTATATTTATTATTTTTATGCTTGTTGTTAAGTCATCATCTAAGATTAAATGGTTAATCCACAACTGGAAATCAGGAGTGATGAATGTAATGTATTATATTGCACTGGCTATGGCAGAAGCGACACCAATTGTAGCGGCATATTATTTTAATATACAGATTTCAATAATAACAGTGCTTGTTCCGGCAATATTAATTTCAGTAATAACATATGCTATAATTAGGGCAACACATAAGAGTCAGTTTTATCTTACTATGAGAAATATAGCCATGTATCCGATTGTAATCTTACTTACATTATTACCATTTGCGTTAACGGGAGCAATGGCATATATAGGATATACAGCGAAAACTGCAGTTAATAATGTAAATGGTGGTGGTAATCCATATGGCGGAACCGGACCTGATTTTGTATATGACAATCCACCTGTATATCAGGTATCAGGATACAGCTATTACAATAGTCATGGCACATTTGTTGTAGTAGGACCAAGTATGAGAACAATGCCAGATGCATCTGTATATAATAATTTGAGTTATAAAGGATAGATTTTAAGATAAGGAGACACACAATGAAAAGCACATTAATAAAAGACACAACTAAATCAGAAAGAATCCAGTTAATAAAGGAATGGGAAGAAACAGAAGGTTGCGAGAGCAGCGGAATAGATCTGATGACATATTTTAAAGACTACATTGACGGGGTGAAAGAGATTTCAGAAGTCAATGCAGCCTTTAATGCAAGATATGTCTCAGAAATACCAGACAATGACTCATCAATGAGCTGTGGTATGGGTATGAGAAGATAGTATTTGGCTTATTAATGAATTGTAAAATTAGTCAAGATAATCAGAATCATCAAGTGTGTTGAGCTCTTCATGTTCAATTGTAACAGACTGGTGAGTTTTACGGTATTTTAAAGGGGTTACATTCATTATTTTTTTAAATATTCTTTTGAAATATGACGCACTTTCAAAACCAAGCTCAGCAGCAACATCTGATATACTAAGATTAGAGGTTTCGAGAATCTGGGTGGCTTTCTTAATGCGGAGAGTATTAACATATTCGGTGATAGTAAATCCAGTGTATTCTTTAAATATGCGGCACATATAATATTTGCTCATAAAGAGCTCGTCTGAGATAGTATCAAGGGCGAGCTCTTTTGTGTAGTTAGCTTCAAGATAGGCACTTATGTTAGAGGCAGATAATTCTTTTGGGCTATTAATTACAGCATGTATCTGCGTACTGTCATGTTTCAGGGAGAGCAGCTTATATAGCCAGTATATAGCTGCAATTTCAACCCTTGATTGATATCCGGTGCTTTTTTTATTGCTTAAATCCACGCTGATATCAGGCATTTTAAAACTTGAAGATTACAAATTCAAAGAAGATACCACCCATCAGGCTTAGCAGCGTGCTTAATAACGATATTATTTTTGTATGCAATACATACTACCAAAAGTGGTTTGAATATAGAAAAATATGAAAAAAGTACTAAAAAACTTATGGGGAGGGTGAAACTTTTGTAAAAAAAATAGAATATAAAAATAGTGCCTGAAAACTGTTGACTAAAAAAATATATTCTGTTATAAACATTTGAAATAAATATAACAATTAAAGAAAGGAAATAACAATCTATGACACCACATATAAATATGATGAAAAAGAAATTGGAAGATATGCATTTGCAGGAAAGGATAAATTATGGCTACAGAAAAGTTATCATTATGATGCTGGTTTCCGGGCTGTTTTCTATAATAGTTATAGGTGTGTTATTTGCTAATATGTTTAACTATGCAGAAAATGTTTCGGCTGCAGATAAGGCGGTTAAAATGTGCAGAATAAATGTTAATGCTGCTGCAAGAAATATAAGAGAAATGGCATTAAATAATGATACATCTTCTTATAATGACTATGAACTTACAGTAGAAAAATTGCTTACGGATGTTGATTCCCAGCTTCAGATTATAAAGAAAAGCGGGGTTCTTTCGGAGGCAGATTATAATGAATATTCATCTTATCTTTCTCAGTGGGGAAACATAGGTTATTCGATTATAGAAAATATTAAAAAAGGAAACAAGGATAAAGCAACTGAAGAAATTCTTAATAAATGTACTCCTGCATTGAATAAGGTTGTTGAAAAAGCAATAAGCTTAGATGATATTGCAGATAAGGAGAGCCGTAAGGCAGCTATAGTTACATTTATATTTGCGGTTGCAGGAGTTGTATGTATTATTGTCTGTCTATCGACTGCGTGGGTACTGGCAAAGAGGATAAGTAAGAAAGTGCTGGCAACGATTATTGCACCATTAAAGTCAGTAGAAAATACTGCAGATGAACTGATGAAGGGAAATCTACACAGCACATTAGACTATAAGTCTGATGATGAGCTTGGCAGACTGGCACACAGCCTGCGTAACTCTATTGCTATTCTTGGAAGCTATGTAGATGATATAGACCGTGCAATGAAATTGTTTGCAGAAGGCAATTTCGATGTCAAACCGGAAGTAGAGTGGAAGGGTGATTTTGTTGGAATACTGAATTCTTTCATGTTGTTTGAGGAAAGCATGGCAGAAACTATTAAAGGAATCCAGAGAGTTTCAGATGAAGTATCAAGTGCAGCAGAGCAGGTTGCTTCAAGCTCTAATGAATTGGCAGATGGAGCAACGAATCAGGCGTCTGTTGTAGAGGAGCTTACAGCAACTGTTGAAGGTGTTGCGGAGCAGGTAGAAAGAAATTCACAGTCTGCAAAGCAAATCAGCAACAGAGTTGGAAACCTTGGAGAAGCTATTTCTGAGAGCAACAGTAAGATGCAGGAAATGGTTGCCTCTATGAAAGATATTAATGAGGCATCAGAAGAGATTGACAAGATTATTTCAACAATTAATGAAATTGCCTCACAGACTAATCTGCTTGCCTTGAATGCATCTATAGAAGCAGCAAGGGCAGGAGAGGCCGGAAAAGGCTTTGCAGTTGTAGCCAATCAGGTAAATCTTTTAGCAGACCAGAGTGCTAAGGCAGCAAAGGAATCTGCTGTACTTATTGAAACATCGGTAAGGGCTGTTAAGAAGGGTATGACGATTGCAGATGAGACTGCAACACAGTTAGAAGAGGTTGTTGGTAATTCTAAGATGATTACAGAGGAAGTTGCTGATATTGCTGGTACATTAGAGCAGCAGACGGCAGAAATCCAGCAGATTAATGAAGGAATTGAGCAGATTAATGATGTTGTACAGACGAATTCAGCAACATCACAGGAATGTGCAGCAGCTAGCGAGCAGATGAGCAGCGAAGCAGAGAATCTGCGTGAAATGATACGAAGATTTAAGGTTGCAGACTTTAAGAAGAAATAACAGAGCAGATGACTTGATTATTTCTGAAAAGTATAAGACTGATGTTGTTGATAAAGGTAATGCAGTGGGAATATCCTTCGCTTCGGATGTCAGCAGATTTGTAGGTAATGCAGATTCTAAAATAAGAGCAAAGGTTTACAATAATCTGGCGAAGTTTGATGAAAGATTAGGAAGTCTTATTAAAGTATATGGAATTATCGAGCTTGAAAGTCTGTACGAAATGTATAATCAGTCAATATAATCAGAATCATCAAGTGTGTTGAGCTCTTCATGTTCAATTGTAACAGACTGGTGAGTTTTACGGTATTTTAAAGGGGTTACATTCATTATTTTTTTAAATATTCTTTTGAAATATGACGCACTTTCAAAACCAAGCTCAGCAGCAACATCTGATATACTAAGATTAGAGGTTTCGAGAATCTGGGTGGCTTTCTTAATGCGGAGAGTATTAACATATTCGGTGATAGTAAATCCAGTGTATTCTTTAAATATGCGGCACATATAATATTTGCTCATAAAGAGCTCGTCTGAGATAGTATCAAGGGCGAGCTCTTTTGTGTAGTTAGCTTCAAGATAGGCACTTATGTTAGAGGCAGATAATTCTTTTGGGCTATTAATTACAGCATGTATCTGCGTACTGTCATGTTTCAGGGAGAGCAGTTTATACAGCCAGTATATAGTTGCAATTTCCACCCTTGACTGATATCCACTGTTCTTTTTGGTTAATTCATGTCTTAAATCCCTGTATAGATTAAGAAATGCTATACGCTGGTCTTCATTGAGGTGGTATATGCCATAATTATTATGAAAGTAATTAACAAGATTAAGACCAGGATACTTTTTGTCAAAATCACACATCTTTTCATAATCAATGTAAAGAATAACACGGTTGTAGCCTTTATCCTCATCTGATATTGAGCATGTAGTATGAACCAGATTGGTATCAAGTATTGCAATATCTCCAGCATAAGCATTATAGCTTTTGTTATCGAAGAAAAACTGGCGCTCTCCTTCAATTATGTAAAATATCTCATACTGGTTGTGAAAATGCTTCACATTCATATTGAATCTGCCATAACGTATAAGCTGTTCTACGGATATTCCATCACATTTGCCAAAAAAAGTAATTTTATTATCTGCCATACAATACCTCACAATTAATTATTATTAATTAAAAAGTATAGAGCAATATATTTAAAAAATCAAACATATATAGCAATATTGTTCAAGAAAAGTATTATTTTGCGGTGATATAATCCAGTTACAAGATAAGAAATGGCTTATGAAACAAGCCTTGAAATACGCGCGGATTTCAAAAATAAAAAGTAACAATAATAAAGGGGTCTCATAAGAAAGGAGAAGGTTATGAAAGCTTATAAAAAGATAATAGGCACAGCTTTTGTTGCAGTGTGTCTCATTATTGTAATAGTAACATTTATTAAAGTTAAAGGGATTAATTCATCAGATAAATTAGTTCTTCAGCTGGCGCATAATCAGTCAGCAGGTTCAGAAATAGCGGATTCAATTGCTAAGGTATCAGATTTTGCCGCAAAAGAATCTGGTGATGAGGTAAATATTAAGATATTTGCCAGTGGTGTTCTTGGTACAGAAAAAGAAGAAATAGAAATGGTTAAAGCCGGAATTATTGATATGGCAAAAGTAAGCTCTAACACATTAGGTCAGTTTGATGACAGATATGCAATATTTGCAATTCCTTATCTGTTTAAGAATCAGGAGCATTATTATAATGCGATGGAGAATAGTGAAGCAGTTAAAGAATTATTTGCTGATACAGCAGATGATGGATATATAGCTGTTGGATATTATGCTAATGGTGCAAGAAATTTCTATCTTAAAGATGATGTTCCAGTTACAGATACATCAGTTCTTAGTGGAAAGAAAATTCGTTCAATGCCAAGTTCAACATCAATGGATATGATTGAGAAAATGGGAGGAACACCGGTTCCTATGGCTGCATCAGAGACATATGCGTCATTACAGCAGGGTGTCGTTGATGGAGCAGAGAACACAGAGCTTGCTCTTACTGTTGATGGACATGAAGATCTTGTTAAGTCTTATACATATACAGAGCATCAGTTTTCACCAGATATATTCATTATAAGTACTAAGACATGGAACAAGATGTCAGAGAAACAGAGACAGAGTCTTATAAAAGCACTTGAGGAAACAAATGATAACTTTAAGAGTCTTTATAATGGAATGATGGAGGATGCCATTGAACATGCAGAAAGTAAAGGCGTGCATGTATATAAGGATATAGATAAGACACCATTTATTGAGGCAGTACAGCCAATACATGCCAACTTCTATAACAAGGGCGAAGCATATAAGAAGCTATATGATGACATTCAGAAATATGCAGATTAATGCATATAAGCCCATGGTTTGCAGGAAGAAAGGAGAAAAGCATGAAGTATTTGAATAAAGTAGTTGAAATAATATTAGAGGTGCTTGTAGCCGGTATGGTACTTGGATGCTGCTGGCAGGTAATTACAAGATTTGTGTTACATAATCCAAGCAAATATACAGAGGAATTATTAAGATATATGCTCATATGGCTGACAATGATGGGCGTTCCTTACGCATATGGACAAAACAGTCATTTGGCTATCAATCTTATAGTTAAGAAGTTCAAGCCAAAGAATGAAACACTTGCTCAGATTGCAATAGATGTGCTTATTATGATTTTAAGTGTTTCAGTAATGATTATTGGTGGAATTATGGTTACTGCTAATGCAGCAGGACAGCTCTCACCAGCTATGCAGATTCCTATGCAGGTCTATTATGTATGTGTTCCGGTATGTGGAGTTCTCATGGTTATTTACGGAGTGTTTAAGATTGTAGATCATTTTAAGAAATTAAGACAGAATTAAGATTGAATAATGCATATATATGCAGAAGGAGGCAATATGGAAATACAGGCAGCAATTGTATTGATAATAGTATTCTTTTTATTACTGGCATTTAGTGTTCCAGTATCATTCAGTATTATATCAGCATCACTTGTTACATTAATTATGTTTCTTACACCACATTTTGGTGTGTTTATATCAGCTCAGAAAATGGTTACAGGTATTGACAGCTTCACATTACTTGCAGTTCCGTTCTTTGTACTTGCAGGTCTGTTAATGAGTAATGGTGGTATAGCAAAAAGGCTTATTAATCTGGCAATGCTTGTTTTAGGTAAGGTTCCAGGTTCTTTAGCAATGACTAACATTGCAGGTAACGCAATGTTTGGTTCTATATCAGGCTCAGGTATTGCAGCAGCAACAGCAATTGGTGGTGTTATGCAGCCACTTGAGGATGAACAGGGATATGACAGGGCATTTTCAGCAGCAGCAAATGTTGCTTCAGCACCAGTAGGACAGTTAATTCCACCAACAGCTTCATTCATTGTATTTTCAGCAGCAAGTGGTGGAGTTTCAGTTGCAGCATTACTTATGGCTGGCTGGATTCCAGGATTATTATGGGCATTACTGTGTATGGTAGTTGCTTTCGTATATGGAAAAAAGCATGGATATGTAATCAAGAGAGATCATCTTACAGCTAAGGTTGTTTTAAAGACAATCTGGGATGCTATACCAAGTCTTTTCCTCATTGTAATTATTATTGGTGGTATATTATCAGGATATTTTACTCCGACAGAAGCATCTGGTGTAGCTGTTGTGTATGCATTTATACTGGCTGTGTTTGTTTATAAGAGCATTAGGATTAAAGATATTCCAAGAATTTTAAAAGAAACAGCAGTTATGACAGCAATTGTTATGCTTATAATAGGAGCTTCATCAGTATTGTCATTCGTATTGTCATTCACTGGTCTTCCGCAGGCTATAAGTGCAGCATTACTGGGTGTGTCTGATAATAAGATTGTTATTCTGTTAATTATTAACCTGATACTTCTGATTGTAGGAACATTTATGGATATGGCTCCGGCGTTACTTATATTCACACCTATATTCTTTCCTGTAGTTAAGGCATTAGGTATGAATCCTATTCAGTTTGGTGTAATGATGGTTATGAACCTTTCAATTGGAACAATTACACCACCTGTAGGAAGCGTATTATTTGTAGGTTGTAGTATATCGCATCTTCAGGTAGAAGAGGTAATTAAGAAACTGGTGCCATTCTTTGTAGCAATTTTGGTCGCACTTCTTTTTGTAACATTTGTACCACAGCTTAGTATGTGGCTGCCAACAGTATTTGGATTGTTGGGATAAAAATAAGATAAAAACGGAGGACATATATATGAACAATAAAAAACCTGACAAGAAAGAAATTGAGAATAAGCTAAATCTTGTAATTGATAAGCTTATGAATCTTGGCAGACCTGATAATGATGAAGAGCTGGAAAAAGGCGGCGAGTCAATAGGCTTCTTTAAAAGAGACTTTGGAATTAAAGAGTGGGACTGGCCACAGGGGGTTGGTTTATATGGATTGCTTAAGATAATGCAGATTAATGGCAATGATGAGTATAGAGAATTTCTTTACAAATGGTTTAAAGAAAATATAGCAGAAGGTCTTCCATCAAAGAATATCAACACAACAACACCGTTACTTACTCTTGTTGAATTAAATAACTATTACAATGATACACAGTTCGAGGAACTGTGTATCAAATGGGCAGAGTGGCTTATGAACTGCCTTCCAAGAACAAAGGAACGTGGATTCCAGCATGTTACAAGTGCGAATGGAGACAGACAGGGAGTAAGACTCAATGAGAATGAAATGTGGATAGATACTCTGTTTATGACAGTTTTATTCCTTAATAAAATGGGTCAGAAGTATAATCGTCAGGATTGGATAAATGAGTCAATACATCAGGTACTTATGCATATAAAGTATCTTTGCGACAACAAGACAGGATTGTTTTATCATGGCTGGACATTTAATGAAATGAATAATTTCGGTGGTATATTCTGGTGCAGAGGGAATAGTTGGTTCACATTAGGAATTCTTGATTATGTTGATATGTTTAAGGGAACACTTAACAGTGGTGTTAAAGAGATAATAATAGATGCTTATAAAGCCCAGACAGCTGCTCTTAAGAAGCTGCAGAGTAAAAGCGGATTATGGCATACAGTACTTACAGATTCATCAAGTTATGAAGAAGTATCTGGAAGTGCTGCAATTACAGCCGGTATATTAAAGGGAATCAGAATGGGAATACTTGATGATTCTTATATAGATGTTGCTGACAAAGCGATAAATGCAATACTTAAAAATATTGATTCAGATGGAACAGTGCTTAATGTATCTGGAGGAACTGGTATGGGATATGATGCGGAGCATTATAAGAACATACTTATAGCGCCTATGGCATATGGACAGTCACTTACAATACTGGCTTTAGTGGAGGCATTACAGAATGATAAGAAAAGCATTTAAAATGTATCTTAAAGCTGGATGTGCTGATGAATATGAAAAGCGTCACAATGAATTATGGCCTGAAATGAAGGCAATGATACACGAATATGGCGGACATAATTATTCTATATTTCTAGATGATGAAACTAACATATTATATGGATATATAGAGATTGAAGATGGAGAAAAGTGGGCACAGTCAGCAGACACGGAGATCAACAGAAAGTGGTGGAAATATATGGCGCCTCTTATGAGGGTTAATCCAGACGACAGTCCTGTGAGTGATGATTTAAGGTGTGTTTTTCATCTTGATTAATACATGAATTTAATACAGGAGGTAAGATTGTATGAAACCGGTATATTACCTTGCCGTTGATATTGGGGCTTCAAGTGGAAGACATATTCTTGCATCCATGGACAACGGCAGAATGACAATAGAAGAGGTATATCGTTTTGATAATGGCATGATTAATGATAATGGCAACAAGTTATGGGATGTTGACAGCTTGTTTGCCAATATTATTGAAGGAATGAAAAAATGTAAAGAACTCGGGAAAATTCCAGTAAGCATGTCGATTGACACATGGGCTGTTGATTATGTTCTTCTTGATGATAATGAAAAATGCATAGGAAATGTATATGGATACAGGGATGAACGTACAGATGGAATGGATGAAGAAGTTTATAAGGTGATATCCGAAAAAGAATTATATAAGAGAACAGGTATTCAGAAACAGAAGTTTAATACAATTTACCAGCTCATGTCGGATAAATTTATAAGACCTGAACAGTTAAAGGAAGCGAAGACATTTATTATGCTTCCAGATTATTTTCAGTTTCTTCTTACGGGGGTTAAAGCATCGGAATATACCAATGCAACATCAACACAGCTAGTTAATCCGGAAACTAAACAATGGGATTATGAACTGATTGATATGCTTGGAATCAACAGAAATATGTTTATGGAGCTTAAGCAGCCGGGAACAATACTGGGAGAATTAACTGATGGTATTAAGAAGATTGTTGGATACAATACAAGGGTTGTTATGTGTGCAAGTCATGATACAGCATCCGCAGTTATGGCTGTTCCAACAGTAGCGGATAATGTTTTGTATTTAAGTTCTGGAACATGGTCACTGATGGGGACAGAACTTCTAAAGGCAAGATGTGATGAGAAAAGCCAGGTATGTAATTTTACCAATGAAGGTGGATACGATTATAGATTTAGATATTTGAAGAATATTATGGGACTCTGGATTATACAATCTGTAAGGCATGAATTTGAAGACAGATATACATTTGCAGAGCTTTGTAAGGAAGCAGAGGAGACAGACTATATAACATCAAGGATAGATGTTAATAATAAATGCTTTCTTGCACCAGAGAATATGACAGAGGCAATCAAATCATACTGCAATAATAATGATTTGATTATACCTGACACAGCCGGAGAGATTGCAGCAGTTGTATATAAGAGTCTGGCTGACAGTTATGCAGATACAGTTATGCAGATAGAAAAGAATCTGGACATTACATATGATGCAATATATGTAATAGGTGGAGGTGCTAATGCTGGATATCTTAATCAGCTTACGGCTGATTCGACTGGGAAAACAGTTGTAGCGGGACCAGCAGAGGCTACTGCTATTGGAAATATTATGGCGCAGATGATAGCAGATAGTGTGTTTAAGAATCTGAAGGAAGCAAGAGCGTGTGTAAGAGATTCCTTTGATATTAAACGATTTGAGCAGAAAAGATAATAAATTTCAGATTATATAAGGAGAATAATGCTATATATGACTAATGAAAGATATGAATCAGCAAGAAAGATATATCAGAGTATAGGAGTTGATACTGAGGCTGCATTAGAAAGATTAAAGAATGTGCCGGTATCAATGCATTGCTGGCAGGGAGATGATGTAATTGGTTTTGACAGCAGAGAAAGTCTGTCAGGTGGTATACAGACTACTGGAAATTATCCGGGAAGAGCAGCTACTCCTGAGCAGCTTATGCAGGATATAAGCAAAGTATTGACACTTGTACCTGGAAAGAAGAAGCTAAACCTTCATGCCAGTTATGCCATTATAGATGACGGTTCAGACAGGGATTCAATTAAACCAAAACATTTTACCAGATGGGTAGAATTTGCTAAGAAATACAATATGGGAATTGATTTTAATCCAACATTTTTCTCACATAGAATGGTTAAAGATGGACTTACATTATCATCACCAGATGAAGAAGTAAGAAAATTCTGGATTGAACATGGCAAGAGATGTATTGAGATATCAGAATATTTTGCTAATGAAACAGGACAGCCATGTGTAATGAACATATGGATTCCGGATGGCTATAAGGATATTCCGGCAGACAGACTTGGACCAAGAAGGAGATTTAAAAAATCTTTAGATGAAATTCTTTCAATTCCATATGATAAGAGCAAGGTGTTTGTGTGTCTTGAATCTAAAGTATTTGGCATAGGCGTTGAATCATACACAGTTGGTTCGTCTGAATTCTGCATGAATTATGTAGCAAGAGCAGGCATAACCCCACTTATGGATAATGGACACTATCATCCTACAGAGGTTGTGTCAGATAAGGTATCATCAATGCTTTTATTCAATGACCACTTAGCATTACATATTACAAGACCTGTAAGATGGGACAGCGATCATGTAGTTTTATATGATGACGAAACCAGAGAGATTGCTAAAGAAATTGTCAGAGCAGATGCGCTTGACAAGGTATTTATAGCAACTGACTATTTCGACGCATCAATTAACAGAATATCTGCATGGATAACCGGAATGAGAAGTGTTCAGAAAGCTCTTTTGTATGCATTGTTAGAGCCAGAATCACTTCGCAATCTTCAGAACGAAGGAAGGTTCACAGAACTTATGGCAGCACAGGAAGAATTAAAGATTATGCCATTTGGAGATATATGGCAGGAATATCTTAATAGAGAAAATGTGGCAGCTGATTATGTCAGTGAGGTTATGGATTACGAAAAGAAAGTATTGGAGGCACGATAATGAAAGATATATTAACAGCACCTTTTGTTAAAGAAATGTGTGATACTACAGCTAATATGTATCGTCTTGGCTGGGACGAAAGAAATGGTGGTAATATCAGCTATATGCTTGATGAAGAAGAAATTGCACAATATCTTGATATTAATCATGTGTTAAGAGAGATTCCGACGGGTTTCAAAGCAGATGCACTTATTGGCAGAATATTTATAGTAACCGGTACAGGTAAGTACTTTAAAAATGTAAAGACAGATCCAGAGAATAATCTTGGAATAATAAGAATAGCTGAAGATGGAACAACAGCGCAGTTATTATGGGGATATAAGGATGGAGGAAAATTCACAAGCGAATTACCAGCGCATCTTATGAGTCATATGGCAAGACTTTCTGTTGATAAAGATAACAGAGTTGTTATACATTCACATCCAACTAATACGCTTGCCATGAATTATGTTCATGAACTTGACGAGAAGAAATTTACGCATACACTTTGGGAAATGTGTACAGAGTGTATAGTTGTGTTCCCGGATGGTGTAGGTATTCTCCCATGGATGCTTTGCGGAACTAATGAAATAGGCGAGGCAACAGCAGAAAAAATGAAAGAATTCAGACTTGTTATATGGGCAATGCATGGAATATATGGTGCTGGAAAAACTCTTGATGAGACATTTGGACTTATTGAAACTGTTGAAAAAGCTGCACAGATATATATGCTTACAGCTGGACTTGAGAGAAAGAATACAATAAAAGACGAAGATATGATTAAGCTTGCAGAATTCTTTAAGGTGGATTATAGAAAAGATTTCCTTAATATATGAAGCGGTTTCATATAAGGACATATGCAATGACGCAGGAAATTCCTGCGTCATTTTTAATGCGGAATAACATTTAAAGTGATATAATAAATAAATATTTACAAATCAGCAGTTTGGAGTGAATGAAATGCATTTTATAAAGAAAAATATTATTATTCCACTTGTTGTATTTATAATCGGAATGAGTGCTGTGGCAGGTATTGTATGCAGCATAAATAACGAGCAGAATAAGCAGAACAGGACAATGGCGAATCTTAACGCAATGACTTATGCAGAGCGTATGAAGACGGATGTTATGAAAGGCATAGTCGTTTCAGACTCATTAAGACAGATAATTATAAGTGAAGATGGACAGCTTAATAAATTCTATGAGATAGCAGAGGAGATGATGGCAGATTCTGTTCAGAGCATCCAGATTGCACCAGATGGTGTTGTGACAGATATTTATCCTCAGGAAGGCAATGATGCTGGAAAGATTGATCTGTTAAATGATAAAGACCGTGGTGAAATATGTCGTTATGGAAGAGATAATAAAGTTGTTACAATGCAGGGACCATTTCAATTAAAGCAGGGGGGATATGGTATAGCTGTAAGAAATCCAGTATACATTGAAGAAAACGGACATGAAGATTTCTGGGGATTTGCAATAGTTATAATCCGTGTTCCTGAGATTTTTGCTGATTCAATGAAGGCACTTTCCGATTTTGGTTATAATTATATATTATATAAAACTGCTTTTCCGTGGGAGTCTGAATTTGAAGAAGTGTATGGCTCGGAAGAAGAGTTAAAGAATCCTGTTTCATATACATTTGATATAGGAGACAGCAAGTGGAAGCTTGATGTAATGCCATATAAGACCCAGTCTGAAAGAAGATATCTGTATGCGGCTGGAATAGGCGGAATTATTATTGTACTGCTTCTTACAGGGTTTACATGTGCGCTGCTTGTGCTTGACGAACATAGAAAGAAGTTTAAGAAACTGGCTATAACAGATGCTTTGACAGGAATATATAACCGACATGGATATGATGAAAGAGTGACAAGGTATCTTAAGCAGAATCCGGATAATCATTGTGTAGGAGTAGAATTTGATATTGATGATTTTAAGACTATCAATGATATGTATGGCCATGCTTATGGCGATGTGGCACTTAAGGCATTGTCCGAGGGAATGCAGAAGTTTTTTGATAAAAATGTGGTTTTAGGACGAAACGGTGGTGATGAATTCTGTATTTTCCTGCCAGATTGTACATGTGCAGATGTTAAGGAAAAACTGGAGGAATTCACAAAGTTAAAACGGTCATTTAAATATGAAGGTGAAGAGCATCAGTTCACTATATCAGTTGGATATGCTGAATATCCGGTTCATGCTGACAAACCATCAAAGCTCATGCGTTGTGCTGATACTGCACTTTATGAGGTGAAACTTCGTGGAAAGAATGGCTGCATGGCATATAAGAACGGACTCAGAAAGGATATTCGTACACAGCTTGGTTTTGCACTTAAAGATGTTTCTGAAAATCTTCCAGGAGCATTTATCATATACAAAGCAGATAAGAGTGATGATGAAATTCTTTTTGCAAACCGTGAGTTTATCAGATTTGCAGGCTGTAAGAACATGGATGAATTGTTGGAATACACTAAAAGAAGTTTCCGTAATCTCATTAGAGAGGATGAACGGGAAACTGTTGAAGCAGATATATGGAAGCAGATTGATGAAGGACATACGAATGATTATACACATTTTCATATGAAGAAAGCAGATGGAAAATTTATAGAAGTGTTGGATCACGGAAGAATTGTTGAGAATGGACGACATGGCAGAATATTCTATGTATTGATAACTAATATGGAAACAGTAAGAGAAAATTATGGAAATTCAGAATGTAACAATTGAAGATGCAGAGGAGCTTCTTGATATATATGCACCATATGTTAAGGATACAGCAATAACATTTGAATATGATGTGCCTTCTGTAGAAGAATTCAGACAAAGAATCGCAAATATTTCAGACAGATATCCATATATTAAGGCAGTAGACAATGGACGGATTGTCGGTTATGCATATGCCGGATGTTTTAAGGACAGGAGAGCATATGACTGGTCTGTTGAGACAACTATTTATGTGCGACAGGACTGCAAGAGAATGGGAATTGGAAGACTTTTATATGATAGACTTGAACATGAACTTAAGAGTATGGGAATACTTAATATGAATGCATGTATTGCATGCCCTGTACAGGAAAGCAAGTATCTTAATGATGACAGTATCCGCTTCCACAGCAGATTGGGCTTTTCAGAGATTGGTCGTTTCCATTACAGTGGATATAAGTTTAACCAGTGGTTCGATATGGTGTGGATGGAGAAGATGATTGGGGAGCATAACGCAGAACCGGCAGAAGTCTGGGGATAAATATATAAAAACATAAAACTGCCGTCCGTTTAACATTAAGTTTAGCGGATGGCAGTTTTTATATGGAATGTTTAGTTATAGGCTGTGTGTATCAAGAACTTTTCTGCCCGTTACCGGATCGGTAATACCAAGTAAAGCCATGATTAGTGCCATTCTTATGTATTTTCCGTTCTGAACCTGGTCAAAATATGCAGCTCTTGGATCGTTATCGACATCAAGAGAAATCTCGTCAACTCGTGGCAGAGGGTGAAGAACAGGCATATCTTTATCAGCCAGCTTTAATTTTTCTTCGTCCAGAATGTAGACATCTTTTAAACGGAGATATTCCTCTTCATTGAAAAATCTTTCTTTCTGTACTCTTGTCATATATAGAACATCAAGCTTAGGGAGAGTATCTTCAAGGCTTGACACTTCCTCATAAGATGAATTAGATGGATTTAATACATCGTCTCTCAAGTAATCCGGAATCCGTAATTCTTCGGGAGATATGAAGTAGAATTTATTATCAGAGAAACGAGTAAGGCTGCTGACAAGGGAGTGTACCGTCCGTCCGAATTTCAGGTCGCCACAGAAACCGATAGTCAGGTTATTAAGCTTTCCTTTACGCTGTCTTATAGTCATCATATCAATAAGTGTCTGTGTAGGGTGTGCATGACCGCCGTCTCCTGCGTTTATTATAGGAATGCGTGAATATATTGATGCCTGCAGTGGAGCACCTTCTTTAGGATGTCTCATTGCAATTATATCTGCATAGCAGCTTACAACTCTTGCAGTATCAGCAACGGTTTCACCTTTGGAAGCACTAGACTGAGCTGCACTTGAAAAGCCCAGTGTCTGTCCTCCAAGACTTAACATAGCAGACTCGAAAGATAAACGGGTTCTGGTACTTGGTTCGTAAAAAAGTGTAGCAAGCTGTCTGCCATCGGCAACATGCTTATATAATTGTGGTCCAATGGATATCCGCTCCGCAAGATCTAATATATTCATAGTTTCTTCAACGGAAAGATCCATAGGGGTTATCAGATGTCTCATAGCCACTCTCCTTTTAATAAATATTCATCTCTCTTAGCGCCGACAGATATAAAGTTGATTTCTGCATGAAGCATATCCTCAATTGTTTTAATGTAATTTTTTGCATTAGCAGGAAGCTCGTCAAATGTCCTGCAATGTGATATATCTTCTTCCCAGCCGGGAACTTTGTATATAACAGGAGTGCATGAATCAAGGTTATCAGTTGGGTCAAATTCAACCAGAGAGCCGTTTGGGTCATTGTAGCCTGTAATTATAGGAATTTCTTTCATAGAGCTTAATACATCAAGCTTGGTTAGTGCGATTTTGTCTGCATGCTGGCATCTGAGTCCGTATCTGCTTGCAACTGCATCAAAAGGACCAACACGGCGAGGACGGCCTGTTGCAGCACCGAATTCACCACCGGATACTCTTAAGTCTTGCTGCCATTTTTCTGAAACAGCATTTTCAGCAACAAAAGGTCCTGCACCAACGCATGTAGAATAAGCTTTAAGCACGCCAACGACATGGTCAGCGTGTCTGCCGGGAATTCCTGCACCGATAGGACCATAGGCAGATATAGTTGATGAACTTGAAGTGTAAGGGAAGATACCGTAATCAATATCTCTTAATGCACCAAGCTGAGCCTCAAGAATAACTTTTTTACCACAGGATAATGCCTTGTCTATAAATGTGCCTGTATCGCATATGTATTTGCTGAACCTTTCAGCCTGTTCCCTGCACCAGTCAAGAAGTGCCGGATAAGACATTGGCTCCTGATGATAGCAGCCGGCAAGCTCAAGGTTCTTGGATTCAAGAATAGTTTTTAGTCTTGCCTGTACAGCTGTATCATCTAAGTGAAGCAGGTCGCCGAGACGCAGAGTCTTTTTTCTGTATTTGTCACTGTAGGCATATGCTATGCCTCGTCTTGTAGAACCGAAAGCAGAGCCGGTTCGTTCCAGTCTGTTTTCTTCAAGTTCATCCTGTATCCTGTGCCATGGCATAGATATTGTAGCTTTTTTAGATAATTTCAAATGTTTTGGATTAATCTGTATTCCTCTGTCTTCAATCTGTTTTATTTCATTGGCAAGATGTTCAAGGTCAACAACCATGCCATCACCAAGAATGCATATTACATCTGGGTGAAGAATTCCTGATGGCAGTAGATTAAGAACGAATTTTCCCTGATTAGTTACAACGGTGTGACCGGCGTTATTGCCGCCCTGATACCTGACGACTATATCTGCATTTTCAGCAAGAAGGTCAATGACACGGCCTTTGCCCTCGTCGCCCCAGTTAATACCTGTTACAGAAGTAAGCATAATAATAATTCCTCCTTATATAAATGTATAGTTAATATTAAGTGCAATAACGGAATGTGCGGTCCGTAATAATTCTGGCAAATATAAGTCCGAGTGGAAGTGCAACAATTATCATAATTGCTGATGTAAACCATGAGACTGCTTCTGTCAGGGACATTATGCCGAAATTGTATATTGCGCGGTATAAATAAAGTCCGGGTACCATAATAACTATGGAAGGAACTGTAAGTGATATTCTAGGATATCCATTATAATTTTTAATAAATGAGGCAAGTAATCCGGCAGTAGCAGCACCAATAAATGCGGCAGCAGCGGCAGGCATGCCTGTAAAATCAACAAGTTCAAGACGCAGCGTATTGGCGATACAACCAATAAGAGCAGCCATAGCCGCCATCGGAACAGAACTGTTAAACATGATAGAGAATCCGAATACACCGCAGAAGCTTGCAATAAGTCTTAATATCAAATGTAACATTTTTCCAATATGTAATGTAGTAAATTCTTCTGGCTGCAAATGCAGTAACAAAGCCATAATCCATGCAAATACGGTAGCAACCAGTACAATAATTATTGAATAAGTCAGCCTTTCAATACCTGACCGTAGGTCGAGCTTTGCAAGGTCAATGCCGCTGGTGATGAAAGGAAATCCCGGTATTATGAAAAGCATGGAACATATGTATCCGGCTTCATGTACAGAAGGGATATTAAACATCAGAATAGCAAGTTTAAGCAGAATTGCATATATAAGGCATGATGCAGATATAGAAACTGCTATATTCATGAATAGTGTAAAATGATGTTTAATAAGCTTTGTCCTTATAAGATTACCTGTTCCAGCTGCAATGAATGCGAAAAGCATCTCTATAGGACCGCCGCCAAGCAGAAATGTGAATCCGCAACATGCTAGAGCGGCGGCAAGTCCAAGCTTGACCGGTGAATACAGGGTATGTATCTGCTCAATTTCATCAAGCCTTTTATGAATCATTTCACCTGTAAGGTGGGCTTCTTCATTAGGAAAATTGTCAACAAACTGTTCCATTCTGTAAAGCTTGGAGGTATTAACACCGGTATTGGCAATGCTTAACGACTGTGATACGCAGTCATTACCATCAAAGCAGTTAAATTCAATAGACATAAGGCCAACATCCACGGTACAGGTTACTCCAAGTTCCTTGGATAGCTTATTCATAGATGTACGGACACGCCATGCACCAGTGCCGCATGATAGCATAATCAGACCTACACGACCGATAACGGAGGCTTTTTCTATAAGGTCTGCATTAGCAATTAATGCATTGCTGTCGGCATTCGTATAGTCGTGCCACGGAATTTCCATATGATTTTTTTCCATAATGTCAATGTAATTAGTCCTTGGCATATATAATCGCCTCTGCTTTCTTAACATGGTGTTCAAGGTTTCGTAAGAATATAGAATTAGGAAGGAAAATTCCAAGTTCATCAAAATGTTCATTGTGTTCAACGAATGAATCCTGACCATAGAATATGTATGCCATTGGAAGATTCTTCTCAAGCTCAAGCATAAGATCCCATACAGCACTATAGGCCTCTGCCTCGGTTTCCTTCATTCTGACAGTGTCAGGCAGTTCGCGGATAAGCAGTATACCAGTGCTTCTCTCAAGAACCTGCTGCTCCACTACAGACGGGTCATCGCCATATGTGTGACTGTATCTGTAAGCCTCGGCAAGAAACATATTTTTATTATTATCAAGGTTCTTATAAATGTTATAAAAATGCTGATAGTCTTTTTCATGAACAGAATTAGCAAATTCTGGTAGAAGCATACCTTTATCGTCGGTCATAATTATAGGATTTTGCTTTCCATCAGCGTTGAAGCGGTATGGAATAAGAAATGAATTTCTCAGTAAATCAAACATGGTATTTTGCGTGATAGCCATAAGAAATGCAGATAAGTCTTTATTAGAATAGCAGTTGAATAATGCTTCCGTGAATTGAAGCGGAGAAAGTATTGCTTCAGAATCATCATTGCAAAACAGATTGTTACAGAATGTCTGGAAAAGTTTGTTGTAAGCCCAAGGGTCATTTAGAATTTTATCAAATAAAACCTCAGATTTTTCTTCTCTTGGAAAGATAGTTTTTTCTTTCATAATCGTCAGCTCCTTCTTGTTTTTCAATTTCGGCTAGATTATACTATTGGCATAGAGATAAGTAAAAACTATAATTGATATAAATGCTATAACAATATGATATGTCAGATGTTACGGAGCGATAAGTTATGGATGTTAATTTTGAGTATTACAAGATATTTTATTATGTGGCAAGATATAAGAATTTTACGAAAGCCGCACAGGCATTAGGAAGCAGCCAGCCTAATGTTACAAGGGCAATGAACTGTCTGGAACAGCAGATTAATTCAACACTGTTTGTAAGAAATAACCGGGGAATACAGCTTACACCAGAGGGGGAAAAACTGTATATAAGGGTTACAGCGGCTATGACACAGCTTATGGCAGCAGAAGAAGAGCTTGCGGACAGTGCAAGTCTTTCACATGGCAGTATTTCCATAGGGGCAAGTGAGACTGCGCTTAATATATTTCTTCTTGATAAGTTAAAAGCATTTCACATGGTCAATCCCGGAATCCGGCTTAAGATATATAATCATTCAACGCCGGAGGCGGTTGATGCAGTAAAAAATGGACTGGTAGACTTTGCAGTGGTATCATCACCTGTGTACGCAGATTCATCACTAAAGACGGTGGTGCTGCATTCTTTTCAGGAAATACTTGTCGGAGGAACTACATTTACAGCATTGGGAAGTCAGGAATTATCAATAAGAGAATTGACGGATTATCCACTGATATGCCTTGGCAGAGAGACTATGACATTCAGATTCTATAAAGATTTATTTATGTCACATGGGGTTGAATTAGAGCCTGATACGGAGGCTGCGACAACAGACCAGATACTTCCTCTTGTAAAATGTGAATTAGGACTTGCATTCTTACCAGAGACAATGGCGCAGGAATCGATTGATAAGAAAGAGATTGTGAAGATATCTCTTAAGGATAATATTCCGAAGAGAAATATATGTCTTGTCTATGACAGCAGACACCCGGTGAGTTCGGCGGCAAGAAAGTTGAGAAAAACAATAGGGGAGATTAATTATGGGGAGAATTAAAGTATGTAACTTTGGCAGAATTATGCTGAAAATATTCTGCTGGACGACAGTAATATTATCAATATATCTGATAATAGGGTTTACAGGCTGTTATGAAAAATGGTTTGGTGGTCCGGCAGGAATAGTAAAAACGCCAGTTTACTGGCTTATCCGGGCAGGGATAGGAATTCTTGTGGAAAGCATAATATTCTGGATAGGAATTATTATGGTGTATGCGACATCTGAGCAGCTTGGAATCAGATGGAGAGTGCTTGGAATCGTGTGCGGATGGATACCTGTTGCACATCTTGTCATGCTTCATATTATTATAAAGACAGTTGGTGAGGAAGTCCGCATGGAGAAAATGCGTGCTAAGAGAAATTTGCAGCGCAAAGAACAGCGGATATGCAGTACGAAATATCCTGTTCTTATGGTGCATGGCGTATTTTTCAGAGATTTTGAACATCTTAATTACTGGGGAAGAATACCGGCAGAGCTTGAGGCTAATGGTGCAGTGATTTACTATGGAAATCATAACAGTGCCGCGGCTGTGCGAGACAGTGCTAAAGAGCTGGCAGAAAGAATTCATCAGATTATAAGAGAGACAGGTTGTGAGAAAGTAAATGTAATTGCTCATTCAAAAGGAGGACTTGACATGAGGGCAGCGTTAGCACTTACAGATATTGCACCTTATGTGGCTTCTCTTACAACGATAAATACACCACACAGGGGCTGTCAGTTCGCTGATTACCTTCTTGGCAAAATTCCTCAAAAACAGCAGCAGATGGTTGCCAATACATATAATGCGGGAGCGGCTAAACTCGGAGACATTAACCCTGATTTTCTTGCTGCAGTATATGACCTTACATCAGAAAAATGCAGTGAATTTAACAATGAAATAAAGGATAATCCAGACATTTATTATCAGTCAGTTGGTTCTAAACTAAACCATCCGGCTTCGGGAAGATTTCCACTTAATTTTACATATCCACTGGTGAAATATTTTGACGGACCAAATGACGGACTTGTTGGAGAAGAATCCTTTAGATGGGGACAGAACTATCAGTTTCTTACTGTCAGCGGTAAAAGAGGCATATCGCATGGTGATATGATAGATCTTAACAGGGAGAACATTAAAGGATTTGATGTTCGGGAATTTTATGTGCAGGTTGTTGCGGGACTTAAGAAGATGGGATTTTGATTTTTAAAATACAAATTATAAATTTTTAGTAAAATAAAATATTTGTAATTGACATATTTCTTGAAGATAGGTAATATAATATTAAAGATAGGTAACTTGAGTACCTGCCAAGCTAAGAAGTAAGGTGTTGTGCCAGAGAGCAGTGCCTTATGAGCTTTATACGGGTTTGACATTTACCACAATCTGGCTAGAAACCATAGGTTTTGAAGGAAAATGTCAGAGGCTCTGCTGATGTGAGGCAGAGCCTTTTTATATGTATAGGGGGATTGGAGTTTTTGCGAAATATTAAAGATTGTGTGAATGCGAATCTTTCGCTTTTAAATACAGGAAAAGAGATTATTTTATATGACAAATTAACAACTAGTAATAAACATAAATCACTGGAAGAACGGGCAATGGAATTTAACGGTGATCTGATGCTTGATGGGGAATATGATTGGGGAGAACTGGTTGGAAGAGAAAAAATATAAATATACCCAGCTGTGTTTTGCACAGCCGGGTATATTTTTACATCGCATTTTCAATACATTTAACAATATAATCAGAGCCAAGTTCAGTATTCAGTGTAATATCAAAGTTGCCAGCAGCGCCTAACATACGGTTTGTATAGTAGTGGTAGTTGTCGGCGCGTCGCTTGTCATCTTTCCAGAAAGTCTGCTCAGCGTCCTTCTCAGAAAGATTAAATTTTTCCATCTCCGGCAATCATCTTGATAATTTCATTACAATGTTATCATGTCAAATGTGGTTATGTCGGATAATTTATCGGTAAATGTTCTTATTTCAATCATAAAACGGTTAAAATATGGAAGTGCATAATATGAAATGGATATATTTTGGGTATTTCCAGATTGACATATGGATATTTTATTACTATCATAATGGTAACAGATATTCTTGTTTTTTCATAATGAGGTATTGCTATGACTATTCAGGAGATGAAGGATAAGAAGAAGGAAAAGGGTTATACATATGCACAGATTGCCAATTTATCAGGTGTACCATTAGGTACTGTGCAGAAGATTTTTTCCGGGGAGACGGTGAATCCAAGATACGATACGCTTCTGGCTTTGGAGCATTTTTTTGAAGAACCGCTTGAGGTAAGAGAGCATGTATACAACAGATATGAGAGGAACGGAAGTTATACTGTAGATGATTACCGTACTTTGCCTGATGAACAGAGGGTTGAGCTTATTGATGGATATTTCTATGATATGGCTTCACCAACCTTTGGACATCAGTCAATTGGAGGAGAGATTCATCGTCAGATTGCTAATTTTATTGTGGAGAATGGTGGTAACTGTCGTCCTTTTATTGCACCAGTAGATGTACAGCTTGATTGTGATGAAAAGACTATGGTTCAGCCAGATGTCGGCATTGTATGTGATTCTTCTAAGATTCAGCGTTTTGGTGTATATGGTGCACCGGATTTTCTTGTAGAAGTAATTTCTCCATCTACTAAGAAAAAGGACTACACTTTGAAGTTATCCAAGTATATTGAAGCAGGGGTGCGTGAATACTGGATAGTTGATTACATGCAGGAGAAGGTTCTGGTGTATTTCTTCGAGAGTGATGTGTATCCTGTTATTTATGGATTTGACAAGCCAGTTCCGGTGAATATATATGATGATAATCTTAAGATAGATTTCACCAATATTGCCAAATGGCCTAAGGATGGTATGGAGTAGTGAATCATCGAAATTAATTATATAAAATTTAAAGATGGAGGCAAAAATAAGATGAAACTTGATAAATTTATAGGAATGATGACAGGACATTTTGATAACAAAGAACAATTTGATATTATGCAGAAGGCAGGAAAAATATATCCTTATGCAGAACACATCAATACTATATGTAATGATAAAATAAAAAACATTCCTAAGGATTTTAACGGAAAATTTGTTGTTGAAGAAAGTTATTATGAAACCAATGGAAAAAGCCATGCATCACCCCACATTTTCCTTATTATGGAAACTGAGGACGGAATTGTTCTTTCTTCATATGAAATTCCAGCAGGAGAAGACAAGAATACATTTTCATATAATTCTATGAAGAATGTTGATTATGCTGAACTGAAAAAATCTGAAAAGTTTACACCGGCACTTTATCATGAAAAGAATGGAATCTGGGAGGGAGGCAGCATAAGCCAGTTTTCACCGGTAATGACATTTAAGCTTTGGGAAAAGTTTTCTGATAGCTGCCTGGAAGTATCTGAAAGCATGGAAGTTAACGGAAAAAGAACTTTTGGATATGATGAACCAATTATTTATAAGAGGATATAAACAGGAAAAATCTCACCTTTTTAGGATATATTGTTTCATAAGAGTTCAATACCAATAATTGAAGCCATGCAAAGATTAGCAGGAGAGCGGCTTAAATACGCAGTAAGCAATGATAAATAAGAAAAACGCAGGATATATGGGAGTTAGTCACTATATCCTGCGTTTTGTTTATTCGTTTTTATATATTTTATTATTAATTACTTTAACGATTCCTATAACGTTGTAAGTTAAGAAAATGTTGATAGGCAGCTGGATTAGATTTTTGGTAAATCTCATTGTAAGATAAAACATAAATCCTTTGCCGTACATTATGCTGCACCAGTATGTTCCAAGAAGAACATTTACAAGAAGTGTATCAATAGTAAGGGCAAGCACAACTCTTAAAAGAAACTTGAAATCAATGATTTCTAAAAGACTACGCTTTTCACCTGTTACTTTTTTCTTGGAAATTTTGATGTTGCAGTCATAGAAAAATAAACCATAGATAAGCCCAGCTAAAGCAGCACTTAATGTCCAGCCCGGAAAATAAGGACCGGTTGGCTTAATAATATACTGGATTATATCGCCAAGTCCTCCGCACATGAATCCCATAACAGGACCAAACATGTATCCAATTGCACAATTGGCGAGGAAAGATACTGAAATTCTGAGTGTCGGGGTTACATTAATAGATACAAAAACTGCTAAAACAGTGTGAAGTGCGACGAGGAGTGCCGCAGCAACAATTGACTTGAGACATTTGAACTCTTTTGCTGAAAATGCAAAATTTTTTAATAAAATTGACATAAAAATAACCTCCTTTGCAGTAGTATTCGCACTACATAAGAGGCTGTTGACCAGTATATGTAGCAGCGGGATGCGGATTATGTATCGCAAGAAATCTTTTCGTCCGTATGGCAACTCCCTGTCCATATGGCACTTAACGCACATATTCCTACTCTGCTTATATAATTGATTTGTACAGGCACTATTAAAGCACATATTCATATAAATGTAAAGCATTATATGAAGGCTGTTTACAATATATTATAAATTCTGTTTAGAATTAATGCATCTTCTGTTGTACATCAGGTGCATGGTCATGGCATCCTGTGCCTTGATTGCATTATGCTGTGCAATGGCAGTAGCTATTTCACGGTGAGTTTCAATAGTTTCTACTTTAAGAACATTACCGGTTGTCTCAACAAAAAGAGGAATTGAGCTGTTGATAATCGGAATGAGTCTTGGGATAATAAGATTCTTGCTTCCCATTGCTATTGCGGTGTGGAATTCTATATCTTTCTGGGTATGATCCTTTTTCTGCTTTAGAAGCTCTTCAACTTCATCGCACAAAGAAACAATTTTCTTAATATCATTATTATCTGCATATGTTGCAGACATAGCTGCGATAGCTGGTTCCAGTAAAAAACGGACTTCAAGCAGATCCTGGACAAGCTTTTTTGTCAGGTATGAATGTAAATCCGAGTGGGTCATCAACTACACCGGGTGATGATGCTACATATGTTCCAGATCCCTGTCTGATTGTCACAATGTTACGTGAAGCAAGTAATTTCATGGCTTCACGAAGAGAACTTCTTCCAATATTGAGTTCTTTAGCAAGATGTGCTTCATTAGGAAGCTTGTCACCTGGCTGTAAATGTTCATTTATCGGAACAGCTTCAACATTGCAGATAATGGCAGAGGCACTTGGATTAGCACTGCCTGGAAGTGCTCTTATGCCAGCTACAAGTCCTGACCTGTTAGCATATGCAAGAGAAGCAGGAAGACAGTCAGTAAGGCTTGCAAAGATGAAGAATATGAAACCATCAGATATAGTAACTATGGATATTATGGTGTTAATGAAGACAATATTAAAAATAAGACGGAAAGGTACTCAGCATTGATAAAAGGAATTGTGTTCTTGACAAATAAAGGTGGTGTGTTATAATTCATTTAACATTTAAGTTAAATGTTAAATGAAGGAGGAATGAATGTGAGCATGCAGGATACGCTTCAGGCGCTTGCTGATCCTACAAGACGCGAGATACTTAATCTGCTTAAGCAGTCCCGAATGTCTGCTGGAGAGATTAGCAATCATTTTTCAATTTCGGGTGCGGCAGTTTCCAGACACCTGTCTGTTTTGAAGGAAGCTGATTTAATTCGAGACGAGCGGGAGGGCAAATATATTTATTATGAGCTTAACGCTACTGTGCTTGAGGAGATTTTATTATGGATTAGTGAATTAAAAGGAGAAAAAGACCATGATTAAACAACATAAAAAAATGTTAATATTAACATCTGTCATAACATTACTTCCAATCTTTATAGGTTTACTTTTATGGAGACAGCTGCCAGCTTCTGTCGCAACACATTTTGGAGTTGACAATCAACCAGATGGGTATTGTTCTAAAGCATTTGCAGTCTTTGGACTTCCGGTAATGATGCTGGTTTTTCATTTTATATGTATAGTTGCAACTAATATTGACCCCAAGAGAAAAAATATAAGCAAAAAGGTATTCCATGTTGTTATGTGGATTTGTCCGGTGATTTCTTTGGTTAATTGCAATATTCTCTATGTATATAATTTGGGATATAAGCTCAATATTGGATTTGTCTGCGGATTGTTCGTTGGAATTTTGTATCTTATTTTAGGAAATTTTATTCCAAAGGTAAAACCAAACTATAGCATTGGTTTTCGCATTCCTTGGGCATTGAATGATTCTGACAACTGGTATCATACACATAGATTTGGCGGAAAATGTATGGTGATTGGGGGAATTGCCATGATTGTAACCTCACCATTTCAAAATGTGTGGATATTTCTTGCTCTAGTCATTGTACCATGCATTCTGCCAGTAGTTTATTCATATATGTTTTATCGGAAAACAATGGGGTAAGTTTATTGTGCTTATGAACAGAATTAAGTATAATGAGTGCAGATAAGGGGGCAATATGGAATATGAAATACAATTTACCAGACCGGATATTAAGAGAAATTGTTTCTTTTGCGAAGGAACATTCTATTACTAAAATTATACTTTTTGGTTCTCGTGCGCGAGGTACGAACATGGAACGGAGTGATATAGATATTGCTGTGTATGGTGGGGATTTTGATGGTTTTTATTGGGATGTAAAGGAAAAAACACATTCTCTGCTGATGTTCGATATTGTACAGGCAGATGTATCAATTTCAGATGAATTAAAAGAGGAGATAGAAAAGGATGGTGTAGTGATTTATGAAAAAGCTTGATAACTTTAGTAATTGTCTGACTATATTAGCTAATGCGGATTTTAAGATGGCAGAAACTAATGATATATACCGGACAGGGGTTATTGGACAATTTAATCTTACTTTTGAACTTGCATGGAAAGCGTTGCAGGAGATTATGAGAAAACATGGTGTAGAAGATTCTTCTGCTGGATCACCACGAGAGATTCTGCAGCTTGGTTATAAATTTGGATTTATAAATGATTCCGAAACATGGTTGCTTATGTTAAAAAAACGCAATACCTCTGTTCATATATATAATGAGGAGGAAGTAGATGAATTGATTCTGCTGATACGCGACAGCTTTATTCCTGCGCTTACAGCTCTTAAAGATACACTTGCAAGGAAGCTGGATGAAGCAGAGAGTAACTGGGGGTAAAAAATATATCGTATAAAAACCGGTTTGATGGAAAAGATGAAATATAGATATATAATAGGGACACATACCCTTTAGGAAGGGCATGTGTCCTTTGCTTTTGACGGGATTGGGGTTGGTTATGATGTATTTTCAGGATTTGTTCAGTAGTGCATGGGTTGTCTGGGGAAAAGTATGAATAACAGCATTTATAATAAATTAATTGGAATTACATGTGAAAAAGATTATAATATAAACAGCATTTGTCTAGTTTAAAAATAATATAGAGGGAAGGGATATTTATAAGTTTATCAAAAGAATATGTAAAAATGCGAATGGAGCGCAACAAGGAAATAGCTACATCTGCGAATCTGGCTGACAGCCTGACAGAACAGCAGTGTGATGTACTTGAATGGGCCTCTGACATGAGGCATGTAATGCATAAGAACAGTGAGGCATTATATGATGTTAACGCACCTAAGCATAAGGAAATTAAAGCATTTATAAGTGATACACATTATTCACAGAATCCGAATAACCTTAATAAAAGATTAAAAGATGCTGGATTACCGCTTATCAAGTGGTCATTTGATGATACAAGGATTCCGACAAATGAGCTGGCAATGATTCTTGATAACAGAAGACTTGAGAAGAGCAGAAAAAGGCAGTGTATCAGGACATTAGAAAAAGCGAATGCTGATATTGAGAATTATTTTGCACAAATTGATGCCAAATACCTCACATTTTATTGTCCATCAGGGAATAAAAGAGTTTTTAGTAATCATAGTAAAGAGGTCAGTGTGGAGTCAAGGAATGTTACTATTGCAGAAGGCTATACAATTATGGGAATCGAGAGTCTTAAGAATAATATAGCCTATCTGCTTCATGTGTATGCTGGTCAGATTAGTATTGAAGATATTGTTGCATATGTCAATGAAGATATAGAAAACAGGATTTATCATATGGATGCCTCAATGGCTCCACAAAGTGTTCATAAAGCGACTAATGCCCTGGTTGAAACAGGATATATAAAACCTGATACTAAAGAACTTATTTATATTAATCTTACTAAAAGAGGCGACGCATTTGTAGGAAGCTACTGTGGGACGCTTAATAAGATAGCAGCTTCATTATCTATACTGCCATTTAATAAGGCGCACAAGAATGATATTGTTTATTATAGCTATCTGATTGGATGGCAACGTGCTAAAAGAGAGCTAAAGCCACTGATTCCTAAAACTGTCGATTTTATCAGTAATAAGATAAAAGAGAAGCAGGAGATGATGTATACCGGTGACGATAGTAATTATGCCGTGGAGATGGAGCAGACAATTATCCAGAGCATGAATATTAATAGTTTGCCGGTTGTCTATGAGGTTAAGAAGGGTACATATGTAATAGCGGAGATAACGACATTATTTGGAAAGATTAATGTAAGTATTATTAATTCTTTGTTTGTCGGAAGTGCATATACATTAACAATTCCGCAATATCAGTATACTGCAATAATTCATATGGCAGATAATATTGATTATGGAAAGATTCCTTATGAGGTACAGAAACAATTGAAGGCGGTTGTTCCTGAACTTATGAAGCTTTTACAGTGAGAGGGGAGGCAGGGGCAATGACCAATATATACAAGAATATTTATCTGAGAAAAGAAGAAGAAGTTTTATATAATATTAGAAAAAATGTGGATGAAACAGTGGAGACACCAACCATATCAAAGATAATAGATTATGTTCTGGCTGATCCATATGAACATATTATATATATGGATGTTAAGCTTAAGATGGTAACAAGTTATGATGCAACCAATGTATTTGTTGATACCGGTTATAAAAATATGTCAGGAGAACCATTATTTCTGTCGCTTGTGTTAAAGGACGATGTATTTACCGGCAAATATGTGGGAACGATTGATCAGCTTGGCAATGCAATTCTTACCATTGTAAAGATGAGAGTCAATGAACAGGAAATATATGATAACATGGAATTTCTTAAGAACAATTATGGCAATTATAAGCAGTTTGTTGATGACTGGGATCTCAAGGCTGGTGAGAGAGAAAAAGATAATAATCTAGGGGACATGAGTACTTTGTTTGAAGGAATTGATATATCAGAATTCCCGGAGACAGCAGAAGAAATTCCTTCAAATGAGGATACAGCAGCTGCGTCAGAATCAGATTTTTATGAAGAAGATATGGATGCTGAATCAGAAAATGGGCAGGAATTATTGTTAGAAGAGATTAAGAATGATAAAATGCATGTGTATGACTATATTCCCGATAAATTGTATCTTGTTGAATGTCACACAATGCTAGGAACTATCAACTTCTCACTTGTTAATAATTATATGGATGTATTCGGGGACAAAATACCTCTATACAGCCTGTTTATTGTTCAATACAATCAGGGTACAAGCCTTGGACAGCTGTTACAGGATGTAGATTTAAGACAGTATAATCTGCAGATTCCAGATAAGATTATTGATGAAATAAGTGATGCTGTGAATTATATCAGGGGGTATATGGGCAGAGAATAAAAACGAGAAATTCAAGGAGAAATAAGAGAATGTCAAAAGATGAATCAAAGGATGAATATTTAATTACAGATGTGCCCCTTAAAGCACTGACAGTTTTTGCCATGCCTATGATTCTGGGTAGTTTTTTCCAACAAGTATATAATATGGCTGACTCAATTATTGTCGGTCAGTTTGTCGGTTCATCTGCACTTGCGGCTGTCGGAGCATGCGCTGCTCTCACAAATGTATTTATTTGTGTGGCACTTGGTGCCGGGGTAGGTGCCGGAGTGCTTGTGAGCCGTTATTTTGGTGCAAGAAATTATAGTAAAATGAAGACCATTGTATCAACATCATTAATCAGTTTCCTAATTTTAAGTATACTACTGGGAATCTTTGGCTTCGGGTTATCACACCCAATGATGAGTTTATTACAGACACCGGCTGATATACTGGATGAGGCAGTACTGTATCTTCGTGTTTATTTTGTGGGATTTCCGTTTCTGTTTATGTACAATATTCTTTCAACGATGTTTACTTCAATCGGTGAATCAAAGATTCCGTTAGTGCTTCTTATATTTTCTTCTGTCTTAAATATTCTGATGGACCTATGGATGGTTGCTGGTTTAGGACTTGGCGTGTTTGGTGCAGCTCTTGCAACCTTGATTGCACAGGGTATCTCAGCGGTATTTTCATTTGTAATTTTCTTTTGCCGGATGCGTCGGTATAAAAGTCATTTTGACTGGTTTGACAGGAAGGAGTTACGTTCAATGCTTCAGATTGCCATACCATCAATTCTTCAGCAGTCTACAGTATCGATTGGCATGATGATAGTACAGGCAGTTGTAAATCCGTTTGGTACACAGGCACTCGCAGGCTATGCAGCGACAATGAGAGTAGAAAATGTATTTTCACTTATATTTGTATCCATTGGAAATGCAGTGTCACCTTATGTTTCCCAGAATCTTGGTGCAAAGAAAATTGGGCGTATTAAAAAAGGATATCACGCTGCGCTTGTGTTAGATATATGTTTTGCAGTCCTTGCTTTCATAGTCATTGAGACACTGCATACACACATTTCTTCACTGTTCCTTGGTAAAGATGGAACAACTTTGGCATATCAGGTGTCAGGGGATTACATGAAATGGTTAGGTTACTTTTTCATTTTCATGGGTATCAAGATGGCTACAGATGGAGTTCTTCGTGGGCTGGGAATCATGCGGCCATTTCTTATAGCAAATATGGTTAACCTTGCAATCCGCCTGTCAGTTGCTCTGATTTGTGCACCGCGTTTTGGTATAGAGTTTGTCTGGCTTGCTGTACCAGCCGGCTGGTTTGCAAATTTTCTGATTTCCTATGTGGCACTCAGAAAGTCATGGCCGGTTGAAAAGGCAGATGGATTCTGATAGAAATTTGTTAAAAGATTAAAAAGATATTATAGACAGATTATAAGGAGACTGTTATGACACAGAACAGCTACAGGTATTTTAAGAACGACCAGTGTAAATATTACCCATGTCATAAGATAGAAGAAGGGCAGGATTTCAACTGTCTTTTTTGTTATTGTCCCATGAACTGCTATGAGGATTGTCCGGGAACACCGCAGTATATAACAAGAGAAAGCGGGAAACGGATAAAGGATTGTACGAATTGTACATTTCCGCATATTCCGGAAAATTATGATTACATAGTAAAGTTTTTATCTGAAAAGATGAGATAGGAGAAGAAACTCACAATGAAAAAGGCTATTCTTATAGTAAGTTTTGGAACTACATATACAGAGACAAGAATAAAGAATATTACAGCTATTAAGAATCAGGTATCAATGCTTTATCCTGATACGATTATAGAAGAGGCTGTATCAAGCAGGATTGTAAGAAATCATATGAAGCAGGATGAGCATATTGATGCAAAAAGTCCGCTGGAAGCCCTGATGAGTCTAAAAGAGCAGGGCGTAACCGGGGTTGTGGTATTTCCAACTCATGTAATAGATGGCATAGAGAACAATCAGATGAAAAATGCAGTTGAACAATGCAGAACTTTTTTTGAAAAGATAGTTACAGCTGATGCACTTTTGTCAAATGTGGATGATTACACAGATGTTTCGAAGGCACTGTGGGAGTCATTAAAGGAAATAGCCGGTGATTCACCTTTGATTTTTATGGGGCATGGAACGGAGCATTCGGCTGATGAAAGCTATATGATAATTGAGCAGGCATTAAGGGCGTATGCCAGACATCCTGTTTATATTGCAACAGTTGAGGGAAAGAGAACAATTCAGGATGTAATCAGGCAGATGAAAGATGAAGGGATTGTTAATACAAGAGTAGTTCTTGCACCATTTATGTTAGTGGCAGGAGATCATGCCAATAATGATATGGCAGGAGAGAGTGATTCACTTGCAAGTATATTAAAAGAAGAAGGATATGCTCCGGAATGTGTCCTGAAAGGAATTGGTGAATATCCGGCAGTAAGACAGGTGTATCTGTCACATTTGCAGAAAGCCGTAACACAGCTTGAGTACATACCGGATGAACAATCAGGCATATTGTATGGTATTGGAGTTGGCACAGGTAATCCGAAGCAGATGACATTGCAGGAACTGGAGGTAATCAGGGAGTGCGACCTGATAGTGATTCCGGCAGTGTCAAAGGAAGAGTGTTATTCATACCGCATAGCAGAGCAGGCTTATCATGAAATTTCGGAAAAGCCTGTATTATGCATGCCATTTCCAATGATTAAGGATGAAGGAAAACTTGAAATTTCACATAATAAAATATATGAAAACATAGAAGGATATTTGAGCAAAGGCCAGAAAGTAGGAATGCTTACAATAGGTGATCCGTCTATATATTCTACATATATGTACATGCATAAAAGAGCAGAAGCAAATGGCTGGAGAGCACAGATAATATCTGGTGTTCCTTCATTTTGCTCTGTTGCAGCAAGACTTGGGATATCACTTGGAGAGAAGAATGAAGAAATTCATATTATCCCGTCAGCGTATAAACCTGAGGATACATTTTTATATGATGGAACATGTGTGTATATGAAGTCGGGAAAGGGGCTGAAAGCGTTGATTTCAGCACTGCGTCTCAGACAGGAAACAACAGGGGAATCATATGAAATAAATGCAGTTTCGAATTGTGGCATGGACAATGAAAAGATATATCATGGTCTGGATGAACTTGAAGAGGCACAGGGGTATCTTACAACAGTTATAGTAAAAAAGAAAAACAATTGCATTTCTAGTAATAATATGGAATAATAAACGCTGGATATAATCCAGATGATAACGAAATAATCACTGTAAGCGAAGTATATATGTACTTCAGGGAATCAGGTGGGAATCCTGAACAGTTCCGCTGCTGTATACAGGGAGGCGATATCCATTATGCCACTGGAAGAAGTATTTATTCTTATTCTGGGAAGGCGGATATTGCTTATGATCTGTGAGTCAGAAGACCGGCTTACAGGCAGAGCCATAATAGTCGTTGCGAGAACAACTGACTATTGTTTTTTATGCAGACACATGAGTCTGTTCCTTTTCTGCAGATAATGACGGAATCATCCAATAACTTCATGAGAAAGGAAAAGGAGAATGAAAATGAAGAAAAAAAGATTTCTGTCACTCATACTTATGCTTGTAATGCTTGTGTCTACACTTGTAATGAGTGGATGTGGAACAGAAAAGAAATCAGGTAACGAGGGTAATTATGATGGAGAACTTGTATATGACCATTCAATGGAATTACAGTATGCCAAGCTGTTCTCTGTAGATTATTACAAGGGTGGCTACAAACTCATCACAATAACTAACAGAGATGAGGATACAGCAATTGTGTCAAAACAGTCAAAGCTTTTACTTGTTCCGGACGGAATGTCTGCACCATCAGGAGTTGATTCTGATACAGTAATATTAAAAGCACCTGTGACTAATATGCTGGTTTCATCTACACCTGTAACATCTCTTATGAATGCAAGCAATTGTCTTGATAACATAAGCCAGGTTACTTACGATAAAAAATCATGGTATATTGATGCCGTTAAGAAGGCATTTGATGATGGAAAGCTGACTTATGTAGGAGATTACAAAGCTCCTGATTATGAAACAATAATAGCAGGTGCCCCTACACTTGCAATATTTTCAACAATGCTTACAAGTGTTCCTGATGTTGCAGAAAAGTTAAAAGAATTAGGAATTAACTACATATTAGACCAGTCTACTTATGAAGATCATCCATTAGGAAGAGTAGAGTGGGCTAAGCTTTATGCTGCACTCTGTAATGAAGAGGATGCTGCAACAGATATGTTTAACGCGCAGGCTGCATATGTTGATACTCTTTCAAAGGCGGAAAAAACAGGAAAATCTGTAGCTGTATTTTATATTACATCAAAGGGTAAGCTGTATGTCAGAAATGCAGGAGATTATCTTGCACAGATGGTAAATATAGCAGGTGGAGATTACATTTTCTCAGATTTAAATGCTGATAAAACAGGCACACAGGAAATGGGAATAGAAAGCTTTTATGAAAAGGCAAAGGATGCAGATTATATAATTTATGTATGGAACTTAGGCGGAAAGCCATCAACTCTTAGTGATTTTACAGGATATAACAGTATTCTTGCTGATATAAAGGCTGTTAAGGATGGAAATGTATGGTGTACAACACCAGATTTCTTCCAGATTGCAGATACAATTGGAAGTATGATTAACGATATCAATCTTATGTTAAATGCTGATGCTGATACATCAGAGCTTACATACTTAAAGAAGTTAAAATAAAACTTATGTCTGAAAGTGACTGTCACATTAAGCAAATAGTACTTAATGAGGCAGTCATTTTGAGAATAGAGATAAGAATGGAGAAAAAATGCAGATAAAACAGATACTCCGTTATCAGTTGGTTTATGTGCTGCTTGTGATATTACTTGTTGCAGCAGTCATATTCAATATTAATACAGGCAATATAAATATATCTCCCATAAGGATTTTCAGGATAATATTTCTGAAGGATTATGTTGGAACACCAGAATATAATATTATCTGGAAAATACGATTACCACGATTATGTATGGCTGCTATTCTTGGCGGTGCATTGTCATTGTCGGGATTTTTATTACAGACATTTTTCAGAAATCCTATAGCAGGTCCGTTTGTGCTTGGTATTTCGTCAGGTGCCAAAATGTTTGTTGCCATTACAATGATTTTCTTGCTGAAATATGTGTCAGGAATGCCATTATGGGCTCAGATTGCAGCAGCATTTATAGGTTCACTTTTTGCAATGCTGTATGTATTACTTTTTGCAAATAAGGTAAAGAGTATGTCTATGCTTTTAGTTGTAGGAATTATGATAAGTTATATATGCTCTGCAATAACTGATTTATGTATTACATTTGCAAATGATTCAGATATTGCCAATCTTACCCACTGGGCTATGGGCAGCTTTTCCGGAAGCTCATGGACTGCTGTAAAGCTTGCAGCTATAGTTGTTTTTCCAACATCATTCATTACTTTTTTATTTTCAAAACCAATTAACGCTTATCTGTTGGGAGAGGGATATGCACAGAGTATGGGAATTAATATCAGATTTTTCAGGGTGTGTATAGTAATGCTGTCGAGTATGCTTTCTGCCTGTGTTACAGCACTTGCAGGCCCGATATCGTTTGTGGGGATAGCAGTTCCGCATATTACAAGATTATCACTTAAAACAACGAAACCACTAGTTACGATTCCAGCGATTTTCCTGTGCGGTTCAGTCTTTTGTATGTTCTGTGACCTTATTGCAAGAACAATATTTTCACCATCAGAACTGGCAATAGGAACAGTTACAGCGGTATTTGGCGCACCAGTGGTTATCTGGCTTATGGTAAAGCAGAAAAAGTAATATTGGATAAAAAGTGGAGAAATATATGGAACAGATATATGTGCAGACAGAGGATTTAAGCGTTGGATATCATGGAAAAGTCCTTTTGTCAGATATAGCATTGAAGGTAAAAAAAGGCGAGATTCTTGTATTAATCGGACCTAATGGTGCAGGCAAATCAACAATAATAAAGAATATTATAAGAGAAATGAACCCGATAGGCGGTAATATATATGTCAAGGGCAGAAAGATAAGTGACTTTACAAGTAAAGAATACGCAAAGACAATGTCGGTTGTTCTTACGGAAAAAATTAAAACAGAAATGATGACATGCCGTGATGTTGTGGCAATGGGAAGATATCCATATACTAATTATTTTGGCAGACTGACTAAGGAAGATGAAGTGATTGTAAATGAGTCACTTAAAAAAGTGTCAGCACTGGATATAGCCGAAAATGATTTTTCACAGATTAGTGACGGACAGCGCCAGCGTATTATGCTTGCAAGGGCAATATGCCAGAAACCGGAGGTCATTGTTCTTGATGAACCAACCTCATTTCTTGATATAAGACATAAGATAGAACTGCTTGATATACTGCAGGAGATGGCGGTTAAAGATAATGTTGCAGTTATAGTATCATTACACGAAATTGAACTGGCGGCGAAAATAGCAGATTATGTTATGTGTGTCGGGGCAGATGGAAATATTGAATTCGGAAGACCGGAAAAAATATTTACGGATGACAGGATAAGCAGTCTTTACGGACTTACACATGGAACTTATAATTGTATGTATGGAAGCATAGAATTAAAGAAGCCGGAAGGAACGCCTAAGGTGTTTGTAGCAGGTGGTGCAGGAACAGGCGTATTTATATACAGGGAATTACAGCGCTTAGGAATAGCTTTCAGAGCGGGGATTCTTTATGAAAATGATTGTGATTTTCCTGTAGCAAAAGCGCTGGCATCAGAAGTTATTACAGAAAAAATGTTTGAACCTATAGGAAAAGATACATTTGAAGCAGCATGCAGAAAGATTGATGAATCAGATTATGTAATAGATACGGGGTGTCCGGTAGGGCAGATGAATGCCATGTTAAAGGATGTACTGGAGTATGCGGCAGAAAAGAAAAAAATTGTTCTTAAAAAACCGGATATAGATACATTGAAATCATTATTCACAGGAGAATAGATATTATGAAGCCAATGGATATTGAAAAACAGTCGTTTGCAATAATTGAAAAGGAACTTACAACAGATATTCCATCTGAATACAAGCCTGTTGTTAAGAGAGTTATTCATACAACAGCGGACTTTTCATATGAGACAAGCATGATGTTTTCAGATGGCGTTATAGAGAAAGCACTGATGGCAATACGTGAGGGTACAGAGATTGTGACCGATACCAACATGGCAAAATCAGGAATAAATCATAAGATGGCTGAAAAATTCGGATGCTCACTTAACTGTTATATGGCAGATGAAGGTGTTGCAAAAGAAGCTGCAAGCCGTGAGGTAACAAGGGCAGTGGTAAGTGTAGAGAAGGCGGCTAAGGACAATCCGGGATGTATTATGGTAGTTGGAAATGCGCCGACAGCACTCATGAGAATAAGAGAACTGTATGATGAAGGCACATTTGCACCAAGACTTGTTATCGGAGTTCCGGTTGGGTTTGTAAATGTAGTTGAGGCAAAAGAAGAAATAATTGAAAGCGGTATGCCATATATAGTTGCAAGAGGCAGAAAAGGCGGAAGCAATGTTGCGGCGGCAATTATGAACGCATTGTTTTATATGGCAGCAGATGATGATAAAGAGTGGCGCAGATGTTAGAGAGATATGTATATAAGAATCAGAAAAAAATGCGATGTGGATATACAACAGGAACATGTGCCTGCGCAGCGGCGAAAGCGGCGGCATGTATGCTTTTATCAGGCAGGAGAATTGAAAGTGTCAGTGTGATTACTCCGATGGGAGTAGAACTTACGCTGCCTGTCGATGAAATAACAATGGAACAGGACAGTGTTACATGTGCTATAAAAAAAGACAGCGGGGATGATCCTGATGTGACTAACGGAATATTAATATATGCCAGTGTTTCTTTTATATCCGGTGACAGCACAGATAAAAAAGTTGTAACAGATGGCGGAACAGGTGTTGGAAGAATTACTAAAAAGGGGCTGTCACGCCCGGTAGGAGAAGCGGCGATTAATCCGGTTCCGCTTAAAATGATTGAAGAAGGTGTATTGGAAGCAGCAGAGAATTATTCTTATGAGGGGAGTTTAAAGGTTGTAATATCAGCACCACAGGGAGTTGAAATTGCAAAGAAAACATTTAATCCGAACCTCGGAATAACAGGGGGAATATCAATTCTTGGAACAACTGGAATAGTAGAGCCTATGAGTGAACAGGCACTTATTGATACAATAAGGACAGAAATTAAAATGCATATAGCAGAAGGCGAAAAAGTTCTTCTGATTGCACCGGGAAATTATGGGCAGGATTTTCTGCTTAATACTCTTGGAATTGAACTTAAAAGAAGTATCAAATGCAGTAATTATATAGGTGATACAATAGATATGGTGTGTGATGCAGGCGCAGAAGCGATGCTTCTTGTAGGACACATAGGAAAACTTGTAAAACTGGGTGCAGGAATAATGAATACACATTCAAAAGCTGCAGACGGGCGTATGGAAGTCCTGGCAGCCTGTGCCATAAGAGCAGGTGCAGAGGCTGATACTGCAAGGAAAATACTTGACTGTGTCACGACAGAGGCTGCACTTGATATATTGAAAAAATCGGACATGCTTGAGAATACAATGAAGCAGCTTATGATCCGCATAGAGGATGTATTGCAAAGAAGAAGTGGCGGTAAAATAAGAATCGGGGCAATTGTATTCTCTAATGAATATGGAATATTAGGTAAGACAAAAACAGCGGATATGCTGTTAGAAGATATAATGGAGAATAATTATGGTTAAAATTGTCGGGGCTGGACCTGGGGCTAAAGATTTAATTACGGTGCGCGGAATGCGCATGCTTAATGAGGCAGATGTGATTATATATGCAGGTTCACTTGTAAATGAAGAACTGCTTGAATATGCAAAAAAAGACTGTGAGATATATAACAGTGCATACATGAATCTGGATGAGGTCATTGATGTAATTGTAAAAGCGGAGAGCGAAGGAAAGAATATAGTGCGGCTGCATACAGGAGATCCTTCACTTTATGGGGCTATAAGGGAGCAGATTGAGGAACTTGCGAAGCATGGAATTACATGTGAAATATGTCCTGGTGTCAGCAGCTTTCTTGCTGCGGCAGCTGCAATGAACTGTGAATATACAGTGCCGGAGGTTGCACAGTCAGTAATTATTACAAGGATGCCGGGAAGGACACCTGTTCCGGATAATGAGAGCATTGCAAAGCTGGCGGCACATGGAACCTCAATGGTTATATTCTTAAGTTCATCACATTTAAAGGAGCTTAAGGAAGAATTATATAAGGGAGCGTATACACCGGATACTCCATGTGCAATATGCTATAAGGCAAGCTGGAAGGATGAAAAATGTATAAAGACCACATTGGGAAATCTTGACAGAGAGGCCGAAAAGGAAGGAATTACAAAGACAGCACTTATAATGGTGGGAGAATTCTTAGGAGATAAATATTCATTTTCCAAGTTATATGATCCTGAATTTACAACGGAGTATAGAAAATGAGAACTGTTATAATAACATTTACACATGAGGGAATGAAGGTGGCAAAAAAGGCTTCCACGGTGACGGATGGAGAAGTTACAATTTACTGCCATAAAAGATGTGCGGATGATTACAGGGGAGATGCAGTTTCTTTTGCCACTGTCGGCAGTGTTATTAAGAACGAGTTCGCAATATGTGACAGGATATTATTTGTATGCGCGGCTGCAATAGCGGTAAGAACAATAGCCCCATATCTTAAAAGTAAGGTAACAGATCCGGCAGTACTCGTTGCAGATGAGAGTGGCAAATTTCTTATTTCATTGCTTTCAGGGCATATAGGTGGTGCCAATGAATGGTGCAATGAACTTGCAGACAGTATTGGTGCAATACCTGTAATTACTACAGCTACAGATACAAGAGGAATGTTTGCGGTTGATATGTTTGCAGCAGAGCATAATATGAAAATAGTTAATCCTGTCATGATACAGGATATATCAGGCCGGATACTTAATGGGGAAGCTGTTGGAATTACAGGAGATGAAACATTTGTCAAAATGTTAAGAGAGACCGAAAAACAATGGAATGGGCAGATTACATATACAGATAATGCAGACGGTAAATATGAAAGCGGTGTACAGATAATTTCTCATACTGATGAAAATGTGGTATTTAAGAGAACATTAAAACTTGTGCCACAAAATCTGGCAGTTGGAATCGGATGCAAAAAGGGAAAGACAGCAGAAGAGATAGAGCAGGCGGTTAAGAAGGTTTTCGATATGAATAATCTGATGCCAGAAGCTATTGCAGTAGCTGCCTCTGTTGACAGAAAAGCGGATGAGCAGGGAATTATTGAATTTGCAAGGAAATTTAAAGTTCCATACAGGACATATACACCTGAAGCATTAAGAGAGATTGAGGGAGATTTTTCATCATCAGCTTTTGTAAATGAGCAGATAGGTGTGGATAATGTATGTGAGCGCAGCGCATGTGCAGCATCTGGTGGAGGCAGAAAGCTTGCAGGAAAAACGGCAGATAACGGGATAACTGTTGCAGTATATAAAATGGTATAGATTAAGGAGTATGATATGCTTAAGATAGTTGGTTTTGGAAGTGGTGCAAAAGATAATATGACACTGGAAGCGTCAGCTGCAATATCGACAGCACAGTTAATAGTTGGTTATAGTACTTATGTTGATATATTGAAGCAGTATTTTCCGGATAAAGAATATTATTCAACTAATATGATGCAGGAAAAGGAGCGCTGTCAGTATGCCATAGACATGGCAAAGGAAGGCAGGGATGTAGTACTTGTATGCAGTGGAGACAGTGGTGTATATGGCATGGCGAGTCTGGTATATGAACTTGCAGATAAAGGAACTGATATTAAGGTAATATCAGGTGTCACAGCCGCCAATAGTGGTGCTGCCTGTCTCGGAGCACCTTTGTCACATGATTTTGCGGTTATAAGCTTAAGTGACTGTATGACTCCGTGGGAACTGATAAAGAAAAGAATCAGGGCAATGGCTGAAAGTGATATGGTAATGTGCATATATAATCCTTCAAGCCGCAGAAGAGCAGGATATTTAAAAGAAGCCTGTGACATTGTAATGGAAATACAGCCGGATAATACAGTATGTGGCTATGTAAGGAATATAGGCAGGGATAATGAGACAACAGGGGTTCTTACATTAAAGGAGTTAGCTGATTTCAAGGCAGATATGTTCACGACAGTTTATATTGGAAACAGCCATACTAAGATTATTAATGGAAAGATGGTTACACCGAGAGGATATAAGGTTGTATGAAAAAGACAATAATGCTTTTTGCCGGGACAACGGAAGGCCGCAGGATATGTGAATTTCTTGCAGTTAAAAAATGTATTACCCATGTGTATGTAACTACTGAGTATGGAAAAGAACTGCTTCCTGGGCAGAATAATGTGCATATACATGTCGGGAAAATGGATGAGGGACAGATGTCTGATGAGATAAAGGCAATCCATCCTGACATAGTTATTGATGCAACACATCCGTATGCCACACAGGTTACCCACAATATAAAAGGGGCATGTGACAGCAGACACATTTTTTATGTAAGGGTATTAAGAGAAGAGAATATAGAAAAAGCTGGTAATAATGCAGACAATATCATATATACTGAAACAATGAAGGATGCAGTCAGGCTGCTGAATGCAGACAGATATATTCATAAAAACGTTCTTATGACGACAGGAAGCAAGAACATACCTGAGTATGTCCATATTAAGGATTTTAAGGAAAGACTTTATCTTCGACTTCTGCCTAATCCACAGATGATGGAAAGTGCAATACAGGCAGGGATTATGCCGGCACATTTAATCGGAATGCAGGGACCGTTTTCACAGGAATTAAACGAAGCAGTAATCAGGCAGTTTAATATTGGGGTGCTTGTTACAAAAGAATCAGGAAATAACGGTGGGTATGAAGAAAAAATAACCGCAGCACTAAATACAGGAACTGACTGCATTGTAATCAGGCGACCATTGGAGAATGATGGCAAGAAGCTTTCGGAAATTATAGCGTATCTTGAAGAAAATATTGATTCACAGTGTTAACAGGTTAAGATGGAGTGAGTAATGAAAAGGGTAATTATAGCTGGAATGGGACCAGGCAGTAAAAGCTGCATTACAGAGGAAGTAAAAGCTGCAATTGATAATGCAGAAATTATAATAGGCTCAAAGCGGTTGATAGAGGAATATCCGGATAAAAAGACATTTTATGCTGTAACAGCAGATAATATAGTAAGTATTATTGAGCAGGAAGAGGCACAAGAATATGTTGTGCTTATGTCCGGAGATACCGGATTTTACAGTGGAACAAGAAAGCTTGCAGATGCGCTTGAAGGAAAATATGAATACCGTATCCTGCCTGGAGTATCTTCTGTAATATATTTTGCCGCAAGAATTGGCAAACCTTGGGAAAATGCGGCATTTGTAAGTGTGCATGGAAAAAAACAGAGTTACATACCTGTAGTTTTACAGAATGAGATGACATATTTTCTGACACAGGGAAATGTATCACAGATATGTAAGCAGCTTCAGAGTGTGGGGCTTTCAAAGGCACATGTCTGGATAGGGGAAAATCTTTCATATGAAAATGAAAAGATATCCAGTGGTGAAGTGTCAGAATTTACAGAATATGAGTCAGCAGGGCTTACTGTAATGGCAGTATACAATGATTATTCACATACATTTTCTATAACAGGAATTCCTGACAGTTATTTTATCCGTTCAGATGTGCCAATGACTAAGAGGGAAATACGGGCAGGTGTAATGAGCCGTATGGCAGTCAGAAAGAATTCATGTGTGTATGATATAGGCGCAGGAACAGGTTCTGTTTCGGTAGAGCTTGCACTGCATGCACCATACGGAACTGTATATGCGGTTGAGAGAACAGAAGAAGGATGCAGTCTTATTGCCCGTAATGCAGAGAAATTCGGACTTAATAACATAGAGATTATACATGGCAATGCAGCAGATGTAATTGATAATCTTCCAGTGCCGGATGAAGTGTTTATTGGTGGAAGTGGCGGTGAATCAGAATACATTTTTGACAGTATTCTTAGAAAAAATCCCAATGTCCATGTTGTGGCTACAGCAGTAACTTTAGAAACACTACAGGATATGATTTTCTTAATGGAAAAGAATAATATGAGTGTAATTGATACAGTCCAGATTGCAGTGACACAGATAAAGAAAACAGGCAGATATCATATGATGTCTGCAAATAATCCAGTATTTATTATAGAGGGAAGGAGAATCCAATGAGTCGTATAATGATAGCCGGAACAGGCAGTGGGTGTGGCAAAACAACAATTGTCTGTGGTTTATGCCAGTGCTTTAAAGATATGGGACTTAAGACATCAGCATTAAAATGCGGACCTGATTATATTGATTCTATGTTTCATTCCCGTGTACTGAATATGCGTACAGGCAATCTTGACAGCTGGTTCTGTGATGATGAGACAATAAAATATCTGCTTGCACGCAAAGAATGTGAGAGTGATATAACCGTAGTGGAAGGCGTTATGGGATACTTTGACGGTCAGGGATTTGGCACAAAGGGAAGCTCCTATGACATAGCAGGCATTACGGATACGCCGGTGATACTTATAGTAAACTGCCGCGGGATGAGTAATTCAATAGGCGCAGTCATAAAAGGATATACAGGATATGAAAAAGATAGTCATATCAGAGGAGTGATATTTAACAATTTATCATCCAGATTATATAAAGATGCTGCACAGATGGTTAAAGAGATGGGGATAGAACCATTAGGCTATCTGTCATATAAGAAGGAGGCCGTTCTTGAAAGCAGACATCTGGGTCTTGTTACATCGGCAGAGGTTGAACATTTTCAGGAAAAAGTCACCTGTATTGCCAGTCAGATGAAAGAAACACTGGATATAGACAGGATTCTTAAGATTGCAGAAAATGCCTCTGAGAATGAAATACATTACAAAGAAAAGAAAAAGAGAAATCTAAGAATAGCAGTTGCAAAGGATGAAGCATTCTGTTTTCTTTATGAAGATAACCTTGATTATTTAAGACAGAGTGGATGTGAACTTACATATTTCAGCCCTCTTAAAGACAGCAGTCTTCCTGACAATATAGACGGATTATTATTATATGGAGGATATCCTGAGCTTCATGCAGAAGAACTGTCAGAAAATATATCAATGCGAAAGGATATTGCTGGCAGGATACGGTCAGGTCTTCCGTGTATAGCGGAGTGTGGCGGTTTTCTATATCTGCATGAGTATCTTGAAACTCCAGGAAAAGAAAAATATCCAATGGCAGGAATTATAAGAGGGACAGGTTATAATGCCGGGAAATTGCAGCGATTTGGGTATATGAGCGTTAAGGCTGCAAAAGATACAATGCTTGCAGATAAAAATCAAAGCTTCCGTGCACATGAATTTCATTACTGGAACAGTGACTGTCCGGGCAGTGATTATGAAGTCATAAAGGCTTCTGATAACAGCACAGCTTCTGCTGGTTACGGAAGTGATACTTTATATGCCGGATTTCCACACATTTATTTTTATGGCAATGAAAATGTGGCAGAGAGATTTATGGATGCATGCATGAAGTATAAGAAGAACAGCAGACAGGCAGCAGAACTTATCCCAGAGCTGGATAAGATAAAAGGTATTAATAAAGATGCTGTGATGAAAGCAAAAGCTCACTGGAATGGAATAGCAAAGCCATTGCATGGTCTTGGGCTTATGGAAGAAATAATAACACAGATAGCAGGAATCCAGAATACAGTGGATGTACATATAGATAAACGGGCTGTTATTGTAATGTGTGCAGATAACGGAATAGTTGAAGAGGGAGTTACACAGACAGGACAGGATGTGACTGCAGTTGTAAGCTGCAATATGGCGGATGGAATATCGAGTGTATGCAGAATGGCAGCTTGCAGTAAAACAAAGGTGATTCCTGTAAATATAGGTATTGCAGCAGATAAGCTTGCGGATGGAACAGATGTAGGAACTTATAAAGGTCTTGTAAACAGGCGTGTTATGACAGGTACGAGAAATTTCCTTAGAGAACCTGCAATGTCACAGGAACAGCTCATACAGGCAGTCCACGAAGGAATTAAGCAGGTAGAATGGTGCAGTGAACAAGGATATAACATTCTTGCCACAGGAGAGATGGGGATTGGCAATACAACTACGAGTACAGCACTTGCAAGTATATTATTAAACCTTGAGCCGGAAGCTGTTACCGGAAGAGGTGCAGGACTTGATGATTCAGGGCTTAAAAGGAAAGTTGAAGTCATTACAAAGGCTAAAGAAATGTATGGCAGATACGCAGATAATCCATTAAAACTATTACAGAGTATAGGCGGACTTGATATAGCAGGACTTGTGGGAGTGTATATCGGAGGAGCAGTGTATGGGATACCCGTTGTTGCTGATGGTGTTATTGCATTGGTTGCAGCGCTTATTGCTGTGAGGTTACAGCCGGAGATTAATGATTACATTATTGTATCGCATCAGGGAAAAGAACCGGCAATGAAAGCGCTTCTTGATAGTCTGGGAAAGAAAGCTGTGATTCATGCAGAACTTGCGCTAGGTGAAGGAACAGGGGCAGTTATGATGTTTCCGCTTCTTGACATGGCTTTGCAGGTGTACAGGGAAAATACTACATTTGACGATATACAGATAGCTGCATATGAGGATTATGGAAAATGTTGATTATAATTACAGGGGTAAGTGGCAGCGGCAAGTCAGAATATGCGGAACAGATATGCTGTCAGCTTGCTGGAGATAATAAAAAATATTATGTGGCAACCATGCAGCCTTTCGGAGAGGAAGGCAGAATAAGAATTGAAAAGCATAAAAGGCAGCGTGAGGGCAAAGGCTTTGAAACGATAGAGCAGTATCAGAATATAGGCAGTGCATTGGATTACTGTGATAAAGAAGAAAGACCTGTGGTATTAGCTGAGTGCATGTCTAACCTTCTTGCCAATGAATGTTTTGGAGAAGCCGGAAAACCTGATGACATATTTGGTGAATGTATGAAACTGTATTCAGGATGCAGGCATCTCGTTATTGTAACAAATGAAGTATTTTCAGACGGATGTGAATATGATGCCGGTACAACTGATTATATAAGGCGTCTTGGGGAGCTTAATGTAAGGCTTGCCGGGGCAGCAGATGCAGTTGTAGAAGTTGTATATTCAATTCCGGTATTTTTAAAGGGGGATATTGGCAATGTCGATAATTAAATCACTGGTGATTGCATTTTCAATGTATTCCAAAATACCAATGCCACATCTTGAATTAGAAGAAAAAGATATGAAATATGTAATGGGCTTCTTTCCGCTGATTGGACTTATAACTGGAGCATTGGTTTATGGATGGATATATGCCGGGAGAATTTTAAATGTGCCGGATATAAGCAGGACTCTGGTACTTATCATACTGCCGGTTATTATAACAGGGGGAATCCATGTTGACGGTTATATGGATACATGTGATGCACTTAATTCATATGGTGACAGGGAAAAGAAACTGGCAATATTAAAGGATTCGCATATTGGTGCATTTGCAGTTATTAAACTTCTGGTTTATTATGTGCTGTATTTTGCTGCTGCATTTATTGTTGTACAGAAGGCGGGAAATATGCAGATTATTATTATGTCACTTATTTTCTATCTTTCAAGAATTATCAGCGGATTGGCAGCAGTTAATTTCCGTGGCGCAAGAAATAACGGAATGCTTCATACATTTACAAGTGTTACAGCCAGAAAGAGGGTAAATATAATGCTTGTAATGCAGCTTATATTATGTATTTCATGTATGTGTATATGCAGTATTATAACAGCAGCTGTTGTTGCTGTCGTGGCATTTCTAGTTTTACTCTATTACAGGCATATGGCATATAAGCAGTTTGGTGGGGTAACAGGTGACCTTGCGGGCTATCTGCTTTGTGTGAGCGAGTTGTGCATGACGGCTGCAATTGCAGTAATTACATTAATTTAGCCAGCAGAATGGAGATAATATGGAAGTATATTTTGGTGGGGCTTATCAGGGAAAGCTTGATTATGTATGTAGTAAGAAAAATATGTCTGTTGTGGCAGATGGGGCAGATTGTAATATTGAAGACCTGGGAAATGCTGAAATATTAAATCATATGCATCTGCTTATAAAAAGATATGTTAAAGAAGGAAAATCAACAGACACTCTGATAGATAGTCTGTATGATATCAATCCGGAAATTATTATAATATGTGATGAAGTTGGGAGCGGAATAGTTCCGTTAGAAAAAGAGGACAGAATATACAGAGAGGCAGTCGGACGCGTACTTTGCAGTGCAGTCAGGAAGTCTGTGCATGTGGAAAGAGTAATCTGTGGAATAGGACAGTGTCTGAAAGGCGGACAGTAAGGAATATGGAGATTGTATTAATCAGACATGGAGCAACAGCAGGAAATATTGAAAAGAGATATATAGGAATTACGGATGAACCATTGTGTGATACAGGAACGGCACAGATACACGAGTATATGAGTGACAGATGTTATCCACAGGTACAGGCATTATATGTAAGTCCTTTAAAAAGATGCAGTCAGACAGCAGCATTTATATATCCTGACATGAAGCAGATAATTGTGCAGGATTTCAGGGAATGTGACTTTGGTAAATTCGAGGGAAAGAATTATAAAGAACTGACGGGCGATGAGTATTACCAGAAATGGATTGACAGTAATGGAACAATACCTTTTCCGCAGGGAGAAGATATAGCTGATTTCAGGACAAGATGTGTCCATGCGTGGAACAAGGTTGTTAATGAGTGCATGGAATCAGGGGTGGGAACGGCTGCATGTGTTGTTCATGGAGGAACTATAATGGCGGTTTTGTCAGAAATCTATGGTGGAGATTATTATGATTATCATTGTGGCAATGGGGATGGATATATCTGCGATGTTACTGAGGAAGGACATATAAGTACAATAAAAAAGATTACGGAGAAATAATGAATAATAATATTTTTACATGTATATTTACATGTCAGACTATAGCAATTGCGTGTGGATATGTGCTTGATCTGATTATCGGAGATCCGCACTGGCTGTATCACCCGGTACGCCTGATAGGAAAACTGATTTCATGGCTGGAAAGCATTTTGTTAAAAGAAGATTATTCACAAGCAAAGAAATATAAAAGAGGCATAGTTCTGGCAGTTTTAACACCATTAATAACAGGTATTGTTACAGCGGGAATACTTGCAGTCTGCTATTATATTAATATAGTGCTTGGATGTGTAGTCGAAACAATTATGTGCTATCAGATTCTTGCTGTGAAATCACTAAAAACAGAGAGCATGAAAGTATATTATGCTTTGAAAAATGAAGGGATTCCACAGGCAAGACAGGCTGTATCAATGATTGTCGGAAGAGATACCAGCCAGCTTGATGAACATGGTATTACGCGTGCGGCTGTTGAGACGGTTGCGGAAAATACATCAGATGGTGTTGTTGCGCCATTGTTTTATATGATGTTTTTCGGTGCTGTCGGGGGCTTCGTATATAAGGCAGTTAATACTATGGATTCAATGATTGGCTATAAGAATGATAAATATCTGCATTTCGGAAGATTTGCAGCTAAAATGGATGACGTAGTGAACTTTATTCCTGCAAGAGCAGGCGGATGTCTTATGGTTGCATCTGCCGGAATTGCACAGCTTGCAGAAATGTGTATGGGAAGGAATAAAGATTTATCACATTACAGCATGGGCAATGCATGGAAGATTTTTTTAAGGGACAGAATGAAACACAGCAGTCCTAATTCTGCACAGACAGAATCGGCATGTGCAGGAGCATTGAAGGTTTCTCTGTCAGGAGACAATTATTATTTTGGCAGACTTGTACATAAGCCGCAGATAGGGGATTCAATCCGGGAGCTGGAAATTGAAGATATAAAAAGAAGTAATATTTTATTGTATATCACCGCATTTATTGTGATTATTATTGTGCTCATTATAAGAAGTGCAGTGATGTGTTATTTCTGTTAATCAGACGAAAGGTTATCATTTATGGAAAAACAGATACATGGCGGGAATATCTATGACAAGGAAGTGTCACTTGATTTTTCGGTTAATATTAATCCGCTTGGAATGCCGGATGGAGTGCAGGAAGCGATTCTTAATGATATAAACGGATATGAGACATATCCTGATATCAGGTATACGGCGTTAAGAGAGGCAGTTGCCGGTAAGGAGAGGGTACAGGCAGATAGAATACTGTGTGGAAATGGTGCTTCTGAACTTATAATGGCTGTGGTAAGAGCAGTAAGACCTGATAAATGTGCAGTTGCAGCCCCGTCTTTTTCGGGGTATGAACGCGCTGTCAGTGCGTATGGTGCAGGAACTGAATATTACAAACTTGATGAAAAGAATGGATTTGGTTATGCAGATGCATGCAGTCAGCTTAAGGATATGGATATCCAGATGTGTTTTATATGTAATCCCAATAATCCTACAGGAAACCTTATACCTGAAGATATTCTTGTTAATATACTTGATATATGCAGGGACAGGAACATTATAGTTGTAGCTGATGAGTGCTTTTTAAGGTTTAATCCGCAGTATGAAATTATAAGCTGTAAAAGATTTCTGGATGATTATGATAATCTTGTGATTATAAATGCATTTACAAAGTTTTATGCAATGGCGGGAATCAGATTAGGATATATGATGAGTGCCAATACCGGATTAATTAACAGGGTTTCATTACAGCTTCCGGAATGGAATGTGTCGTCTGTGGCACAGTGTGCAGGAATTGCGGCATTTGCGGATAAAGATTATGAGAAGCATACACATGAACTTATTCAGAGGGAACGGCAGTTTCTTATCAATGAATTATCAGATATGAAATGTATTGTTTATCCATCACAGGCAGATTATTTAACATTCAGGCTGCCACAAAGTAAAGCAGGATGCATGTTACAGGAAGAGTTATTAAAGAATGGGATACTTATACGGTCATGTGGGAGTTATCATAATATGCCGGCTGACTGCTACCGTATAGCAGTAAAGCAGCATGCGGATAATGAAGTTCTTATTAATAATATGAGACAGATACTGGAAGTGTAAAAGAAAGGCAGGGTGCAGTGATTATGGCAAAGAATCTTATGATTCAGGGAACAATGTCTAATGCGGGAAAGAGCATTATAACGGCAGGAATATTAAGAGTGCTGAAGCAGGACGGGTATAATGTAGCACCTTTTAAATCACAGAATATGGCATTGAATTCATATATAACAGCGGATGGTCTGGAGATGGGAAGAGCACAGGTTATGCAGGCAGAGGCGGCAGGAATAGCACCATGTGTAGAAATGAATCCCATATTGTTAAAGCCTACAAGCGATGTGGGTTCACAGGTCATTGTAAATGGAATACCGCTTAAAAATATGGCAGCAAAAGAATATTTCCAGTATAAAAAGAAACTGGTTCCGGACATATTAAAAGCCTATGATACTCTTGACAGAAAATATGATGTGATAGTACTTGAGGGCGCAGGAAGTCCGGCAGAGATTAATCTTAAAAAAGATGATATTGTTAATATGGGAATGGCGGAGCTTGTAGATGCACCGGTGCTTCTTGTTGGAGATATTGACCGTGGCGGCGTGTTTGCGCAGCTAGTTGGAACAATCATGCTTCTTGAAGAAAATGAACGCAGGCGTGTAAAAGGTCTGGTCATGAATAAGTTCCGTGGAGACAGGAAAATACTTGAGCCTGGTATAAAACAGTTATATGACATTTGTCCGATTCCTGTTGCCGGGGTAATTCCATATGTCAGGCTTGATATTGAAGATGAAGACAGTCTGGCTTCAAGGCTTGAAACATCGGAATCGGATGTATCAGGGAAAAAGCTGGACATAGTTGTAATAAGACTTCCTCATATTTCCAATTTTACGGATTTTAATGCACTCGAAAGGCTGCCTGAGGTTAATTTAAGATATGCCGATAAGGCAGAACAGATAGGAAATTCCAATCTTATAATTCTTCCGGGAAGCAAGAATACAATTAATGATCTGAAATGGCTGCGTAAGAATGGAATTGAAGCACAGATTATAAAATGTGCAAGGCAGGAAATTCCTGTATTTGGAATATGTGGCGGTTACCAGATGTTAGGGAATGTTATTGATGATTCATGTAATGCAGAAACCGGTGAGGTTGTTCCGGGAATAGGTCTTTTGCCGGTTACAACTACATTTACACTGTCTAAGCACCGTACAAGAGCAAGAGGAATAATCTGCAGCCAGTCAGGAATGTGGGAAATGCTTGGGGAGAAAAAATGTGCCGGGTATGAAATTCATATGGGAGAGAGTACTGTGAATGAAGGACAGGCACATGCATTTGCAAAAATATATAATACTGTCGATGGAACGGAATATATGGATGGGTGTGTCTGTGGGAATGTGGCAGGAACTTATCTTCACGGAATATTTGATGAGAAAGAATTCTGTGACGGTTTTATAAATATGCTTGGTAAAAGATGTGGGATTGTGACACACGGTGGTTCAGACATAAGTTTTGAAGAATATAAGCAGAGAGAGTATGACAAGCTGGCAGATGCAATCCGTGAAAATATGGATATGAAGTATATATATGAAATTATGGGATTGTAGACAGCAGGAAGGGAGATACATTATATGAATAGTACAAAGAAGGCGTATTACCATCTTCCGGGGCTGTTTGAATTCTATGAGTTGTATGAAGCATTTTTGCCGATATATCGGGAGCACAGAGAGTATTTCTATGACTGGTGCGGGATTGGTTCAATATATGGTGCGCCTGCAGACTGTATCTGGGGCGGCGGACGAATCGGTTCCGGTGAACATGGTGTGCAGGAAGTTATGAATCTGATGAGTGAATATGGGATATCGGCAAGGCTGACATTCAGCAATTCACTGCTTCGCGAAGAACATTTAGCTGATGAAAAATGTAATGCCTTATGTAAGGCACTTAATGACAGCGAGGGAATTAGCAATGGCGTGATTGTACATTCTGACATTCTTGCCAGGTATATCAAGAAGCATTATCCGAATCTTTATCTTGTCTCATCGACAACGAAGGTGCTGACGGATTTCAATGATTTTCTGGATGAAGTAAAAAGAGAAGATTTCCAGTATGTAGTGCCGGATTTCAGGCTGAATAAAGTATTTGACAAGCTGGTGAAGCTTACAGATAAAGAAAAAGATAAGGTGGAATTCCTGTGTAATGAGTGCTGCTGGTTCGGATGTTACGACAGAAAGAACTGTTATGAGATTGTGAGCCGTCAGAATCTTGGTGAGGACTGTCCAGATCATGTATGCGTTGCACCGGATTCACAGAGTGGATACCGGTTTTCTAAGGCAATGGAGAATCCGGAATTTATCAGTGTTGATGATATAAGGAATACATATATGCCGATGGGATTTTCCAATTTTAAGATTGAAGGACGCGGGCTTGGAAGCGCACTGGTTCTGGAATTTCTGTTGTATTATATGACGAAGCCGGAGTATCAGATACATGTGAGAGAAGATATATATCTGGATAATATGCTGGATTTATTCTGAAAAATGGAGAAGAGAGTTGAAGGGGATGATGAAAAATTTGATGGGGAATGTTATGTTAAATAAAAGAATAAAATATTTTGTATGTATGCTGGTATTCTTTGCACTATTATTTATTGGATATAAGTATTTTAAAGCACAATCAATAATTAAGGACGGAGAAGTATTGGCGGGGATGGTCAGGATAGCAGATCAGAAGTATGTATATCAAGCATTTATGACGACTGGAAAGAAAAAGAAAATTGCAGAGATTGATAACTGGGATGTATATGAGATAGATGAGGATAAGAGTCATACTTTTTTATTATTAAAATCATTTACAGGGGAACAATATATAGTTAAAGAAAATTATCAAATACCAACTGCGGGAAAAGTCAATTGTGTTTATGTAGATGGACAAAGAATAGAAGATAAAGAAATACTTGAGGCGTTTAATGAAATTTTGACAACGAAATATAATGATGGAACATATTATTATATTTCTAATAACAAAGAGGAGCAGAAAAGATGGAAACATTTTGTACTTGGGTATGAAGATTGCCCTGTGGGTACGGATAATTCTATCTATGGTATAGCTAAGATAGATTCAAAGTGGGTGATTGTGTTTAACAGTGATTTAGGTCAAAAAGATGAGAATGGTTATCAAGCTATTTATTATGAGATTAGTCCTAAATGTGGGAAAATATTTGAAAAAAGTAATATATGGAAATATTGATTTCAGAAATTAATATAGAATATTAAAATATTGTATGAGCGAATAACAAAGATTTTAAAGAACAAAAGGGCATTGTATATCCGGATATGGATTATTTGGAATACAATGTCTTTTTTTATGTTCAAATGCAACTTAGCATGCTTATAATGCAACTTAGTAGTAAGCGTATAGACATGGGGATGGAAAAAGTATATATATGAATATTGTGGTAATGGTAAGCTGGATATAGTAGAATGGATTAATAAATACATGAAGTAATTCTCAATAAGGAGGGGCGTATGTCGGATATTATTAAGATAGAACATCTGAATAAATGTTTTGGCGATGTGAAGGCAGTTAATGACTTAAGTTTCCGTGTAAAGAAGGGAGAATTGTTCGCATTTTTAGGTGTAAATGGTGCTGGAAAAAGCACAACGATTTCTATTATATGCGGGCAGTTACGCAAGGACAGTGGAAATGTGTGGATTAAGGATAAAGAAGCAGACAGGGCAGGCAGTGAAACAAAGAGGCTGCTGGGAGTTGTGTTTCAGGACAGTGTTCTTGATAAACCTCTTACAGTTAAGGAGAATCTCAAAAGCAGGGCGGCATTGTATGGAATTACTGGAAATGCATTTGAAAAAAGACTGGCAGAACTGGTGGAGATACTTGATTTCGGGGATTACATTAACAGACCGGTTGGTAAGCTGTCAGGCGGACAGAGAAGAAGAATTGATATTGCAAGGGCGCTGATTCACAGACCGGAGATACTGATTCTTGATGAGCCGACGACGGGACTTGACCCGCAGACAAGGCTTCTTATATGGAATGTTATTGAGAGACTTCGTACAGAGGAGAACATGACGGTATTCCTTACAACTCATTACATGGAGGAGGCGGCAAGTGCCGGATATGTTGTGATTCTTGATAAGGGAAGCATCGTGGCAGAGGGAACTCCTTTGGAATTAAAGAATGAATATGTTCATGATACGATATCTTTGTATGGAGTTACAGAGGATGAGATTAAAGCTTTGAAAACAGAGTACAAAGCAATCCGTGATGGTTACAGGATTCAGGTTAAGAACACACTTGAAGCTACGAAAATGATTGTGAAACATCAGGAGATATTCCGTGATTATGAAGTCGTAAAAGGTGGTATGGACGATGTATTTCTTGCTGTGACTGGGAAAATATTGGGAGGTGGTCAGTGATGAAAGAGATAACCGCACTTGTAAGCAGAAACAGAAAACTCTTTTTTAAGGACAAAGGAATGTTATTCTCATCAATGATAACTCCGGTAATTCTTATTGTTTTGTATGCAACATTTTTAGCAAATGTATACAAGGACTCCTTCGTTTCTGCAACTAAGGACATGATTGATTTATCAGACAAAATAATTAACGGCACAGTGGCAGCACAGTTAGCTGCAGCACTTATTGCAGTAAGCTGTGTAACTGTTACATTCTGCGTCAATCTTACGATGGTTCAGGACAGAGCCAGCGGAGCAAGAAAAGATTTTGATGTTTCGCCTGTAAGTAAAACAAAGATTTATATAGGATATTTCTTATCAACAGTACTTAATTCGCTTATGGTTAATGGCACAGCACTTGCATTATGCCTGCTTTACATATTGAAGATGGGCTGGTATATGAGTGCGTCAGATGTAATATTTGTTATATTGGATATGATTCTGCTGGTGTTATTTGGAAGCACGCTTTCAAGCATTGTAAGCTATCCGCTAAAGACGCAGGGGCAGTTGTCGGCGGTTGGAACTATCGTAAGTGCAGGGTATGGATTTGTGTGTGGTGCATACATGCCGATATCTAATTTTAGTTCAGGGCTGCAGAAAGCATTGTCCTACCTTCCGGGTACATATGGAACTTCCCTGGTTAAGAACCACATGCTAAACGGAGTGTATAAAGAGATGGCGGACATAGGGCTTCCGTCAGAAGCGGTCACAGTCATAAGGAACACTCTCGACTGTAATCCTGTATTCAGGGGACATGTTGTTGGCGTGTCACAGATGTATTTAATCATGGCTGGGAGTATAGTTGTATTCGGAGCAGCTTATCTTCTGATTATCATGATTCGGGAGAGATAATAATCTTAATATAATCTTAATATCATATAAAAATGCTTAACCCCTTTTTTAACATAATTCTGGTAGATTTCAATTATGTTAGAAAAGGGGAATTTTTTATGTTTGACAACAGGATAAGAAAACATTTGTCATCATTCCGGGTTATAACAATTGGATTTGGTGGATTAATCATATTAGGAGCATTGCTTCTTATGCTGCCGGTTTCATCAGCCAGTGGCTGTGTAACACCGTTTAGTGATGCATTATTTACATCTACATCAGCGGTATGCGTAACCGGATTAGTAGTACTGGATACAGGAAGTTACTGGTCTTCATTTGGGCAGCTTGTAATAATTACGCTTATACAGATAGGAGGACTTGGCGTAATTACTGTTGCCATTGCATTTTCTTTATTGTCAGGAAAGAAAGTGTCTTTAATGCAGAGAAGCTTTATGCAGGAATCTGTGTCAGCACCGGTGGTTGGAGGAGTAGTCAGACTTACCGGATTTATATTAAAAGGAACATTCATCATAGAATTATCAGGAGCATTGCTTATGATGCCGGTATTCTGCCGGGATTATGGATTGAAAGGAATCTGGTTTGCAATATTTCATTCAATATCAGCATTCTGTAATGCAGGATTTGATGTGCTAGGAACAGCGGATAATCAATTTGCTTCAATGACGACATATGCCTGTAATCCTGTTATTAATATTACATTGATGCTTCTTATTGTGATAGGTGGAATTGGATTTGTTACGTGGGAAGATATTAAGAATAATAAGTATCATTTTAAAAGATATAAGATGCAGAGCAAATTAATAATTGTTACAACAGCCGTTCTTATAACAGTACCTGCAATTATATTTATGATAAATGATATGATGACTGGAAACGAGAAAATGCCTGTATTTAAGGCACTTTTTCAATCAGTTACATTAAGGACTGCAGGATTTAACACGGTTGATCTTAATGCAATGAAACAGGCATCTGTAATGATTATGATAGTTCTTATGCTTATAGGTGGTTCACCAGGTTCAACAGCAGGTGGTATGAAAACAACTACATTTGCAGTTCTTATGGGAAACATGGTTGCAACATTTAAGAGGAATAAGAATATTCATTTTTTTGAAAGAAGAATAGATAACGATACAGTTAAAAATGCAGCTACGATAGCTATGATGTACATTACATTATTTGTTACAGGCGCATTTATTATAAATGTCACAGATGGAATTTCAATAGGAAAATGTCTTTTTGAAACAGCATCAGCAGTAGGTACGGTCGGATTGACATTAGGTATTACTCCACAGCTTGGAATATTGTCAAGAATTGTTCTTATTATTCTCATGTTTATGGGCAGAGTTGGCGGTCTTACTTTAATATATGCTGCTTTTTCTGGAAATGGAAATAGCTATTCAAAATTTCCTGAAGAAAAGATTAATATAGGATAGGAGCACAATATGAAAAAGAATGTATTACTTATAGGAGCCGGAAGATTTGGAAAGCATATGGCTATGCAGCTTAATCAGCTTGGACATCAGGTGATGGCAGTTGATACTGATGAGAACAGAATTAACGATGTTATGAATATAGTCACAAATGCACAGATTGGAGACAGCACGAATGCTGAATTTTTAAAATCATTAGGCGTTGGGAATTTTGATGTGTGTATGGTGACAATTGGTAACAGTTTTCAGAATTCGCTGGAAACAACATCGCTGTTAAAGGAACTTGGCGCCAGATATGTGGTATCAAGAGCTGAGCGGGATGTACAGGAAAAATTCCTGCTGCGTAATGGTGCAGATGCGGTTGTATATCCTGAAAAACACGAAGCAAAGTGGGCTGCAGTACGCTATACTGCGGACCATATTCTTGATTTAATACAACTGGATAATACTCATGCAATTCTTGAAGTGGAAGTTCCTGAGTCGTGGTTAGGAAAAAGTATTATTGAACTTGATATAAGAAAAAAATATGGAGTAAACATAATGGCTATAAAGCATAATGACTCAATAAATGTAAATGTTGAACCAGATATTGTACTTACAGAAGATATTACATTACTTGTGTTAGGAGATTATAAAAATCTGAAAAAATGCTTTAAGGTTTAAGATTAGGGGGCATGAGCATGAAGACGGGATTAATTATAATAATACTGATAGTTGTGATATTATTATTTATGGCAGCAGGATGGTATGTTATGGATAAAATAGACGGATTTATGAACAGAACAAGAAGAACCAATGACAAAGATACAATGAATGCTGTATTGAATGAAAGTGATGATAACGAAAAAAAGAGATATTAAATTGAAAATGTGTTATTATATACAAAATAAAATAAGGTGGTAATTATAACGGAAAAGACATTGAAAAAACTTGTAAAAGAATTCTTAATAACAATAGGCTTTTTAAGCATTGCAACAGTAATAGGAATGCTGCTTATATATATTGGATTTACAGAATCAAATGTTATTATGGTATATCTTCTGTGCGTGCTTTTGATTTCGATATTCACTAATGGATATATCTGGAGTGTGGCGGGTTCGCTTGTAAGTGTTGTTCTGATGAATTTCTTCCTGACAGAACCAAGATTTACTTTTCATACATATGACACAGGATATCCGCTCACATGTGTTATTATGCTTGCTGCGTCAATGCTTACAGGAACTCTGGAATCTAAACTGAAAAAACATGTTCGTATGTCAGAACAGGCTGCTTACAGGGAAAAGACACTACAGTTAAGGGCTAATCTTTTAAGGACGATTTCACACGATTTAAGAACACCACTCACATCAATATCAGGTAATGCCAATAATCTTATGTACAATTATGATAAGCTTGATAATGATACGAGAGAGCAGATATTTACAGATATATATGATGATTCAGAATGGTTAATCAGTCTTGTAGAGAATATATTGTTTGTAACAAGATTTGAGGATGGAACAGTAACGCTTAATATGTCTGATCAGCTTATAGATGAAGTTATTGCTGAAGCGTTAAAACATATTAACAGAAAAAGCTGTGAACATAAAATACATGTGGATTGCGGCAAAGAACTGCTTCTTGTGAGAATGGATGCCAGACTTATAATACAGGTTATTATTAATATAGTTGATAATGCCATAAAGTATACACAGGAAGGCTCTGATATATATATTAAAGCAAGAAAAGAAGGCAGATATGTAATTATATCCATTGAAGATAATGGCGCGGGAATACCTGATGACATGAAAGAAAATGTATTTGATACATTTTTCACCTGTAACAATGAAATTGCAGATAACAGAAGAAGTCTCGGACTTGGGTTATCTTTATGTAAAACTATTATAAATGCACATGGAAGTGAACTGGAATTAAGGGATAATACACCACATGGATGCATTTTTGAATTCAAGCTGCAGTTAAGTGAGGTACATTTAAATGAATAAAACACAGGTTCTTGTAGTTGAGGATGATTCACCAATAAGAAATCTCATAACAACAACATTAAAAACTAATAATTACAGGTATTTAACTGCTGTGAATGGAGAGAGTGCTATTTCACAGACTGCATCACATAATCCTGATATAATTCTGCTAGACTTAGGGCTTCCTGATATAGATGGGGTGGAAGTTATAAAAAAGATAAGAACATGGACTAATACACCAATAATTGTCATAAGTGCAAGAACTGAAGATGCGGATAAGATAGAGGCACTTGATGCAGGGGCAGACGATTATCTTACAAAGCCGTTTTCAGTAGATGAGCTTCTTGCAAGATTACGTGTAACAGTAAGAAGACTGTCGCTTATGCAGACGGATATGACTCAGAATACAAGTGTATTCGAGAACGGAGATTTAAAAATTGATTATGCGGCTGGCTGTGCATATCTGAATGGAGAGGAGCTGCATCTTACACCTATTGAATATAAGCTTCTCATATTATTATCAAGAAATGTCGGAAGAGTGCTGACATACACTTATATTACTAAGAATATATGGGGCAGTTCATGGGAAAATGATCTGGCATCACTTAGAGTATTTATGGCAACATTAAGAAAGAAAATTGAAAAAGATGTCAATTCCCCGCAGTATATACAGACGCATATTGGTATAGGATACAGAATGCTAAGAGTATAATTATGGATTTCCTCATAAAAATGTAAAACGGTGTATAATATAACCATAAAATATATGGAGATTAATTATATTGGATATTTAACCAGATAAGCAGATTTATTTTTAAATGAATGGAAAAATAATGCTCACAGATATCCTTTAATTATAAAAGGGGCATACGTTAAAATAGGACTAAATCAAGAGAAACCTTATAAAACAAGGGCTTGAATGATTTAAGTCCTATTTTTTCATATCAATTTTGAGGTAAGAGGACTCAATATTATAATTGAAGTGGAACGTTTACATGGTGTAAAATGAAAGAAAACAGATAAAGGAGATTTGAATTATATGAATTATATTACATTAAATAATGGAGTTAAAATTCCACAGATAGGTCTTGGTGTTTTTAGAACACCAGACGGAGCTGATACAGCTAATGCAGTAAAGTGGGCGATTGAGGCTGGATACAGACATATTGATACAGCTAAGGTTTACGGCAATGAAAAAAGCGTAGGCGAAGGCATACGTATGAGTGTCGTTGACAGAAGGGATATATTTGTTACAACTAAGCTTTGGAATGAGGATATTAGACAGGGAAGAACTAAAGAAGCATTTTTACAGACCTTGGAAGACATGGGACTTGATTACATAGACTTGTACCTGATTCACTGGCCAGCTAAAGGATATGAGAAGGCGTGGGCAGATATGGAGGACCTGTACAAGGCTGGCAAAATCAAGGCAATCGGTGTAAGTAACTTCAATGTTCACCATCTTGAGACTCTCAGTGAAAACTGGACAGTTGTACCAGCGGTTAACCAGATTGAGATTCATCCTTATTATGCTAATATTGAAAATGTTGAATATGCTAAGAAGAATGGTATTGCAATAGAAGCCTACAGCCCACTTGGAGGCAACGGAGCAGGAACACTTGAAAATGAGGTGATTATTGCACTGGCTGACAAGTATGGTAAGACACCTGCACAGATTGTTTTAAGATGGGAGCTTCAGAGAGGAATAATTGTACTTCCAAAGTCAACGCATCAGGAAAGAATTATTTCTAATTTTGACGTGTTTGATTTTGAATTGTCTGAGGATGATATGAACGCCATAAATAAGCTTAACAAGAACGAAAAACACGGTTCTGACCCAGAAACATTTAATTTTTAAGAGGAACTTGACTTTTGAATCGGTTTCACAAATCGAAACACAGCACAAAGCACCGAATATTCTAATCAACCAGTCCCTTGTTCTTCCACTTTCCGCTCTTCCAGCGCAGCACCATGCCGACAGCCCTGATGCACTCGTCACTTGCGAGTCCGATGTAAGCACCGACTGCGAGAAGCCCCAGATGCAGTCCGAAGAAGTATGTTCCGCCGACCGCCGCAAGGTACATGAAAACGGCACCAATGACAACCGGGAAAACGGCATCACCGCTTGTCTTCAGTGCCTGACCATAGACCAGATTGGTGACTCTTCCAAGCTCCAGCACAACATCAATGGCGAGAAGCTTTGTGACTAGGTTTATCATCTGTACATCATTCGTGAAGATTCGCACAATGTAGTTACCCAAAAGCGCAAATGTGATAGAAAGGCAGGATGCCGTAATCACACCATAGATAGCGGCCTTGCGAGTGCCCTTATCGCATTCGTCATACTCCTTTGCACCGATATGCCAGCCGGTCAGAATGGCATTTGCCTGAGCTAAGGCAGCACCGATACAGTACGAAAAGTTAGCAATCTGTGAGGCATAGGAACGCGCTGTGACGTTTATTCCGTCAGCATCCATCTGGTTCATGAAACGCACTACAAGAGTCATGGCGATATTGTAAAGTGCGGTTTCACAGGCAGACGGAAAGCCAATCTTTATAATCTGTCCGAGAATTTTTCCGGGAGCTATGCGCTCAGGACTGTTCTTTGCCTTGATGAGCACAGCGCCCATTGTGGCAACAATAATCAGATTGACAATACGTGAGATAACCGTTGCAGTGGCAACACCCATAACGCCCCAGTGCATTACAAAGAGAAAAACAGCGTTAAGTATAAAGTTAATGACATTTCCAATAATTGATGCCCAAAGTGACTGCTTTGTGTAGCCGAAAACTCTCAGGTAGCTTGAATAAATCGGTATGAGAGCATTTAAAAAGCAGGCACCTCCAACAATGCGCAGATAAGTATTTGCCGAATCAAAAAGCGCCGGTGCAATGCTGACCATTTTGAGAATATTTTCGGAAAAAACAGCCAGAAAAACAGCCATGAGCACACCTATTACAGCGTTAAATATAAGCCCAAGCTGCCTTGCCTGATATGCTATACCCGGTTTTCCGGCACCGATATTCTGCGTCATGACAGCAACCATACCGCTTGAGATGACACCAAACATGATGATGAAAACGGAGATGTATGTATTTGCCGTGCCGACAGCACCAACCGCCTGGTCGCTCACGGATGACAGCATAAGAGTGTCAACCATGCCTGCCAGCATGTAAAAAAGTGTTTCGAAGCATATTGGAATGGAAAGCTGTGTAAGTGTTTTTCTTTGAACCTGCATATAGATTTTACCTCATTTATAATGTATGTATACCTTGTGATATTAACAGAATGAAAGCAAACTTCTCGTTATAAGCTTCATTTGGGAGAGGAAGATATAAAGAAGAGAAGCTTGCATGTATCAATATATTACATTATCACAAATAATTCTTGTATTATTTCAAGGAAAAATTGTACTATTTCTACTTTATCTATTACTAAATCCTAGAGAACAAATAAAAAAATGCACACCTTATGCATGCAATATGTTAAAATATAGAACAGTTGATATGTAATTATTACAGCAAACAAACCGGATGGGAATTAAAAGAGACTAAGGAATATGTAGAAAAATGTATTTTGAATTAAAAGAAAACCGGCCACACGGCACACCGGAAAATCCGTTCAGTCAATATCATATCAGTGATGTAAAGCGTGCATTCCAGATTCCGGTACACTGGCATGATGAGCTGGAAATTATATATGTAAAGCAGGGCAAGCTGCATGTGACCATATCAGGTGAAAACTATATAGGAAGCCCAAAGGATACATTTGTGGTATCTCCGGGCAGTCTGCATTTCATGGGCTCGCCGACAGGAGATGCAGATTATTACACATTTTTGTTTCCTCTTGAATATATATCATTTCAGACGGATGATCTCATGGAAAAATCAATCCTATCCCCTCTCAAACGAGGCAGACTTATGATTAGTCCTCAGATAAATGATACAGCAGCAGATATATGCGAGCGGCTGATAGAGATAAATGCACAGATATCAGGGAAAAACGCAGAAAACACAGATGCTGCAAATATAGAGGCGCAATTTGAAACCAAAATAACTCTCATCAAATTCATCCAGAAAATGTGGAGCAATAATCTGATACTGGAAAATGGCACAAATGGCACCAACACAATAGAAAAAGAAATGATAACGTATATCCGGCAAAACTATAAAAGGGAAATTTCACTGAAGGAATTTGGTGCACAGTTTCATTTGTCAGAAAAATACATATCACGCTACTTTAAAGAGCATTTTCATATTACTCTGTCGCAGTATATCAATCATCTCAGGCTGGAGCATGCTAGACAGCTATTGGAGGAATCAGCAACTTCCGTTACAGAGGTTGCAATGTGCAGTGGATATCAGAATGTGAGCTACTTTATACGCAGCTTCAAGAAAATGTATGGGGTATCACCTCTTAAATACAGAAAAGCTTCCTGTATAATTTAAACATAGGTCAAGAGATTAAAGAAAAAATCCGCAATTTAGCGGATTTTTTTAATACATTCATTAAATAAAAGCAATCTGTTATCCTTATCAGCAGATATTTTCAATGAAGATTGTTCATTAAGCTTCATAACCAAAGAAAGAACATCACTAACCGAATGCTGCACTGGTCATATACGCCGGAGCAGAAGGAAGAGGTGAAAAAAGCACTTGCCGCAGGAGTTCCGAAAGCAACGATTCTTACTTACTTTTATCCGGAGGTCACTGTGGAGAAGATGAGTTCATATCGGAATAAGCATTAAATGATATCGCATAGGCACAGGAAATGTGGTATACTGCGCCTATGTAAAAAAGAATGTGTTTTGCAAATCGGTATTTATCATTTGTTAAGGAGGAATAGTAAATGGTTGGAAGAATATATCATGTAGGATTGACGGTTTCAGATTTAGATAAATCAATTGCATTTTATAGAGATATACTTGGACTTAAATATCAAGGAGAAATCATGATGGTTGGCGAAGAGACAGATAAAATGTTTCAAAAGAAAAATTGTAAGGCAAGGGTTGCTTATTTGAATGGTTCTGAGAATATTGAAACACCGCCTGTTGAATTGATTCAATTTGTAGACAGCAAAATCCACAAAGAACAATCAGACTTGTTTACGACATCTATCTCGGAAGTATGCTTTTATACGGATGACATTGATTCTGTCTACAAAGCCCTTATCGAAAATCATGTGGAGTGCTTGTCTGAACCGCAGTATTTCGATTTCAGGGCAGATGGATTTGGGGAAAGCAGAGCGTTTTATTTCAGAGACCCGGATGGAATCATTCTTGAGATGATGCAACCGTTATAAAAGGACACTAAATCGGAAGTTGGAGGATACACGCATGAAAATTGTAATCATTAATGGAAGTGCCAGAAAAGGAAACACGCTGACAGCAATCAATGCATTTATAAAAGGAGCATCAGAAAAGAATGAAATTGAAATCATTGAACCTGACAAACTCAACATTGCACCATGCAAGGGATGTGGTGTCTGTCAATGCTCTAAGG
>ERZ791840.33-NODE-33-length-115105-cov-4.257688_pt1 | contig 115105 bp, 97 predicted proteins | sample MGYA00510291_ERZ791840 | MGnify/ENA primary metagenome ERZ791840 (study PRJEB30046, sample SAMN00715256) | human gut metagenome | study: EMG produced TPA metagenomics assembly of the A metagenome-wide association study of gut microbiota in type 2... | reverse complement strand
ATTTGCAAGCAGATGGCGTGCAAAGTCGCCAGACGCTCTTTGTGCGGTATTGCCTATACTTTTGTGCCAATACGCATTCTATTTGACAAGCGACCCAAAATGCGTTACACTAGAGCAGGTACATTTCAAAGAAATGGGGTTTTCTTTTTTATGCAGGACTTTTTTCAAAATCTGACGTTTAGCCTGAATGCCACAGTTCCGGTATTTCTCATGATGATATTCGGCTTCTTGATGCAAAAGGTACACTTGCTGGATGAGCACACCACAGCAAAAATCAACCAGTTTGTCTTTAAGGCACTTCTGCCGGCGCTGCTCTTCATGGACTTATCCACTGCAGAATTTCAAAGCGTGTGGGACACAAAATTTGTTCTCTTCTGCTTTCTGGCAACTGCGTGCAGCATTGGCATTGCCTTTCTCTTTTCGCTGCTTCACAAAGAAAAGGCGGAGCGCGGCGAAATTATCCAGGCCTCTTACCGCAGCAGCGCAGCCATCTTAGGCATTGCCTTTGTCAACAATATCTACGGACACGCCACGATGGCCGCACTGATGATTGTGGGCACAGTCCCCCTCTACAATATCATTGCCGTTATCACACTTTCCCTTACAGCGCCTACTGATTCCCAGAAGACCGGCATGCGTGCACTGCTGCTGCGCACCGGGAAAAATGTCCTCACCAATCCGATTATTCTGGGTATTGCCGCCGGTATGCTGTGGTCTGTCCTGCGCCTGCCCCATCCGGTCATTCTCACAAAATCTGTCTCTTATCTGGGAAATATGGCGACGCCCCTCTCGCTGATTGCACTGGGGGCTTCCTTTCAGTTAGGCAGCGCCAAGGGAAAACTTAAACTGACACTGGGCATCTCTTTTTTCAAGCTGTTTTTATTCTGCATGCTGTTTCTGCCTGTTGCCATCTGGCTGGGATTCCGGGAGGAAAAGCTCATTGCCATTCTGGTCATGCTGGGCAGTGCTACCACTAGCAGTTGCTTTGTCATGGCAAAAAATATGGGACACCGGGGTGTTATCACAGCATGCGCTGTCATGATGACCACCCTACTCAGCGCATTCAGCCTGACCTTCTGGCTCTTTGTGCTGCGCACAATCGGTGTGATCTAAGCGTCCGTATGCACAAACATATACACAAAAAACGGGTAGCATTTCAAGGATGCCGCCCGTTTTTTCCATTATTTAAACTGATAAACTGCAATATTTTCGAAGCCATCCAGCAAAGTATCCATTTTCCGGAAGGCAATTGCCGTTCCCTTTGCTACACAGTGAATTGCATCCTTTGCCACAACGCATTTCACCTGCAAGGTACGCTCTACCAGTTTCCGCAGGCCACCCAGCATAGCGCCGCCGCCGGCCATCAGGACACCGTTTTCATAGATATCTCCCACCAGTTCCGGGGGTGTTTCCTCCAGAACGGTTTTGATTGCTTCGATAATATCTGCAACCACGTCCTCTACCGCTTCAAATATCTCCAGTTCGCTGACTTCCTGCATTTCCGGAAGGCCGCTGACTAGATTCCGTCCCTTTACCCAGGCAGTCATATCAGCTCTGGGGTCATAGAGATTTGTCATTTCAATCTTGATCCGCTCTGCGGTGCGCTCACCGATGAGCAGCTTGTATTTGGTCTGCATGTAGCGAATAATTGCCTGATCAAGGGTATTTCCGGCCGCCCGCACAGAATGGGAAGTCACAATTCCGTTCATAGAAACAATTGCCACATCCGTTGTACCACCGCCGATATCCACTACCATATTGCCCCGTGCTTTTCCGATATTCACACCGGCACCAATCAACGCTGCAATCGGCTCATCAATCAGATATGCCTTCCGGGAGCCGGCACTCATTGCCGCTTCTACCACGGCGCGTTTTTCCACATCGGTAATAAAGGAGGGAACACAAATAATAATCCGCGGTTTTGTCAGATGGTGACTGCTGACCTGTAGAATAAACTCCCGGATCATGTACTGCGTCATTCGGTCATCCGAAATAACGCCGCCGGAAAGAGGCCGGATCACTTCAATATAGTCCGGTGTTTTTCCGATCATCTGATAGGCGCGCTTTCCCACTGCGAGAACTTCTTTCGTCCGAGTGTTATAGGCAATGGCAGAGGGTTCACTGAGCACGACACCTTTTTTTCCAAGCGTAATGACGGTATTTGCGGTTCCTAAATCGATTCCAATATCTGTTTTGCTCATGATGATTCCTCCTGGTTTTTTGTTTCTGCTTCTACATCTGAAAAAAGATCTGCCGAAGCGGCACCTTCCGTCTGCGGTTCTGCATGCTTCTGTGCTTCCAGCATGTCCCGCAGACAGGTATATCGATTCATCCGGCGGTTATTCTCCACCATCTGAAAAATTACTTTCTGAGATCCTACCAGAATCAAAAGCCGCCGTGCACGGGTCACTGCGGTATACAGCAGATTCCGGTAATATAATTTGGGAAAGCCGCCCAGAAGCGGTAGTATCACCGCCTGGAACTCGCTGCCCTGGCTTTTATGTACTGTAATGGCATAGGCCAACTCCAGCTGATCCAGCTGATCAAAGGGATAGATTGCGCGGCGGCCTTCAAAATCCGCCACCACTTCCTGTGTCTGCCGGTTGACAGACCGGAGATATCCGATATCTCCGTTGAAAATCCCAGTGCCGGCCTCTCCGTCCTTGTGCCAGATAATGTCGTAGTTGTTCTTGATCTGCATGACTTTATCCCCTTCCCGGAAGGTATAAAGCACCGATTTCACCTGAGGCAGTCCCTCCGCAGGAGGATTCAGAACATTTTGAAGCTGCTGATTCAGTTCCACCACACCCATTACCCCTTTCCGGGACGGCGTAATTACCTGAATATCCTCCGTGGGGGAATAGCCATAGGCTTTAGGCAGACGTGTCTGCACCAGTTCCAGAATCAACGGCAGCGCAGTCTCCGGCTGAAGCCGCTGGAAGAAAAAGCAGTCGCTCTTTTTCTGCGTCAGGTCCGGATATTCGCCATGAATGATCTTGTGGGCATTTGTAATAATACTGCTCTTCTGCGCCTGGCGAAAGATTTCCTTTAGGGCAACAACCGGAACCCGGCCGCTGTCAATTAAATCCCGGAGCAGATTTCCGGCACCCACCGAAGGCAACTGGTCACAGTCTCCCACCAGCACCAGCTTGCACCCCAGCCGGAGTGCCCGCAGCAGATGTTCAAACAGGAGCACATCTACCATGGACATCTCGTCCACAACCATAACATCACAGTCCAGAGGATTCTGCTCATTGTGCTGAAAATGCATCTTCCCAGACATATCGTACTCTACTGTCAGCATGCGGTGGATGGTACGTGCTTCATATCCGGTCAGATCGGAAACACGGCTGGCCGCACGGCCGGTAGGCGCACCGATCATCACCCGGTACCCCTGCTTTTCATACAGCCGGATAATGGCATTTAACGTTGTGGTTTTTCCCGTTCCGGGGCCGCCGGTGAGAATTACCATGCCACGGGAAAGAGCCGTTGTAATCGCCTTTCTCTGGAGCGCAGCATATTCCATGCCTTGTTCCTGCTCCTGGGCATCAATCATTTCTGTAAAATCTGTCCGATCCTCCGGTGCGCTGAAATCCTGAATCACACCCACCCGGTCGGCAATATACGATTCTGCAATATAATAATCTTCCAGATAGACAAAGGCGCGTCCGGCCTTTTCATAAAGATAAATAATCTTTTCCTCCAGAGCCGCCGCAAAAGGCGCTTCAAAGTCCGCATCCGCGATCTTCAAATAAGTACACACCTTCGGCCGCAGACGATCCAGCGGCAGACAGGTGTAGCCGGCGCTGGCATTAAATGTGAGAATATACACAATGCCGGCCTGAATCCGCTGCGGTGCATCGTGAGAAAAATGCATGCCGTTTGCAACAGCATCTGCCTTCAAAAAATCCAGATCAATGCCCGGCGTACACAGCAAATACGGATTCGAAGCAATTAGATCCATGGCGCCGATTCCCCACCGCTGATAGGCACGCATTGCATATTTGGAGCGGATTTCATATTGTGCCAAAAACTGCATCAAGGAACGCAGGGAAAAAATCTGTTTGACCTCTGCGGCAATTGCTTCACATTTTTTCGGGGAAATGCCGCGGATTTCCAAAAGTCTGGTTGGCTCCTGCTCCATAATTTCCAATGTGCGGTCTCCAAAATTTTCTACAATTTTTCGGGCGAGGGACGGGCCGATACCCTTAATGGCACCGGAGGACAGATAACGCTGGATATTCAGCGCGTCTGCCGGCAGCTTTCGCTCCCAATATTGTGCACGAAATTGCGGCCCGAACCGGGGGTGATTGACATACTCTCCCTCTAGAATCAGGCTCTCTCCCTCTTCCACTTCGCCGATTTCTCCCACCACTGTCACGAGTGCACTTCCTGCGTCCAGTTCCAGCACGGTATAACCATTTTCCGCATTGCAGTATAAGACATGATCTACAACGCCTTCCAGGTGCAGTGCTGCTGTTTTTGCCACAAGAAATCCCTCCCGAAACCAATGGTTCTCTTTTTGCATTCCATTTTTTGCTGTCCAACAGACCGCTCTTTTATTATACATGCTTTTTCGACAAAATGCAATTGTTTTTTTCCGGTTCTGCGCTTTTCCCAAAAATTTTCGCTGCCTCTCCCACAGGACAATACGCAAAATTTGGATGGGTGCTGCAAAACGCAAGGCAGACCGTTTCCAGCTGTGCGCTCTCCGTCCCGTCTATCAGCCAGATCTGCTGCAAAAGCGCACTGTCCATCCAAGCCGCCTGTGCCGCCAGCGCTTCCAGCTGAGACGGAATATTTTCTGATGCATGCCGCAAAACAACCACCAGAATTGCATCCTCCGGCAAATCCTGCGACAACATTCTCCGGCACAGCGCCAGCGTCAAAAGGATTCCTACCGTCAGACTGCAGAGCATCAGCAGCCAAAATATGCCCTCCATAAAACCTCGCCTCCTGCTTTTCGTTTGCTGCGCTGATCATTTTCTTCTGCTATACTATATGCCATCCGGAAAAAACAGGTGAAAAAAAGAGAACACCATTTCCAAAGACATCTCTTGTCTCAGGAAATCATGTTCTCTTTGCAGTAACATCAAAAAAATACGGAAAAATCGGCGGTAAAACACTTAGCCTTCGTTTTCCTGGAGCTCCTGGAAGAATGCGAAATAATCCTCCCGTTCCTCCTTTGTAAAGGCAATTGCCGTCCGGGGGTGCTGATTCAGATAACCAGTCAGCAGATATTGAATATCATAGCCCCATACCACGCCGTCATGCTTCAGCTTCTGGATATGCTTTTCCAGGAAGCGCAACACCGGCTTAATGTCATATTTCGGATTCTTCAAAAAGCCCAGCAGCAATTCCATTGCACAGTTTCCGGCACCGCGACCCATGCCGCCCATGGTAGCATCCAGATAGCTGACACCCATCATTGCACACTCTGTGGTGTTAGCAAACGCCAGCTGCTGGTTGTTGTGGGCATGAATGCCAATCTGCTTGCCGTAGGTTTCTGCGGCTTCCAGATAGCGCTGCGCCAGCTGACGCATTTGCAGCGGATAGAGCGAGCCATAGCTGTCCACCAGATAGATTACATTCACGCTGCTTTTTCCCAGCATGTCCAGTGCCTCTGCCAGCTCGGATTCCTGCGCCTTTGAAACTGCCATAATGTTTACGGTTGTCTGATAGCCCTTTTTCGCACAGGTTTCAATCATTTCAATGGCTGCCGGAATGGTGTTGATATAGGTCGCAATCCGCACCATATCCAGAATGCTGTCCTGCTTGTCCGGCAAATCCCGTACTACGTTGGCTCTGCCCACGTCTGCCATTACAGCCAGCTTCAGGCTGGGATCCAGCAGATCTTCCAGAACCTCCCGGATGGCCTCCTCATGACAGAATTTCCACTTACCGAATTTGGATTCGTCAAACAGTTCCGGGTCTGCCAGATAGCCAATTTCCATGACATCCACACCGGCACGAACATTTGCCTGATACAGATCCCGTACAAACTGATCTGTAAATTCAAAATTGTTTACCAGTCCGCCGTCACGGATTGTGGCGTCCAGCACTTTTATATCAGGGCGGTAAGAAATCATGGTCCCCTTAATCGCATCTTGCATAATGATTCATTCCTCTCTTTCTGCGTTTCTGCCGCCGGTGAATCCCTTTGCAAGCAGAACACACAACATTATTATAGCAAAAAAAGCAGAATTTGACAAGCTTTTTCCCCGTATTTTTGAAGGCTCCGACAGATTCCGTGAATATCTCACAATCCGGCCTCTTTGAAATTAGTCAGAATTACAAAATATCGGGGCTACAAGACCAGATGTCTGCGGCAATTTTCCCTTTTCTGCATGTTTTGACACCATGAAAACGATTCCATCTTAGTCCATGTTTCTTTTATTCGCATAAAAAAATTCAATTATTGAACATAGTATTTTGTTTTCATGGAAAATAAAATATGCTATTATAAGGAATATATACTTTTAGGGAGGTACGCTATGTTTTTTTCGGAGACAGATTTGTTAGAGTTCATTGAAGAAAACGACGTCAAGTTCATTCGCATGACCTTTTGCGATACATTCGGCAATATGAAGAATATCGCCATTATGCCGCGGGAACTGCACCGTGCAATCACCTACGGCATCCCCTTTAATGCCACCGGGCTGATGGAGTCTTCTCATCAGAATTTGCTGTTAAAGCCGGATACCTCCACGCTTTCCACGCTGCCGTGGCGGCCGCAGTCCGGCCGGGTGGTACGCTTTTTCTGCACCCTGCACCGCATGGACGGAACCCCGTATGAAAACGATCTCCGGCAGAATCTGCGCCAGACCATGAAATCCATTCAAGACCAGGGCTACCAGTGCGAAATGGGGACGCGCTGTGAATTCTACCTCTTTGAAACTGACATGGAGGGCAAGCCCACGCGGAAGCCCTGCGACCAAGGCGGCTATCTGGATGTTGCCCCTCTGGATCAGTGTGAAAACACCCGCCGGGAAATCTGCCTGTCTCTGGATGAAATGGGACTGAATCCGACTACATCCTGCCATAAGCAGGGACCAGGACAAAATGAAATTGACTTTGCATGCAGCAACCCCCTGACCGCTGCGGACAACATGGTACACTACAAGACTGTTGTAAAAACGATTGCGGCGCAAAATGGCTTTTATGCTTCCTTTATGCCAAAGCCGTTTCCGGATTGCAGCGGCAGCGCGCTGAAAATTACGCTGACCATGAAAAAAGAGGATCAGAGCATTTTCGGCACCAGCCCGGACACAATGCTGCCGGAAGGACGGGCATTTATTGCCGGGATTCTGAACCGCGTGCGCGAATTCACCATGTTCTCCAACCCTACAGTGAATTCCTATGAGCGCTTCGGCCTGCGCGCCGCACCCAGCAGCATCAGCTGGTCGGAGGAAAACCGGATTCCGCTGATTCAGCTCCTGTACTCCCCCGGACGAGATGCTTCAATTGAGTTTCGTTCCGCCGATGCATACTGTAACCCCTATATCACATTCCAGATGCTCCTGAGCGCCGGTATGGCCGGAATCCAGAACCAGGAGGAACTTAGTGATACTATGAACGCTGCAAATGATGCCTCTGCATCACGTACGCTGCCGCATTCCTTGCTGGAATCCATCGATCTGGCACGAAACAGCGCATTTGTACACAGCGTTTTGCCGGAAGCCCTGATTCGTGATTTTTCTGCCGCAATGGAAGAAGAAGTCCGCGCCTACCAGCAGGCAAAGGATCCCCAGGCATTTTGCTTTGACCAGTATTTCTAAATCGTTTGCTGCACAAAAGGCAGCATTCAGGCATTGCAATATCCAAATTTCACGAAAACAGGAGGGATGCAGCGTTGTATTCGGAACGAACCCTGATTATTTCCGGATCTGAAAAAGGTCTGGATGGACTAATCAGTTTTTTAAAAACCTGCGGCTGCGGCTCCATTGCCACTGTATCCAGCGGAAGCGAAGCACGGCGCATGATTCACCACGATGACTACGGACTGATTCTCATCAATACGCCGCTGAAAGACGAATTCGGATACCAGCTTTCCTTAAAGCTCAGCGAATCCACATGTTCCGGCATCATTCTGGTCTGTAAGGCAGATGCTGCAGACGATATGGTAAACCGCACTATGGATTACGGCATCTGTGTTGTGCCAAAACCGCTGAATAAAAACGCATTGCTCCAGGCTGTGCGGCTGGGCAGTGCCTTTCATAACCGCCTGCTCCTGATGCAAAAGGAGAACAACAAGCTTCGGGCAAAATTAGAAGAAGTCCGTTATGTTTCACGCGCCAAGTTCCTGCTGATCACAGAGCAGAACATGTCAGAGGAAGCCGCACACCGTTACATTGAAAAAAGTGCCATGGACACACGGCGCACCCGAAAAGAAGTCTCCCTGGAAATTATCGCACGATATGAATAAACACAAAAAAGGCAGCCCGGTGCTGCCTTTTTTATCAGTTACATCTATACAAAAAAGTGTCAGCTTCATTGAAACTGACACTTTTCTTTGTTTTTCCTTTACTTCGTGCCGAAAATCCGGTCACCAGCATCGCCGAGACCAGGCACAATATAGCCCTTTTCATCCAGCGATTCGTCTACGCCGCCACAGTAAATGTCCACATCCGGATGTGCTTCCAGCAGTGCGTCCCGTCCCTCCGGGCAAGCCAGAATGCACAGGAACTTAACGCTCTTTACGCCCATCTTCTTGAGATCAGAAATTGCAGCGATTGCAGAAGTACCGGTTGCTAGCATAGCATCCACTACAATTACTTCCCGTTCTGCAATATCATCCGGCATCTTGGAATAGTACTTCACGGCATCGTGTGTACCCGGTTCACAGAAAATACCGATATGGCCGATTTTTGCAGCCGGAATCAGATCTGTTACGCCGTCAATCAGACCCAGACCTGCACGCAGAATCGGCACAAATGCCAGCTTTCTGCCGGAGATCACCTTTGTCTTTGCAATTCCCTGATAGGTTTCAATTGTAATTTCCTTCATGGGGAGATCACGGGTTGCTTCATAGCAAATCAACATTGCTGTTTCAGAAGTCAGTTCCCGAAATTCCTTTACACCTGTCATTTTGTCCCGCAGCAGCGAAATCTTATGCTGTACCAGCGGATGATCTACTACATGAATCCCTGCCATGTTCTTGTCCTCCTGTAATTACCATTCTTGTTCTAAGTCTGAAATCATCTGAACACGTGCTTCGTGCCGTCCGCCTTCAAACGGTGTGTCCAGAAAGACCTCTACCAGTTCCAGTGCCAGGCCGCCGCCCAATGTACGTGCACCCATGCACATCACATTGGCATCATTGTGCAGCCGTGTGTATTTTGTTGAAAAAGCATCTGCGCAAAGAGCCGCACGAACACCGCGGATTTTGTTTGCAGCAATCGACATACCGATACCGGTTCCGCAGATCAGAATCCCCCGGTCACCCGGATGTGCAGCCACTGCCTGACCGACTTTCTTTGCAATCACCGGATAGTCTGTGCGCTGTCCGTCACAGCCGCAGTCCTCCGTCTCTATGCCACGTGCTTTCAAAAGCTCCATGACTTCCAGCTTTCGGTCATAACCTGCATGGTCACATCCGATCCAAATTTTCATGTGCGTCCGACTCCTTTGTGTTGATATACTTTTATTATAGCATACTTGATTGGAAATTGCAAGGTGTATTTTTGGAGATAACAGGGGAAATCCGGCCGCAGCTGTTACTTTGCAGCCTTTTTATCCTGTAAATCCTTTTCTGCCTTTACCAATTGCAAATATTCGGGCATCAGTGCGTCCGGCGAAATCCAACGGGTTCCGTCCTGAACTGCCAGGCAAATGCCCGTTCCGTTTTGCAGGCGCGTTGCAGGGGATGCCACTTTCAGCCAGCTTTTTTCCTCCAGCTGCTCTGACCCGTCTCCGGTCAGCAATACCGGTTTGCCCAGCGTCTCCAGCAGCTGATCCAGCTCTGCAACAGGCAGAATCTGATCCGGCTGAATTGTCCGGATTACGCTGCCGTCACTCTCATAGATTCCGGCATAAACCAGTGACTGCCGCGCAGTCATCACGCTGCATATAATGCCGTTCCAGGCCAGATTCTGCCAGGCCAGACCTTCCAGCGTAGAAACTCCGGCACAGGGAATCTGAAGGGCGTATGCCATTGCCTTAACCGCAGCAATGCCGATTCGCAGACCGGTATAGGAACCAGGGCCTTTCGCCGCAGAAAGCCCGTCAATTTCCTGCCAGGTCAATCCGGTATCCGCCAGAAGACGTTCTGCCAGCGGCAGAATCACCTGTGAATGCGTGCGTTTGGTGTAAACTACCTGCTGCCCCAGCAGGCACTGTGCTTCCGTATCATACAGCGCCGCTGCCGCAACTTTTCCGGAAGTATCAATCCCCAAGATCCGCAAAGCGCTCATCTCCTTCTACTGTAATCTGCCGCCCGTCATCCGAAAGCCGGTCTATGGTAATCCGAATGCAACCTCCTGGCAATTCTGCCGCAATATTTTCTGACCACTCGATTGCAAACACGCCTTCGTCCAGGGGATAATCATAAAATCCGGTGGATTCCAGATCCAGCGCCCCCTCAATCCGGTACATGTCAAAGTGATAGAGAGACAGCCCCTCCCCGTGATATTCCTGTACAATTGCAAATGTGGGAGACGAAACCACGTCCGGCAGTCCCATGCCTCTGGCCAGTCCTCTTGTAAACGTGGTTTTTCCCACGCCCAGTCCGCCGAAATATGCGATTACATCACCGGCACGGAGCCGCGCTCCGATCTGCTGCGCAAAAGCAATGGTTTCTTCCGGAGAGGATGTGGTTTTTTTGATTTTTAACACAGCGGTTCCCTCTTCTCAGAACAATCCGGTGATGTTACCGTCATTGTCGCAGTCAATTTTCAGTGCAGACGGTGCCTTCGGGAGTCCCGGCATGGTCATGATATTGCCGGTGAGCACTACCACAAATCCGGCGCCATTGGACAGCGTTACGTCACGAACAGTGATGGTAAAGTGTTCCGGTTTTCCCAGCTTTGCGGCATCATCCGACAAAGAGTACTGTGTTTTTGCCACACAGACCGGCAGCTTGTCACAGCCCAGTGCACGAATCTGTGCCAGAGCCTTTTTCGCCGGTGCGGTAAAGGTTACACCATCAGCGCGGTAGATTTCCTTTGCAATCTTTTCTACCTTTTCTTCAATTGTCAGGGTGTTCTCGTACAGTACGTGGAAATCAGCCGGCTTTGTTTCAATGGTCTTGCAAACCTTTTCCGCCAGTTCCTTTCCGCCGGCGCCGCCCTTGGCAAATACCTCAGTCAGTGCAAATTCTGCGCCCAGATTCTCACAGAATTCCTGAATATAGTTCAGTTCGGCATCGGTGTCGCACTGGAAACGGTTAATTGCAACGACTACCGGTACGCCGTACTTCTTCATATTTTCAATGTGCACCTGGAGATTTACAATACCCTTTTTCAGTGCATCCAGATTTTCTGTTGTCAATTCTGTTTTCGGCACGCCACCGTTGTATTTCAGTGCACGAACAGTAGCCACCAGAACCACACAGCTGGGGTTCAGACCGCCGTAACGGCACTTGATGTCAAAGAACTTCTCTGCGCCCAGGTCAGAACCAAATCCGGCTTCTGTAACACAGTAATCTCCCAGCTTCAGCGCCAGCTTTGTAGCACGGAGGGAGTTACAGCCGTGTGCAATATTGGCGAACGGGCCGCCGTGAATCAGCGCCGGTGTATGTTCCAGAGTCTGAACCAGGTTTGGCTTCAGTGCATCCTTCAGCAGTGCAGTCATAGCGCCGTTTGCCCCCAGATCCTTGGCATAAACCGGATTGCCGTCCAGATCATATGCCACCAGGATATTGCCCAGGCGTTCTTTCAGATCTGCCAGGTCAGAAGCCAGGCACAGGATTGCCATTACTTCGGAAGCTACTGTAATCTGGAAGCTGTCACTCCGGGGAATGCCGTCTACCTTTCGGCCCAGACCGATGACAATGTTCCGCAGCGCACGGTCATTCATATCCAGCACGCGCTTGATCATAATGCACCGCTGATCAATCCGCAGTGTGTTTCCCTGCTGCATGTGGTTGTCCAGCATAGCACAGAGCAGGTTGTTTGCAGATGTAATGGCGTGCATATCGCCGGTAAAGTGCAGGTTGATGTCTTCCATTGGCACGACCTGTGCATAACCACCGCCGGCAGCGCCGCCCTTGATGCCGAATACCGGGCCAAGGGACGGTTCCCGCAGTGCCAGTACGGTCTTCTTGCCAATCTGATGCAAAGCATCTGCCAGACCAACGCTGACTGTAGTCTTTCCTTCTCCGGCCGGAGTCGGATTGATTGCAGTAACCAGAATCAGCTTGCCGTCCGGCTTGTTTTCCAGCTTTTTAAACAGCTGCTCTGACAGTTTTGCCTTGTAGTGTCCATAGAATTCAATGTCCTCTTCTGCAATGGAAAGATCAGCTGCAATCTTTCCGATCGGATACATTTCAGCATTCTGTGCGATTTCAATATCTGTCAACATAACGATTCTCCTTTTCTCACGGCATACATTTTCCAAAAACAACCGTCTCTTTGTTTTCTGAAAATATGCGTTCATTTCCGATAAAAAACATAATTTTATTATACCATTTCTCCAGGAATAATGCAAGCCGCTTTTTTCTTTTTGTAATATTGCTGTATTTCCACAAGGTTTCGCGTGCAATTTTGATCAGGTATACTTATCGCATCTGCAAATTTTTTTCGGCAGCAGTTCTGCCTGGCAAAAATGATGCATATACTTTCTTGGATACCGCAAAATACAGTACCATTTCCGTGTCTGCGGCAGACAGGCTTTCTCCCCGCCTTCTGCCAAATGACAGCCGTACAGGAGGACAGAATATGAAAAAGTGGATGTATTGGATTCTGACTGGTGTGATTCTATGCAGCACACCGGGCTGCACACAGAAAACGGGAAATTCCGTCCCGGAGGATGCCATGTTCTGCGACAATCTGGCAGAGCGGGTACAGGAGGTGGAACAGCTCCATGTGGAAACTGCAACCGGCACCACAGAGTTTTCCCCTTCTGACAGTGCGCCGGTATATGCCATGTGGTTTCCGGTGATGGAATATGCCGACACACTCCAGGGAAAATCACAGGAAGAATTTCGGCAGGCCATGCGGGAGCGCTTCCAAAAGACCGCAGATCTTGGAATCAACACCGTATATCTCCATGTACGCGCCTATCAGGACGCATATTATCCGTCCGAGCACTTTCCCTGGGGCAGCTATGCCGATACAGACATTGATTTTGACCCTCTCGCGGTTTTGCTGGAAGAGGCACATGCACAAAATCTGTCTGCCCATGCCTGGATCAATCCCCTTCGCTGCCCCACGGACAAGGCCATGCAGGAAATGAACAATCATTACACCATCAAGCAATGGTACAACAGTCCGGAAAAAAACGGCACCTATCTGGTACAAGTAGAAAACAACTGGTGGCTGAATCCGGCCTATCCGGAGGTGCGGCAGTTCATTGCAGACGGAGCGGCAGAAATTGCAGAACGCTATCCCGTTGATGGCATTCACATTGACGATTACTTCTACCCCACCACGGATTCCTCCTTTGATCTGGCGGCATTTGCAGAAAACGGCGGCACAGACCTGACTGCATTCCGGCTGGAACAGACAGACGCCATGGTGCAGGCAATCTATCAGGCTGTCAAAAAGGCAGACGCTGCAATGCAATTCAGCATCAGTCCCCAGGGTACCATGCAGGGAAATTATGCCCACCAATACGCCGATGTAAAACGCTGGGCCAGTGAGCCTGGATTTTGTGATGCGCTGATTCCACAGATTTACTACGGTTTCGAAAACGAAACTGCTCCTTTTACAGATACGGTTTCCGCCTGGACAGAAGCTGTTACAGAGGAAAGCGTCTCTCTGGTTGTCGGAATCGGTACCCATAAAATGGGGAAAGAAGACACCTGGGCAGGCAGCGGCTGCCACGAATGGCAGGAGCATTCCGACATTCCACAACGGCAGGTGGAATACCTCCTGCAATGCAAAGACGTAGACGGCATTGCCATCTACGATTATGATACAACCTTTGCGCCGGAAACCGCAGCCGAAGCTATGGCGCAGCAAGTACAGGCACTGCTCCGGACGCAGTCAGCTGGAATCCGCTGATGCAGCAAAAAAGCCACCCGTTTCCAGGTGGCTTTCATTTCTTAAATCAAGCAAAAAATGGAATTACTGCATTGCAGCAACTGCCTGTTTCAGTGCATCTACCTTGTCCCGACGCTCCCAGGCAACGCCCAGGTCTTCACGACCCATATGGCCGTATGCTGCCAGCTTGCGGTACTGCGGCTTCCGGAGATCCAGCATCTGAATCATGCCGTCCGGTGTCAGTGCAAATACCTGCGGCACAACAGCTGCAAGCACTTCTTCGGATACTGTTCCGGTTCCGAATGTATCAACCCGGACAGAAACCGGCTTTGCTACGCCAATAGCATATGCCAGCTGCACTTCGCAGCGCTTTGCCAGACCGGCTGCAACGATATTTTTTGCAATATATCTTGCAGCATAGGCACCAGAACGGTCTACCTTTGTCGGATCCTTTCCGCTGAAAGCGCCGCCGCCGTGTCTTGCATAACCACCGTAGGTGTCTACAATAATTTTACGGCCAGTCAGACCGCTGTCGCCCTGCGGGCCGCCGACAACAAAACGTCCGGTGGGGTTGATGAAATACTTTGTATTTTCATCCAGCAGTTCCTTCGGCAAAACAGCATCCACCACATAAGTCATCATATCCCGGCGAATGGTCTCCAAAGACACGTCCGGTGCGTGCTGGGTTGAAATAACAACGGTATCGATCCGAACCGGCTGATCACCGTCATATTCCACAGTTACCTGTGCCTTGCCGTCCGGGCGAAGATACTGCAAAGTCTTGGACTTCCGCAGTGCGGCCAACTTCATGCAGAGCTTATGGGACAGAGAAATCGCCAGCGGCATCAGTTCCTTTGTCTCATCGCAGGCATAACCGAACATCATACCCTGGTCGCCGGCGCCGGTTTCCCGTTCTTCGCTGCCGCGTGTTTCAATTGCATCGTTGACACCCATTGCGATATCCGGTGACTGCTTGTTCATTGCCAGCAAAATGGAGCATGTCATGCCGTCAAAGCCATACTTGGCACGGTCATAACCAATGTCCACAATCACATCCCGTGCAATCTGGGGAATATCCACCTTTGCTGTAGTAGAAATTTCTCCCATGCACAGAACCATACCAGTTGCAGTTGTTGTTTCGCAGGCAACACGTGCTTTCGGATCCTGTTCCAGAATCGCATCCAGCACAGCGTCTGAAATCTGGTCGCAGATTTTATCCGGATGTCCTTCTGTTACAGATTCTGAGGTAAATAAAGTTTTTGCCATTTCTTACTTCCTTTCTGTTTGCGGGTAGATCCAAAAAAGAAAAGGCACCCGAAACCGAGTGCCTTTGTATTTTGTACAAACCCCTCATCTCTCGGTTATACCGCAGGAATTGGCACCGCTACTGATGCAGAAAACACATCAACCGGTTGCCGGGCTTCATAGGACCTGTTCCTCCACCACTCTTGATAAGGTATAAAATTTCACCAGAAAAGACCAGCCATTTTCTTCGACACAATCTCTTCTTCTTTGATTATACTATACATTTTTCTGCTTGTCAAGACCCTCCCTTATTTTTTCAGCAAAATGAAAAAGCACCGTGGTGCTTTTCGAAAAAAGTCCACAGTGCTTTTTGGAAAGAAACTGTTACGTTTCAGATTTACTTATGCATCCATATCCGGCAGGGAATCAATGATATGAGTCAGGAACTTCAGCAGAGAAACTGCATCCTGTCCATTGATTTCGCCATCCAGCATGTAGCAGTCAGCATTCTTTGTCTGCTGATCGTTGAAGGTTACAACGTCTGCAATCTTCTTGTTCAGCAGTACAGCGTCGATCAGGCTTACGTTACCATCCAGGTTGGTGTCGCCCAGCAGAACGTCGCCTTCAGCGGTTACAGCAGTTGTAACCGGTGCATCCGGATCGGTAGTAGTTGTAGTTGTGGTTGTAGTAGATACATCCGGATCTGCTGTAGTAGTAGCCGGCTTAGTTGTTGTTGTCGGATCAGCAGAACGCTCGATGTTCGGAGCTTCATCATCAATGAAGGAAACAACCCAGCACAGCGGAGAGTTCCAGTTGATGGTGCACTCGTTTACAGACCAAGCTTCTACATTATCCAGGTAGCAAGCCATCGGAGACATTTCGCCGCGCTTGTAACCCTTACCCTGAACCATCGGGTCTTCCATGTTGGAGTTCGGACCGCCGGACAGGACACCATACGGAGCGTACGGGAAGTTCTTGCTATCCAGCTGACCAGACCACCATCTGTGGTGCGGGTACTTTGTAGAGTGCTCGCCATAACCAGTTACATAACCCTGTTCGATGGAGTTACGTCCCATCAGGTAGTCAAATGCAGTAGTTGCGCCATCGATGTACTTTACATCCTTGGTCTGGTCATATGCCAGAGCCAGAGCCATGGTATTGTTGATAACCATGGAGTTGGAGCCCCATTCATAACCGTTTGTCAGTTCCTTCTGTTCAATTACACCAGTGCCGGAAGCTGCGTCATAAGACCAAACGTCTGCGTTATAAGTGTGGCCACGATACGGGATAGAGTATGCAGATTCAGACTGAACATTCAGATAGTAGTCAGCAGCCTGGATAACCTGATCCTTCAGTGTTGTAACTTCGTCAGCTGTCAGCAGACCCTTTTCCTGCATTGCTTCAGCGTTTACATACAGGGAGATAGAACCAATGCTGTTCAGAGTACCCCAAGTAAACAGAGAGCATGTACCATTGTTTTCACCACCGGTCAGTGTGGTGGAGATATCGAATGCCTTTGCATGGTCGGTGCCATATGCGCCAGTACCATACTTCTTCAGTTCAGCGTAGTAAGTCGGATCTTCGGTTGTGATGTACAGCTCGCAAGCTGCCCAGTAGAATTCGTCGCTGACTTCATCGTCACCGTACGGGCCACCGCCCTTGTTTGCCTGCTGCATCGGAGCATACATGCCAGTGTCAGTGAAGCTTGTGAACGGAGCATATTTTGTCTTTGCTGCGTCATATGCCTTGATTGCTGCTGCCTGCAGTTCTGCTGCATATTCCGGCTGATAATCCTTGAGCAGACGAGCACCCTGTGCACAAGCTGCTGCAAAGTTCAGAGTTGCTGCATAAGTAACCGGCTTTACAATACGCATCGGACGCTTGGAACCAGCCGGATCGCCGTCATCATCATACGGAGCAACTGCCAGACCAGTCCACTTGTAGTCGTGCATCTTGTGGTAAACCATGCCGTCATCGCGCTGCATCTTCAGGAAGAAGTCCAGCTCAACCTTGCACTCATCCAGGATATCCGGAGTGCCGTTGCCGGTTTCCGGCAGTTTTGTCAGAGTGGAAGTACCATCTGCCCACTTGTCAGCCTTGCCAACCATGAGAGATCTCTCATACATGTTCATCAAGGTCCACAGGGAAACGCCGCCGTTTACAACGTATTTACCATAGTCACCAGCGTCATACCAACCGCCTGTCAGATCGATAGACTTGCTGTATGTCGGCTGAGACTTGTAGATGTATACCCATTCGTCTGCAATGTATGCAGTATCCGGCTTGTGGCAGTCCTTACGTCCCAGGGTCTTGCCGCTGCCTTCTACAGTCTGTGCGGACGGAATGTACTGATCTTCAGTGTCTACACCAGAACGGTTCTGATAGAAGTAGTTCAGTGCATAAGTCAGCAGGCTGCTTTCGTGATAGGTCTGATACAGATCCTTGTTAATATCGAAGGACAGAGAAGTCTTTCCTGCAACTTCGATTGTGTAGTCCTTACCTTCTGTTGTAAAGTCGGTAAAGTCGATTACCTGGTTGTAGTTCCAAGCGCCTTCATCATAGATTACATTGCCGTCTGTTGTGCCGCTGTAAACAACACTGCCGGAAGCATCCTTAATGGAGTAATCATACTGTGTAGTATCGCCTTCATTAACTACCAGAGTAGCCAGCTTCTTTGCGTTCGGATAGTAACCAACCTGGTTTACTTCTACGCCAGTCGGCTGATATTCATCTTCCTGTACATAGTCAGACTTGCTGTCTGTCAGGTCGATCAGAGCCAGGTTGTCGAAACGTACGACGGTGTCATCCGGGAAGCAGTCAAAATCCTGACCGTACTGCGGAGTCGTACCACCCAGGTGGAATGTGAATTCACCAGTACCTTCTACGCTCTTGCCTTCAGCGGTGAATTCATATGCATAAGTAGACCACTGGTTAGCCGGAACAGTAATGCCCTTCCACTTGTCCCAGCCTTCACCGAAGCTGATTTCACTGCCGTTTGTGGAAGCATTTCTCAGTTCGGTTTCCAGTTCCTCCATAGAAAGACCTTCTTTATAGGTCATATTCAACGGAGTACCATTGCCGTGCCACAGTTCGTTAGAACCATCAACCATGTCGCCCAGCTTTGCATAAACGTGACCAGCCTTAGTCGGGTTGATACTATAAGTCAAACGATATTTGTGACCGGTTTCCAGTGTCAGGTTTCTGTGACGGAACTGGCAGTCCCAACGGCCTTCACCGCCTTCGCCAACGCCACCGATCTTTTCGAGGTAAACTGCATAAATGCCGCCCGTGATTTCGAACTTCATGGATGCAGTCGCACTCTCACAAATGTGCCAAGGCAATCCCTTGCCTTCGTTGAAAGTACCTTCGCCGACTTCTTCAGATGCAGATGCAGCCATAGACAGTGCTGTCATTCCTGTTACAGAAGCAGAAACTGCCATAACTGCTGCAGAAGTAAGCGCCAGGACCTTCTTGCCGAGTTTTTTCTTCAGCATAGATATCCTCCTTGAAAATTAGAATGGATTTGTGTCTGAACCCTGTTGCATGGCATAATTTATCTGCCCCTTCGTCCAAAGCACCTGTATCCGGAACATCGTCCTATGCCGGAACGCCGTATGCATAAACAAATGCACAATCTCTGGTCAAAAAAAGCAGTCAATCAAACATGAAACTGGATTCCAGGAATATGCACCCGCATATCCCTTCTGCAACGATCTTCCCCTCCGGAAATGTACCGGATGTATGCCTCTGTTCTTTTGGTTTGTCGAAAAGACGCAATAAACCCATCACAGACACATAAACTTCTCGTTTCATTTATTATAGCACACGACACTTTTCTTGTAAAGCGGATTTTGAAAATTCAGTAAAATATGCTAAACAGTTTTCATGTCTTTTGTGCACATTGACGAACTTTATCATTCCATATTCTGATTATTCTTTGAAATACAGAAAAAAGCACAGAAAAGATTGTGCTTTTCCGTGCTTTTTCTTCATAAAGCCCTTTAGAGGGAGCATTCTTACTGATTTGCAGTCAGATTAGCCCTGGTAAGGCAGTTCATCGATAATCTGTACCAGGAATTTCAGCAGTACAATTGCATCGTTTGCGTTGACTTCGTTATTTACATCGCAGTCAGCATTTGCACGCTGCTGGGTATTCAGTGTAACAACGTCAGCTGCTGCCTTGTTCAGCAGTACTGCGTCTACCAGTTCAACCTTGCCGTCCAGGTTGATGTCACCATACAGAACATCTCCCGGTGCTGCAGTAACCGGTTTCTTGGTAGTAGTGGTTGTCTTTGTAGTAGAAGAAGTGGAAGTAGAGGTGGTCTTGGTAGTTGCGGTAGTCACCTTTGTTGTGACAGAAGAGCTGCCGCTGTATGCATCTGTGTAAACAGTGATGGAATCAATGGTAAACTGCTTGCAGTCGATCCACCAAACACCAAACTTCAGCATACCGCCGTATTCCTTCTGAATAATTGCAGAGGTTGCGGAGTCAATATCCCAGGTGAGTGTAGCACTGGTACCGGAGAAGGTCTCTTCCATATCATCTGTAATTGTCCAGTAATCCGGTGCAACGCTTGTGGAGGAACCGAAGGCACCCTGCCACTTACCAATCTTTTTCTTTGTAGTAGACAGGTTAAGTTCTACCTTTACAACCTTTTCATTTGCCGGAATGCCGAACTGAGACCATTCCCAGCCGATCATCTTATCATCAGCCGGCAGTTTGCTGTAATCTACAGACTGATTTACATTTGCGGTATATTTGCCGCTGCTTGACGGCTGCGGTGCGGTTGTGCCCGGTGTTATAGTATTGCCATAGTGCAGTACTACCTTATCAATCTTGACACTGCTTGCATCCGGATAGAAGATCATTGCCTTTACGGTCTGCCCTACATTGGACGGAATGTTGTAAACCACCTTGCACTGGCCGTTTGCGCCGACATTCACTTCAAAGTCAGTCTGTTCCCAGCTGCCTGTCCAGGTGCCGAATGCACCGCTGGAGCTGGTATCCTTGGTAGAAAGAGTGTAGTACAGAGTTGCAGTCTTTGCGCCGTTGGGTGCAAATTCTGCGTACATCTGCTTGTCACCTGCGGTACCGGTTTGTGTGCCGGTAGAGATATTGGCATCCTTGCCGCTTCCGCTGTTGGGTGCAGTGGTAACAACCGGTGTGCTGCTTTCATCCAGAACGACCTTGTCAATCTTGACACTGCTTGCATCCGGATAGAAGACCATTGCCTTTACGGTTGCGCCTACATTAGACGGAATGTTATAAGTTGCCTTGCACTGTCCGTTTGCGCCGACAGTCACTTCAAAGTCGGTCTGTTCCCAGCTGCCTGTCCAGGTGCCGAACGCACCGCTGGAGCTGGTGTCCTTGGTGGAAAGGGTGTAGTACAGGGTTGCAGTCTTTGCACCATTGGGAGCAAATTCTGCATACATCTGCTTGTCGCCTGCGGTACCGGTCTGTGTACCGGTTGTGATATTAGCATCCTTGCCGCCGCTGGGTGCAGCTGTTGTAACAGTAGTTGTGGTTACCTTGCTGCTCTGTGTTGTTTTTTTAGTTGTGACAACGGAGCTTGCAGTAGTAACAACCGGCTTTTGCGTGGTAGTGGTTACAACCGGCTGTGTGCCCTTTGTGCCTTCTACTGTTGCATCGACAGAACCAGTCTTATACTTATTATACAGACCAGCTGCTGCGCCTACCAGTCCGGCATTGTAGTCCAGTGCAACTTCGTTGCACTTGTAATCCTGGATGGTATCCTGATAGGTAAAGTTGGAATCGGTCGGGCCGCCTACCAGCGCGCCTACCAATGTATGACCCTTGCTGCTGTAGCCAACCTGTCCGGTCATTTCATCATTGCTTGCATAGCCGGAAGCTGCTCTGTGGTGTGCATACTTGACAGAATTGCTTTCCATACCGATTACAAAGTTTGCGTTCTTGGAGTTGTTGCCCAGAATCATGCTCATCTGTGCCTTGCACCAGCTGGTGTAATCTGCACCGCTCTGTGCATACTTGGAAGTCGCCAGCGCAGCCATCTGCATTGCTGCGTTATAGCGGCAGCTGCCCCAGGAGTCTTCACAATAATAAGTGCTTTCGCTGTTGCACTTCTGATTCAGATAAGTGGTTACCTTAGACCAGTCAGAAGCATTTCCAGTGATTTCACCCTGAAGAATTGCAGAACCCAGGCTGACATTGTTCCAGCTCATGGGAGAATATACACCCCATTGGCAGCCAGAACTGCCGGATTTACCCTGATTGCTGGCATTCATAAAGGTGTTCAGGAATGTCTTATAGGTGTTGTCCTTTGTTGCCAGGTACAGCCAGCCTGCTGCCCATGCCTGATCATCATAATAGTCATAGGATCTATAGAATTCACCTATTCCATCTTCTGCGGTCTTGTTGTACTTAATGGAGAATTCGTACAGTGCCTTTGCATAAGACAGGTCTTCTGCATTGCCGAAGTTGATGTAGTTTACAGCCAGTGCTGCGGCATATCCTGCTGCAATATCACTTGCGCCATTGCTTGTCTGATATACCTGACGGCTTGCATCGCTCTGATCTTCCGGCGCGCACCATTCTGCGTGATCCTGGTCAGCGTTTCCAACCTGATAAACAAAGTTGGTGACAGTACCGTTGCTCAGTGTGGTGCAGTCCTTGAAATACTGCGCAAAATAATCTGTAATGGTGCGCAGGTGGCTTGTCTGTCCCAGCGCATCATAGCTGTCCTTGAATTCATAGTAGCCCCAGCCCAGAGTTGAAGCAGTATAACCTGCCGGCAGACCAAACTTTACGTGGTCGCCTGCATCGTGGAAGCCGCCCTTTACAGCGTCATTGGTGTGGCAGTTGCCGCGCCATGTCATCTGACCTGCATTTTCCACCTGATCACCGCACATATTTGCATCATAGAAATACATGGAATATTGCAGCAGCTTTGCATAATTGTCTGTGGATGCTGCTGATGCGCTCAGCTGTGCGACTGCTGAAAGCGCAGTGGTTCCTGTCAGCAGTGACGCTGCACTGACTGCACAGGCGAGTACTCGTTTTCCGAGTCCCAACTTCTTCATAAAAAAACTCCTTTCAATGGACACCGGCTTCAACTTTTTTGAATACCGGTAAAATTTGAAAAAATGCCCAAAAGTAATTTTATCACATCTGTACAAAAAAAGCAATAGTTTTTTTCTAATTGCACAAATTTATATGGAACTTACACAAAGGCAAAAGGATTTTTTTGGCCATAATGTCAGAATCCACGCAATATCCGCATTTTTTGCCGTTCGGATTTCCTCTTCCCTAGGTAAAATCCCGTGTCTGCACAAATTTTTGCAGCGTTTCCTGAAGTTTTTTCCAGTCCGGCAATTCTGCCGCGATGAAATCATAAAATCCCCTGGAATGATTCGGGTACAGAAAATGTGTGAACTCATGAATCACCACATATTCTATGCAGCGCACCGGTGCTGCCAGAAGCCGGGTATTGAAGGTCAGGATTTTCCGGGAGGGACGGCAGTTCCCCCACTGTGACACCATCTGCCGAAACCGAATTTCCGGAAATGGTATGTCATGGGGCTGATAAATCGGATACACTGCCCGGCACAGGTTCCGGACTGCCTTTTCACACTGCGTATTCCACCATGTGTCAAAAATCTGCTTTCGCTTCGCGGCGTTTTCTGGATCCGGCGTGAGCAGAAGCAGCCGTTCCTTTTCCGGGTGCACACATGCACTCCGGCTCCTTTCCACCGAAAGGGTGTAGTATTTTCCCAGATACAGCACCGGTTCCCCCTCTATATATTGTCTGGGATACTGCGCCTGCTGCTTTTCCTGCAATGCCGCATACTGACGCAGCGTTTCCAAAATCCGTTCTCCATGCTCCCGAATCACCGCTTCAATCTGGGCAAGCGAAATTTTAGGATGCGCCGAAACAGTCAGTCCATTTTCCGGCCGCATGCGCAAATTGATATTTTTCACATTTTTCCATTCCAACTGATAAGAGATGCATTCTCCGCAAAGCTCGATTTCATGCTGTTCCTGCTGCGTTTTCATCGTCACACTCCGTTCTGCGGCTATGGCTTTTGGATTTTCCTATAACAAACGGGCGGCCATACAGCGCGCCCGTTTTCTATCTTTTTCAGTGACCGCTGCACTCAAAGCGGATTTCTGGAAAACCGCTTGAAAAACGGAATCAGAACACCGCCTACCATATTTCCCAGAATTACCATAGGGAAATACAGCAGTGCACGCATGGGATTGGGGCAGCCTGCCAGGAAATAGGTGAAGAAATCTGCCACACAGTGGTTAAATCCGGACAGAATGAACACCATAATCGGCATCACAACCACAAAAATGCCGCCCACAAAATTTTTCTTTTCAGCGCAGCGGCGAGAGCCTTCTACCGCTGTGAACATCAAAATGCCGCAGAACACAGCCAAAATAAAGCTGCTCAGTAAAGAATCGCCCAGTTTTGCCTGCATTGCATTCTGCGCGCGCTCCATCAGAGCCAGATCCATCCCCTGCACCGGCGTTTTTTCTGCAAACCGGGTGAGCAGCACCAGCCCTGCGGTCAGCGCCGCACCAACGGCATTGGCCAGCAGTGTAAAAAAGGTTTCGCCCAGATAGGCACGATCCCGATCCAGGATATATCCCACTTTTCCGGTGTACAGTCCATACTGGAACTGCACAATACAGAACAGTCCCAGAGAGAATAAAAATGCACCCAGATAGCGATTTTCACAGGATTGGCTGACAATGCCGCCGATTCCGATCATCAGACCAGACAGCATGCCATCCATCCAAAATGAGAGCCACTTGTTTTTCTTCTTCTTTTCTTCCATCACGACTTTTCCCTTTCCTTTTTGAATCCTTCTGCACAGCAGTACGCCTTCATCCGGTCATACATTCTGAAAGAACTGCGCAGGATCTCCGTCATTGACTGCAATAATATCCAGCGGTGCCTGCAAATCCGGTAGTAAGAAGCCGCCTTCGATACAAGCAGAGCTGCAAAATGCAAACATAGACGGATAGCTGTCATCGTCCATGTAAAACGGTTCGCGGCCGTTCTCCGGATTGACACCCACCCGATACAGGCCTTCTGCATAATGAAAGAGGATGTCCAGCCGTTCTGACCGATGCTTCCGCATCAGCGCGATTACTTCTGAAGCCGGTACATGCACACTGCTCCAGTCAAAGCTCAGTTCCATTTCCATAATCCAAGATTCCTTTCTTTTGGCCAGCAAATCCGGCCGTGATTCCAGGACACAAAAACAGCACATCCCAAAATGAGTGTGCTGCTTCCTGCTTTTCTCAAAAAAAGATTATTCTGCGCGATTCAGCTTTGCGCCGCAATTGCCGCAGAAGCCGAATGTATACTTATCGTCAAACCGCGCACCGCACTGACCGCAAATCCGAATGCCCTTCAAAGAACTCAGATCTCCCTGCATGCTGGCAATCCGGCGTCTTCTGTCGTCGATATCTGCACACAGTTCCAGTTCTGCCTTGTGATCACCGTTCTGGTTCTCATAGAACAGCTTTCCGATTTCTGTCAGAACTTCCTGAATCCGCTCCTTTTCATAGGCAATTTTCTTTTTCAGATTGCTGGTCTCCGCTGCACTTTTTGAGTTTTCAGTCACGCTCCGGCTGACCTGATTTACCTTATCAAACAATCCCATAATCCATGCTCCTATTCTCCGGCATCATTTTTGCCAGTCTAAATGAAATATCGTCATTTAAAATTATACATGATAACCAAGAATTTGTCAAGATTAAATTTCTATCAAACAGGCGCCATCTTTTTTGCACCGACTTGTTATGCTTCTACCGGAGCAAAGCGAATCCGTACCTTCGGCAATTCGTGCAGAACAGTATCGCAGTGGAACAGCCCGTCCTCTGCCGACAGGTCATTCTCACCGGTTGCCGGCGGTGCAAAGATTTTCAGCGTCATGTCTGCCGGGCCATCCAGCGGCTTTTCGAAAAATGCTGCCATCATGTCCACTGTTTTGGTGCCCGGTGCCTTATAGAACCATCTTCCGTTCAGTTCCAGCATCAGATTGCTGTCCTCTTCGAATACCGCTTCACAGAAGGTGGGATTCTTTTCAAAGTGCAGAGACATTGCCAGTCCCTCGGCATCCTCGGAGTTTGTCCAGCGCAGTGTAACCGGCAGCTGTACCTCGCCTTCCTGCTTTTCCATCTGCGGCCGGAACCAATCCCGGTGAATGATTTCTTTATAGGTATCCAGTACCGGCTGTGCAATTCCCACTTCACTGTTGTTGGGATCTTCAATTTCCAGACCCAGCCGTCCCCGATCCCGGAACTGATAGAAGGTAAAAGCGCTGAACCAATCTGCCTGTTCCTGTTCCAGCTTGTCGCAGAATTCCCGTACCATATCTGCCTGTTCATAAGGGCCGGTCACATCGCCGTCTGCATTGAATTCCGCCATTGTCATAGGCTTCGGAGTGCCGCCGTTGAGATAACGGAACCGCTCAAAGCTGCGCTTGGTCTTTTCATAGGTATCTGCAACTGTACCACGGCTGTGGGTATCACCGCCGTGTTCCGCCACATCATACGGCCAGCCCCAGTGCAGTGCCATATACTTGTCCACCGACCAGATATCTGCTGCCGGAATGGTCTGGGCAAACTCTGCTTCCTTTTCCATCTCCTCCTTGGACAGATCTTCAATTCCGCCAATGCAGATAATAGTCTGCACATTCGGGGCATGCTCCTTGATTACACGGCTGGCGCGTACAAAGAAGTCTGCCACTTCCTGATATGTGCAGCGCTTGTTGAAGGAGAACCAGTTTCCGGTTGCTTCATGATTGATGCGGAGAAATACCCGTCCGAAGGGCCGCAGATCATTTGCAATAGCAATGAGGTGCTCATCTGTCACATGAGGATCGATAGTCAGCGTCAGGGATACATCCTGACCATGCTGCCGGATTTCCCGCATGTACTGAAAAGGCTCGCCGTCTGTATTGCCGCCCAGACCGCCTTTATAGGTAAAGTAGTCATCGTAAGGGAAATCCCACGCAAAGCTGACATCCGGGCTTGCGTGTACGACACTGGCACGACCCGGCCAGCCTTCATCCAGCGGATAATAGCAGTACATCAAACTGATGCTCCGGTGCGGCCGTCCCAGTTTTCCCAAAATATAATCCTGATTCACATATTCGCCCCGTTCGCTGCCGTCTCCCAGATCGACAGCACAACGTGCCTTTCCCATATGAATCCGATAAACATTTTCCATTTGATTTTGTGCTCCTTTTTTCGCAGTCATTTCTGCATGACGGCTCTGTCAGAATCGCCATGCGCTTTTTACATGCCTACTATTATATCGGATAGCGGTACTTTCTGTCAAGAGATTTTTTCCGAACAGATTCCATTTTTACAAAAAAGAACCTGCCGGGCACGGAAGAATCCCCTCCATACCTGACAGGTTCTATTTCAAGTCCGGCAAATGCACCGCAATTTTCGCAGCAGCGCCGGACGCTTATTGTGCAGATGTGTCCTTTTCTGCACGTTTCAGCCATACATGTGCCAGATCCACTGCTTCATAAAGGTTCGGGCGGTCAGAAGTTTTCACAATCGCCTTCACCGGATCCGGTTCATTGGTTGCAATCTGGTATACCTTGATTTTATCGGCAACCATCAGGCCTTCTTCGTTTTTTTGCTGATGCTGAATCTGCATCATAACTACATACGGATCAGACATATAGCCGTAGTAAATCTGATTGCCGCTTCTTACTAAGGGGTATTCTCGATACATAAAAAATTCCTGATTCATCGATACTTCTTCCTTTCTTCGGCAGAGCTGCAATCTGAATTTCCTTTTCCAGACTTAGCTCCAGTTTGTAGTGAATTCTTGGTCTGTGTCATAAATATCCATATTCTTGCGCAGCACATCCAGGAATGATTTCCGGCAGGTATATGCCGACTGGCCGTCTACTGTAATCAGGCATGTGAAATCATCGATTGCGTAAAACGCAAGGTCGCGGCTGAATGTGCCGTCCTGTGTTTCCAGCTGAATTTCTGCAATGGGATCGCCTTCCGGCTTTTCTGACAGATCAACCGTTTCCGCTGTGGTATTCAGCAAGAATGAATAGAAGGTACGATACCGTTCAGAATCTGTAGCAGAACCATTCAGTGTCACCTTGGCGCTGTTCTTGTCGCTGCCCTCCACCTGGAACTGGAAGCTCTTTCCGCCATCTACAGTTACATTCAAAGTCTTAACATCCCAGACATAAGTGCCGAATACCAGCTTTGAGGTGATATCCGTGGGTGTCACGGTTGCCCATACCATATCGGATGCTGCAACCTTATAAATTGCATTGACACCGTCCAGGTATGCATAATAATATGCAGATTCTGTTCCGGTTTCTTCATCCTTTTCCTTGAACTGCGTGCCGAATTTCAGTACATAGGTGTTTCCGTCATCACATGCCATCGTCGCTGTGCCGAACGGATCTGTCAAGCCGTCTGCTTCCATATCTGCATCCGTGGGATGCTTTACTGCAATGGAGGCGGCCTTCAGACCAAACACACCTGTGATAACCGGTGTGGAACGATCCACACTCAGGTACGCCGGAATCGGAGAAACCATTTCATGGCTTGCAGAGGTGCCGCCCATTTTTTCATCTTTTTCCGCATCCTTGGAATAATCCAGCTCCATAACATAATCCATATCCTTCCGCTCCAGCGTAAAGGTATTGATAATCGGCATGTCATCATCACTAGGCTTTTCCAGCATGGTCAGCGATAAAAAGCTGTCTGCAGTATTCTTAAAGTTGGAAACCAGAGAGGTTTTTACGGTATATACCGTATCGGAGTCAGCCGGTGCAAGGTAGGTGTTTTCTGTACCGGAAACCGCATTGCCGACCCGGAAGGCATAGCTGCTGCCGTCTGCAAAGTGCAGTGTTACCGCAGTTGCCTCTGCATCATCCAGTCCGAATTTTTTCAAATCTGAGCTGTTTTCCTCCACCAGGCCGGTGGTACTCAGTGACGCTGTGTTGTTGGCCAGTGTATTGATCTTGGTATCTACCGGCAGATCTTCATAGCCAGACAGGGCATACACCGCATCATCTGTGTCCGTTGCCTCCTGGGTTCGAACAATTTCAAAACTGCCAGTCGGGTTGGTAATGTCGATCGAGGTGACATCCTTCGGCTCCTGACTGGTCAGCGTCTCTGTCACTGCGCTGCTTTCTTCAGAAGAGGATGCATCTGCTGAAGAATCCTCCGGTTGATTTTTCAGGAGAAAAAAGGCAGCAGCCCCCAGTGCTGCAACCAGCACAACACCAGCAATAATTCCCAGAGCTTTTTTGCGCATCTGTATTCTTCCTTTCGATTAGCGATATCGTCTGCGGACAGCCACAATGACGCCGGCTGCAACCACAATCAGCGGAATGATAATCACAACAATAGTGCGAATGGTTTTCAGCTGTGTTTCTGTTGCAGAAATTGAGGTCTTTGTCAGATCCTTTGCTGCAATTACAATGCTGCCATCCTTGCCGCAAACGGTATTCAGCAGGCCGATGAAGTATTCCGCATTGTTATAAGATGCATCCTGTACCAGATAATAGTCCAGCAGTGTCATGGAACCCATCACAATAACATCACTTTCAATCAGTTCGCTGCCAGTGGACTGCTGATCCCGGCACAATGCCATTACCATGTTGGAGCTGCGCTCTGCTGTGCTGGCATCAAATTTTGTGGTAGTTGCAGTAGTTTCTTCCACAGCTTCTGCTGTTGTTGTCGCAGCAGCATCTGTTGTTCCCTGTGTGCTGTCTATGCTCTTTTCGCTGTTTGCAGAAGGCGTTGCCAGCGGATAACGATAAGAGTTATTGGAAGCAGTCAGCAGCGGTGTTACTGTACGGCCGTTATTGGCAGTCAGTTCATCCATCGGCCGTGCCATCGGTGCAATGATCGGCAGGCTGGGATTTGCCAGATTACCGTCATAGGTTTCCTTTGAGGAACTGCCGTCCGTACTGTCTGTGCTGCTTGCGCTGGGCGCAGATACTACCGGGAAGGTAGCGCTACCCAAAACGGTAGATGCCGTCTGACTGTTGCTGCCGTCATCCTGGATGACGCTCCGGTCTACCTGAATGTTCCATTCCTTCAGAAAGGCATCCAGATTCGGGGTTGCGCTCTGGCTGTAGTCTGCAATGTAAATCAGCTGCTTGCCCAGATTTCCGTCATTATACAGGAAATTGGTCAGCTTTGTCACTGCATCTGTGGTAAAGTCACTGGACGGAGCCGGAAGCAGAACAATATCATAGGTTGTCGGATCCAGTTCATCTGTCATGATGTCGATTTCCTTGACATCATAGCCGTTGTCCTCCAGCAGTGCCTTTGCAGAGGTATAGGCGCCATAGTTGGCCTGTGTCTGCGCATAAATGGAGCCGCCGTTTGAAGTAGCAATCATAGCAACAGTCTTCGGGTTGGAATCCGTTACATTCATAATAGCGGATGTCAATGTCTGCTCGCCCTTGAAGCCGGTGATGCAGTCTGCAAGAGAACCGTATCCATAGTACTGATAATACTGATACGCCTGCTGATCTACATCAAACATATCGCTAAAGGAATCATATACCTTAATCCGCTTGCCGCTGGTGACAATGATCTGTCCGGAGTTAATTGTGCTGCCGTACAAATCCTGATATTCTGCCAGAACATCCGGATCCTTTGTGGTATCAAAATACTTTACAGAGATGTGATCGGAATAACCCTGATACTTGGAGATGGTTTCCGAAATCATCTTGTTGTACTTGTCTGTCTTAAAGTTGCTTTCCTCTGCGGCAACTGCAATGGTGACATCCTGATCCAGATTCTTGATGTAATCCAGCGTTTCATCACTGATTGCATAGACATTCGAAGTAGTCAAGTCCAGAACAGCATCCGGAAAACGCTTTCCCAGCTGTGCAACGATTACATTCACCAGCACAACGGCTGCCACAAAAATCACTGTCACAGCAGTAGCCAAACCACCGTATTTCAGCTTCTTCCGCCGTTTCAGCTTGTTCTGCCGCTTTTCTTCGGACATGGGTGCAGACACATCTGCCTTCTTTTTCTTCTTTTCCTGATCTTGCATGGTTTCTGTCCTCCTCTCAGCTCCAGCGCCGTTTTTCAAATACACGAACCGTAAAGAAATTAAAGATTACGGCCGTACTGATGTAAAACAGGACACTGGCCGGATCAAACAGTCCCACTGTGAAATCATAATACCGGGTATAGAAGGAAAGTGCATTCAAAACTGTCGGGATAACCGGCAGCTTTTCTGCAAACTGTGCCAGCACGTCCAGCATGTACAATACAAACAGTGCAATGATTCCCAGCACGGCTGCAACCACCTGATTTTCCGTCAGGGAAGAGATGAACAGTGTTACTGCAATAAATGCAGCGCCCAGCAGAAACAGTGCCAGTACATTAGATACGACAATGCCCCATGCCACAGCACCGAAAAAGCTCAGGATCAGTGCATACAAAAACAGGATGACAATGCCGAAGGTGTACATGGTCAGTGCGGCAAAGTATTTTCCCAGAACAATTCCGCCGATAGAAACCGGCGCGGTCAGAAGTCCCTGCTCTGTTTTCTGCTTTTTTTCTTCACTGAACAGACGCATGGTCAAAACCGGAATCAAAATAACAACAATCAAAAACAGACTGGTGAAAACACCGGACATATCCGTCGTTGCAGATGCCAGAGAAGAGGCAAAGAAGAAATAGCCGGCTGCCAGATAAAATACTGCCAGGAATACATACGCAATGCTGGAAGTAAAGAAGGCTCCCATTTCACGTCGATAAATTGCGCCCATCAGTCCTCGCCTCCTTCTGTAGATTCTTCCCGCACGGCTGCGGTTTCTTGATTTTCAGACGTTTCTGTTTCTGCCGCAGCTTTCTCCGGCTTTGCATCTGCCGGCTGCTCCGACGCTTTCTTTGCAGAAGAAAGCTTTACGCCCTCGCCCATTGTAATCTTCAGGAAGACATCTTCCAGTGTCATTTCGCCCAGATCCATCTTGTAGATGCCCCAGCCGTGTTCCTGCACCATCTGGTTCAGATCCGGACGAATGTCCGCATTGTGCTTCGCTTCGATTTCATATTCAAAGATGCCCGGCTCCCGTTCCATATCTGCATGAACTTTTTCCACGCCGGAAATTGCACGGATTGCCTGGAGCACTTCGGCTTTTGTTCCGCTGATGCGCACATTGATTTTATTGGAAGCGGAAACTGATTTTGACAGGTTGTCTGTCGTATCATCTGCGGCAATCTGTCCGCGGTTGATAATGACAACACGGTCACAGACGGCCTGTACCTCTGTCAGAATGTGGGAAGAAAGGATTACGGTGTGCCGCTTTCCCAGCTTTTTCACCAAGGTACGGATTTCAATAATCTGCTTCGGGTCGAGACCGACAGTCGGCTCGTCCAGAATCAGAATCGGCGGATTTCCAATTAGCGCCTGCGCCAAACCTACACGCTGGCGGTATCCTTTGGACAGATGCTTGATAATCCGTCCGGAAACATCATTGATCTTGCAGAGATTGCAGACATCCTTCAGGTGTGACCGTCTGGGCAGCTTGCATTTTTTCAGATCATAGACAAAATTCAGATATCCCATGACAGTCATATCCAGGTAGAGGGGCGGCAGCTCCGGCAGATAGCCGATCTGTGCCTTTGCCCGGATGGGATCCTCCAGAATATCCACGCCGTTGATCAGCGCCTGCCCGGAGGTGGAACTGATATAGCCGGTCAGCATATTCATCGTAGTGGATTTTCCGGCGCCGTTCGGCCCCAGAAGTCCCAGGATTTCTCCATCTTCCACCGTAAAACTGATGTCATTTACGGCCACTTTATCGCCGTAATGTTTGGTCAGATGTTTGACTTCAATCATCCTTGTGATTGCCTCCTTCTGTTTGTACATACACAGTACACATAGATACAAGAATCATTTTATCAATTCTTTGTGATAACCGCGTGATAAGCACACGAAAGATCATCTGCAAATTTCCGGAGTCCTGCTAATCGCTGCAAATACTGCCGGAAACGTACAGTCCAGCCAGCTGTGTCACTGTGCTGCGGCAGACAGACGTTCAATCGCGGTATGCATCCGGCTGAGCGTATCTTCCTTGCCCAAAATTGCGCAGAGTTCTACGCCGCCGCCGGGAGTAAACTGCTTTCCGGAAACAGCAGTTCGAACCGGCCAGAGCATCCAGCCGTTTTTCACGCCCAGTTCTGCAATTTTTGCAAACAGTGCCTCATGGATATGCTCTGCATCCCATGTTTCCACACCTTCCAGCACCGGCAGTGCCGCCTGCAATGCTTCCAGTGCAGTCTCCGGTGTTGTCTTCATCTTTTTGTGCCGATACATTTCCAGATCATATTCCGGCAGTGCATCAATAAAGTCTACCTGCTCAGGAATGTCGGAAAAGACTTCTGTCCGGTTCTGGAGCACGCTGCACAGCAGAGGCAGATCAATGTCTGTCCGTGTCACAGTCTGACGGATGTACGGCTCTGCTGCCTTTACAAAATCGGCCGGATCCATCTTGTGGACATAGGCGCCGTTGATTGCGCGAAGCTTTTTGTCATCGAAGATTGCCGGCGACTTGCTGATGCCGCTGATCTCAAAGGCCTGCTTCAGTTCATCCAGAGAGAAGATTTCCTGCTCATTGTACTGGCCGGACGGTGCCCAGCCCAGCAGTGCGATAAAATTGATAACCGCTTCCGGCAGATAGCCCTTCTTCATCAGATCCTGGAAGGAAGCATCGCCGTTTCGCTTTGACAGCTTGTGTGTCTTGTCCTTCATAACCGGTGCGCAGTGCACATATTCCGGCACATCCCAGCCGAATGCCTCATACAGCAGGTTGTACTTCGGCGCAGAGGACAGATACTCATTGCCTCGTACCACGTGGCTGATTCCCATAAGGTGATCATCAACTACGTTGGCAAAGTTATAGGTAGGCATTCCGTCTGTTTTAATCAGAATCTGATCATCCAGCGTGCTGTTTTCTACTGTAACATCGCCGTAAATATCATCATGGAATGTTGTGGTGCCGTCCAGAGGCATCTTCTGCCGGATGACATAAGGAATGCCGGCATCCAGCTTTTCCTGTATTTCTTCCGGAGAGAGATTCCGGCAGTGACGGTCATACATCGGTGCAATATGAGAGGCCTCCTGAATCTTCCGCACTTCCTCCAGGCGCTCCTTGTCACAGAAGCAGTAGTAGGCATGGCCGGTTTTCACCAGTTCTTCCGCATAGGATTTGAACATTCCCATCCGCTCAGACTGCACATACGGGCCAACCGGGCCGCCGATATCCGGGCCTTCGTCCCAGTTCAGGCCGGCAACACGCAGGGTATCATAGATGACATCTACAGCACCTTCTACATAGCGCTCCTGGTCAGTATCCTCGATTCGCAGAATAAAGTCGCCGTCCTTCTTCTTTGCAATCAGATAGGCATACAGCGCAGTCCGCAGATTTCCGATATGCATATAGCCGGTCGGGCTGGGTGCGAATCTGGTTCTTACTCGTTTTTCCATGATTCTAGTTACTTCCTTTCACGTTTTTCTGCACAGGATATTGTTCTCCCGTGCAGATCTATTCTCGCACAGCCCAGGCATCTGCGCTGTCTGTGCGCTTTTTGGTATCAATTGTTTTACAAAGCGGTAGGATGGGTTTTCAGCCAGTTCCGGCAATTCTCCTGATCCCGCGCGATTTGCTGATACAGCTGTGTCACATCCGGGAACTTTCGTTCCTCCCGCAGGAAGTGGAGCAAGTCCACCTGACAGGGCTGGTCATACAAATCCCCGGAAAAATCCAGCAGAAACGTCTCTGCCGCCGGTGCATGATTGTCTCCGACAGTCGGTTTTCGTCCCACATCCGTCACAGAATCGTACACCCCCTGAGGCGTATGCGTTCTGGACACATACACGCCGTACCGCGGAACCAGCTGTCCCTCAGCAAACGGCATATTGATGGTAGGAACAGCATGGGTTCTGCCCAGTGCCTGGCCGTGAGTAACGCGTCCCCACACCTGATAGGGCATGCCCAGCAGCGCCGCCGCCTGTTCCGGCATGCCGTCCTGCATGGCGCTGCGGATTTCCGTAGAGGATATTTTTTCCCTGCCGCAAAGCACCGGATCGATCTGATGCACCGCAAATCCCATTTCGGTGCCAAATTCGCGCAGTGCGTCAATGCCCCAGGCCGCCTTTGCGCCAAACCGGAAATCGCTGCCGCAGAACACCTCTTCTGCCTCGAACAAGTCCTGCAGAACTATCCTGCAAAATGCCGCGCCGTCCAGCTGACAGAGAGACGGAAACGGCGGACAGAATACAGCCTCCATACCGCACGCCTCCAGCAATGCAAATTTATGGGCATCTGTATAGAGGTAGCGCAGCGGTGTACCTTGCTTAACCGGCACGGAATCCGCCGCAAATGTAAAGGCACAGGCACGGAGATGCTGCCTTTCGGCGCATTCTGCCGCCGCTTGCAGCACTGCCCGGTGCCCCAGGTGTACGCCGTCAAAAAATCCCAGCGCTACAGCACTTTTCTGCGGAACCGATGCTTCCTTCAAATGCAGTACTGTCATCCGCATTCCGCCTTTCTATTTGAAATTCTTCCAGATCCGGAGCACCTGCTCGTCTTCATCCACGCAGGCAGTCCCCAAAAAGCTCTGATCAAATCCATATACCCGATACGTTTCTGCATGGGGCACCAGATCACTCAGCTGCTGTAGAGAAAGCTTTACGCCGTTCCGGTACAATCCGGTCAGTTTTTCTGACAGCACCAGCTTCGGGAGCGAGTGGAACAGCTGATCAGTGGGGATCAGATGCTGCTCCAGGCTGCCTTCCCGGCAAAACTGGATTACATCTTCAAAGGTATAGCTCTGTTCCAAGGTAAAGCCGCTGGCCTTTGTCCGGCAGAGTGCTGTCATGACAGCACCGCCGCCCAACACCTTTCCCAGATCCGACAGCAGTGTCCGGATATAGGTTCCCTTTCCGCAGGAAACCTGAAGCACAGCGGTTTGCGCTTTTTCATCCCACTCTTCCAGGGTAATGGAATGCACTACCACAGTCCGGGTCGGGCGTTCCACCACAATTCCCTTCCGCGCCAGATCATACAGACGCTTTCCTTCTACGGAAACGGCGGAATACATGGGCGGCACCTGCCGGATGGTACCCTGAAACTGCAACAACGCCTTTTCCAGCTTTTCCTTTGTCACATGCATATCCGAATAAACCGCTGTCCGAGTTCCCCACACATCTTCGGTGTCGGTTTCCCACCCGAATTGCACAGAGGCGCGGTAGGATTTATCCTGATCCGGCAAAATATCGCATGCTCTGGTAGCACGTCCCACCAGCACCGGCAAAACACCGGTTGCCATAGGATCCAGCGTGCCGGTGTGTCCCAGGCGGCGCATATGCAGAATGCCCCGCAGCTTTCCGATCACGTCAAAAGAAGTGAACTCAGCCGGCTTATTCATACAAAGTACGCCCTGTAATGTTGTATCTGCGCTCATACCTGTTCCAATCCCTCCGAAACTGCTTTCAGCAATTTTTGGCGTGCTTCCGCCGCTGTCCCGGTCACCAGACAGCCGGCTGCCTTCACATGGCCGCCGCCGCCCAGCGTCTGACAAATGGCAGAAACATTTACGCGATCTGCAGAGCGCATAGAAACCCGGAATTTTCCCGATTCCTTCTCTTTCATGGTAATGCCCACCTCTGCGCCTTCTACCTGAAGGGGCAGGCCGGCAATACCTTCCAGTTCTGCCTCATCCACCTGGAATTTCCGCAAAAATTCCTGTGTAACGCAAATCAGGATGCACTTTCCGCCCAGATACTGCTCCATGTGATCAATGAGCAGCTGTTCCAACTGGAGTCTGCCGAAACTCTTGACGGCAAACATCCGCCGGTTAATCTGCGAATACCGCACATCCGGACAGAGATCCATCAGTGCTGCAACTGTACGGTGCGTTTCTGCGCTCACATTGTCATACTGGAAGCAGCCCGTATCCGTTGCGATTCCGGTGTAGAGACAAGTGGCCATGAAATCCGTAATGGTCACTGGCAGATACTGTGCCAGTGCATATAAAATCTCACAGGTTGCAGACGCTGCCCCATTCAACAGACGGTACTGAGAATAGGCCACATTGGAGATATGGTGATCGATACAGAGATCCACCTTTTCCCCGAATTGTGCCTGTATTCTGCTTCCCAGCAGCTTCGGATCTGCTACGTCTACCGCAATGATGCACTTGGGTGCAAAGGATTCTTCCGGTTCCTGCGCTTGCGGCAGCATGAACTGATACCGCTTCGGAATCGGATCATTGCAGTGTACGCTGGCGCGCTTTCCCATCTGATGCAGCATTTCCGCCAGGGCATAGCCGGCTCCTACGCAGTCTCCGTCCGGGCTTTGATGAATCAGAATATAGGCATCTTCACATTGTTTCAGCCATTGGGCAGTTTCTTTCAGATTCCACTGCTGCACCTGCATCACTCCTCTTCTTCCACAGACGATTCCGGTGCTTCTGTTACCGGGTGCATCTGCTGCAATTTTTCATTGATTGCTGCACTATGCGCAATAGAATCATCTGCGACAAAATGCAGTGCCGGGCATTTCCGGATTTTCAGCCGATGGAACAGCTCCCGGCGGATATAGCCGGAAGCACTGTCCAGACCCTGACAGGAACGCTTTGCCGTCTCCTGTCCGGACAGGCTGGAAACAAAAATCTTACAGTTGGACAAATCCCGTGACAGCTCTGCCCGAACCACTGTTAGCATCGGGTCAATTCTGGGGTCTTTCAGTTCCCGCAGAATTGCTGTCATTTCCCGGAGAATGTCTTCTTCTGTCCGATTGGTTTTATAGCTTGCCATATTGGTTTATTCCACCTCATCTTCCAGCTTCATTTGCTGCACAACCGGCAGCATGGTTTCTGATTTTACAAACAATGGCGTATATACAGTGTCTTCTGCAAAGTCCAGGTAGAAAATAGATGCATCTTTTGGCGTATACGTGTAATCTTCTACATTTTCCGGCGGATACAGGTAAAGCAAATTTTCATCCAGCAGTTCCCATTTTCCAGAATAGCCGTCCCGATAATCAGACTCCCAGGTATTATCCCCATCAAATGTGATGGTATATGAAATATTCTCCTCATTTTCGTACAGTTCCGCATCGGAGAAATGCAGGGAAAAGGACTCCCCTGCGGTTTCTGTAGAAAGCGTATACCCTTTCTGCGGTGCCACCAGATAGTCTCCTTTGGATAAAACCGAAAGGAAACTTCTATTGATTGAAGACATATGAAATTTTTGATCCTGTGCATCCCACAAATACGCATTTCGCAGATATGCATGCTTATCCTGTGCACAGTTGAATGCATTCACAACATAGAGTGTCTGTGTTTCTGAGCCGGTTTTTAATCGATCATACATCATCAAATTAACGCGAGAATATTCCTGCTCCGTTTCTTCCGGATAGTGAATAATCTTCTCTAAAGTAGCGTCTTCACTCCTGTAACTTCGGATTTCCTGGTAAGAAAATGCCAATGCACCTTCTTGATCTTTAGAAACAGTTCCTGACATGACATATCTCGGATATGATGTGCTTTCCAAATAATAATAGTCGAACTTTTCATTATTCAGATACAGCGTCTGAAAGCACGCCGCAGTGGTCACATCAAAAGGAGCATCACTCCAATCTTTTAATTGTTCCCGGCAGGCTGCCTCCCGATCTTCATATAGTGAATCGCCTTTAATTCCAAATAGCCTTGCAAAAACACTAATATATGCGGCTTCTGTGTCTGCATCTGTGTTAAAGACCTCTGCATTTTCGGATTTCTTCTCCGATTTTTTTCCGGATTTGGAAACCGAAGCAAAATCCGTCCCGTCACAGCTGCACAATCCCAGCAGGCATGCCGCAGCCAATGTTCCTGCAACAATCCTCATTCCCATCATAGGCTCCCCTCAATCAATCCTGATATTCTTCCATAATAAATGCTTCGAAGATGTCGCCTTCCTTGAAGTCACGGAATTTTTCCAGTGTGATACCGCACTCATAGCTTTCGCTGACTTCCTTTACATCATCCTTAAACCGCTTCAGGCTGGACATCTTATCTTCTGCAATGACAATGCCGTCCCGGACAACCCGAATCTGGCACTGTCTGGTAACCTTGCCGTTCAGGACATAGGCACCGGCAACAGCACCCACGTTAGAAATCTTGTATACCTGGCGCACTTCAATCCGTCCCATGACAACCTCACGGAACTTTGGTGCCAGCATGCCCTTCATTGCAGTTTCAATTTCCTCGATGGCATCATAGATGACGCGATAGGTGCGGATATCTACCTTATCCCGTGCCGCAAATTCTTCTGCGTTCTGATCCGGACGCACATTAAATCCGATAATGATGGCGTTGGATGCGCTTGCCAGCATTACATCGCCTTCCTTGATGCCGCCGACAGCGCCGTGAATCACGCGAACGCGGACTTCCTCGTTGGAGAGCTTTTCCAGAGACTGGGTAACGGCTTCTACAGAGCCCTGTACGTCTGCCTTTACGATCAGAGACAGCTCCTTCATCTCGCCCTGCTCAATCTGGCTGAACAGATTATCCAGTGTTACCTTCTGGTATTCGTTGAACTTGGCCTGCTTAGCTTCGTGCTTCCGCTGTTCTACCAGTTCTCTTGCCAGACGCTCGTCTTCTACTGCGTTGAACGTATCGCCTGCTTCCGGCACTTCTGCCAGACCGGTGATCTCTACCGGTACAGACGGACCAGCAGATTCCACTGCCTGCCCCTTGTCGTTGGTCATAACGCGGACGCGGCCGACCGCAGTACCTGCGATAATCACATCACCGGTATGGAGTGTACCATTCTGTACCAGCAAGGTGGCAATCGGGCCGCGGCCCTTATCCAGACGGGCTTCTACAACAGTACCCTTTGCACGGCGATCCGGATTTGCCTTGAGTTCGCTGGTTTCTGCTACCAGGAGAATGTTTTCCAGCAATTCGTCAATGCCTTCGCCGGTCTTTGCAGAAACCGGTACGCAAATGACATCGCCGCCCCATTCTTCGCAGACCATGCCGTACTTTGTAAGTTCTTCCTTGACACGATCCGGATTTGCGCCTTCCTTATCCATCTTGTTGATTGCAACAATTACGGTGATGCCGGCTGCCTTTGCATGGTTGATGGACTCAACTGTCTGCGGCATGATACCATCATCGGCGGCAACAACCAGAATCGCAATATCGGTGATGTTGGCGCCGCGGGCACGCATTGCAGTGAAGGCCTCGTGCCCCGGTGTATCCAGGAAGGTGATATCCTTTCCTTCATACTGCACCTGATATGCACCGATATGCTGGGTAATACCGCCGGCTTCTCCGGCTGTAACATGGGCATTCCGGATTCTGTCCAGGATAGAGGTCTTACCGTGGTCAACGTGACCCATAACCACTACGATCGGGCAGCGTTCCTGATTATCCTCGGCTTCGTCATCCTCATCAATCAGACGCTCTTCGATTGTCACGATTACCTCGTGTTCTACCTTTGCGCCCAGTTCCTCTGCCACCAGAGATGCGGTGTCGAAGTCGATTTCCTCATTGATGGTTGCCATAACGCCCAGCATCATCAGCTTTTTGATTACTTCTGTTGCAGTTACCTTCAGACGGCTTGCCAACTCACCCACAGAGATGCTGTCCGGAATGCGGACACGCAGCTGCTGCTTTCTGGCACGTTCCAGTTCCAGACGGCGCAGCTTATCCTGTTCGGTTTCCCGTTTGTTGGAGTATTTCTGCTTGTTCCGCTGTGCAGACTTCTGGTTGATCTTCTGCTTCTTGGTAGAATACTTGTCGCTGTTGTACTTATTGGCCGGTGCAATCTGTTCATAGCGCTGATTGTACTTATCCAGATCTACATAGGAGCCTCTGGTATCAACGGTACGGCGCTTTTCCGTAGAAACATTGTCTGCCATTTCCACTTCTACATGGAGCCGTTCGCCGTGCTTCTGCGCCTTTGCAGCAGGCTTTTGCTTCTTGTTGTGATCCTTCTTCGGTGCGGCAGCGGCATTTTGTGCCGGCTGCTGCTTTTGTGCGGCCGGTTTTTCCGGAGCCGGCGCAGCGGCTGCCTTCTGCTGCGATGCAGCTTCAGCAGGCTTCGTCGCAGACTTCTTTTCCACATTCTTCGGTGCCGGCTGCTTTTTCTCAGCCTGCGGCTTCTTATCCGCAGGTTTCTTCTCTGCCGGTTTCTTTTCGCTGTTTTTCTTTTCGGCCGGCTTTTTCTCTGTCGGTTTCTTTTCAGCCGGCTTCGGGGTATTTTTGCTTGCAAAGTAGCCTTCGAAATTCTCTACCTGTGTCTTCTGAGAATAATGCTCCAGCGCAAGATTGATTTCTTCCGGTGTCAGTCCGGTTACACCCTTCTTCTTGATACCATTGGCATCCCGCTGTTCATAAAATCCAACCAGTTCCTGTGTGGAAATATGCAAATCCCGTGCGAGATCGCTCAGCTTCAATTTCTTCGTCATAGGCGAAAATCCTCCTCTTCTTGTGTCCCAGGCCGATACATTCCGGAGCGCAGTTGTCTCCGCATCGGCACTATCCTGTGTGCACAGCCAAAGCTTTTTTCAGCACGGCTGTTCCTCTTTTTCTGCACGCCATCCGGTGCAGGATATTGTAAACCTGTTCTGCCCTGCAGCTGCCTGGCAAATACCAGGTTCTGTTCTGTTTTCAGATTGCCTCTGTGTCTGGCTCCAGAATAGATGCAGCATCCTCTTCTCTGGCCATCTGAACCATCTTCTGAAAGAATCCGTCATCGCAGACTGCTAAGACCCCGGAAGCCCGGCCGATTGTCTGTCCCATTTCCAGTTTTGTAAACGGCACTACAAGACACGGCACCTGCGCCTGGCCGCTGAAAAACACCGCTTCTTTCCGGGTACGGGGGGCAGCGTCCGAGCAGACCAGCAGCCCGGCGGCAGTGCCCCGATACAGTGCATCCTTTGCCGGTTCCAGACCCATGGCCAGTTTCCCGGCCTTACGACAAATGGTCAGCAGTCCCTGCAAGCTCTGTTTGTAAGGCATGTTTCATCTCCTCATAAATCTCTTCTGAGACACGGCAGCCGAATGAGCGTTCCAGCCGGTGCCCCTTCTGCGCTGCGGCAAAGCATTCCATACTCTTACATAAGTATGCGCCCCGTCCGGATTTTTTTCCTGTAAAGTCCAGCTGAATGGTTCCCTCTGCATCTTTCAGCACCCGGATCAGATCTTTTTTCGGCTTCATTTCTCCGCAGCCGATACACAGCCGCATGGGTATCTTTTTAGTCTTCAACGTCATTCGCCTCCGCAGTTTCCGGATTTTCTGTCACAATTTCTGCCGGCTGTGCTGCGGGCTGTTCTTCTTCCTTCGGCTCCTCTGTGGTATGCAGGACATCAAACTCCGGCTTGATGTCAATCTTATACCCGGTCAGCTTTGCAGCCAGTTTTGCATTCTGTCCCTTGTTGCCGATTGCCAGAGAAAGCTGGTTGTTCGGGACAACAATCGTACAGGTGCGGTCTTCCTCGCTGAGAATGGTAACGCTGAGAACGGTGGCCGGTGCCAGTGCCTTTGCAATAAATTCCTCCGGCTTTTCGCTGTAGGGAATGATATCGATTTTTTCTCCGTTGAGTTCAGAAACAATGGCAGAAATCCGGGCACGCTTCGGGCCGATGCAGGCACCGATGGCATCCACATTGGGATCCTTTGACCAAACAGCAACCTTCGTCCGGGAGCCGGCCTCTCTGGAAATCGCCTTGATCTCTACTGTTCCGTCATAAATTTCCGGGATTTCCAGTTCAAACAGGCGCTTTACCAGTTCCTTGCGGACACGGGAAATCTTAATGATCGGCTTTTTCTGCTTGTTGGCGATGGTAGTAATGTATACCTTTACCATCTGGCCTTCCTTCAACACTTCACCCGGAATCTGCTCATTGCGGAACAGATAGAGTTCTGTCTTGTTGTACAGCAATGTTGCAGTACCGCCCGGTTCTACCTGAGATACCTGACAGGTGATGCAGTCATTTTCCAGATCCTGAAATTCGCCCAGAATCCGTTCCCGGTTAATTTCCCGGAGGTCGCCCTTAATGGACTGCTTGGCAGACTGTGCAGCTGCGCGGCCGAATTTTGCAATATCCAAGCGCTTCGGCACAGTGCCGCCTACATAGGCGTTGGGATCAATGGTCTTTGCCACATCGATATTCACTTCATTTTCATCAATCGGCTCATCATCCACAACTGTCTGCATCAGATACATTTCAAATGTCTTGGTTGTTGGATCGATTTCCACCCGAATATTTTCCTCGCTGTCCGGATATGCCTTTCTGGCTGCCTTCAGCATTGCTGATTTCACCTTTTCCACCAGCAGATCGGTGTCTACATTTGCTTCACTGCCAAGAGTTGAAAGCGCTTCAAAAAAACTATTGTCCATCTCTTATTGTAACCTCCGTTGATTAAAATTCCACAGCCACATAGCGCCGTACATAAGAAAGATCTTCCAGAGCCAGTGTCACAGGCTCCTCTGCCCCATCCGGAAGCAGCGTGATGCCGGTTTCATCGAAATCCTGCAATACGCCGATCCACTCTTTTTCACCATTTATCGGGCGAATCGCTCTGGCACGCACATCCATTCCGATGGAATCTGTAAAATGCTGGGGCTGATTCAGTTCCCGTTCCAGACCGGCAGAGCCAACCTCCAGCACATAGGCCTGGGAAATGGGGTCTGCGGCATCTACTGCGGCATTGACCGGGCGTGTCATTTTCTCACAATCCTCAATGCCGATTCCGTCCGGATGGTCAATGAATACCCGCAGGTACCAGTACGCACCTTCTTTTTCAAAGCTTACATCCCAGATCGAATAGCCGTTTTCTTCTGCAATCGGCTTTACCAGATCATAGACCAGCCGTTCGGTACCACCGAATTTCTTCATTTTCATGGCATCTGCTCCTTCTTTTTCCGTGCCGTTTTTTCTGTTGTTTCAGGGACAACAGGCTCCTACATAAACGAAAGACCGGTGGGGTTCCGGTCTTTGGCTGCATGATTGTCTTTATTATAGCACCTTATTGTAAAAAAATCAAGAGGTTCCGCAAAAAAAGTCCGCTTTTTCAAAAAAATATAAGACTTCGTTCGGGTTTTGGCGCTCATCCAGGTCAAAACTGCTTCTATACGGCATCCTTTCCGATCATTTCCTTCCAGGTGATGGGATTTCCTGCGGCATGCTCCGCATAATACCGCAGCACATAATAAGCATCCGTTATGGTAATCACGCCATCCTGATCCACATCCGCTGCGGAAAATTTCTTTGTTGTCAGGCCGGATTCACCGCCGGCGCTGATTTTGGAATAGGCCAGGAGCGTATTATACGCGTCATCAATGTCAATACCCTGGTTGCCGTTGACATCTCCGAACATCACGCTCTGGAGATGTCTCGGTGTGTCACAAAACAGCTGATTGCAGCCTTCGCTATTGTTAATCTCGATTGCATCCCACTGTTCCTGGGTACCGCTGTAGTAGACATCCGTCAGTGTGCACCCCAAAAAGGCACACCATCCAATTCTATTTATACTTTCCGGAATAAACACCGTTTTCATATTTTTGGCGCTTTCAAATGCGCGCATGTTAATTTTTGTAACCCCGTCCGGAATGCGGACATCTCCTGCCACTGCACTTCCGTCCAACAATGTGGCATTCAGAATAACCAGCGGGTTTTCTGCCTGCTTTTCAGAAAACCACGGTGTGTTGCGAAATGTAAACTCTCCAAAATACTCGGCGCTGCTTGGAATCACCACCTGGGACAGTTTACCGCAATCATTGAAGCCGGAAATTCCCGTAACACCTTCCGGAAATTCCACATAGGTCAGTTCATCTTCTTTTCCGATTCCGAAAACCTTTGTCACCTGTTTTCCGTCTACCCTTTGCGGAATTACCAGTTTCCCGGATATCGGCTGTGTATTTCCTGTGATTGCAACAGTTCCGTTTGTAAACACGTCATAGGTCAATACAATGCCGTTTTCCGTTGTAACCGTTTTGCTTTCTTCCGCCTGTACACACCATGATACATTTCCGGCCAGAGCCGCCAGTGTCAGCAGACAGGCAAGCAGGAAAGCACCCCATTTTTTACAAATCCGATTCATTTCCAATTTTTCTGTAACCTCTTATCATTTTTCGGTGATTGTACAAAAAACCGGCTCACAGCAAACATGCCGCAAACCGGTTTTTTCGAATCTGCCGGCATAACCGTCAGATTACAATGTTTCCTTTTCGTCAGAATGTACGAGATCCAGAATCCGCTTGCCTGCAAGGAAAATCCCCAATGCATTCAGGATAATCTCAATTACTGCAAGCACAACTGTCCAGTCTTTCTTCATCTCCCGCACTCCTTTCTGATCTTCTGCGGACACCAAAGTTGGTTTCACATCCGGATGCATACACAATGTATGCAAAGGACGAAAAAACAATACTTACGCCTTGTCTACAGAACCGAACAGGTTCATCTTCTCTTCTACCTTTGCCATGATTGCTTCGTAGCCCGGCAGGAGCAGCTTTCTCGGGTCAAAGCCCTTGCCCTTCAGATCCTTGCCTTCTTCGATGTACTTTCTGGTAGCTTCTGCGAATACCAGCTGGCACTCTGTGTTTACGTTGATCTTTGCAACGCCCAGAGAGATTGCCTTTGTGATCTGGTCGTCCGGAATACCGGTACCGCCGTGCAGTACCAGCGGCATGTCGCCGACAGCCTTCTTAACAGCTTCCAGTGTTTCGAAGCTCAGGCCTTCCCAGTTTGCCGGATATACACCGTGAATGTTGCCGATGCCAGCAGCCAGAATGTCTACGCCCAGATCAGCGATAGTCTTGCATTCCTGCGGATCTGCACACTCACCCCTACCGATTACGCCGTCTTCTTCGCCGCCGATTGCGCCTACTTCAGCTTCGATGGACAGACCCAGCTTATGTGCAACTGCAACCAATTCCTTGGTCTTTGCCAGGTTTTCTTCAATCGGGAAGTGAGAGCCATCGAACATAATGGAAGTAAAGCCTGCCTTGATGCAGTCATAGCACTGGTCATAAGTACCGTGATCCAGGTGCAGTGCAACCGGAACTGTAATGCCCAGAGATTCATCCATTGCCTTTACCATGTCTGCAACAACCTTAAAGCCGGTCATATACTTGCCGGCACCGCCGGAAACGCCCAGGATAACCGGGGAGTTCAGCTTCTGTGCTGTGTTCAGAATAGCCTTTGTCCATTCCAGATTGTTGATGTTGAACTGGCCGACTGCATATTTGCCGTCTCTTGCCTTGTCCATCATATCCTTTGCTGATACTAACATAAGTAAGTGCCTCCTAATAAAATTCTGCAACAGTGCCCGCACCGCATGCGAACGAGTCATCTGCTTTTTTATTATACCGCATATTCCGTCAAATTGCAATGGGTTTCCGAAATTTTTTTCTTTTTTTCGAATCCGGGCTTCACTGTAATGCAATTGCGAATCTTCATTTGTTGATTAAGCAACAGTGTATACATATTTGATGCTTGCAATCAGGTCTTGGGTTTTAGTATAATAATACTAGAATCATCCTACTTTTTGAAAAAATTCAGAACAAAACTACAAGAGCACGCGCCTGTTTCCGGGCAAATGCTGACACAGTACGTAAAATTTATCGCCAAAAGCCTGATTTTCACTGCAAACAGGCACTTAGCAGGAGGAGTTACATTTTCATGGACATTCATCAGTTTTTTCTGGGCAATGCCTTTGATGCCCATACCTATTTCGGGGCGCATTTCACAGAAGACGGCGTGGTATTCCGCACGCTTGCACCCAATGCAAAAGCAGTCGATCTGATCTGGGAAGGCGGTGACTGGAAGCCCATTCCTATGAAACGCATTCATGACGGAGGCATTTATGAGGCCCTGGTGCCGGATGCCATTCCCGGACAGATGTATAAATACCGCATCACGCCCCAGAATCCGGACGGCGAAAGCATCGATCACTGCGACCCTTACGGGTTCGGCATGGAGCTGCGCCCGAATAACGCATCCATTATCCGTGATCTCACGACATTCACCTTTCATGATAAAAAGTGGATGCAGCGGCGGGGCAGTCACCATCAGAAGCCAGTAAATATTTACGAAGTCCACCTAGGCTCCTGGCACACGAATCCAGACGATCCCAACGGCTGGTACACCTATGCGGAGATTGCGCCGAAGCTGGTAGACTATGTGAAAAAGACCGGCTATAACTACATCGAATTTATGCCCCTCAGTGAGCATCCGGCGGACTGCTCCTGGGGCTATCAGAATACCGGATTTTTCAGCCCCACCTCCCGTTACGGCACTGCACAGCAGCTGATGGAGCTGATCGACACCTGCCACCGTGCCGGAATTGGTGTTATCCTGGACTTTGTTCCGGTGCATTTTGCCGTGGACGGCTATGCCCTGAACCATTATGACGGCACTACATTATATGAATACCCGGAAAAAGAGGACAACTACAGCGAATGGGGCAGCTGCAACTTTATTCATGCCCGTGGCGAGGTGTGCAGCTTTCTCCAGTCCTGTGCCAACTACTGGCTCTCTGTCTTTCACTTTGACGGCCTGCGGATGGATGCAGTCAGCCGGCTGATCTACTGGGGCGGCGATTCAAACCGGGGCACCAATCCGGCCAGCATCCACTTCCTGAAGCGCATGAACCAGGGACTGCACCAGCTGCACCCGGACAGCATGCTGATTGCAGAGGATTCCACTAACTACGAAGGCGTGACCTGTCCGGTGGAATACGGCGGCCTGGGCTTTGACTACAAGTGGGACATGGGCTGGATGAACGATACGCTCAACTTTTTTAAACAGTATCCCTGGGAACGGAAAAATGAGTATCACAAACTGACCTTCTCCATGATGTACTTCCCCAATGAATACTACCTGCTTCCGCTTTCCCACGATGAGAATGTCCACGGGAAGGCTACCATTGCCCAGAAAATGTTCGGTGACTACGAGCAAAAGTTCCCGCAGGCACGGCTTTTGTACATGTATATGTACGCCCACCCCGGAAAGAAACTGCTCTTCATGGGCAGCGAACTGGGACAGCTGCGGGAATGGACAGAGCAGCAGCAGCAGGACTGGGACATTTTAAAATACCCCATTCACGATGCATTTTTCCGCTATATGACAGAGCTAAACAAGCTCTACCTCAAGGAGCCGGCACTCTCTGCGGATGATTATGCACCGGATGGATTCCGGTGGGTGGACTGCCACCAGGAACAGCGCTGCATCTATGCCATTGAGCGGCGCGCCGGCGACAGCCGTCTTTTGATTCTGCTTCATATGTCTGACGAAGGGACACAGCACTATACCTTTACCCTACAGGACTGCGCCGGCCTGAAACCGCTGCTGCACACCGATTGGGAACGATTCCATGGAAACACCAAGGAATCCAAAGCCATTCTCAAAGGCGATGTTACCAGAGACGGCACACAGTTTACGGTGGATCTGCCTCCGTTCGGCGGCATTCTTCTGCGGATTCTCCCGGAGCTTCCGGCCAGAAAGCCGCGTACTGTGAAAAAAGCATAGAGAACTTTTTTCGGGTGTGCTGACACTACCCGAAATGTTTGAATTGCAAGCAGATTTTTTGTCAGATAAAACGAAAAACTCGTGAATGCTCTAATGTATTCACGAGCTTTTTTGCAGAAAAGAGGAAACACAGCTATGAAACGTTTTTTACAATGGTGGAAAGGACAGCCGGTGCTGGGAATATCCCTGCTTGCCGCTCTCATTTCCATGTGTTTTATACCGCCGGACACCGGATATTTTTCTTATTGCAACCGTACCGTGCTAATTCAGTTATTTTGTCTTATGATTACAGTGGCAGGCTTCCGGAGCATAGGCCTGTTCGAACAAATTGCGCAAAATTTGCTGAAGCGTGCCGGAACGATCCGCCGTATCGGCATTTTCTTCACACAGATTTGTTTTTTTAGTGCGATGCTGATCACGAATGATGTTGCATTGCTTACTTTTGTGCCGCTGACATTGCTGTTATTTCAAAATCTAAATCAGGAAAAGTACTGCATCTGGATCATTGTTTTGGAAACAGCCGCAGCAAATCTTGGAAGTATGATGACACCAATCGGCAATCCGCAAAATTTATATCTGTATACAACATATCATCTTCGCATGACAGATTTTTTTCAGACAATGCTTCCCACCGGCGTGGTAAGTTGGATTGTGCTCTTGGTTTTATCGATCCTTCTGCCCAAAACACCTTGTTACAAAGGCTGCACAGCAGATGCACCAACTGCAATTCCGAAAAAATCAGCTTTGGTATATCTGCTGTTGTTCCTGATTTGTCTGCTTACTGTATTTCGTGTCATCCCGGACTGGCTCTGCCTCGCCATTTCTGTTATACTCATATTCTTTTGCAATCGCACACTTTTTACCCAGGTGGATTACTGCCTGCTGGGAACATTTCTGTGTTTTTTCGTTTTTGTTGGAAACATTGCCAGAATCGATGTAATCCGAGATTTTTTTGCACAAATTATGCTGGGAAAAGTACTTTGGATTTCAGCTTTGCTCTCTCAGTGCATCAGTAATGTACCGGCAGCAGTCATGCTGTCCGGTTTTACGGAAAATGCAAAGGAACTGCTTCTGGGCGTAAATTTAGGTGGACTCGGAACTCCCATCGCATCTCTGGCAAGTTTAATCTCCTACCAGTTTTACAGCAAAACACAGCAATCTCATCCCGGAAAATATCTAGCAGTTTTTTCCGCAGTGAACTTTGGGATATTGATTCTTCTGCTTCTGACAGGATGGCTACAAATACAAAATACATAGTGCCCCCAGTCTGAACAGGCTCTTAGGGCAATAACGACATTTATTTTCCGGAAAATATTTTCCTTCCTGCAAGATTCCGTTTTTTCCTGCATAAGATAAAGGCAGCAGATAGAAACGGGATTTTCGTGCCTGTTTTGTATCTTTTCGCACGCATCCTGCGTGCAGATTTTGCAGGAGGTTATGGAATATGTGTGGAATCACAGGAATCGTGCACATGGAACAGGATCTGCGGCAGCAGGAGCGCCTGCTCCGGCAAATGCAGCAGACACTGATCCGCAGAGGGCCGGATCAGGAGGGCGTTTTTCTGACACAGCAATGCGCCATGGCACATACACGCCTGGCTGTCATGGATCCGCTGCACGGCAGGCAGCCTATGGAGACCACAGCAGGCGGCGAAACCTATACCATCGTGTACAACGGGGAATTATACAATACCGCAGAGCTACGCCGCCAACTGGAACAGGAAAACGTCACCTTTCAGACCACGTGTGATACAGAAGTGATTTTACAGGCCTATGCCAACTGGGGGCCGGGCTGTGTGGAACAGTTCAACGGCATCTTCGCCTTTGCCGTGTGGGAGCACAGCGCCAAACGCCTTTTTCTGGCACGGGATCGCATTGGTGTAAAGCCGCTGTTCTACGCCAAAATTCCTGGCGGCCTGGTATTCGGCTCGGAAATCAAAGCACTGCTCACACATCCGGAAGTGCCGCACGAAATTGATCAGACCGGTATTGCAGAGCTGCTGCTCATGGGGCCGGGGCGCACGCCCGGCTATGGCGTGTTCCGGACTGTGGCAGAAGTCAAACCGGCACACTGCGGCTATTGGATGCAGGGACAGCTGCATCTGCACCCTTATTGGGAACTGCATGCGGCTGCACATACCGAATCCTTTTCCCAAACCGCAGAGCATGTCCGGGAGCTGGTACAGGACACTGTCCGGCGACAGCTGGTATCCGATGTGCCCATCGGAACCTTTCTCTCCGGCGGCCTGGACTCCAGCCTGCTTTCTTCCCTGGCCAATCAGGAAATGCAGCGCCAGGGAAAAGAACTGCACACCTTCTCCGTAGACTACCGGGACAATGACCAGTATTTTCAAAAGAGCCATTTTCAGCCAACCAGCGACCCGGCCTATATCCGCTGTATGGAGCGCTATCTGGGCTGCCGGCATCACTGGACGGTACTGGACACCCCTGCCCTTGCCAGGGCGCTGTTTGACGCAGTAGATGCCAGAGATCTGCCGGGAATGGTTGATGTTGACAGCTCCCTCCTGCTCTTCTGCCGGGAAATCCGGAAGGAAGTCACCGTGGCACTGTCCGGAGAATGTGCAGACGAACTGTTCGGCGGCTATCCCTGGTACCGGGATCCGGATGTCCGGCGTGTCAATGGTTTTCCATGGGCACAGAGCACCGCCTACCGCATGCAGTTCCTGCGGCCGGAATATGCACAGCTGCTGGACGGTCAGGCATATGTCCAGGATGCCTATGAAAAAACGATCCGCGCCGCGGAAAAGCTGCCGGACGATTCCCCTCTGGAAGCACGCATGCGGGAAATGATGAAGCTGAATCTGGATTGGTTTATGCAGACGCTCCTGGACCGCAAAGACCGCATGAGCATGTACAGTGCCCTGGAAGTCCGGGTTCCGTTCTGCGACTACCGCATTGCGGAATATCTCTACAATGTGCCCTGGGAATACAAGGACTGGGAAGGCCGCGAAAAAGGGCTGCTGCGCACCGCCATGCAGGATTTTCTGCCGGCAGAGGTGCTGTGGCGGAAAAAAAGTCCCTATCCCAAGACCCACAACCCCACCTATCTCCGGGCAGTTTCAGAGCTGCTGTCTGATGTGCTCCGGGATACGGAAAGCCCGGTGTTGCAGCTGGTTCGCCGGGATATGCTGGAGCGTCTCCTGCAATCGGAGGAATCTGTGCAATGGTACGGCCAACTGATGACGCGTCCTCAGATCATGGCATACTTTGTGCAGATGAACTACTGGATGGAACATTATCAGGTAAAAATCCACATTTAAAAGACATATCTTTTCAAAAAAAGTTCTCACAGAACCAAATGCTGTGAGAACTTTTTTGTTTGCCAAAATTGTTTACGCCAGAGTATGCGTCTTTTTCCGGGAAAATGCCGTCCACAGGATCAGTCCCAGGAATAAAATTCCCAGTGCCATCCAGATACAGCAGGGCAGCACACCCATGGGTGCGAACATATCATAATAGCCCTTCAGATAAATCAGGCAAATGAAAATCGGCACTGCATAGGTCATATAGCCGCGAATCCAGTTCGGGAGCTGCATGCCGGTTCCGGTATTGACTTCCTTTCGGAACGCATCCCAGCCCCAACCATTTTTCCGCGCACAGAACAGCACGTAGGTCAGGGAGCCAAGCGGCAGAATATTTGAGGAAACCAGGAAGTCCTCAAAATCCATAATGGTGCTGCCGCTGCCGAACGGCTGGATTCCGGAGAGCAGATTGAAACCGAATATTGCCGGAAGCGCCAGCACAAAAATCAGAATCAAATTGACCAGCAGGGATTTTTTCCGACTCCAGCTGCCCAGTTCTACAGTCATTGTGATAATATTTTCAAACACGGCAATTACTGTGGAAAGTGCAGCAAAGGACATGAACACGAAAAAGCAGGTGCCCCAGATCCGGCCGCCTACCATATGATGAAACACATTTGGGAGCGTGATAAACAGCAGCTGCGGGCCGGAATCCGGTTCAATTCCATAGGCAAAGCAGGCAGGAATGATAATCAGGCCAGCGACAATTGCAACCATGGTATCCAGCACAATGACATTGACGGATTCTCCCAGAATTCGCCGATCCTTTTTCAGATAGCTGCCGAAAATCTCCATAGCGCCGATTCCGATGCTCAGAGTAAAGAAAGCCTGTGTCATTGCAGCAAACAGTACCGAACCGAATCCGATTTCCGCAATACGGCGAAAGTCCGGAACCAGATAGAATTTCAGTCCAGCAGAAGCCCCCTTCAGCCGAATGGAATTGACAGCCAGCACTACCATCAAGCCCATTAACAGGAGCATCATTACCTTTGTAATTTTTTCAATGCCGTTTTGCAGTCCCAGTGCACACACGCCGATACAGAGCAGCGTTACAATTGCCGCAAACAGCACCATAATACCGGGAGAGCCGAGCATCTGGGAAAAGGCCGCTGCGGTTGTCTCCGTACTGGAAGCATCCAGTGCACCGGTGATATAGCGGAACGCGTAGTACAGCATCCAGCCGGTTACCATGGTGTAGAACATCATGAGCAAATAGTTTCCGGCAATTCCCATATATTTTGTCAGGTGATAGCGGCTGCCCGGCTGTTCCAGCCGGTTGAGCGCCTGGGAGATGCTCCGGTTGCTGCCCCGTCCGATGGCAAATTCGCACGTGAGGATGGGAAGTCCCAGCAGCACTAGACAAAACAGATACAGCAGCAAAAATGCACCGCCGCCGTTTTGTCCGCAGATATAGGGGAATTTCCACACATTTCCCAGACCAATAGCACATCCGGCCGAAACCAGAATAAAGCCCAGCCGCGACTGAAAGGTCGCCCTGTTTTTCGTTGTTTTTTCCATTCGTTCTTCTCCTTATGTCATAAATGAAGTGCCCGTTTATACAGAAGCTGTGTTCCGTTTCTCCGGCACAGCCTTCTGCAAAGGCAGAAACGCACGATGTATAATAAAGTGCATAATAGTATTATACCGGATGCTTTCCCTTTTGTCAATTCTATACAGCATTTTTCTTCACAAAATTTGAGAGGATGTACTTCCAGCTCAACTTTTCGAACTCTATTGCGCACAAAATTGACATTCTGTCTAAAACATGCTACAATAAAAAGCACACGAAAAACGGCTTGTACACCAAAGCAGGAAGGAACACTATGAAATTCTTGAAAAAATATTATAAAGTAATCGGCAGTATCATCACCGTATTGGCGCTGGTATTTGTGGTGAAGAAACTGGTCACAATGGATGTGGACTGGTCCCGGTTTGCAGACGGAAAAACTCTGGCGGTGATTGTCGGCTGTACACTGGTACAGGCCGCCATGGTCTTATTTATGACGCTACCCTGGCTCCGGTATATCCGGATTTTGTCCGGCATCCAGATTCCCACGAAAAGCGCCCTTCCGGTCTACACCCGTTCCAATCTGATGAAGTATGTGCCGGGCAATGTATTCCAATATGTGGGACGCAACCAGCTGGCCGCAGATCTCCATATCAGCCATGTAGACGTAGCCTGTGCTACGCTGCTGGACATTGTCAGTTCCATAGTTACGCCGCTCCTGCTGATTCTGATTCTCATGGGAAAGGACATGCTCCTGCTGTTCCAGAAATACAGCCGGAACTTTCTCGTCATCCTGATTGCCGGCATTCTGGTGCTGCTCCTGCTCATTCTGCTGCTGCGCTGGAAGTTCCGGGAACCGCTGAAACGGTATTTTGAAAAATACCGGAAACTGCTGAACCGAAAAAATATCCCCCGGATTCTGGTGGTTTTTCTGCTGTATCTGTCCCAGTACATCATTTCCACTGCCATGTACGGCACAGCCGCCTATCTGCTCTTTGACGTTCCGGCGGCACAGATGGGACTGTTTCTGGGAACATATCTGTTCTCCTGGATTATCGGCTTTATCACACCCGGCGCACCCGGCGGAATCGGCATCCGGGAAGCGGTGATGGTACTGATGTGCGGCAGCTTTATGAGTACCGAGACCATTATGCTCTATGCCGTCACCATGCGGATTATCTCTACACTGGGAGACGTTGTGGCATTTCTGGTCGGCCTCATCTGTGAGCAGATCTGGAAGCGAAAAGCCACAGTTCAATAAGCATCCCTCTCATAGCCTGTTTTTACGGAAAATGCATTTTCGGTTTTCCGCAGAGACAGGCTCTTTTTTTCGGATGCAATCCTTCTGAAGCAGCAGGATTCCCAGCAGATTGGGAACCGCCATCAGTCCGTTGGCAATATCCGAAATCGTCCAGACTGCCTGGAGCGAAAGCACAGTTCCCACGCCGGCAGCAAGACAAAAGCAAACCCGATAGACCGACAGACGCTTTCTGCCGCACAGGTAGGCAACTGCCTGTTCCCCGCAGCAGCACCAGCCAATCAGGGTACAAAATGCAAACAGCGCCGTTATCACTGCCATTACAACCGGAGATGCGCCGCCGAACACCGTGCGAAAGGTCTCTGCAATTACCATGCCCGGATTCTCTCCGGATATGCGGTCTGCACCGCTGGTCAGTACGGCAAACGCCGTCAGCGTGCAGCAAACCAGTGTATCCAGCGCCACTTCGGTCATGCTCCACAGCCCCTGCAATTCCGGGTCACGGGAATCCCCTCCGGCATGCACCAGGGCACTGCTCCCAAGCCCTGCTTCATTGGAAAATACCCCGTGCCGCAGTCCGGTGCCCAGCGCCAGCTGCAATGCCGTACCAGAAATGCCGCCGCATGCAGCACGCACGCCAAAAGCCCCCTGAAAAATACGGCAGCAGACCGCAGGCAATGCGTGGCGGTTCTGCAAAATCACTGCGGCAGCGGACAGCATATAGACTGCGGCCAGCAGCGGCATCAGCCATTGAATCACACCGCCCACACCCCGTGCACCGCGGAGCAGAATACCGCCCAGCAGCACCGTCACCAGAATGCCGGTAATCACCGGCGGCACGGCACATGCGTCCTGCATCAGATGCGCCATAGTGCTGCTCTGGGTCATATTGCCCATGCCAAATGACGCACAGATGCAGAAAATGCTGTACAGCACTGCCAGCGCCGGACAACCCAGGCCATTGTGCAGATAGGCCATCGGGCCGCCGATTGGTGTGCCGTCCACACGGGTTCCGGCATAGCGCATGCCCAGTACATTTTCACAATAGGTGAGCATCATGCCGAGAAAGGCAGACACCCACATCCAGAAGATCGCGCCAGGGCCGCCAATCCACAAGGCTGCCGCCACACCTACGATATTTCCCGTTCCCATTGCCGCAGCCAGCGCCGCCGAAAAGGTCTGGAACTGTGTCAGCGTCTGCTTTCCGACAGAGGATTTGTGCTTCCGGAGGCCGCCGAATGTACGGGATAAAATCCGACGCCATCCCCAGAGCTGAAAAAACCGATTCCGCACACTGAGCCAGAACCCGGTGCCCAGCAGCAGCGCCAACAGTCCCGGTCCCCATATCCATTCTGCAATTTTGTCCAGCATCCGGTATCCTCCCATGTCTATCTGAAAATTCGCAGCGGAAACATTCTCGGACACTTGACGCGGCCCATTTCCGGCGGTATAATAGAGGTATATTCTCTCACAAAATACGTACAAATAAAAAGACACCGTCTCTTCCTGCACGCACAGAATATCTTATGCATGCATGGAATTTTATTATACCTGACTGGAGGAACTGCATGAAACAATATGCCGCTGACCGCCATGCGCAATATATCCTGCAAATCGCAATTCCCATAGCCAGCATTCTTCTGATTATTATGATCTGGTACTTTTTGGCTATCCTGCCGAACTGGATGCTCTGGTCGCTGACCTGTCTCATTCTGGCTGCGGTGATTATCACCTCTGTTTTCCTGCTGCCCATGTGGTTTGGCTCTGTCTCCTACATTATTTCTGACACGCATATCACCAAGCGCTGCGGTATTTTCTTTATCCAGGAACAAACCATGCGTCTCCAGGCATTGCAGTACAGCACAATTATCCGCACGCCTGTCTCCGAGAAAACCGGCATGAACTTTATTCCGCTCCACGCTTACGGCGGCATGATTCTCCTGGCCTTTCTGAAACCGGAAGATGCCCAGGAAATACAGAAATTTTTACAGCACAGGGTGTATCATATCCATTCGAAGCATTCGGAGCACCCGGAGCATCCGCCTGCATCCTGAAAGAAGGAGGTTCTATGCGCTTTTCAAGCTCCGCATTTCAAACTGATTCCGGATATCACGAGCATCCGATTAAAATTCTGCGGTACAGCGCCAAGAACCTTTGGCTGCTGATATTTCCGCTGCTGCGCAGTCTGCGCTTCTATCCGTTTTCGTTTCAAAATTTCATAGACTGGGGTGCCGGTGCCTGGTTTGACCTGCTGGTTGCATTTCTTATTCTCTGCTTTGGTACGCTGCGCTGGTACTGCTGCCGCTTTCAGCTGGACGCAGTCTCTATCCGTTCCAGCAGCGGCATTCTTCTGAAGCAGGCGACGGAGATTCCCTTTTCCCGAATTACAGCAACGGTAGAAGAACATCCGCTCTACCTGCGGCCGCTCCGTGCGGTACGGCTCCAGATCAGCACAGCTTCCGGCTCAATTCCGGAGGCCAATATGAAGCTGATTCTTCACCAGCGGGATCTGCATCAGATCCGCCGACACGTTCCGGTACTGCGCAACAATTCTGCACAGGCAAATGCACACCCTACCCCAGCCTGGCGCGTAATGATCTTCTCGGCTTTATTTTCCAGCAGCTTTTCCGGTGCCATTTATATTGCTGCCCTTTTTGTACAGGGCGGTCGCATCACCGCCGATCTGCTGGAAGAATTCCGCGCCCGACAGCTGCTGGAAGATGCCACAGACCGGGCTTCCTCTGTGTTTCAGGGTGTCCCCCGGCTGGCGATTACCATTGGTATCCTGATCCTTTCCCTGTGGCTGATTTCCTTCGGGCGAAATCTGCTGCGCTACGGTCGATTCCGCATTCGGTTCAGCGATGATTTTATTTCCGTACACATGGGCATTTTAAACCGCCGCCGGTTTCATCTCCGGGATTCCGCAGTTGTTTTCCCGGATTTGCGGCAAAATCTGGTGATGAAAATTTTCGGCATGGTTTCTCTCCATATCCGCTGTCCCGGCTACGGCAGCCGCCGGGACACACTTCCGGTGCTGATTCCTCTGGTTCGGCAGAAAACCTCCTGGGAACTGCTGGGAAAGCTCCACGCGCCGCAGCGGCTGGAGCATCCGCATCTGAAGGCAAAGTCCCAGCCAATCTTTTTCTGGTCCTTTGTCTGGCCGCCGGTCATCGGAATCGGCGCAGTAATTGCCGTCCGCCTGCTTACTCTATGGCTGTTCCCCCACCTGGCGCAGATGATTCACTTTTTCGCGCTGATGCTGATAATTCCCCTGCTCTGGTTTCTGGTGATCCGGATTGTCACACTCTTTACCCAGTCGGTTTCCATGGACGACTGCAATGTGCAGTTCCAGTTCAGCCACGGCTCCACCTTTCACACCATTACCGTTCCGCGGGATCATATTGTCCGCGCCGATCTGATGCAGACACCCATCCAAAAGCAGTACGGTGTCTGCCATCTCTATCTGATCTGCAACGGGCCGAAGCAGCAGCGCTTTAAGCTGACAGCACTGCCGGAACAGGCAGCACGCACCATAATTGCCGCCCTGAGCGCAGATTCTCACGAAAGCGCACTTTGATGTACTTTTTCGCACAGAAATCAATTTTCATGATAGCCTTCCCCGGAACGGTGCCTCCCCGCGGGATGGGAAGATATCCCAAAGGGACAGAGGGGAGCCTCACTTGTCGAACTTCATGATTTTACGCAATTGAAATCAGTATATTTTTGAAAATTGATTTCCGTGACTTTTTCGAAAAAGGCATGGACAGCAGGAAAAATTTATGCTATAATAAGAGATAAGAACCATTTTTATGGGTTATCTGAAAGCATTCACACAGGAATGCCTTCGAAATACAAAGGAGGACCTTGTATGTCAAAAAAGCCGTATTATATCACGACGCCGATCTACTATCCGTCAGGAAATCCCCATATCGGGCACTGCTATACCACAGTTGCCTGTGATTCTATTGCACGATTCAGACGAATGCAGGGCTATGATGTGATTTTCCTCACCGGAACCGATGAACACGGTCTGAAAATCGAACAGAAAGCGGCGGAAAAGGGTATCACGCCGAAAGAATATGTAGATGAGATCGTCAAGACCTTTCAGGCACTGTGGGAAAAAATGCACGTCAGCTATGACCGCTATATCCGCACCACTGATGACTACCACATTGAAACCGTACAGAAGATTTTCAAGCGCCTGTACGATCTGGGATATATCTATAAGGGAGAATACAAGGGTAAGTACTGCACACCGTGTGAGAGCTTCTGGACAGAGTCTCAGCTAGACGAAAACGGCTGCTGTCCGGAGTGTCACCGTGAAGTAACAGAGGCCAAGGAAGAAGCTTACTTCATGAAGATGGCGCCCTTTGCAGAGCGTATCGAAAAGCTGCTGCTGGAAACCGACTATCTCCAGCCGAAAACCCGTGCAGTAGAGCTGGTCAACAACTTTATCAAGCCGGGTCTGGAAGATCTGTGCGTTTCCCGTACCTCCTTCACCTGGGGCATTCCGGTTACCTTTGACCCGAAGCATGTTGTTTACGTCTGGGTAGACGCACTGTCCAACTACATCAGCGCACTGGGCTATGAAAACAGCGCATACCACGATTTTGACAAATACTGGCCGGCAGATGTCCACATGGTTGCCAAGGACATTATGCGGTTCCACGCCATTATCTGGCCGGCAATGCTGATGGCACTGGATCTGCCCCTGCCGAAGCATCTGGCTGTTCACGGCTGGATTACCTTCAACGGACAGAAAATGTCCAAGTCGCTGGGCAACGTGGTAGACCCGTTCCTGCTGGCAGACCGCTACGGCGCAGATGCCATCCGTTACCATATCCTCCGGGAAATGGCACTGGGCGCAGACAGTTCCTTCTCCAACGAAATCATGATTAACCGCATCAACTCCGATCTGGCAAATGGTCTGGGCAATCTGGTTTCCCGTACCGTGGCCATGGTGGACAAGTACTTCGGCGGCACTCTGCCGGAAGAACGCCAGCCCGGTGAATTTGATGACGAACTGATTGCCGCAGCCACCGGCCTGAAGGAAAAGCTGGAAGGCCTGCTGGATCAGACACAGCTGAACCACATGCTGGCCGAGATCTTCCAGGTGGTTTCCCGTGCCAACAAGTATATTGACGAGACTGCGCCGTGGGTTCTGGCAAGAGACGAAGCAAACCGCACCCGTCTGGCAACGGTTCTGTACAACCTGCTGGAAACCATCCGCATTGTCACCGTTCCGCTGAGTGCCTTTATGCCGGAAACCATGCCGAAGATCTGGGAACAGATCGGCGCATCAGAAGCAGATGTGGCATACAGCACCGCAGACCAGTTCGGTACACTGCCGGCAAATGTAACGGTACACAAGGGCGATATCATTTTCCCGCGTATCGACGTGGAAAAGGAAATCGATGAGCTGAACCAGCTGATTCTGGCGGCACAGCCCAAGGAAGAGCCGAAGGAACCGGAATTTACACCCCAGCCGCTGGCAGAAGAAATCGGCATTGAGAAATTCGGTGAGGTAGATCTGCGCGTGGCAAAGGTTGTTGACTGTGAAAAGGTCAAGAAGTCCAAGAAGCTGCTGAAGCTCCAGCTGGACGACGGCATGGGCGGCAGACAGGTGGTTTCCGGTATTGCACCATGGTACAAGCCGGAAGACCTGATCGGCAAAAAGATTATGCTGGTGGCAAACCTGAAACTGGCAAAGCTGTGCGGTGTGGAAAGCTGCGGCATGATTTGTGCGGCAGATATGCCCAACGGCGATGTCAAGGTGATCTTCCCGGATGAGAGCCTGCCGGTCGGCGCAAAGATTCGATAAGAAAGCCTTGAAAAACAAGATGATATAAAAAAAGAAGCCGTACCTCGGAGTGGTCTGAGGTACGGCTTTTCTGTTGGGGGTGCGGTTTGGTTATGCCAGCTTCTGCCGGAGCAGTGCCAAGTCGAAGCCGTTGACCAGCCCGTCTTCGTTAAGATCGGCGGCTTTCCCCTGGGATTCGGTAAGGGTGATGTTGTTGGTCAGGTAAGATTGGAGCAAGAAAAGATCATCGGATGTGATTTTGTTGTCGGAGTTGAGGTCGCCGGGGAGTGTGTCATACACTCGAATTTCTTTGTAATCAAGTACTGTTGAGGATTCTCCACAAGCATTTTCTGCATATAGAAAATAGCCATATGTTCCTGCTTTGTTAAAAGTACAAGTATAGGCATCTTTTCCCGTCACATCAATAAAATCTGCTCGTTTTCCATTATAATCTAACGGAATAGCTAAACGAGTAGCATTCTCACTTGTAAAAGAAAATGTTACTGTCTCACCAATCATATAATATGATTTATCTGTAAAAATAGATAAATTTGATGGAGCGGAATCTTGTATTGTAAATTGTTTATACTCAGCGGTAGATTCGCCGCAAGCATTTTCTGCATACAAAAAGTATCCATACGTCCCTGCCTTATCAAAAGAACAAGTATAGGTGTTTTTTCCGGTTACGTCAATAAAGTCCATTCTTTTTCCATTATAGTCAATTGGAATAGCTACTCTCACAGCATTATCATACGAAAAAGAAAATGTAACTTGTTCGCCTACTGCATAACTATTTTTATCTGTCGAAGCAGTTAAATTTACAGGAGCAGAATTATCCACTCGAAATTGTTTATAATCTTGAACAGTGGAAGCTTCCCCAGCTGAATTTTTAGCATACAAAAAATATCCATATACACCAGGAGTATCAAACGAACAAGTGTATGATGATTTTCCAGAGACATCAATAAAATACTTCCGTTCACCATTTACGTCTATTGGAATATATACTTCTGTTGCATTTGAATATGAAAATGTAAATGTAACTGTATCACCAACTTTATATTTTCCATCATTAGATGTGATACTTAAATTTGTCGGCGGATTCGGATTCAACTCCTTATAATTCGGCACACCATACCCAATAATATAGCTATTGGACAAATTGATTGCTCTTGTCCCTACCTTATTGGAATAGTTTCCCTCAATCGTATAAACTGTGCTCCCGTCACAATCAGAAACAATTCCCACATGGGACGGCGACGAACCGGAACCATAATAAATAATGTCCCCAGCCTGCGGCACATAACTTCCGCCATTTGCCGCACTCTGCCGGTAAGTTCCCTGATTCACAAAAAATGATCTGCCAGTGCTTGTTCCCGCTGTTTTCGGAACAATATCCGTTCCGATCCCTGCCTGATTGGCACACCAGGAAACAAACGCATGACACCAGGCATAGCCGTAGCCATTTGAACCATAGCCACTGATTTTTCCGTTCCAAACGTTGTATTTTGTATAATTGTTGCTGCCGCTTGTGGTTCCTTCCAGACTGCCTTCGTGATAGCCAATCTGCGTCTTTGCCACTTCTACAATATCGATACGCTGATTCCCGGTATTCGTATGCGTATTTTCATATGCTGCGCATACGGTCAATCCTTCACAAATCCCCACACCCAACACAATCGCAACGCAAACTGCAATCCAACGCGTATACCATTTTCTTCGGCCTGTTTTCATTTGTATCAACTCCTTTTTATAAATCCAACATTTGTGTATTTTCTCTTTGAAAATACAACGAATCATGTTTTTATAAAAATATAATACCACAATCATTGTAAAAAAGCAAGTGTATGTCCGTGTTTGTAGTATAATTTTGGTGGAATCAATAAAACGGAGGAATTTCCATTATGCAACATTACCAGCGAATCCGTGACCTGAGAGAAGACCATGACCTGACACAGGAAGCACTTTGCAAAAAGTTATATATGCATAAGACAACCTATACGAATTATGAACAGGGAAAACATACCGTTCCATTGGATTTTGCAGTTTTGCTGGCGAATTTCTACGATGTCAGTCTGGATTATATCGCCGGACGCACCAACATTCCTGTAAATCGGCATACGGTTTCACTCCATGAGGACGCTGCGGCCGTTCTTCAAAAATACACCGCCCTCACCGAACGCAACAAGGGGAAACTGGAACAGTTCCTGGACACCCTGTTCGAACAACAGGCACAACAAAAAGAAGCACAATAATCCGCAGAAAATAGAAAAAGCTGTACTCCGGAGAAAACGTTCTCCCGCGTACAGCTTTTTTGATTGGGGGTATTGGGCTTTGGGCTTTAGATTGGCGATATGGCTTTGTTTATCTTTTCTGGTCTTGCTTTCGCTGCTGTCAGCAGGTTTCTCCACAAGCCTCAGCCTTTACCGTTTTCCCGTTTCATCGCAGCAGAACAGATTCCGCGCAACCGTTCCGGAAAACGCATGCTGTCCTGCATAAACCGCCGCGGCACCCAGGCTGTCCTCAATCCGCAGCAGGCGGTTATACTTCGCCACGCGTTCCGAGCGGCTGGGCGCTCCGGTTTTGATCTGCCTGGTGTTTAACGCAACGGCCAGATCAGCGATGGTTGTGTCCTCCGTTTCACCGGAACGGTGGGAGGCAATCGCTGTATAACCGGCATGGTGCGCCATATGAATGGCCTCCAGCGTTTCTGAAAGGGTGCCAATCTGATTCGGTTTAATCAAAATCGCATTGCCGCACGCATTTTGAATACCGCGGGACAGGCGGCTGGTATTGGTGACAAACAGATCATCTCCCACCAGCTGCACCCGGTCCCCCAGCGCCAATGTCAGCTGCCGCCACCCATCCCAATCCTCTTCATCCAAGGGATCCTCAATGGAGCAGATCGGATATTTTTCCACAAGCTCTGTCCAGCGGCAGATAAGCTGCTCCGTTGTCAGCTCTCTTTTTGCCTTTGGCAGACGATACACGCCGTTAGTGCCGCTTTTCCATTCACTGGCGGCCGCATCAATGGCCAGCTGAAAATCTCTCCCCGGTGTATAACCGGCCTGCTGAATGGCCTGCAAGATATACTGGATTGCTTCTTCTTCTCCGGCCAGATTGGGGGCAAAGCCACCTTCATCTCCCACAGAAACCGCCAGATCTCTGCTGTGCAGCAGATTTTTCAGCGCATGAAACACCTCTGCACACCAGCGCAGACCCTCCCGAAATGTGGCTGCACCCACAGGCATAATCATAAATTCCTGTACATCCACGGTATTTGAGGCGTGAGCGCCGCCATTGAGAATATTCATCATAGGCACCGGAAGCCGATTTCCGCTGGCACCGCCCAAAAAGCGATACAGCGGCATCCTGAGACCGGCAGCTGCGGCTCTGGCTGTGGCAATAGAAACTGCCAGAATTGCATTTGCGCCCAGGTGCGATTTGTCTTTTGTTCCGTCTGCCAGGCACATGGCCCGGTCCACGCCGTAGAGATCCGTGGGATCCATGCCTCGTACTGCGTGATGAATGACTGTCCGAATGTTTTCAGCGGCCTTCTGTACGCCCTTTCCCAAATAGCGTCTGGAATCCTGATCCCGCAGTTCCAGTGCTTCAAAGGCACCCGTAGAAGCACCGCTGGGCGCGGTTCCACGGCCAATGGTTCCGTCTGTCAGCAAGACGATGGCCTCTGTCGTCGGATTTCCTCTGGAATCCAGGATTTCTCTTCCCATAACCTGTGCAATCTGCAATGTACTCATACAGTATTTTCTCCTTTTGGCATGCGTTTTTTGGATACAACAGCAGTATGCGCCAATGAAAAAGAAATTATACACGCTGGGAATCGCTTTTACGGTTTACAAACTTTTTCCTTTTACGCCAGATCTTTTCGGGAAAAAACGGCATAGCTAATATGATACATCACCACTTCCAAAATCAGCGCGGCAACTGTCAAAATGCCCAGCGCTGCTGCAATCGCAGACTTTCCCATGAGAATCCATTCCGGCATCCCCTCTGCAAATACCGAACTACCGGAACACGCCGGAATCACGATCAGAACCAAAGAGAAAAGACGGGCGCGCTCCGAGGAAAACCGAAACAGCAGCGCAAGTGCAATGCTCCCGAAAAGGAGAGAACCGCAAATGCTCACCCACTCCAGAAAAAGCACCTCTGTCAGGAATTGAACGGATACCGTTTTAAATATTGCCTGGAAGAGCAGGACGGTAATTCCGGTGACAAGTGCTCCCATTCCTGTCAGAATCCCCTGAAGCAGGAATTTTTCCTGTACAATTTGTTTCCGCGTCAGAGGCATTGTCATTGCCGTTTGATTCCAGTTTGCCATTTCATCCAGGCTGAACGAGTTTATGGCCTGCATTCCCACAAGCATACTCCACATAATCAGCATCGCAGTGTTGATTCCTCCAATAGAAAAAGCTGCACTGAAAAAAACAATCACACCCAGCAAAAACAGCAGATTTTTTCGCAGCAAACAAAACTCCTTATAAAGCAGACCTTTCATGATACACGCTCTCCTTTTCCATAAATCAGCATGATTTCTTCCAGTGTCGGCACATCAATGACCGCATCCGGATATTGCCGCTGCACGGCTTTCCGATCCGACACCAGCACATCCACTGCATATTCCTTCCTGCGCCATGCCAGCATCTGATCTGACTCTAATGCAGAAAATGCCGACTCTCCGCATCGCAGAATACCGTATTGCTCCAGAAGCGTATCCTTCGGTTTTGTAAACAATATCTTTCCGCTGTGGAGAAATGTAATGTAGTCTGAAATCTTTTCCAAATCCGTTGTAATATGGGTGGAAAACAAGATGGCATGGGATGCATCCTGTACAAAATCCAAAAATACATCCAACAAATCATCCCTTACCATGGGATCCAGTCCGCCGGTAGGCTCATCCAGCAGCAACAACTGCGGATGATGCGAAAGCGCCATCGCAAGTGACACTTTCATTTTCATTCCCCGAGACAGTACCTTAATTTTTTTCCTGGTATCAATTTGAAACTGCTCCATTCGCTGATAGAAATCCGCAGAATCCCAGTGCGCATAAATCTTGCCGCACATTTTTTCCACCTGAATCACAGTCATCTCTCCGTGCAGAAACAAAGAATCAAACACAACTCCGATTTTTTCCTTTGCTTCCCGGTCATCCCCGTGCAAAGGTGCGCCGCAAAACAGCACTTCGCCGCATTCCCGACGGATCAGATTCAAAATAGCGCGAATGGTCGTACTCTTTCCGGCGCCGTTTTCTCCCACCAATCCACAAATGGTGCCGCCCGGCACAGTCAGATTGACATGATCCAGCAAAAAACGATCATATTGGCAAGTCAGATTTTTAACTTCTAATACTGGTTTCATAGATCTCCCTCCTGATAAAACATGGTTAGCACTTCCACCAGTGTGTGCAGCGGAATCCCCCCTGCATGGGCAATGGCGGCAGCAGCGGCCAGGTGTTCCTCTGCCTGGCGCTGTTGTTCCTCCTGATACAGCGCAGTATTTTGAGCAGCAACAAATGTACCGCGTCCCACTGTGGTTTCAATGAATCCATCTCTTTGCAGCTGCTCATAGGCACGCTGTACGGTGATTACACTCACATGCAGCGATTTTGCCAGGGCACGCATTGACGGCATCGGCATGCCGGATTGAAGCGTTCCTTCCATAATCTGCGCCTTTATTTGAAATACAATTTGCTCATAAATTGGCTTTTTGCTGTTCGTACTGATGATTATCTCCACAAACGGTCTCCTTTCCGTCTTAAATTGTACTTATTGAACAAGTACAGTATAGCACACTATAGTACAGTTGTCAAGTGAAATTCTGGCACAAAAAAAGACGCCTGATCTTTCCGCAGAAATTCAAGCGTCTTTTGTGTTTCTTTATTTCGGGCATGCTCTACGAGCGGCTTTTCAGCAGGCCTCTGGCCAGCAGTCCCACACCGGCCGCAATCATACCAAACATTACAACATATTGCCACAATGTCGCCGAAATCGGCCGGAATCGCACAGAAGTCAGGAGTGTGACCAAAATCACCAGAACGCCAATTGCCGTGACAACCCATCCAATCCATTTTCGATCCAGGAAAAACAGCAGGGCAATGCCCAGAAGCAACGGAATCAGCATGAGTCCGGTAGCCAGACGGGAGGACATGCCAAAACCGCCCCAGATGCCGCCCCAGTCAAACGTTACCACAAAGGAATTCAGCACCCAGTACACACCGGCTCCTACCAGAACCAGGCCGATCAGAAATTCTGCAAGCGGATGGGCGTTCCTGGTATTTGTTCCCGAAAAGGAAGCCGACTTATCCCGGTAGGTTCGCTTCGGTGAAGCATCGTTCCGGATAGAATCCTCCATTTGTTTTAATTTGCGATCCATATCGTCCATTTTAATCCTCTTTCTTTCCCGGCGGCACAATTTATGCTGCCAGAAACATATTTATACGCGAATTTTTTCTATCATAGCATGTTTTCCCGGTTCTGTCAAGACGCGGTGCATTCCGGATTTGACAAGAAAAGAAAAAATGTGATACAATACTATTAGATTATGAGAATGGAGATATCAGCATGTACTATTTTTGTTATTTTTTGCTCTATGCCATTGTATTTGCCTTTGGCGCTGCAATCGGCAGTTTTTTAAATGTGTGTATTTACCGCCTGCCAAAAAATGAATCCCTGTGGCGGAATCAATCCCACTGCATGGCCTGCGGCACGCCAATCCAAAAGCGTGATCTGGTACCAATTTTCAGCTGGTGCCGGCTCCGCGGAAAGTGTCACAGCTGCGGCGCAAAGATTCCGTTCCGCTACACCCTGGTAGAAAGCCTGAATGCAGTACTCTACGTTCTGGTATTTGCCTGGTTCGGCATTCTGGAAAATCCTCTTCCGGCAGTTTTCGTCTGCCTGCTCTTTTCGGCGCTGATTGTGGTTTTTTTCATGGATTTGGACACACAGCTGATCAATCTGGGCGTAACCGGATTTATTGCCCTGCTCGGCCTGGGAAAAACCGTCTATGATCTGATCTTTCACACCGGCACACTGCTTTCCCACGGAATTGGCGCAATAGCAGCTTTTTTACCCCTTCTGCTCCTGGTGATTCTCTCCGGAGAACGCGCCATGGGATGGGGAGATGCTTATCTGATGCTGGCCGCCGGACTGTTTCTGGGCGGAAAGGCCGTTATTGTAGCACTGTTTCTGGGATTGCTTCTGGGCGCAGTGTTCGGAATGATTCACAAGGTGCGCACCGGGGATTCTAAGTTTGCATTCGGCCCGTATCTCTCTGTCGGAATCGCCCTGAGCGTTTTTATCGGCCAGCCCATTGCGGACTGGTATCTGCATCTGCTGGGCTTCTAAGCCGCTTTTTTTCCTGCAACACAAAATGCCGCAGAGACCTTTTCTACTAGGTTCTGCGGCATTTTTCTACGTGTACAAATGATGTTATCCGGCGGAATCGGCAACAACTCCGCTGACATGAATGGTATAGTTTGTCATACCCTTCGACTTCCAGAAGAACCACTGCTGTGTCTGAGCGGTATAGTTCGACTTTTTGCTCAGTGTCACAGTGCCTACACGAACAGCATACGCATTTGTAAGCGTATAGCCATCCTTGGGTGTAATCACAAAGCGGCATGCGCCGGTCTGATCGAACAGCGGCGTATCGAACTGAATGTCACAAACTGCTGCACTCTCTGCATCCAGTCCCACATTCAGCCCGTTCTCACTGGCGGCAATCGGAGCCGGTTCTGTTGTGGTCGTGGTGGTTGTAGTGGATGCGGCGGGTTCGGTGGTGGTGACGGTAGTAGTCGTTGCAGTTTCCTGTAATTCCTTTTCGCGTCGCACAAGCTGCAAAAGATCGCCGATTGTCTGCCCTCTGACATAGCGCTTTACCAGCCGGCTTCCGTTGGAAAGATCCAGCGGATTTGCAGTATAGGCAATGCCGTTGTAAATCCAGATCTCATGCAGTCCGCCTGTCACCTGTGCATAGGTGATTTCATAGTGATAATTTTCTATATAAACATTGTTTTGCCATTCATTTCCGAATACCGGAGACAGCGTTTCGTCATTCAAAGCATTCTTTAAATTGTCACTGTTTAGATTCTGATCGCTTGCATTTTTCGGATAAATCGAAACAGAATGATAGCTTTGCTCAAATTTATACAGATTAAAGTCTGTATCCGTCTGATAAGCAGCAGGATTTCCCCAATTTGGGATACCAGATTCTACATTACCAGTAATTTGAAGGACACTAAAGCCGCTGTCTCCCTGCAAATAGTGAATATAGAGTTCATCATCCAGGAATTCGACATCCTTATAAACAAATGTTACAGATACCAGTTGACTGTCACTGAAGCTTCCATTCTTCCAGATCTTCAGATATTTCTTAGGCGCGCCATTGCTGCAATCCACTGTAAATGTACCATCTGTCAAATCATTTGTTTCAAATGCACCCTGTCCCTGATAGTTCCATCCATTTTCTTCTGTAAAGGCATATCCCCAAGATTTTGCACTTGTTCCAGCGGCAGAATCCTGAACCTGGATAATGACCTGTTCCACATACCGATGTCTCGGAATTTCTATGGCTCGCTCAACCGCCACATCCGTCACCACCGTAGTCTGCGCGCCTTCTCCGGAAGAGGACGTACTTGTGGTCACAGTTGTTTCAGTAGAGGATGCTGTTGTACTGGTAGTCAGTGTTGTGCTCATAGCCGAAGCCGTGCTGGCCGTGGTAGTCGTACTTGTGCGCAGAGACGTACTTGTTGTGCTGGCTGTAGTGGTTGTGGTTGCTGTTGTAGTTGTTGTGGCAGTCGTTGTAGTGGTAGTGGTTGTTGTAGTTGCTGTTGTTGTGGTAACGGTGGCAGTTGTGCTGGTTGTGGCAGAAGTTGTTGTCGTTGTCGGAATTGTAACCGTAGTAGTTGTTGTTTCCGGCTCTGCTGTTGCCGGCGGCAATGTGGTTGTCACAGCCGGTGTAGTCGTGGTTACGGCCGGAGCAGCCGGCGGCGCAGGTGCGTCTAAAATCTCATATGTAATGTCCCTTGCATTAACACCGGTGCAATAGAGGTGTACAACGCCGTCTGCCACGATCTGCTGATAATTCACCATTTGATTCAGGTAGAAGGTATTTGAGCCGTAAATGCTGTTATAACCTACCGGATTGTAGTCCTTGTCATATACCTGATAGGACAAATCCTTGTTGAACAGCAGGTGCATGTTACCGATATTGGAAGCGGTGATATAGTCACACTTCGACCAGTCCAATGTGATGTTGGCGTAGTTGTTGTCACCGTTGATGGTGAGAACAGGCTTAAAGGTTTCTGTATACTCTTCGTAATTGGTATTCTCACTATAATCAATACTCATATCCACATCGACATCTGCACTGGTTGCGCCTGATGTCCACAAATTACTCCGAAAAACAAATTTCAAAAAGGGATATCGGCTATAGGTCATTACCATTTTAATTTTGGCAGTAGACTCGTCTACCTGTTCAATCCAGTAATTTCCGCCTTCTTCCGGCCTTCCGTAAACAAATGTTTCTGCACCAATGTTTCCATATTTCACGCCGTCATAGCCGTCATAGGACTTGTTTTGTCCAACACTTACAACACTGTAATCCTGGTTTGCAGCTGCCTGAATCAATGCAGCCACATCTACATTGCGCAATGTAATACTCAGCTTATCTCCGACAGAATATCCACATTTCGAGATATCCATATAAATTGAGGTATTCCAACTCTGTTTATCCACTTCAAACCGATTGGAAAAGTCAGTAACTCGCTTTCCGTTATCCGAATAAGCCAGAAAGTTCGTCTTTTCAGGCACACATGTTGCTATTCCCATATTGGTGCCTTCTACATAGAGCCATCCTCTGCTGGATTCAGCATCGGATGAATTTTTTAACAGCACCCGATACTTGATTTTGGTATCATTTGTGAATGAGCCATCTGCATTTACAACAATGGTATCATCATACTTTTCCTGAAAGGCAGTAATATAATCTGGATTTCCGCTTGTGTTAAAAGTACCCTTTCCATCTGCAAAAATATCACTGTATTTTACCCATCCATGATCGTACATCAGTGCACTGTCATAAATTTTGTTCCCGTCTGCATCCGCATCGATAAAATTTATATCATCTGTATTACTGTCATCTCCAATGTAGATATAAATGTTATCCCAAGTCTGGCTATCGTTATATCCTGTAACTGCGTACTGTCGGCCATCACCGGCACCATCTAAGGTGTACATCAGTGGAAATGCATAGCTGTTCGCCGGCCACCACTGCGTCTGACGATAAGGCAAAAAATAGGATAAATCAAATTGCACAAACTTACAGCTATTTGAAACATAGTCTGTCAAATTTACAATCGTTGTATCCGGTGCCCACCATTCGCTGATGGTGCCATCTTTTGTAAAATCATTCTCAGGGTGATCTTTCCCCCAAGCTTCCCAATAGGATTTGGTATTTACCCGATCATCTAAATGACTCCATCCGCTTGTATTCGAAGTGGAAATGGCAGTGATGGTTTTAGGATACTGCGCATTATTTGCAAAATTCGTCTTCAGCACCACATCACAGGACTTTTCCGCAGTAACCGCAGAATAGCCCTCACAGCTTGCGGAAATCCCCACCTTCTGACTGGTATTGCTGTTGTTGCTGTATGTCAGTGTCAGCTGATAGACCACATTGGCATCATTGCTGGCGCCGGAAATCCGATATACCTTCGTGTTGTTCTCGTCAGAAACATTGGTCACCGTTCTGGAGGAATCTGAACGAAGCAGCTCTTCCGCACGGGTCTGCACCTCCTGCCAGTTCCAGTAGCGCGTCTTGGGCAGGCCGGTCTGCACTTCATCCACCAGCTGATTCAGGGCGGTCTGGTAATTCTGAATCTTCGCCGCCTGCACATAAGCAGAGATATTCGGGGCGCAAAGTGCCGCCAGAATCGATATAATGACCAGCACTACAACCAATTCCACCAACGAGAAACCTTTTTTATTTCGTTTCATTTTGCTCACCTCAATCAGAATTTTTCCTCAGATGTGCCCCGCCTGCATGCCCGTGCTCAGCTCAGCAAATCCAGTATTTCGTTCTTATTGTTGGATACCCGGACAGCATCCTCTCTCTGAATCACGCCCTGACGCACCAGTCGTGCCAGATCTGCATTCAGGGTATGCATGCCCATTGCGGCACCAGACTGCATCACAGTAGCCAGCTGGAAGCACTTGTTATCCCGAATCAGGCTGCCGACCGCATCGGTTCCCACCAGAATTTCAGTCGCTGCCACACGGCCGCCGCCGGCTGCCAGGGGAATCAGTGCCTGTGTGATAACGCCCTTTAAAATGGTGGAAAGCTGCGTACGGATCTGGTTCTGCGCATGGGGCGGACAGCTGTCAATGATTCTGTCCAGCGTCTGTGCGGCACCGGTGGTATGCAGGGTAGACATAACCAGGTGTCCGGTTTCTGCGGCGGTGACTGCGGCGGAAATCGTCTCGTAGTCACGCATTTCTCCCACCAGAATTACATCCGGGTCTTCACGCAGCGCAGAACGCAGAGAAGCGGCAAAGCTCTTTGTATCTGCGCCGATTTCCCGCTGGTGAATGACAGACAGGCCGGAATTGTACACATATTCCACCGGATCCTCAATGGTAATAATATGCTCAGACCGGTTTTTGTTGATATAGTCGATCATGGCAGAAAGTGTGGTGGATTTACCACTTCCGGTAGGGCCGGTTACCAGAATCAGTCCTCTGGGCTGATCTGCCAGTTCCTGCAATACCTTCGGCATTTTCAGCTGTTCCAGCGTAGGAATGGTATTGTTCAGCAGTCGGATGGTAGCCGCCACCTTTTTCATCTGCCGGAACACATTGACACGCTGCCGGCAATAATCCGGTGTTTCAATGGCAAAGTCCACATCGTCACCGTCTTTCAGCTGCCGGAGCTGTGCCTCGTCCATCATGGAGAGAATCATTTCTCTTGTCTCTGCTGCCGAGAAGGAAAAGCCGCTGTCCATCAGCTTTCCGTGAATCCGGAAGGAAACCGGCATTCCCTCACTGATATGAATATCAGAACAGCTTCTTTCCCGTGCCTTCATAATGAGTTCATTCATTGTCATAATGGTATTGTTCCTTTCTTAGTCTGAATAATAGGCGATTTTCATAACTTCTTCCGGCGTGGTGACACCCTTTTCCACCAGTTCGATGGCGCTGTCCAGAAGGCTGCGCATCCCCTGGATTTCTCTGGCATAATCCAGCATTTCCTGGCTGTCTGCACTCCGTGCAATCATTCGTTTCAGCTTTTTGTCAATATACACCATTTCATGGATGGAAATTCTGCCCTTGTATCCGGTATTATTGCAGGCCTTACAGCCCTTTCCCCGGCTGATCATGGGAATCTGATCCCCTACGATTGCAATATCCTCCGCTGTGGCCGGTGTTTCATATTTACAGAACGGGCACACCTTACGCACCAGACGCTGTGCCACAATTCCCACAACGGAGTTGGAAATCAGGTACGGTGCAACGCCCATATCCGCCAGACGGACAATTGATGAAATGGCATCATTGGTATGCAGGGTGGAGACAACCAGGTGTCCTGTAATCGCAGAGCGGACAGAAATTTCCGCCGTTTCTGCATCACGGGTTTCACCAATCATGATAATATCCGGGTCCTGCCGCAACAGTGCACGCAGTCCCACTGCAAAGGTCATTCCGGCGGCCACATTTACCGAGGTCTGGGTAATATTCGGCAAATCCTTTTCCACCGGGTCTTCAATGGTGGAAATATTTACGGGACGCTGTGCCAGATGCTGCAATACCATATACAAGGTGGTAGTTTTTCCGGAACCGGTAGGCCCGGTAATATAGATGATTCCATTGGGTGCCGACATCATTTTCATCAGCATGTTATAGGAATATTCATTCATACCAAAGTGGCCTGCGTGATCAATCTTTGTATCCGAGGTCAGATAACGCAGTACGATTTTTTCCCCGTGTGTGGTGGGCAGTACGGAAATACGCATGCTGATATCCAGACCCTCCAGTACCACATGAAAGTTACCGTCCTGCGGAATTCGCTTTTCTGCAATGTTCAGATTGCTCATGATCTTAATTCTGGCAACAATGGAATTGTGCAGCGCTTTTTCCAGGGTTAAGTAGCTTACCATCTGGCCGTCAATCCGCATCCGAACCTGTGTAAAGTCCTTAAACGGTTCAATATGAATATCGCTGGCATTGGTGCTGTAGCCGCGCACCAGCAGCGAATTGATCAGCTTAATAATCGGGACATCATCATCCGCATCATCTGCTGTCAGCTGCGGAACTTCAATCTCTTCTGCGGAAATATTGGCTTTTTTGGCGGCCTGCTTGGTGCTGATTTCCGCATAGTAATATTCAATTGCCTTGCGGATTTTCATTTCCTCACAGAGGAGCACCTCCAGGGGCATATCCACGATCTGGCGAATATCCTCCTGCGCATAAAAGTTCAGCGGATCTGACATCACCAGCTGCAAACGATTATCAATTTCTGAAACTGCAATCACGTGATACTTTTCTGCCAGCTGTTTCGGTACCTTGGCAACTGTATCTACATTGACTTCATATTCTTCCAGGTTGACCATTTGCAGATCCAGTTTTTTCCCCAACGCCTGCAAAACCTGTGTCTCTGTCACAAAGCCCATTTCCTGCAATAGCGTTCCAAACCGCATTTTTTTCCCGGTCTGTGACTTTTGATATTGCAGCGCCTGATCAATCTGATCCTGCGTAATATATCCGTACTCTTTTAATACTTCACCAATGGGTAAATTCTGCAATGTTCTCACCTTTTTCTTGATACAATTTTCGGCATTCGCCGCCGCTTATTCCAGACAATTGATATACAGCTTACTGTCCGGGCCTGCACTGCTGTAATGTACTTCACCTGCGGACGGCAGAGAATTCTTCAGGAGAATGGTTCGGTTTTCAGAATAATATGTCGTTCCGTACCGCTGTATTTCCAAATGAATCACAATGGTATTTCCGCTGCCGTTTACAGTAATCAATGCCTGATATTTTCCAAGCTTACAGATATCATTTTCAGATGCAGAGGAATACACCGGCGGATCATTGGAGTACTGTATTTTTTCAGAGGCTTTTAGCACATAATCTCCGCTGTCCGGATCCTGATCTGTCCACAGCAGCATCTGGTATGCGCAATTTTCATCGCCGGCCGGAAAATCCGTGCCGCTTTGCACCTGAATATCCTTCGCATACTCCAGGTTTTCCTGGAGCTGTTCCATCACCGCGAGCCCCTTTGTCTGCGCCGTCAGCGTAATCACATTCCGGCAAAAAAAGCGCATAGCACTCAGCAGAATTCCGGAGGCGGAGATAATCAGAATTCCAATCAGCAAAACGGTTATGGTTTCTTCAGCCAGTGTGAAGCCCTTTCGGTTCCAGTTTCGTTTTCCCATACTGCTCCACTCCTCTTAGGATTCCGGCGGCCCATACTTCACAAAATAGGGAGAAGCATGGGAAACAGCCGGCACTGTGCTGACAGAGCCATCTTCTCCTGTTATGGTCACTGTCACATCCTGTGTTGTTTGCAGCTGTTCCTCTGCGTGGCTCCGCTGCTGATTTTTCAGCTTTGCACCGGAATTGATATAACGGGAACCGCTTGCAATTCCAATCATGCCAATGGCAAGGGAAAGCGAAATCATGGCAAAGGAAATAATTACTTCTGCTACGGTCATGCCCTTTTGATTCGATTTCATAGACTGCACCTCCTGCCGCTGCATCATTACAAATGATAATATCCTGCAAAGACCCAGCCGGTTCCGTCATAATTTGTCAGCTTTGCACACACCTGTGCCAGTTCTTCGGTTTTTCCTCCGGTGGTTTTCCGCGTCACCTTTGCTGTTAAGTAGATCTCACCCATATTTTTGGAAGCATCCGAATTTTCCGTTCCGTCACCGCCGGAACTGGTCACAACCATAGAATGATTTACAGTAACCACACAGTCCCAGTTTCCGGCATCCGGGAACGTAATCATATATGTTTTGGTGGCATTATCCGATGTTACATATGCACTGGACGCACCATTTTCACAAATATCGGTTTGTATCAGATCAATGGCAGATTCTGCATAGAGCTTCGCCTGAATCCGGTAATTTTCCTTTCGTTCCTGCATATAGTAGGCACGCCCCAGAAAAATAACACCGCTGGAAATCAAAGAAATCATCAGCATTACCAGCACAGCCCAGAGCATCGCGGATCCTTTTTTCTGCTGCAATTGTTTCATGCATCATCACCCAACCGTGTTTGCTGTTGTTTCCAGCATGTTTTCTGTACCCGGAACCTCCTCTTCGGATTTCGTATCCTTCGCCAACGGATCCTTGTACATATATGCAGTAATCGTCATGGTAAAGCTGTAGTAATCCTGTAGCTTTCGGCTTTCCGCATTGTCAGAAGTCAGGCTTTGATCCTGAATGGAATTGAAGGTGATGTCCTGAAGCTGCAAAAACGAAACGCCATTGACAAACTGCACCAGCTGTACAATATCCTCATAGTTTCCTTCTATTGTATAGACATAGTCACAGGTATATTCACCGGTTGCCGTATAGGAAGCGACTGTCGCCGCATCAATATCACTGCCGGAAGAAGTGGTCGTATTGCTTCCGTCTGCCGTTCCTTCTCTTGCGGCATCTACCAGCTTCGGATCAGCCTGCACCAGGTTGTTTTCTGCATCCATATAATACTGCATCTGGGATGAAATCGAGAGATTTGTGATAGTGGCACCGCACTCCCGAATCACAAAGGTCATAAAACGATCCACCTGATTTGTCGCTGTCAGTGGAAACAAGCGTTTTGTTTCCTCACTGTTCTTTTCCTTCCAGCCTTCCAGCGCAGTCATGTTCTGATCATAGCTGTTTCCCTGCTGCACCAGCGCATCATACTGCGTCTGCAATGTCTGAATTTCTTCCTTATAGCCAGATGCATCCTTGAGCATTGGTTTGATTAAAAACTGTACATAGCAGACAAGGACTAAAAGCACGCCCAGCACTGCCAGCAGAATAGCCTGTTTTCTTGTAATTTCAGTTGTCATGGCGTTACCTCCGTTGTGACATCGGTAGGTGTTTCCGTATAAACATGTTCCACAAATGTTGCCAGCACCTCATAAGTATACACCCCATCCGTCAATGTATAGCCCGAATAAGACACATCTGAAAAAGCATCCAGATTCCGCAGACTTTTTACAAATGCAGAAACGCTCTGGCTGCTGATGGATTCTGCTGTGATATGAAGCACAGTGCCGTCAAAGGAAAGACCGGTGATGCTGGCGATTGTCTCATTTTGTGCAGTTTCACAGCTTTTCAGCTGATCTACAAGATCTGTGGTAAAATCATCGTTATAATACCAGGAGGAGTCGATCTGCTTCCGAAGCTCGGCATAGGCATTGCCGGCTGTTCGTTCTACAGCAATATCCGCCGCAACGGCATCAGCATTCTTGATCTTTTCCCGGAGATCACTGTCATCTGCCTTTTGTTCCATTTCAGTCACCAGTTTACTCTGGGTATCCTTATAGATCTTTGTTCCCACAAATCCGCCTGCGAGGAGGACAACTGCCGCCGCTCCCAAAACTACATACAGAGCACCTTTTTTCATGGTATTCTTTTTTGGCGCGACAACCAGCGGATACAGGTTAATATCCTTTTTGGGTGTTTTTCCCATTGAAAGTCCCTCCTCTTTTGTTAATTGGAATAGCGAATCAGGCTGCCCAGCAGGATGCAGTATTCCGCAGGCCGCATATTTTCCGGGAGCGTAATTTCCGCAGGTGTATATTCCGGGAAAGTCCGCACCTGTACATGAAAGTTCTCTTCAAACCGGGGAAACAGCGGTACTGCTGCATCCGGAAAGCCACTCAGATAAAATTCCGTGATATCAGAGCCGGTCTGCTCCGACTTATTAAACTGGATGATGCTGTTGATGTTCTGGCCGATTTCCCGTTCAAATCCGGGATCTTCCGGTTCTGCCAGAATCCGGCTGCGCCGGGTCATTACGAAATTGTCATTGGAGAAGAGACACTGCATCAGCATGTTCTTATCCAGAATGAACACAGCATAGGTTTTTCCCTGGAGCGATTTAAACCGCTTCATCAGCTTAATCAGACAGTTCTGCACCAGATCAATGACTTCCAGATCAATCTTTGCCTCTTTAAAGAGATTGACATAGCTCATGATGAATTCCTTCGTGGACAGCACTGCCAGAATGCTGCATGTACCATCCGGATTTTTCAGGTTAGTAACCGAGTAATCCACAATCAGATTTTGGATATTCTCCATATCCCGGAATTCGGTACGAATCAGCCCCGGTATATTTTTCGGCGTAGTCTGGGGAATTTTCATCGGCTTTACCGTAACGGAGCTGCCGTTTACCACCAGATGCACACCTTTTGACGGGAGGTTGTATTTCTGCCACATCTGGGTAATGGTATTTTGCAGAGAAAAAGCGTTCATAATAATGCCGTTTAGGATACAGCCTTCTTCCAGCGGTTCTTCGCAAACGCTCTGCACCTGAAGCCGGTTTTTGACATGGCTTCCTAACAACACCTGTATTTTATTATTGGAAATATAGACATGTACAGACATATCGTTTTTCACAGAAACTCATCTCCTTTTCAGATTGCCGCAACGATTCAATGCCGCAGGAAAACGCGGATATGATCCAGCATTTGCGGCAGCAGCGCCTGCAATGCGCCTGTATTTTCATCGATATTGCCGTACATGGAGTACATGGGAACCAATACAGAAACCATAACAGTTGCCACCACAATACCCAGAATTACAATCATCAGCGGTTCAATAATCGACATCATAGACTTAATCGCGGCGCTGGACTCATATTCATAGTCATCCGCAGTGGAAATCAGCATGGCATCCAGCTTACCGGTTTCTTCGCCGACTTTTACTGTATCGCCCAGCTTGCTGTCGAAGCCGTCCATGCCCTTAATCGCATCAGACAGAGCGTTTCCCACACGGATGCTCTTAATGCAGGTATCAAACTGGGAGCGGAGATAGCTGTTGTTCACTGTATCTCTGGAAATCTGAATGGCGTTCAGAATCGAAAGGCCACTGGTGTAAAGAGAGGCCAGTGTCCGGGAAAAGCTGGCTGTATAGACAATCCGCACCAGATTCCCGATTTTCGGGAGATGCACTGCCATGCGATCCAGTTTCAGCCGTGTCACAGGAGTACGCATCAGGAAGATAAAGAGCACCACAATTCCCGCAGCCACACCCAATGCCACATACCAGTAATGGGTAAGAAAATTACTCATGCCCATCATAATTTTCGTCATCAGGGGCAATTCCATATCGGTGAACATATCGCCGAACATGGGAATAATAAATGTAAACATAACGATAATTACCAGCACCAGCAAAATCGCCAGCACACACGGATACGCAAGCGCGCCCTTTACCTGAGAACGGATGCGCTGCTGCTTTTGGAAATGTGTTCCCATATTGAGGAATGTCTCCCCAATTTTACCGCTGGCCTCGCCGGCGCGCACCATGCTGATGAGCAGTTCCGGAAATATTTTTCCCTGGTCTGCCATAGCTTCCGAGAGCGCCTTTCCGTGTTTCAGATCCGTAGAAATTTCACTGAAAACCTTTTTGGCCACCTTAGAGCAGCTGGAACGATTGGCAATGATATTAAAGGACTGAATGACAGAAACGCCGGCTTCCAGCAAGCTGCCCAGCTGACGGCAAAAATCGGTCAGTTCCTTCGGTTTCAGCTTTGCGCCGAAAGAAGTGCGGTTTGTCTGGCTATAGTCCAGCAGGAACAGGTCCTTCTTTTTCAGCTCGTTGAGAAGCGCCTCCGGGTCGCTGGCCATCATTGTACCACGCACCATCTTTCCGCTCAGTGCCGTGGCGCGGTATTTATAGTTCGGCAAGTTCATTCACCCTCTTTCAAAAATTCAGGAAAAGCACAGCATGCGCTCTGCCGCTTTTTCTTCCAGCAGATCACAAATCCCCCGGAAATTCCGGTCAATTACACTGTTCGGAAACCGCAGCACCGCCAACTGATACTGCTCCGGAATCTCCGTCCGCACGCTGTCATACTCCTCCCCTTCCGCCGCCTGGCGGCGGTTCCCCTTCCCTGGAGGGAAGGCTTATCCCCGTCCCCTTCACCAATTTCCCATCCAAAATGTGCAAAAAAGGATACAGGATGACTTTCCTCTAAAATACAACAAAGCACCCAGCACCCAATGTGCTGAATGCTTTGTTATTGTCTTAAATGTTATTAAGCGTATAAAGCTTAAACGACCTCATAATTGCTACCATTGTAATAAACGGCATCATCACCATTTTCATAGCAAAGAGCAGAAACCTTGCCATCGGTAATCTGGATATAAGTTACATCACCCGGCACCTCGGACAACAGTTCAACTGTATCAAAAATGCCTTGTGCATCATCAGTAGTAACTGTATGAGCACCATTCTTATTTGCAGCAGCACCTTTCTTGCCAGTCAATGTACCAAATGTAGCATCTTCGTCACCACTATAAATAGTCAATGTAACATTTGAACCTGTAGCCTTACTAATGTATTTTCCACTTGTATCAGCAAAAGCAGAAGATGCAATTGTTTGTGCAGCGGATACAGCAGAAGCCGCCTCGTTTTTTACGTTAGATTGACGAGTCTGACGAATATAGCCAATCAAAGTCGGAATCAGTGCAGCGGCCAGAATTGCCATGATTACCAGGCAGACGATCAATTCTATCAGCGAGAAGCCCTTGCGGTTCTTGTTCTTTTTCTTCATTGCTGTGTTAAAAACGTTCATCGGGGTTTTCATATTAAACTCCACCTTTCAAATTAAGTATAAAAATTAAAAATAAGTTTTTGCCTCTGCATCTGTTCATATTAGCCGGCATTTTCAGACCGAGGACTTTATCATTTTGAGGAGATCTTATCAACGTCCTCTCCCCTGAGTGCATTTAAATTATACCATGATACGGCAATTTTGTCAACACTATTTGTTGAACTTCAACATTTTTGACAACTTAGCATTATACTTTTTGTATAATTTTACATTGAGAAGTAAAACCCATGGAAAACGCGTTGTTTTTCCATTCCATTTACTGGCATTTTACAAGTTCTACGAACTTCTTTCCGTTCTTTCTCCCTCTCGTGTCAAAAAAAAATCCAATCCACACACTTTTTTTACACATTTGGATATGTATGGTTCTCTCACTTTTTGTTTAATTCCCATGAAATCAGTCGGCTTCCGCCAGTCCTCTCGCACGTCCGCTTCCTTTTCTCCCTTTTTTTCAGACAATATTGCGGTGGAAATTTATGGAATACCCTTCAGCCAGCACCACACACTACCAGTTTCCCTTCCCCCAAAAAGCCTCCCCTGAAAGGGGTGACTCCCCACGGGGTGGGGCGATGTCCCGAAGAGACAGAGGGGCCCGCCGACAGGCGGTGGTGTGGTTTCCCCAGCACATTTTAAAAAAAAGGTTTACGAACTCGCCAAAATATGATATACTATATAAGAACCTGTCTTCACAAGCGTATACAAGTGTCTTTTCGGCAAATTTTGCTGCATACTGCGTGAAAAATACTTGCAGGGCATAAGAAACACCGCTCGCAGGAGCGAATCCATCAGGAGGCGATCTTTTGACATATCAACAGCCTTGGGAAACCGGATATGCGCCAAAAACTGTTCCGCCAGAGCCGGACAGCCGCATTTCGGAAATCGATCCCCAAAATCCATTTGAAAACACGCTGGAAAACCCGGAATACCGCATGGACTATCGGCGCACACTGCCCCAGATTCTGCTGCCGGGCTACCAGATTCCCCTTTTCCCGGAACGGGACGAGCGAAAAGCCATCCGCAAAAGCTTCAACACTGCCGGCTTTTGGATTTTCATGAGCTGTGTGCTGGAACAAGTGCTTTTTTTGGTGCTGATGCTGGCTATTTTCCTGTGCATGGGCGTATCCCCGGGACAATATCTGTTCGGGCTTAGTGACAAAGCGCAGGCGTATTTCCAGAACTCTTCCCTGCTCATTGCACTGAACGGCCTGCTCTTTTCCGTTTTAAATACGAGTATCGCGCTGATTGGCTGCCGCCGGATGCGGATTGCCCCCCGGAGTCTCTTCCAGACGAAAGATCTCCGCGCCGGCACTGCAATCCGCTACATCATTACCGGAATCAGCCTGCAATGTGTGGCCGGCCTGGCATATACTGCCCTGGAAAGCATTTTTTCCGTCAGCGATCAGCTGGCCGAAGCGGATTTCAGCTATTTCCAGAGCGGCAAGTCCATCATTGCCACCATGCTCTACACCTGTATTCTCGCACCAGTAACTGAAGAACTGCTGTACCGTGGCTTTCTGATGAAAACTCTCTCCCGGGTGGGCTGCCGCTTTGCGATTATTGTCAGCGCCCTGATGTTCGGCATGGCACACGGCAACATCAGCCAGATGATGCTGGGTGTTCTGGTGGGGCTGTTCCTGGGAAAAATCGACATGCGCCACAATTCCCTCCTGCCGTCCATTCTGGTACATATGGGAATTAACACCACTTCCATGATTCTGAACCTGCTGCAATATTACAGCGATTCCTCCCTTGGGACTCTGCTGCTGGGGCTGTCCGGCATGTTCTACTATGCCATTGCGCTCCTCGGCATCATCTTCTGGTTCTGGAAGGAACGGAAGCAGCCGCTCCCCTATCCCACACAAAAGCAATGCACCCGAAACCGGATTTTCTGGTCATCTCCCTGGCTCCTGACCGCTTTCGGACTGCTGATCATTCTCACCATTTACAATCAACTTGCCGCCTGATGCACAAAGAAAGGACAAACGATTATGGAACGTTTTATTGCATGGGTTATCCGCCGCCTTCCCAAGCCGCTGCAAAAGCTGTGGTATGACCACGAATCTGTCTGGATGTACATTATTGTCGGCGGCCTCACTACACTGGTTTCTATCATTTTCCAGGCAATTCCCACGGCAATTTTCACCCGGATGCATATGGCCGCCTGGCTGAACACCGGATTATCCACTACAATTTCCTGGATTTTTGCAGTTACCTTTGCATTCTTCACCAACAAAAAATACGTGTTCAAAAGCAAAACTCACACCAAGTCTGCCTTCTGGAAGGAATGCTCCATGTTCTACGGCGCGCGCCTGGTCACCTACTTCCTGGAACTGGCCATTATGGAACTTGGCAATCACTTCTTTGCAACTGTAAACGGCGAGATTGTCACCTGGCGCACCGTTCTGGTCAAAATTGCCGCACAAATTGTAATTCTGGTAATCAACTACATTTTCAGCAAGCTGGTCATTTTCAAAAAGCGGGAAGAACCCGTCCCGCAAAAATAAAACACAGCATTTTTGTATAAGCACACGCACGCCGGTCATACTGATGGTATGAAAGGAGTGCGTGTTTTATTATGGGTGTTGTTCTGATTCGTTCCCTGATTTTGTACATTGTTGTGATTTTCGGCGTTCGCCTGATGGGAAAGCGCCAGCTGGGAGAATTGCAGCCGTCCGAGCTGGTAATCACAATCCTGATTTCCAATATCGCCACACTCCCTCTGGAAGACCCGGATATCCCCCTGATCATTGGCATCCTGCCGATTCTCACTCTGGTTTGCTATGAGGTCATTATGTCCTGGATCACGCTGCGCTCCCTGCGAATGCGCCGGATCATCTCCGGCCGCCCGAAAATTGTCATCCGAAACGGTCAGATCGAACAGGACACCCTACAGGATCTGCGAATTTCCGTAGATGATCTCATGACGGCACTCCGGGGCAATCAGGTGTTTGATCTGGAACAGGTACAGTTCGCCATTATGGAAACTACCGGAACTATTTCCGTTTATCTGAAAGCCGCACACCAGCCGCTCACGCCCAATGATCTCTCCCTGAAAAAAGTCGAACAAAATCCGCCGGCTGTCATTATCCAGGACGGATGCGTTATGGGAAAGTCTCTGGCTATGATCGGGCAGAACACCGCCTGGCTGGAACAGCGTCTGGCTGAACACCGTATGACCACAAAAGAGGTATTCGTAATGCTGGGAGATTCGGACGGAAACTGCACCATTATCCCAAGAAAGCGAGGCCGCACATCATGAAACGGGTAAAACTGGGGATTGCAATTCTGCTGCTGTTGGTGCTGCTGAGCATCGGAACCATGCTGACTGTACAGCACCAAACCAAAGCGCTCCTGGAGCAGCTGGACAACCTGGAGTCAATTGTAGATACCGGCGACCTGGAAGCGGCAGAAGCGCCCTTCACGGAATTTACGGCGCAATGGGAGCAAACGGAACGAATCCTGAACTTTGTGGTATGGCGTGACCGCATAGTCAGCGTAGACGAAACCATTTCTCACCTGGATCCGATGTGCAGTTCAGACTGTGACGAACTCAAATCTGAATTGCAGGAAGCACGCATGTGGATTCAGCGACTTCGGCAAGGAGAATTTCCGCTGCTGCGCAATATCTTCTAAGCGTCTTTTTCTGAAGAACTGATGCGAAAAACCCGTGTGAAAACAGGCAAACACCTTTTCACACGGGTTTTTTGAATTTTTCCGAGATTTAAAATTCTTTAATCGCAGTCTTCGCCTTATTGACAATGTTTTTGTCATTTTCATAGGTCAGGATGCTGGACGCATAGCCAATGTCTACCCAGCGGATTTCTGCAATCTCCTCTTCCTGCGGAACAAAGTCGTAATTCTTGGCACGGGCGATGAAGTACACCACTGTTTTTTGCGTGTCCCGCTTGGGAAAATAGGAGACGGTCTCCCGAAATGTAGGATCGATCATAACATCAACAGAGGTTTCTTCTTTAATTTCCCGTATTGCAGTTTCAATTTCAGTTTCGCCGGCTTCCATATGTCCTTTTGGAAAAGACCAATGTCCGCTGTTAATATGTTTGATGAGCAGAATTTCAGTGTTTCCGTGAGATTTGCGGTATACAATTGCGCCGCAGGATTTTTCATGCTGCATGGAATCTTCCTTCTCCTTTATTTTGATGATTTGTTGTAATTAGTATAGCATATTTTGTAGCTTTTGTCTATAGGTTTTTTGCACGGTACAAAAAACGAAGTATCCGGCAGTACAGCACGGCAAAGGGCTCCACGCAAAAAACCGCCTCCTTTTGCAGAGACGGTTCTTTTCTTTGTACATCAATAAATGACTTTCTTTGCTGTATCTACAATAATATCCGCACACAGCTCCAGTCCCAGTGCACCGCTGTTCAGGCAGAGGTGATAATTGTCCTTGTCATACCAGTTTCCGCCGGTATTGATGCTGTAGAACGTTTCACGACGCTTGTCAGTTTTCCGCAGCATAGCTTCTACACGGCGCGGATCTACATGATATTCCTGAATGGCGCGCTCAGAACGGGACTTGGTATCCGCATAGATAAACACATTAAACAGATGTTCCAGATCCCGGAGAATGTAGCTGGCACACCGGCCCACGATAACACAGTCTCCCTGCTCCGCCAGTTCCCGAATGATGTTGGTTTCGATGATATAAACCTTATCGGACAGGGGCAGGTTTTCTTCAATGGTACGGGTCGGGCTGGACGTCAGCATTAACGTATATAAAAAGCTCTTCGGTGCTGCTTCTTCTGCGGTTTCCAGATAATCCATAGAAACATTGCACCGTTCAGATGCCATTTTTAAAATTTCGCGGTTATAGCACGGAATCCCCAGACGATTTGCGATCAATTCGCCGATTTCCCGTCCGCCGCTTGCGTATTCTCGTTCAATTGTGATAATTCGATGACTCATAGAAATGCCTCCATCCTTGTGAATTGTATCGTCTGCACCTGTCTGCGCAGGCACCAACGATTTCGTATATATCATTATAACACATTTTCAGAAAAATTGCATGCTTTTGTATCAATTTTTTCGCAAATTCACAAATTTCTGCGTTTTCACTATTCAATTATTTGAGCTTTTGTGCAATTTCACAACAGATCACTGTACTGCATTCTGAATTGCCTGAATAATTTCAGGATAGTACCAGGTGCAGTCCTTCCGGTTCAGCAATGCAAAGCCGTCCTTCTTTTCTCCGTTGTCCCATACGAAGCACTTAATACCCTTCTTCTTGGCAGCGCTGATATAATAACCGTACCACGCTGCACGGGCAGAGGTGTTTTCATTCTTGTTGATTGCACCGCACTCGTCAATGATTACCGGCGTGCCCTTGCTGATAAAGGTATCAGACAGATACTGGAAGGTGTCGTCTAGTTCTTTTTTATCTGCATCGCTGCCCCAGTCCGAACGGCTGTCCTCATTGCCGCAGAATTTCCACGGTGCATAGATGTGCAGGGAAACAATTACATGATCATCCTTCGGCACAATCAAGCCATTCACCGCGTTTTTCTCCACGGACTGCGCATATGTGGATACAATTACAGTACGATCCGTATTCGAGCCGCCGGAGCTGCGGACTGTGTCCACAAATGCTTGATACAGCGCATTGATTACATCATAGGATTCCTGCGTACCGCCGGTCCATTCTTCTGCGGAACCAATGACACGCGGTTCATTCATACCCTCAAAAATCAGGCGGTGATCATAGTCCTGGAATTCAGCGCAGATCTGCTTCCAGATATTTGTGAGCGTTGCTTTATCGCTGTCCAGCTTGTCCTTTGTCGGGGTCAGCCACAGGGCGTCGTCATGATGTACGTTCAGAATGACATACAGGCCATTCTGATAAGCATAGTCTACGATTTCCTTGACACGTGCCATCCAGTCCCCGTCAATAGTGCCGTCTGCCGACATGTGCTCGCCCCAGGTTACTGGAATCCGCACCGCATTAAAGCCTGCCTGCTGTACTGCGTCAATCATTGCCTGTGTGGTTTTCGGATTTCCCCAGCCAGTCTCCGTGTCACTGGAAGAGGTATTATAGCTGTCCATGGTATTTCCCAAATTCCAGCCCACTTTAATGTTTTCCACAATCTGTGCGCTGGACATAGCGTTTACTTCTTCCTTAGTGGGCGTGCTTCCGGAAACCGCAGCCACTTCACCGCCGCTGCTCTCCTCTTCGTTGGATTTCGGCTCTGTTGTCGTTGTGGCACCAGTGCTGTTGCTGTATCGGACGCTCACCTTGTCTAAGGTAATGCTGCCCTGATCGCTCCACCAGAAGCCCAGCATCAGATCCCCGTTGTTGTCAATGTTCTCCTTGACATCATCCGGAATAATCCAGGTAAGGGACAGATTGGAAGCGTCTGTGAAAACGCACACATTTTCTGTCTGGTACCAGCCCTTATCGGTTTCGCAGGAAGCGCCTTCTGTCACAGAAGCACCAAATGCGCCGGTAAATTTTCCAAGAGAGCCGCCGCCGGTGATGTCAAAGGTAACGGTCTGGAGTGTATCATCTGCTCCGACAAGATCGGAAATCGGAATTTTTACCGTTTTTGCAGCTTCATCATTATAGCTGAGCGTTGCAGACGGACTGGTAGAATTGGTGCCGTCTACAGGCACTTCCTTGGTTCGGGTATAGGTGCAGACAATACTGGAAAGCTTTACCGTCTGCACATTGCTCCACCAGTGTCCGAACAGCACCTGTCCGCTGGGATCAATGTAGGACTGAATTTCCGTGGGCACATTCCAGGTGATCTCTGCATAAGCGCTGTTATAGGACTGCTCAAAGTCCGGTGCCTGATACCAGCCCTCATCAGTTGCGCTGGAACAATCCTCTGTTACAGAAACTCCAAATCCGCCCTTATAATCACCCAGGCTGGTATTGCCGTCCTCAGAATACACAATGAATGTAAAGGACTGTACCACATCGCCCTCTTCCAGGAAATTGCTGAGCTGTGCCTTATAGTTGTTTGTCGAATCACTCTCCCGGTTCAGCATGGCGTTGATGTCAGAAATTTCTGTTCCCAGTGTAGAGGATACCGTTTCTGTGGGGCTGACATGCACGGTTGTTGCTTCTGTTTCCGCTTCTGTTTCTGCCGGTTCGGCAGCAGAGCTTTCCTCCGCCACAGTGGTTTTTTCGGCCTTGGAACTGCTGTCGTCGCCGGATGATTTTCCGCACCCGGCAAAAGCAGTAGCTGTCATAGCACCGGCCAGGAGCAGTGCTGCGAGTTTTCTCCATTGCTTCATGTTTGGATTCCTTTCTATAGACAGGGGTGACCATCATCACCCATCAAAAAGGCGGTGAACGCCGGAACGCTTTCGCATTCCCAGCGCATTCACCGCCAATCTGTTGCAAAATATGTATGCGCATTTTCCGGCAGTATTTCACACCGCAAGCGGCAATCCATACTACAGGCTACGTCAAAAAAGGGAAATCACAGCGGAATTAGTCTACTGTTACAATTTCACCCATCAGGTCGCGCGGTGCGCTGATTGCATTGGATTCATCGGTATCGATATGCATTGCAGTTGCATAATTCGGAGATACACGGCAAACCACGTCACCCAGAATGGCCTTACGGCCGTTGGTTTCTACCCGAACCCAAACGATATCCTTGTCCTTTACGCCTGCCTTTGCAGCATCTTCCGGTGTAAAGTGAATGTGACGCTTTGCAACAATTACGCCTTCTGCAATTTCCAGTTCGCCGGCCGGGCCGACAATCTTACATGCACCGGAGCCTGCTACGTCACCGGATTCCCGGATCGGAGCAGCGATACCGATAGAACGTGCATCGGTTGCAGACAGTTCTACCTGATTGGCGCTGCGGAACGGGCCAAGGATAGAAACATTCGGCAATTCCTTTTTCGGGCCGACAATTGTTACGCGTTCTTCACTGGCAAACTGTCCCGGCTGTGACAGCATTTTCTTTACAGTCAGTTCCTTGCCTTCTCCAAACAAAACAGCAAAAGCCTCCGCTGTCAGATGTACGTGTCTGGCAGAAGTCTCCACGATAAATTTCTCAGACATGATAAAAACCTCCAATAGGATGATTCAGCAGATGCCATTTCTTGTATTCTATACAAAAAGCACTGCATTCTGTTTCTTATTGTACTACTTTTTTCCGGATTCGTCAAGAGGATTTCTGTAAAATCCGTGGAAAGCTGGCGAAAAAAACCAACGAAGCCCTTGATTCTTCCTGCATTTTATGGTATGATAAAGAAATAGTATGAAAAAGCTTGTCTGCATCCGCCGATTTTTCGTTGTTTTCATCAGATTTTAGAAAATCTGCGAAAAGCGCACGGCAGCCTGCATGCACGCTGACTCTGCATCAAGCACAAAAACGATTTTTCTTTTATTTTATGTTCGGGAGGAACGACTTTTGTTTACTGTCATACCAATCTTAATCCTGGTGGCATTTTCTGCCCTGTTTTCCAGCACGGAAACAGCCTTTGCCTGCGTCAACAAAATCCGGCTCAAGCACATGGCGGATTCCGGTGACAAGCGCGCAGTACACGCTCTGGATATCGCAAACCGTTACGAACAGGCACTGACTGCAATTCTGGTGGGAAACAACGTAGTAAATATCGGTGCCTCTTCTCTTGCAACGATTTTCTTCACAGAACACTTTGGTTCTGCCGGTGCGGCAATTTCTACAATTGTTATGACAATCCTGGTTCTCACCTTCGGAGAAGTACTGCCGAAATCCTATGCCAAGTCGCATGCAGATAAGCTTGCACTGGCACTAGGTGGTATTCTTTCTAAGTTCACACGGCTCATGACACCGTTTGTCGTGCTCTTCGGTCTGCTGTCCCGTGCATTTAAGCCCAAGGAAGAAGCGCCTAGCGTCACAGAAGACGAATTAAAATACATCATTGACGAAATTGAAGAAGAAGGTGTCCTGGAAGAACAGGAAAGCGATCTGGTCATTTCAGCGCTCCAGTTTGATGAAACCTCGGTGAGTCAGATTCTGATTCCCCGTGTCCAGATTGTGGCACTCCCGGCGGATGCCACCATTGCAGATGCACAAAAGCTGTTTCTGGACAATCATTTTTCCCGGTTTCCCATCTATGAAAAGGATATGGACAACATTATCGGCATGATCACCAACAAGGATTTCTTCCGTCTGATCTGCGGCCAGTACCATTCCCTTTCCGACATTATCCAAAACGTGATTTACGTCCCGGAAACCAAGCGTATCAGCGATATTCTCCGGGATATGCAGCACGCCAAAACCCACCTGGCAATTGTTGTCGATCAATACGGCGGCACAAAGGGTATGGTTACGCTGGAAGATATCATTGAACAGCTGGTCGGTGACATCTATGATGAAAGCGATGAGGTGGTACATGAGTTCCAGAAAACCGCACCGCACACCTACACCATTGCCGGCTCCTTCAGTATCAACGATGTATGTGCTGCGCTGGAAGAATGTGACGCGCCGCCGCAGATTCCGGAAACCGACTCCACCACTGTGGGAGGATGGATTATGGAACTGCTGGGGCACATCCCGGAATCCGGCGAAACCGCCGATTGGGAAAACTTCCACTTTACCGTCCTGGACGCTGAAAATCAGGCTGTCAAAACAATTCGTTTAAAGGTTACGCCCCCGGAATCGGAGGATGCAAAAGCCAACGCCTGAAAAACATTACACTCATAGAAAAAGCCTGTTCTCCCAATTCTCCGGGAAAACAGGCCTTTTTTATATCGTTTTATTGTTTTTTGTATTTAAACAGCATCAGCGCCACAACCACAGTCAGCACAACTGCAATCATGGTCGGGAACCAAGTATGTTCCGCGCCCGGCAAATCCAGGGTATTCATACCATAAAAGCTGAATACCATTGTCGGAATCGCCAGAATGATCGTCACCATTGTGAGTCGCCACATGACAATATTCAGGTTATTGGAGATGACAGAGCCGAAAGCATCCACCACGCCGGACAAAATGCCTGAATAGATGCTGGCCATCTCTTGTGCCTGTTTCAACTCGATCAGCACGTCTTCCAGCAAATCCTGATCTTCCTCATAGAGTTTCACCACACGCCCTCGCAAAATCTTATTCATAGTGACATCATTGGACTTGAGAGATGTGGAAAAATAAATCAGGGATTTTTCCAGTTCCAGCATCTGCATCAACTCGTGATTTTTCATTGCCCCATGGAGTTTTCGCTGCATGGCGCTGGACGTTTTATCAATTTGTTTCAGATAGACCAGGAAAGAAGCCGTAATGTTCATCATCAGGCGCAGTACAAACTGTGTCCGGAACTGTGTCTGAATATTCCGGATTCTGCCGCTTACCACATCATCAATGATCTTGTTTTCCCGAAATGAAATGGTGAAAACATAGTGATTGGTCAGAATAATGCCAAGTGGCATGGTATAAAACACCAGGGTGTCGTCCTTATCGACTTCTGAAACCGCTGTATCGACAATAATCAGCGTCTGATCTTCTTCCTGTTCCACACGGGAGGATTCCTCTTCATCCAACGAGGATTTTAAAAAGTCGCTGTCCAGACCGTATGTGTCAATCAGCATTTTCCGTTCCTGTGCGGTGGGATCCACAACAGACACCCAACAGCCGGGTGTAATGGAGTCCAACTCAATCAAACGGTTTGCCACTGTTTTGTAGTATGAAATCAAACCGAATACCACCTTTCTGCAAGGCAGTTCAGCCGGATTTACGGCCGAAGCTGTCCCTGCAATGATTCAATTTACCGTTTTCCCTGCACGACAAGGGATATGGGTCAGCGTTCATGCCGTACCTCCTATCTTTTTTGATCTGCTTTTTCTGTATCTGCACATAACTGCATCTTATCTGCCATTCTATCATACGAAAAAGCGCAAGAAATTGTTTGCGGCACTTGCCTTGAAAAAAGAAAATGACTTTTTTCATGCCCTTTTATTATAACAAAAAAAACTGCCTTTTGCAAGGCAGTTTTTTGTTTTTTTCAGTTTTTTCTCAGGAAATTAAAAAAAGTATAGAAATGTTATTTTTGGATTTCCTCCCGCAGGCGATCTTTAATTCCTTCGAAAATCACATTTTTGGCGTGCACCGCCTGTTCCTTTGTAGCTGCTGGAATTCCCTTCAGCGGATAGTCAATGCCCAGATTCTCATACTTGACTTCGCCCATAGTATGATACGGCAAAACATCCAGCGCCTTCAGATTCTCCAGGCCGCCGATAAAATGTCCCAACCGACGCAGAAAAACGTCATTCAGTGTAATGCCCGGCACGACAACATGCCGAATCCAGACCGGCACCTTTTTTTCATTCAGATACTCCGCAAATTCCAGAATATGCTGATTGCTCTGACCGGTCAGTTTCCGATGCTCTGCATCATCAATGTGCTTGATATCCAGCATTACCAGATCTGTAGCCGCCATTAAACGATCGAACTCCGGACGGCGCTCCTGCCGGAACAAAATGCCGGAGGAATCCAGACATGTGTGAATGCCTCTTTTCTTGGCCGTTTCAAACAGCTCTGTGAGGAACTCCATCTGCACCAGCGGTTCGCCGCCGGTCGCTGTGATACCGCCGTCATGCAAAAACTCCTTGATGCCATCATATTCCTTCAGCAGTGATTCCACACTACGCAGATTCTCCCGGTTGTCCTTTTCAATGGGCCAGGTGTCCGGATTGTGGCAATACTGACACCGCATGGGACAGCCCTGAAAAAATATGACAAACCGAATGCCCGGGCCGTCCACTGTCCCAAAGCTTTCCGTAGAATGAATGTGTCCTTCCATATTCTTCTCCTTTCTGTCAACATTTACTCCCAGAATACCGCCCGATCTGTTTGAGCACAGCCCGACAGCATGTATTTTGCCCAGACCGAGCCGCGGTATTCTGGTACAACAATGGGCGCACATATACTGTACGCCCATCATTACTTTTTTACTTTACCGCTTCGGTACAGTTCTCTTAGAGAGCTGCGTGGAAGGTTCTGGTGATAACGTCATCCTGCTGTTCTTTTGTCAGCTTGATGAAGTTTACAGCATAACCGCTGACACGGATTGTCAGCTGCGGATACTTTTCCGGATGAGCCTGTGCATCCAGCAGAGTCTCACGGTTCAGTACGTTTACATTCAGATGGTGACCGCCTTTTTCAGCATAGCCGTCCAGCAGGCCAACCAGATTTTCAATTTGTTTTTCGTTTGCCATAATAAATTCCTCCTTGCAGAATTTACAAATAGGATAATTCTGGGATTCGTGAAAAATCACTCTTCCTCTATAAACTCAGTCGGCTGACAGCAAGCCATGTTTCCCTTCGAGCAATCCATGCTGCGATAGGTTTTCACATTCAAGCCCTCGCCCATGAGATCATCTTCAGAAATGGTCAGATGACCGCTGCCATCCTCCATGAGTTTTTCAATCATGTCCACCAGTTCGTCCGACTTGTCCTGTTCCTTGACTTCATGTTCTGCCATGACCCTGCGCCTCCTCTCGAAATGCCTGATTCAGACTTACTGCTTTTCCATTTCCTCACGGATGGAAGCTACATCGATATCGCCTGCAAATACAGCGGAATCCTTACCCAGAGCATCCGGAATGATGGTAAAGGTATTGGAAATACCATCCTGTGCATTCTTCCACGGCAGCTTTGCAACAGAAGCCATAGAAGCAGCTGCACCGTGGGTATCACGGCCGTGCATCGGGTTTGCACCAGGAGCCAGCGGCTGACCCTTCTTACGGCCATCCGGTGTGTTACCAGTTTTCTTACCGTATACAACGTTGGAAGTGATGGTCAGGATAGAAGTGGTCGGAACGCCGCCTCTGTAGCAGTAGTTGCTGCGGATCATATCCATGAACTTGTCCAGGATTTCAACAGCAATGCTGTCTACGCGGTCATCGTTGTTACCATATTTCGGGAAGTCGCCTTCTACTTCGAAGTCAGTTACAACGCCGAATTCGTCACGAATGCACTTAACCTTTGCATACTTGATTGCAGACAGGGAGTCAGCAACAACAGACATACCAGCGATACCAGTTGCGAAGTAACGCTTTACATCTCTGTCGTGCAGAGCCATCTGGATTGCTTCATAGCAATACTTGTCGTGCATGTAGTGGATGCAGTTCAGGGTATCTACGTACAGCTTAGCCAGCCATGCCATCATGTCTGTATACTTTGCCATAACGTCATTATAATCCAGATAATCGCCTTCTACCGGACGATACTTCGGGCCAACCTGGTTGTGCTTACCGGTCTTTGCGTCCAGTCTTTCATCTACACCACCGTTGATTGCGTACAGCAGACACTTTGCCAGGTTTGCACGTGCGCCGAAGAACTGCATTTCCTTACCAACACGCATAGAAGATACGCAGCAAGCGATTGCATAGTCATCACCGTGTGTAACGCGCATCAGGTCATCGTTCTCATACTGGAAGGAAGAGGTGTTGATGGACAGCTTTGCACAGTAGTGCTTGAATGCCTTCGGCAGTCTCTTGGACCACAGAACAGTCAGGTTCGGCTCCGGAGCAGTACCCAGGTTTTCCAGGGTATGCAGATAACGGAAGCTGTTCTTGGTAACCAGCGTTCTGCCGTCAATGCCCATACCGCCGATAGACTCCGTAACCCACTGCGGGTCGCCGGAGAACAGTGCGTTGTATTCCGGAGTTCTTGCGAACTTCACCATACGCAGCTTCATAATGAAGTGGTCGATGTATTCCTGTGCCTGTTCTTCAGTCAGGGTGCCGTTGTCCAGATCACGCTGAATGTAGATATCCAGGAATGTGGAAGTACGACCCAGGCTCATTGCAGCACCGTTCTGATCCTTAACTGCGCCCAGATATGCGAAGTATGTCCACTGAATTGCTTCCTTTGCATTGGTAGCCGGTACGGAAATATCAAAGCCGTATCTTGCAGCCATAGCCTTCAGAGCCTTCAGAGCCTTGATCTGCTCTGCCAGTTCTTCACGCAGACGAATCTTTTCTTCTGTCATAGTACCGGAAGTAACAGCCTTCTGGTAGTTCTTGTCTTCGATCAGGCGGTCAATACCGTACAGTGCAACACGACGGTAGTCACCGATGATACGGCCACGGCCGTAAGCATCCGGCAGACCTGTGATAATTGCGTTATGACGAGCAGCACGCATTTCCGGTGTGTAAACATCGAATACGCCCTCATTGTGTGTCTTTCTGTAGTGTGTGAAAATGTAGCTGATTTCCGGATCAACTTCATAGCCATAGGCTTTGCAAGCCTCTTCTGCCATACGGATACCGCCGAACGGCTGGAGAGAACGCTTCAAAGGCTTATCTGTCTGCAAACCAACGATAGTTTCCAGATCCTTGTCGATATAGCCGGCTTCGTGAGAGTTTACAGTAGAAACAATCTTGGTATCCATATCCAGGACACCGCCGTTTTCCCGTTCCTTCTGGAACAGATCCATTACTTCGCTCCACAGCTTTGTGGTTGCTTCAGTCGGACCAGCCAGGAAGCTTTCATCACCTTCATACGGTGTGTAGTTCTTCTGAATGAAGTCACGGACGTCGATTGTCTTGCTCCAAGCACCATCAACGAAACCTTCCCATGCCTTTGTCATAGACTCTGCCATTTTTAATATCTCCCCTTTGCTGGAAAATCCAGCAGAATTTTGATTGGATTTTTCAAAACAGAAATCCTTAGAAGTCAGAAAAAACGGATGCTGTATCCGTCTCTTTTTCCCTTCTGCTGTCGGTCTGTTTTGATCTGACTTAATAATAACACATCTCAACTAGTATGTCAATAGCTTTCCTTGAATTTTACAAAGATTTTTTTCAGATAACCTTATTTTTCGATACTGATTTCTACTTTTTATTTTCTTTTTCAGAAAAAACAAAAGTAAAACCGTTTTTTTCATTTCTTTTTCGAAAGAATCCGCCAGACAGCCCGGCTTTACCGCATGTCACGGAAATCCGCTTCGGTTTCTTGACAAAAAAATCACGTTTGTGCTATACTGGATGTTATCCATCTGGATTGCTTTCCTGTAAGGACAGCAATCCCCGTTTTTCAGGAGGAAAAAGCAATGCATCCGAAAATCTGTATCCTGGGTTGTTCTGACGGAACGCCGCCCCAGAGTCATGCCGTTTCACAGCTAAAGCAAACCCTGGCAGACGTGTTTCACCTTTCCGCGCAGATCGATGCCGCACTATATGAAACCGATACCGGAAGGACACAGCCGCCCAGAATCCGGGCGGAAGCACTGACTGCGGCGTGTCTGGATCCGGAGGTACAGGCCATTTTTGATGTGTCCGGCGGCGATGCTGCCAATGCAGTTTTGCCGTATCTGGATTTTTCCCTGCTGCGCCGGCATCCAAAGCCTTTTTTCGGTTATAGTGACCTCTCCGTTCTGCTGAATCCGCTGCACCAGCTGGCCGGATTTCCCGTGTGGTATTTTCAGCCGCGGTTTCTTTCGGAGAGTCTCCCGGCGCGGCAAAGCTTTTCTGTGGCCTTTCTGGAGGCGCAACCTCCACAGTTCCCTTATACCTTTTTACAGGGAAATTCCATGGAAGGGACACTGGCCGGCGGCAATATCCGCTGCACCTTAAAACTAATCGGTACGCCCTGGCAACCGGATTTCGCCGGGCACATTCTCTTTCTGGAGAGCTGTTCCGGCGGATACAAGCGCATAGAGACTATGCTGCACCAATATCAACAGATCGGCGCATTTCGGCAGTGCCGCGGCATTTTGCTGGGAAACTTCACCGAAATTTCCCGGCAGGGGCTGCTCCCGGCACTTTATGAAATGGTCTGTGAAATCGTCTCTGACCCTTCCCTTCCCATCGTCTGCACAACAGCTGTGGGACACCAGACAGATTCCATCTGCCTGCCGTATCATCAAGTTCTCCGCTTTCGAAGAGCAAACGCACAGTAAAGCCTTCCACCTCTGCGCCCGTTTTCTGACACCTGTCAATTCAACAACAAAATGCCAATATTCAAATAGGCGGCCGCCTTCCGGGTTCTGCCAATCCGCAGCTTCTGCCAGATAAACCGAAAAGCACATGACTGCATAGAGCAATCCCCACATCACGGAAAATACCCATCCTGGCGGCGAAAACAGCGATTTTTCCAGAATGCTTCCTATTCCCGGCCAGAAGACCAGACACTGCTCCCACCAGTTCCGCAGAAAAAAATAAACAGAAACAGTTCTGTCAAGTGCTTCTTTTTCATAGGATTCCACTCCTGTCTGTACATACGGTTTTGCCGAATGCTGCAAAGGTATTGTATGCAGAATCCAGGGGAATCCTACGCAAAAACCTGCTGCATCCCACGCTTTTGCTTTTGCGTAACGGATACAGCAGGTTTTTCAATTGTATTCAATGTTTTAAGACAATGCAATTACGCCCCATTTTCCATCTTGCTTTGCCCACGCCATGCCCTCATATACCGGGCTGATTTCTTCCAGCGTTCCGAACGGAATCACGCATTCTCCCGTAGTCCGATATAATCCGTACTGTCCGTTCTGGCAAAGAACAACATAGCCGTCTGACGCATCAAATGCACGGTAATCTGTATAGTGTACACCGTTGTCGACAATATAGTCTGTGCGGTTGGCTTCCCAGGCATCATCATATTCGAAGGGGAACACCTCTTCTCCGTTCTCGTTGAGATATCCCCATTTTCCGTTTTTCTTAACCGGGATAATGCCATCCACCATGCAGCCCGCATCTTCGTACACATCACTTGTCATGCGTTTTCCATTATTAATCAGTACATACTGTGCATATCTGGAGGTAACAAACTGGTAATCGCCTTGCATTTCCCACTCTCCCAGATATGCTTTGACACAAGTATGCAAATCCAATTCATCAGGGTAGCCAGATTCTACTGTATATAACTTTTCATCCTGATCTACCCAGATCGCGACAGGATAGCCGTTGGTAACCTCCTGATATTCTTCTGCACTCACCGGAGAAGAAAGTGTTCCATCCGGCAAAAGTTCCTGGCACAAATAGTTTTCGTCTTGCAGAATACACTTTCGTTCCCATCCGATCCGAATCTCAGAATAGACTGCATCTGTCATCAAACTGCCGTCATAATCAATTAGTCCGAACTTTCCGTTTTCGCCATAGCAGCAATAAGGACTATACCAATTTGTATCATATTGATAGTATTCCGCATCATAAACACGGGAAACCGGGTGCCCTTGTTTAACTACTCCCACAAAATCCGCATCTATGGACGGCTCCAGATGCCAGGTATAGGCTTCTTTCTGCACTTGCGTCAAAGTCACCAGTATCTCATCTTTTCCGCAGTAGATCTCGGTAGATGCATTTTCCTCCGCCGGTTTAACACTCGTCCAGCTGGTCTGTACGGTAGCATAGGTAATGTCATCCACGCCCCAGACGGATTTTGCAAAGTCCAGAGCTGCCTCTACAGTATCTCCCTGAAGCAACCGATACACAAACGCGTCCAGCATATCCGCATCATAAGCTGTATAGACAGTGTTGGTATGTCCCAATACCGCCGCTGCCCCGGCATCTGCAAACGCTTTTACCAGCTTGTCATTCTGATAGCCATGACAAGAACCAATCCAGACAATGCTGCCGCTGAGTTCCTGATTGGCATAATGCTTCGGGAAAAAGGATGGTGCAATCCAATAATAGGTATTTCCGGAATTGTCACCGTACACTGTGACTACCGAAATGCTGTGATCCTGCAAATCATCCTGATACGCCTGATAATTTTGGCTATTGCAGACTTCCTTGGTGCAGACCATGGGCGTATCTTTCTGGAAACTGCCGTGTTCCTCCAGAATGATCACATCATTTCCCGGCAACTCTGTCTGAAAATCCTCCACTGTGCAGAACTCATCGATGGATGTATCCAGGTGCTCTTCTGTCCAAACAGACTGATACTGCTGATAGTTGCCCTGCAAAAACGAGTTTGCCACGCCCTGCTGATCCAGTCCATACAGGAACAGCGCATGCAGATTCTCTTCCTCATACGGATAATCTGTAGTGTTCCAGGAAATTTTATTGTTCCGGTTGGTGACCTTTCCCGCAGAATCCGTAGTTGCATACTCATTCTTGCTTCCGGAAACATCGTCCGAAAATTCGTCCAGCATCACGCCGCCCTGTGTGCCGTCTGCATAGACAAACCAGTACATATTGGACGTTTCATCGTAGGAAACGCTGTCTTTTTCCAGCACTTCCTGTTCTTCCAGACTGGACAGCATTTCTTCCGCCTGCTGCTTCTTTGTTTCCGCATCGGCGCTCTGGAATTCTTTGGACGCAATCCATTCCTGCAAATCCGTGTTTACCGATTCCACTTGGCTGAATTGTGCCGAGTTGTCTTCAGACTTCTCATCTGTTTTCTTGGAATTAGTACCGTGACTGCCGGAATTGTTCCAGACATACCAGCCGCCTGCACCGGCAACGAGCACCAAAAGCAGTGCCAAAATCAGAAAGATCACCCAAATATGGGATTTTTTCTGCTTGGGCGGAGTCGGCGGCGGTACCGGATTCTTCCTGTTCCCATTGTGATTTCCGGTGGGACTGCCGCATTTCGGACAGAACTGTGCTGTATCGCGCAGATTTGCCCCACATCTTTTACAAAACATCCTTTTTCCCTCGTTTCCTATACAATATCACAAAAGCGGCATGACGAAGCCGCCATGCCGCTTTTTCTTTTTTGAACTGTTTCGTTCTCGAAAACAGGCGTTTCCTTATGCCAGTTCAGCGAAGAACTTGATGGTGCGAACCATCTGGCTGGTGTAGCTGTTTTCGTTGTCATACCAAGAAACAACCTGTACTTCATACAGATCATCAGCAATCTTGGAAACCATAGTCTGAGTTGCATCGAACAGAGAACCATAACGCATACCGATAACGTCAGAAGAAACGATCGGCTCTTCGTTGTAGCCATAAGACTCTGTAGCAGCAGCCTTCATAGCAGCATTGATGCCGTCAACAGTTACGTCTGCGCCCTTAACAACAGCAGTCAGGATTGTGGTGGAACCAGTCGGAACCGGTACACGCTGTGCAGAACCGATCAGCTTGCCATTCAGTTCCGGAATAACCAGACCGATTGCCTTAGCAGCACCGGTGGAGTTCGGAACGATGTTAGCAGCGCCAGCTCTTGCTCTTCTCAGATCGCCCTTTCTGTGCGGACCATCCAGAATCATCTGGTCGCCAGTGTAAGCGTGAATGGTGCTCATGATACCGCTCTGGATCGGAGCATAGTCATTCAGAGCCTTTGCCATCGGAGCCAGGCAGTTTGTGGTGCAGGATGCTGCGGAGATGATCTTGTCATCAGCAGTCAGAGTGTTGTGGTTTACATTGTAAACGATAGTCGGCAGATCATTGCCGGCCGGAGCAGAAATAACAACCTTCTTTGCACCAGCATCGATATGAGCCTGTGCCTTTGCCTTTGAAGTATAGAAGCCTGTGCACTCCAGAACAACGTCAACACCGATCTCGCCCCACGGCAGCTCAGCTGCGTTAGCCTTTGCATAGATCTTCAGGGTCTTGCCGTCAACTGTGATGGTACCAGCTTCGTCATCAGCAGTAACAGTGTGCTTGTTCTCGCCGATCTTGCCTGCATAACCGCCCTGTGCAGTATCATACTTCAGCAGGTGAGCCAGCATGGAAGGCTTGGTCAGGTCGTTGATTGCAACTACCTCATAACCCTCTGCGCCGAACATCTGACGGAATGCAAGACGACCGATACGGCCGAAACCATTAATAGCAACTTTAACTGACATTTGGAATTACCTCCTAATTTTTTATACTCTTATTTTACACCATTCTTCGGAAAAATTCAAGCACTTTCTGAAAAAAACCTAGTGCCGGAGGGTCAAGTTCTCTATTTCTCTATGTTTTATGTGAAAGCAAGCCCTGCGTTTTGTGCAAAATACACAAAATCTATTTTTTGCAAAAAAAGCAGTCTGTTTTGTATTTTCAAATTCTGAAATTTGTAGTATAATATTGTTATCCATTTCTTTTTAAAGCGGCAGAATAGACACAGAGAGAGATACAGCAGCGTGCCTGCTGCGTCTGCCGCCAGACAAATGCAGCAGTATCCGTTCACAAGACTGCTGGCCTTCAGCATTCGCAGATGCGATTTTGCAGCTGTCGCGAAAAAGAAACTGTTATTTTAAAGGAGGTCAACAAAAGATGCAGTCCACACAATGGAATTGGATCAAAAACTGGTATCAGCACACGGCTGACTACATTTATCTTTTCTCAGAAACATGGACGTTTCTCTGGAAGAACCGCAGCTGCCCCATGTTTTCAAAGCCGCCTGTTCCTGCCAATCTGTTCGGATGCACACCAACGGAGCTTGCACAGCAGCCTGCACGCAGTGCAACGATGCTCTATGCCGGAAAGCTCTATGGCATAGGGCTGGACGCCCACCAATATCAAGAGAATTCGGCTGCGCCGGACACCACGTTTTATGTACTGCGTATTGGCCATGTCCCCTATACAGATGCACAATGGCAAAATCCGGCGTGGTGCCAGAATATTGAAAACCGGATTGCTGCAGTTCGCGGCCAGATCTTCGGCATTTCCAATGCAGCCGCGGCGCTCTATGATGTGATCGAAGAATACAGCGATGATTTCCCGGAAATGCTGCAAAAGGAACAGATGGAGCAGCTGAACATTATCAAAGGCAACTGCTGCAAGCTTATGCGGCCTTCTCTCTGCTGCCAGGAAATCTCAAAATATTACCAAAAAACTGACGTTTCTCCGGAAACTATTTTTTTGGATCGTGAAATGTCGAATTTTGTCGAATCATGTCGAAACGTACTTGGAAGGACGGTTCGGCTCCGTTTCAGCAGCGAGCCGTATCTCAGCATTTCCGTCAATCGAAATCGCTTTCTCTGCGCCATGCTCTACATCGTCTCCGACCTGTGCCGCCAGTTTCCGGGGCACAGCGATCTCAATATGACAGCATCCGCACAGGGCGAAGAAGTGCTCCTCACCCTACTGTGCGAAGCAGAGGGAACCAACGATATTCCCAAACGGCACAGCGCCGAACCGGCACTGTATGCGCCGCAGCTGCTCACACCGGAGGAACAGGTAATTCGGCTGTTTTGTCAGACCTATCACATCACACGCTTCACCGCGGTATCGGAAAACAAGAGCACCTGTACCCTGCGCTTTCCGCCCTGTCCTACCTCCGGGCCGCTGCATCTGCACAGCCCCATACAAAAGCTGCAAGATGATGCATTCTCCCTGTACCAGCTGATTCTCTCCGATATTTCTTCCTACCGATTTTATTAGAACCTGCCCAGAAGCAACAAAAAGGCACTGTACCCACGGCATTTATGCCTGGTACAGTGCCTTTTTTCATCTTGCTTTCATCGAAGCAGATGCTTATGCATCCGTTTTATCAGAAGAATCCTTTTTCCGCGGCTTTTGTTTTTCCGCAATCGTTTTCGCATTTTCCGTCTTTTTCTGGATAGCCGCTTTTTTCTCTTCGTATTCTGCATCAGTCAGAATGCCCTGCTCATGCAGCGTCTCCAGATTCGACAGCAGTGCAGCATCGTCCTTTTCTTCGGATCCCTTGGATTTTTTCTGATTGGATTTCAGCTTTGCGCGCTTCAGCTTCTGCTGCTTTTCCAGTTCTGCCTTACGTGCCAGTTCCTGGAGCATCACTGCATAACGCTTCCGGTCGTCAAACCACAGGAATACCATTACCACAATGCCGCCGCCCAGCAGCGCAATGCCAACCATAAAGCCCGGCGGTGTATAGGTCATTGTCACTGTGTGCTCACCTGCCGGCAGACGAATGCCGATCATTGCATCAACAACAACGATTTGTCCGGTATCGCCGTCCTTATTGCTGAGTGTTGTGGAGCCATCCTCATTCTTGGTTTCTTCAATCAGATTGTCCACACGCTTGCCGTCTACCTTTACCGTCCAGCCCGGTTCATACGGGATACTGGTCATCATCAGCTGACCCTCTTCCGCAGTAATGGTACCGGTAATCTTGCGGTCGGTATAGTCGGTGCCTACATTCCACTGATTCTTCTTCAGGATATCAATATCTTCCTGATAGAGATCCTGATTGAAGGAGTAGAACAGGAAATTCTTTACGATGGTGAATTTCTCTGCATTTGCAATTGTCATACGGAGAGTGATCTTAGTGCCTTCCGGATAAGAACCCAGATTCCGGATGACATAGTTGTCTCCCTCGAAATATTCGCCCAGGCTGGTAAACTGTCCGTTGCGGAACTGATCTGCTGCGGCCCAGGTAAAGTCGCCTGCATTGGTTTCCTTCCATGCGGCTTCATCCGATGCCCAGTCTTCCGCAGACCAGTCACACATCCACAGGTTGACACTCTTCCGGAACTCTGTCTTAAAGTAAATGTATACCGGCCGGTCTGCCTGATCCGGGCCGATTTCCAGGTGGAAGTCAATGGTCGGGTCGCCTTCTCCGGTTACATCATACTTGGTCTGATCGCCATAGGGACTGGGGGTAATGGCATCGCTGACAATCGGATCTTCCGACAAATTGATTGGTGTGTAATACTGATGCCAGCTTTCGAACTGTCCGTTGCTGTCGAACGTTGTATTGCCGCTCATGGTGCTCAGGAACAGGTTCTGGCTGTTAAACGGATTGTCATTTCCCAGGTGGTCAATTTTTGTAACATCACTGCTTGCCATGTAACCCATAGACAGTGCATTGGGGTTTTCATAAACGGTAATGGTTTTATCCATGTTGTTTTCATCGGTGTAATCATACGCCCACTTTGCCTCATAAGTAGAGTTCAGGCGCTTCTGATCTCCGGCGTCACCGCGGTCCAGCACATACTTGATGCCCAGCAGAGAGTCCGCGATCGGTGTATTGCCGTCATAACGGGTGTAATAGCTGTGCATGCAGTAACCCATGGTTTCAATAAAGTTAATGATTCGGGTGTTCATGACAGAGCTGGAATGGGAGATACCCTTCAGGCCAAATGCGCCGTTGTCATTGACGCAGCGGAAGAAGGTCTTTTCCGAACGGTAGAGTCCCGGATCCTTTTCCTCCATCAGCTGTGTTGCAGCGCGGCCGTTCCAGATGTAGTTCTGATAGGACTTTCTGGTGGAATATGCAACTTCCTTGTCGATATCCTTCATAGAGTCAATGGCATTATAGGTTGCCTCACCGCATACGGTAAAGAGCATGAGAACGGAGAGGAAGATGCTGACACCCTTCTTGCCCTTAGAGGCAGAGCCGCACGCCATAAAGTAGAGCAGAATCAGGTAAATGCCCATCAGTGCTGCGGAAATCCAGACAGCGCCCTTTGCCATCTGGTCGAACTTCATTCCGGCAACAATGGCAATTATCACCACCATGACACCGGCGGAACCGATCAGGTGCTTGCCCTTGATTCCCTTGCAATTGGCAAACGCCGTTGCACCCATTGTCAGGAAGATGAAGGACAGCAGGAATGAATAACGGAACGGGAGCCAGTTCGGAACCTGGCCGCCGTGCCACATCATGTCTATTGGTGTAATCATCATGCAGGTGATCATTACCAGCATCAGCAGGGTATAGCCGCACTTTTTCCGCCGGCTGATATTGCTGTTCATGTAAAACAGCGGCAGCAGTACCACAGTCAGCAGACCGCAGTAAATTTCCGGTTTTCCCTGTACGTTTACGGAGTCATACTGTGCCGGCAGCAGCTGCGGGAACATGTCCAGAAGATCACACAGCAGCACCAGCAGCGGAGAATCCGAACCATTTTCCAGCAGCTTCTCACTCAGAGGGAAGGACTGGAAACGGAAGCTGTAGTCCGGCTGGGTAAAGTCAAATTTACCCAGTTTCAGTGCATTGTACACCGGCAGCAGCATAAATGCCGCACAGGCCAGGGCAATGACAGAGGAGTACGCAATCCGAATAAATACCTGTACATAGTCATAGGCCTTGCACTTCCGCTCCGTCCCGAAGAACAGGTAGAACAGGAAGTAAAGTGCCACAAAAAAGCAAATCATGTAGCCAATGTAGAAGTTTGCCACACACATGATTGCCAGCGGAATGATAAAGTTCAGCCGACGGCCGTCATTTACCAGATATTCAATGCCCAGCATAATCAGCGGCAGGAACACCAGTCCATCCAGCCACATGGGATCGATCAGCTGGATAACCGCATATGCCATCATTGCATACATGGTAGAGAACATCAGGGAATGCAGCGGCTTTACCTGACGGCTCTTCTGCAAGAAATAGCTGAAGGTTACGCCGGCAGTTCCCAGCTTGCACAGCTGCATAATCAGCAGACTGCTCAGCAGGAACTTTTCCGGAAGCAGCATTACAATCAGCGTAAACGGGCTGGCCAGATAGTAGCCGATTACGCCCATAAATCCGCCGGACAAATTTCGTGCCCAGTTATAGAAAATACTGCCGTCTCCCCAGAATGCATCTCGCAATGCTTCAAAGTAATAGACATACTGACCATTCAGGTCCAGACAGAGAACAGACTGTTCTCCAAACGGGTACAGTCCGAAAATTGCATAGGCCAGATATGTCAGCGCAGCCGGAATTGCAAATGCAATAAAATAAATCCGGTTCCGGACAGCCCAATTTTTCAGACCGTTCAGGATGCCTGCTGCACTGATGCGCGACTTTTGCGCAGTGACAGGGGCAAGTGTCTTGGGTGTTGCCATGGGATTCCTCCTTAAAAATCCAGGATACCGTGAAATACAATATCCGAAATAAAAATAGTTTTTGCCCGTTCCCTCCGGCAGGCAAAAAAACAGACGAAGTTATTATACCACAATTCCATCTTTATTGCAAGTATTTTGCCAAAAAAATTCATAGTTTGCAGAAGCACTGCCCGGTTATTTTCGCGGCAGCTGTCTGATTTCTTGACAAAGTCCGCGGAACATATTATAATGAAGCTGTTCTCAAAACAAAAGAACCGCAGAACTGCATGTTCTGCAAACCGACACAATCCGCGTCTGCCAGATAAAAACAGGCGCTCAGAACCTGTCTCTGCAAGGCATGTGGATGCGCTTGTAAAGACGAGTTTCCGGACAAACAGAAAGAAGGAACCTGCATGCATCATTCCGCACTGGCCATTACGCTCATTCTAGTCACCATTCTCTATGTCGCCGTCATGATTCTCCTGTTCTGGCGGTATCGGGTTTCCATGCATCATCTCTCTGAAAAGATGCGCGAATGTGAACAAAAGCAGACAGAGCAACAAAAGCAGGAGAAGGCACAGGAAGAAAATCCCGACATTATCGAGCCGCTGTAACCCACTGCTTCCCGTTTTTTCATGCCCCGACTGTCAGTTGCAAACTATGAGAGCTGACACTCAGGCGCAGACATAGTAGCTTCCGTCCAGATTCACCAGAAAGATATTTGCCTCATCTGCCTCTGCATAGTTGGTGCCGTCTGTCATAACCGGCTGCACAGTCAGCGTCTTGCAGTCCTTCCAGTGCTGATCGCAGTAGTCATCCCCTTCCAGCTCATTGAACATGTTCTGGAGATACTCGATGCTGGAACCGGCTTCTTCCTGCCGCTTGCAGTCAGATATATAGATCTTCTGAATTGTCACATCTGTGCCGTTTTCTATGGTCTTTTGCAGGGTTTCATGCTGCTGTGCCAGAAATGCCGATGCATCCAGCAGGCCGCCGTAGGCGTTGTCCAGATAATAATCCATATAAAAATCAACGGTACATGCGGCCAGCGCGTCTGTATCCTCATTCTGGATGGCACTGTAATACTGCGCCAGAACCTTTAGTTCATCCTCATTCAGATAGCGCTTGTCGTACTCAATCGGGACATCCAGCGAGCTGTCCTCCCGCATGGTAGCGCCGTATTCCATATCCGACATTTCCACGGATTCTTCCGCTGCTTTCTCCGTTTTTTTATCAGAGCCGCAGCCGGAGAACCCGCTCAGTGCCAGACACAGCGCCAGCGTCAGCGCAGAAACCCGGCCTGCACCCTGGAATCGTTTTCTTTGCATCTTGATCAAATTCCTTTCTATTGCTGTATGAAACACGATCTTTTGAAACGCCGGCAGCGTCCTTTTTCCGGACAGCCGGCGCAGATAAAGATCAGTTCTTGCTGTGTATACTCTATCACATTTTTCGTAAAATGTCAATGAAAAGTATCGAAATTGTATGAGCCGTTTTGACGCGGCTTCCGGCATCCGTACCGCTCTCCATCGATTCCACCCGGTTTGCGCTTCTTTCCGCACAATCCGGATGCATCATCCGAAGCACGGTACACCATTCTTTCAAACAAAAGGAGATCTTTCACTTATGCCTCGTTTTTTCTTAGAACAACTGGATGAATCTGACATCTGCATCACCGGGCCGGATGCCCGGCACATCGGCCTTGCGCTGCGGATGCGTGTGGGTGATTCTCTCACCGTCTGTGCCTACGGCAAAGATTATCAGTGCCGCATCCGCTCCATCTCCCCGGAAGAAGTCCACCTGGATATGATTTCCTCTTCACTTTGCGCGGCAGAGCCTTCCGTCTATCTGACACTGTATCAGGCCATCCCCAAATCAGACAAGCTGGTACAGATTATCCAGAAGTCCGTGGAACTGGGCGCGTCCCGGATTATTCCGGTTCTGACTCAGCGGTGTGTATCACGTCCCAAGCCGGCAGAATTCGAAAAGAAGCTGCCCCGACTGCAAAAAATCGCCGCAGAAGCGGCAAAGCAGGCCGGCCGCGGCATGATTCCCCAGGTAGAGCCCATGATCACGATGGAAACGCTGTACCAGGAGATTCCGAAACACGATCATACCCTTCTGCTCTATGAGGGCGGCGGAAAGCGTTTTTCGGAGCTGTCTCTTACCCCGTGCCGTACCCTTTCCCTGATTATCGGGAGTGAAGGGGGCTTTGACCCGGCAGAAGCAGAAAAGCTCCAGGCCGCCGGCGCGGAACCGGTCTGGCTGGGACACCGGATTCTCCGCTGTGAAACTGCACCCCTGACCGCCATCACACTGGCCATGTTCCAGACCGGAAATCTCTAAGCCGACGTGTCAACGCCGTATATCGGTGAATTCCGCGAATATTCCGACATTTTTCGATTTCCTGTTGTTTAATTCAGAACAAACCTGGCTTTTTGTGATTTTATTGGAAAAAGGCTTGTATTTTTTTCTGAAACATGGTATACTATAGGTGTTGTAACACACCTGTATGCAGCAGATTCTGCCGAATACAGATCTTCCCTTTTTGCTGCGCACCGTGCCACGGCAAAAAGGTATTTTCCATAATGGCTGCGGAGAAAAGAGGTTTTTCCTATGAAAGGTACTACAATTGCAGCAATGATTCTGGCTGCGGCAGCAGCTTCCGCCGCAACAATCGTTGCACTGAAAAAAGCACATGACAAAAAACGGGCTGACGAAGAAGAGCTGAACTATGACTGTGACTTCTGCTGTACCCCGGATGATGATGAAGACGAAGAGGACGAGAACTGCTGTTGCTGTGCAGATGCAACTGCCGCAATGGAAGAATCTGAAGATGCAGAAGAAGCAGCACCTTCGGAAGCCACAGGCAACTGCTGTGAAAATGGATTCTGCTCCTTCTCTCCGGAAGATGCAGACGCAGACAAGCCGGCACAGATCCATATGGATTCTGACGAAGAAACAGAAGAAAAGAAGTAAGATACAGGCAGCTTTGGCCGTATTTTCTGAAAATTTCGCCGCATGAAAAACGGGAATGGTTTTTCATGCGGTTTTTTTGTGCAATGTATCTGATCTTTTTCCGGGTTATCACGATTTTCTCAGAGAGCATCGTCTTTTCTTGCAAAAATAGTCATAGAATTCTGCTTGATTTCAGAACTGGATTATGGTATCCTTATAAGCATTAGGATAGACTAATTAGTGTAGGCTAATCAAACTAAGTTAGCTTCCCCTAATTTTTTCTCGCAACAAATATTTTCAAAACATTTTGAAAAAGGAGAAACCCATATGATGAATCTTTGGAAGCATCGGAATCAGATTCTTCCGATTGCCGGTTTCCTGCCGGCCGCAGTACTGGCTGCATGTATTGCGTCCTCTCTGCACGGATATTCCGCGCCGGAACTTCTGATGAAAACACCGGCTGATATTTCCGGCAGGCGTTCTGACACAGATGCCGCAAAAACAAACAAAACGGAATCCAAAAATCAAACAGACACAAAATCCAAAAAAGAAAGCGCCCCTGCTGTCACGCCGGTTTCCGAAACCGGCGGCTATCAGGACGGCACCTATACGGGAACCGGCACCGGCTTTGCCGGTCCCATTACGGTACAAGTTACCATTCAGGGCGGAAAAATCACAGACATTCAGGTACTGAACACCAGTGACGATCACCCCTATTTTGACAATGCCAAGGCTCTTCTGAAAGCAATTATTGCGGCACAGAGCACCAATGTGGACACGGTTTCCGGTGCCACCTATAGTTCTGTAGGACTGATTTCCGCAGTCCGGGACGCACTGCAAAAGGCAGGCGGCTCCAGCGCAAATGACAGCGTCCTCCCCACCCTTGCTGCGGCAGGAAGCGGCAGTTCTTCTTCCTCCGGTGCAGCGCCTACCGTGCAAACTGTATCGGAACCGGCTGCCTATCGGGACGGAGTGTATACGGGAAGCGGCACCGGCTTTGCCGGAACCATCACAGTACAGGTCACTGTCTCCGGCGGAAAAATCACTGACATTCAGGTATTGAACGCCAGTGATGACCACCCCTATTTTGACAATGCCACGGCTCTTCTGAAAACCATCATTGCAGCGCAGAGTACCAATGTGGACGCAGTTTCCGGTGCTACCTACAGTTCTGCTGGTATCATTGAAGCGGTGCGGAATGCATTGCAGCAGGCCGCTGTTTCTCCGGCAGTAACCAAATCCCCGGAGCCGCAGCAGGGAAATTCCAAAGAAACAACCACTGCACCTGCTGCAAAGCCGGATAAAACAGGGAACTTTCCTTATCCCGATGGGACTTATGAAGGCATCGGCATAGGATACCGAGGTGAAACAAGCGTTTCCCTTACCTTAAGAAACGGAACCATTGAGAAAATTGAAATCAAAAAAACAGAGGATGACGCTTCCTTCTTTAATCGTGCAAAATCGCTGATAAACACCGTTGTCCGTCTGCAATCGACAGAAGTGGACGCGGTTTCCGGCGCAACATTTAGTTCAGAAGGGATTCTGGAAGCAATCACCAACGCCCTGGAAGCCGCAAAGGCAGCCGGCGAAAAGGAACCGGCTGTTACTACAGTAGTTACCACCGCATCCCCTACTCCCACCACAATCACACCGGGAAGCAGCACTTCTACAGAGACCACCACCGAAACTGTTTCTTCCAAGTATGAAAACGGCAGCTATATCGGCGTTGCAGACTGCTATCCGGACGAAGACGAGGATTTCGACCCCTATCAGCTTTCCCTCTGTGTGAAGATTGAAAATGACATCATTCTGGAGATCAGCAGCATAGAAGGCTCCGGTGACAATTACGACAAGCTCAACAACACCTATATTTCCCGTGCTGCAAAGGGCACCAGCAAGAAGCCCGGCACTGTAACCCAAATTCTCAGCAAGCAGTCCACCGAAGGCATTGATGTAATTTCCGGTGCCACCTGTTCTTCAGATGCCATTCTGGCCGCAGTAGAAAATGCGCTGGAACAGGCACGAAAGGGGGCGTAATTCTTCCATGCATACGTTTTGGATCAAAACCTGTAATCTCCTGGTGCTTGCGGCACTAATTTTCGGATACAACGCAGTTTTGCACAGCCGCTCCCAGGAAGAAACGATTACCAAGCTGCAAAACGAACTGACGCAGCAGGAAACAGAAGATTCCGCTGCATCCGATGCAGAAGCTGTCTCTCCCTATGCTGACGGCACCTACAACGGCGAAGCCCAGGGATACGGCGGCACTGTCTCCGTAGCAGTCACCATCCAGGACGGCACCATTACAGATGTGGCAATCGTATCGGCAAAGCAGGAGGATGCCGCCTATTTTGACGCGGCAAAGGGTGTCATTGATGAAATTCTGGAAGCACAGACCACAGCGGTAGACACAGTCAGCGGTGCAACATTCAGCTCAAACGGCATTCTCCATGCTGTTGCAGATGCGCTGGGAAAGGCGGAACAAGCAAATGCGTAAACAAAAATGGACTCCCAAAAAGATACATACCTACCTGCGGGCACTGATTCAGCTGCTTTTCTTCCTCTTTCTTCCCTCGGCATTCACCACCGCATTTTCCGGTATCAAAACCATCCTGACGCAAATCGGAAGCGGCAGTCCTGTTGCCATGAGTGCATTTTTAACTGTGCTGCTGGCGCTGTGTGCCTATACAATTGTATTCGGCCGCTTCTTCTGCGGCTATGCCTGTGCATTCGGCACCTTAGGAGATGCTGTACACGCCGGTTATCTGTTTCTCTGCAAAAAAGCCAAGAAAAAGCCACTGCTTTTGAAAAAAAGCTGGCAAAAGCTCCTGTCGTATCTGAAATACGTCATTTTGCTGGCAATTGTTCTGCTCTGCTTCTTCGGCGTATACGGCAATCTGCGCGGCTTTAGCCCATGGGATGTATTTTCCATGATTCGTGCCGGAAATTTTCACCTGAGCGGTTATCTACCGGGACTTCTCCTGCTGCTCCTGATTCTGGCCGGCATGGTGTTCTGTGAACGGTTTTTTTGCCGGTTTTTGTGCCCTATGGGTGCTGTGTTCAATCTGCTGCCGATTCTGCCGCTGTTCGCTGTTCGCCGCAAAAAGGCAGATTGTGCAAAGGGATGCAGTGCCTGCACCCGGTGCTGTCCGTCTCAGCTTTCTCTGCCGGAATCCGGCAGGTTTGCCGTAAACAATGACTGCTTCCAGTGCCAGAAGTGCCTGGACATCTGCCCGAAGAAAAATGCACGCAGCGGCTTCGGCTTTCTCCGGGGCAATGCAGTCTGGTTCACCATACTCCGCGCAGCAATCCTGGCGGCAGTTCTGATTTTAGCCGGTATTTAAAAGTTCAAACGAAACGTTCTCTGTACAACAAAAAACACGCACGATCCTTTTATAAGGACTGTGCGTGTTTTTTCTATGCTGGTTTTTTCAAAAGAAAGCTTTTTTCTTACTTAGTCAGATCTTCCCAGGTTACATTCTTACCAGCAGACTGATAAGAGTAGTAGCTCAGAACCAGGAAAGCATCCTGAATGCCGATTTCACCGTTGTTGTCGATATCCAGCAGTTTCAGCAGCTGTGCTTCCATTGCATCATTGTCATTGAAACGGAAACTGTCATTGCCGGCAGAGTGCTGAGAATAATACTGGAGTACCAGGAATGCGTCATCAATGGTGATGTTGCCGTCCAGATCTGCGTCACCCTTTACAGTCGGCAGTGCAGGGGCAATATCCGATGCAGCAAGTTCTACAGTAAAGGTCAGATCTTCTGTATATCCTGTTGCGGAAAGCTTGATTTCATAAGTGCCGGCCTTATCAAAGACCTTTACGCCCTTTGCTTCTACAGACAGATCAATTGCGCCTGTTTTTGTGTCAAAAATCTTTGTAGAACCTTTGCCGGAAAGCGTATATTCTGTACCATTTACAGTAGCCTTGGAGAGCTTGGAGAGATAATTTGCAAATGCAGTTTCATCTGCATCCTTTGCAGCAACCAGTGTTTTGTTTTCTGCATCAAATGCAGCCGGCATAGCCTCCGTTGTCAGAACAACACTAACAGAAATCGGCGCATAAACACCCTTTGTATCAGAAACCGTAATAGTGTAGCTGCCCGGCAGAACGCTCTTGGCATCAAAGGTCATCTTGCCGTCTGCATAAGTAGCACCAGTCAGCGTGTCTGCGGAAACTGCTGCGGAGAAATCTTCCGGCAGGTCTGCCAGCGTTACCGGAATGCTGCCGGCAGCAACTGCAACACTCTCTGCGGTGACAGTACCATTATGCTTCTTCGGCAGATACAGTCCGTCTGCGAGGTGTACGCTGTATTCGCCCTTGCTGGTCAGATAGCTGATCTCCACAATGGTGTCACCGGAGGTTGCAGCATACGGAGTAGAACGCAGGCTGTTTCCGTGTACTTCTGTGGTCTTGAAGCCGGCAGACCATGCCAGTTTAGAACCGCCCTTCCAGATGTTTTCCAGCTGGAGCATACCATAGTTGCCGGTCTTTGTCTTGACGATCACGCCGTAAACCAGATTGCCTTCGCCCAGATCCAGACCATCCATGTTCAGCTGATAGTCACCGTACTTGCTGTCGGTTTTGAGAGTCGGCGTAACGTTGGTCAGGTCAACTTCCGGTTCTGCGGTAATGGTTGCGGACAGGGTACCGTCTGCGAACAGCTGTTTGTATGTTGCCGGAACAACGGTCTGGTCTTCGTTCGGGGTGAAGCCTGCAAACAGGCTGCCCAGTACGCCGGAAGTCTTGCTGTCCTTTGCGTCAGCAGTCAGCTGGTCATACAGGCTCTGTTCGATTGCCACTTCTACACCGGAAACGCCCAGAATCTTGCCGCCGCCATTTTCATCAGCTTCGGAAGAATACGTGGTGTCTGCAAACATGCTATTCCACTTTTTTCTTGTTGCAGAAGTTACCGCATCATAGGTGCCCTCTGCACGCATGCCGGCATCGCCAGCCAGATCTGCATCATAGGAAATCTTGCCGTCAGTGGTATCTGTCTTGTTGCCCAGTTCACCATAATAGTAATCTGCATACGGGAGATTCATAGTACCGTATACATACTTTTCCGGTTCATTGTCAATGGTAAAGGTAAAGTCCTGATAACCAGTTGCATAAACGGTTACATCCCATCTGCCGTAGCCGTCTGTGCCTTCCGGCAGCTGGCAGCGGTCGCTCTTGGTCAGACCCAGCTGAATCCCCATTGCCTTATGCATCCAGTTATCTGCCGCAAACTTGGTGCCATAGGTTGCCTGTACGGTATCCTGATCACCATAGTAATCCCAGCGAACAGCGTACATATGTGCGCCCAGGTCACCATAATCACCGTTGATGTCCACACGGATAAAGTCGCCGTAGCCGGAATCGTGCTGTACTTCGCTGATCTCTACTGCATCCTTATTTACAACCTTGCCCTCCGGTGTTGCAGAAGTAGAACGCTTGGAGAACTGGAAGGTGCCGTCTGCATTCTTTTCAGCTACCTTGATGCCGGAAGTATTGGCATCTACCTGAATGGTCTCATCGATATTCACCAGATTTTTCTCGGAGTAGCCGCCCTTAACCTCTGTGCCGTTTTCATAAACAGAATATGCCTTCTTGAAGTCCTCATAGTCTGCTGCGGGAACAGCTACCGGAACATATTTCGGACCCACAATCACAGAGTGATCATATGCACCAGCTGCTTTTCCATCTACCATAATGGTTGTGGTGCCGGCCTCTTTGTCACTGACTACATCAACAGATTCATCCTGTCCTTTTCCAGTATAGTCATAGCTGTTTCCATCGGTGTCAAATACCTTTACGGTGCACTGATAGCTGCCGCGGTGCAGGCCGTGGTTGCTGGTTGCACGTGTTACTGCGTCAAAAGCACCCCTATCGGTTTCATTGTGCTCGTCCTTTTCATCGCTGGTTGCTTCCCAGTTGCCGTTTGCAGCACTGTCCAGATATACGCCTTCATTCTGCCAGTACTCTGCCCATGTCAGAGATGCGGCACAGTATACATACTCTGTATCTGTGGTACCTTCTGCCGCAGTCACGGACATAACAGGTGCAACCTGTGTCACAGCCAGGACGCCGGCAGACAGTGCACCAGCGATTTTTTTCCAGTCTTTCTTTTGCATAAGAACCTCCTACTTCATTTTTCCCTCTGGTTTCACCGAAACCAGAAATTTCTTTTTTTGAAACCAAAGCAGAACAGTTTGTGTTCCCATCAGTTTCTCTCTATAGCAAATTCTGCATCTTGCAGGATTACTATTCACCTTTTACAGTCTGTACACAAAAATTTACAGTTAGTTTAATCTAACTATAAAGGAAAAATACAGAGCATTCCCTCTGCATCTTTCTGCATTCAAGCATGCTCTTTCTTTTTGCGACAGTCTTTTTTCTTTTTTTCCGGAAGTACCGCCGGCGGCAGATAATGCACCACGCGGCCGGCCACCAGTCCGGTAAACAATCCGGTCACGGTTCCGGTCAACAGCAAAAACGGTAGGTAAACCAGCACCTTTGTCGTCTGCATCACCAGCATTGCCGCCAGAATCTGACCGATATTATGGAGTACCGCACCAATGATACTGATGAACCACACCTGCTTTTTGTGCAGCAGCCAGCAGAGAAGCGCCATTCCCCCGAAGCAGAGAAAACCACCGCAAAGGGAATAGAACATTGCCACCAGTCTCCCGGTATAAATGGAACCCAGCAAAATCCGCAGCAGCAGAACTGCCGCCGCATCTCTGGGACGATATTGCAGTAAAATAATCAATGTGATCACATTGGACAGCCCCAGCTTCACCCCTGGAATGGGGATTGGTACCGGAATCTGTGCTTCGATGACGAAAATTGTCAATGCCATTGCAGTAAACAACGCCATTGTGACCAGATGCTTAATAGACTTGGACATCATACGAGCTCTCCTCTTCTGAAGCAACAGAAATCCGAATGTGATTCGGCAGGCAGATAATCGGCAGAATGCCGTCTGAAATTGTTCCCTGCTTGACACAAAGGTGATCGGGACAGCTTGCAGACTGCATGGAAATTTGTCCGTTTTCCACCAGCACCTGATTTTCAGCGCCGTTGTCACCGTCTATTGTAATGGTATAGGGTTCTTTCACCTTTGTCAGGTCGATTTCATACAAAAGCTTGTCATTTTGATAAATCTGCGCAATTTTTTCCGGCTGTTTCTGATGGAGCACATACCAGCTTCCGCCAACGCCGCCCAGCACCAAAACCGCTGTAATGCCAATTAAAATCCACTTTTGCTTCATGATGAAAGCTCCTGTAACGTATAGGTGTCCATATGCTCCGACTGCACCAATGTGCCATCTGCTTTGACAAAAACAGCCTCGATGCCGTCCAGCGAATTGATCAGTGCCATTCCCTTTTCCGAACCCAGCAGATAGCAGGTCGTAGAAAGGGCATCACAGTCCATGCCGCTGGAAGCAATAATCGTGGTACTCACCACATCGGATTCAGATGGTGCACCTGTCACCGGATCTAAAATGTGATGATACCGCTTTCCATTTTCCTCAAAATATTTTTCATAATTGCCGGAAGTCACAACGGCCTGATCAGTCACCTGGAGAGACGCAATCAGATCATCCGGAGAAAACGGATCGGTGATCGCAACTGCCCAGCTGCTGCCGTCCGGCTTCGTCCCCAGCGTCATAACATTTCCGCCCAGACTCATCAGACCGGATGTAACGCCGGCATCCTGTATTGCGATTTTCATTTCATCGGAAATATATCCCTTTGCCACAGCGCCGAAATTCAGTGTTACAGCATCATTGGCAAAGGAAACAGCCCTTGCCTCTGTATCCAGCGTCACATCCTTCCAGCCGTCCGGACGCAGCAATGCCTGAATCTGTTCTTCCGGCGGAATGGCTGCATGATCGGTACCAATGCCCCATAAGTCAATGAGATCGCCAA